>Ga0123355_10000144_pt1 | contig 85180 bp, 75 predicted proteins | sample TergutEmb28metaG_3_FD_89872 | JGI IMG/M metagenome (GOLD analysis project Ga0123355, IMG submission 89872) | Embiratermes neotenicus P1 segment gut microbial communities from Petit-Saut dam, French Guiana - Emb289 P1 | ecosystem: Host-associated > Arthropoda: Insects > Digestive system > Gut ... | reverse complement strand
AATTTGTGCCCGCGGAAGTCGAAATTCCAATTGGTTACGCCGTACAGTTCGCTCAGCACGCCTTCGCGGCCAAATTGGTGCGCCGCGCTTTGCGCTTGTTTGGCGGTGGCGTATTCGCGCCGGTCGCACAGCATGTCGATGCCCGGCAAGCCGAATCCGCGGTAAGCCCGCATGCAATCACCAATGGCACGTGTTTGCGAAGTCAGTGTCGCTTCCTCCATCATGTGGCCGGTCAAGACGATGTCGTTGGCTTGGCACCACGCACCTACTTGGTCGGCAAAGGCCTGTGTGAAACGCTCGCACACGTGGTCGTGGTAACGGTAGCGCGCGGCGGAATACCGCCCGTCTTGCCATTCCCAAAACAGCTCCGGCAGATAATCCAACAAGCCTACGCCATAAGTCTGCGTGTACGTATCCTCGAAATCATGCGTGAAGGGCAGCGTCACAGCTTGTTTAACCGCACCGCGCTCCAGCGTTTGTTTGAAAGAAAACTGCGGCTCGTCCGTAAAAATCGCAGGGATGGACTTGCCGAAGTATGAGCCCATTTTTGCCTTGTATTTTTCGTGGGTCAATTCGATGAATCGGGCTACGGCGTTTTTGTCCAGCGTGTTCACGTAGGCTTCATTGTTAAACCATGGATCATCGCCCGCCACGGCCAAGTAAGCCTCGTAATACCACACGTTTTCATCGCCGTTACTGTGTGCCGCGTTTTGATTCCACCCGTCGGGGAAGGATTCTACGCGTTCGTACCCCACCATGTTACCGTTATGCAACTGGATTTTGTACCGCGCAATCAACTTGCGTGATACCGTGGTGTCCACTTGATTGCGGCGGTAGGGCAGGGGGGTGCCTGCCCCAAAGTCATCCTCTGCCGGGCAAAAGACGAGCAATTGCAACCGGTGCGCGTGGTCTTTCGTCACCAACCCGCCCGCTGCGCCAGACGGCCAGCGGTCCTCGTCGTATAGGTAGCAAATCATGTCGTTGTCGATTGCCAACTGGTTGCAATTTGCAACCAGTTGAAAAAATTCATCGCCCAAATACTCCGTGGCCAGCCCGCTACGGCTGTGCATAAAAAAGCCCCCCAAACCCATCTCTTTGAAGATATGGATTTGGCGGGTCAGTTCATCCGCTTCCAATTTACAATTCCACGCCCAAAAAGGCGCACCGCGGTACTTGGCTGGGGGGTTCAAAAAAGTTTCATGATTCATACGAACGCTCCTTCTTGCAAGGCTACGCGGCATAGTATATACTCGCCGTGCTAAAAATTCTAGGAGGTGGATTCGTATGGCCTACAAAATTACGGACGCTTGCATCGCTTGTGGCGCATGCATCGACGAATGCCCCGTATCATGCATTACCGAGGGCGATATCTACGTAATTGACGAAGGTACATGCATCGACTGCGATGCTTGTGCGGGCGTATGCCCCGTAGATGCTTGCGTTAGCGCGTAAGTAAAATTAAATTTAAATCAAAAAACACCCCGCCGTTGCGTAACGGTGGGGTGTTTTGCTTTTTTTTAACGTTATTCCGTAACAATGCCGGACATCATCGTGGTTTCGACGCCTTTTTCGGCCCACTTTTTCGCGATGGCATTGAGCCCCAGCGAGTCGCTGGACATGTGCCCGGCGATAATGACATTGCCGATGCTTTGCTCTTTAATTGCTTTGGCATCCTTCTCAGGGATATGCATCATAATTAATGTGCCCACCCCTGCATCAAAGTATGCCTTTAAAATCTTGGCACCGGGGCCGGTGAGCCCCGACATTAATACATATATCTTGCCCGCATAGCTATCCTTCGCACCCGCACGGATAACAGGCTTGCGCGCAGAATTTTTATATTCTGGGATTTCATCCAACGCCGCTACAATATCTTGTACGGTAGTTTCCGGTTTGCCGCCAAATTTGTCATCCAAGAATTGCTGCACGATGCGCTCGCTGATAATATCCGCCGGGGTATGCAAGGACAAAAAGGGCATGTTCAGCAATTTTGCCGCGCTTTCCGACCTTCGTGAGTTGGAAACGTGCAGGTTGTAATCCAATTCGGTGATCCGCTCGGCCAGCAGCTTTTGGCTGTGGTTGCGGGGTATGCCCAACGCTTCCAATTTATAGATATGGTCTTTCATCACGTCCAGCTTATTAACGCTGGTATTGCGAGGGTGGTGGCTCACAACGCAATCGTAACCCAGTTGCTTGGCTAGCATCAATTCTGCCGTGTCCATGTCTACGCCCATCAGCACCTTTTTGATGCCCTCGCCCGGTACAACAATGCCGCAATCCTCAGGCATCTTGTCCAACCCAGCAGCCGCCAAGGCCATGTTCATCATTTCTTGCGTGTTCATTTGATCCCATCCTCACAATTTTTTATTAGCGATTATACTTCAAAACTAAAAAGAATGCATAATTTGTGGCATATAACGGTCCGTGGAAGACGCGAAATAAATACATATTTGCAAAACAGAAAACCCCGCGGCTTAGCGGGGTTTCATACGGGGCGGATTTGGTTGGAGAATGCTATTGCTGCGGGTTAATTTGAGCGGCGAATTTTTGCAATGCGGCGGGGATGTCTATATTTTGCGGGCAATAGGGTACGCATGCGCCGCAGGTTGAGCAAGCGGTAGGTTTTTCTGCGTCGGCTAGATTGCGAAGAGCGGCTTGCAGGAACCATCCCATCTCGAAACCCGCCTCGTTGTACATGGTTAGCAGCATGGGGATGTTGAGTTTTTGCGGGCATTCGTCCAGGCAATAGCGGCAGTCGGTGCAGGGGATTAAATCGACTAAGTTTGCGAGGACTTCTTGCAGCACGGCGTTTTCTTCGAGGGTGGTGGGGTGGTGCTGGCTGAAGATTTCAAGATTCTCGCGCAGTTGATCCATGTTGGACATGCCGCTGATGACCACGGCGATATTCTCGAATTGTTGGAGGTAGCGGAATGCCCATGAAGCGGGGGTGGCTTCGGGTGCGGCGGCACGCAGAGGAGCGGTGGCTTTTTCGCTAAGGCGCGTTAGGCCGCCGCCGCGCAGGGGTTCCATGACCATGACGGGAATGTTATTGCGCGTAAGCACATCATATTTGCCACCGGCATTTTGTAATGTCCAGTCCAAATAGTTGAGTTGAATCATGGCGAAGTCGAAAATATCGCCGTAGCGAGTTTTCGTTTCGCCCAAGAATTTTTCAATCGTGTCGGCGCGCCCGTGTGATGAGAAGCCCAAGTGTGTGATGCGTCCGTTTTCCTGCTCGCGCAGCAGGGTCTCGATGATAGCCAACTCCGTGTCCGTATACGTACCATACGAACCCTCGGAGACATTGTGCAGCATGAAAAAGTCAAAATAATCCACGCCGCAACGGTTCAATTGGTATTCAAAAATTTCTTTGGGGTCGTAAAACGTGCGGTTGTCCTTGTTGGAGCCGGACAACTGCCAGCGGCCATTTTCCTTGCGCATCATCATACCCGCAATCTTGGAAGCCAAATACCAAGTATCGCGCGGATACTTCTTCAACGCTTCGCCAATAAAGCGCTCCGAATCCCCGCCATGATAAAACCACGACGTGTCAAAATAATTAACCCCATTTTGAACGGCGTGGTCGATGAGTTCTTGTGCTTTTTTGTCGTCAATGGGCGCGCCCCATTCGGATGAAACCGCAGGCAGGCGCATGCAACCCATACCCAAAGTTGATAGCTTCTTGTCGTGGAATGGTTTGAATAGCATAAAGCAATCCTCCTCATAAACAAATAATTCGTACTGTGTACCAGTTTATAGGAAGGATTGCGCCGTTGCAAATATATAATTATCCCCCGAAAAGATATTTATCCGACTTCGGGGGATGGCTGTGAATGTGTTGGATATGTTTGCGTTTACCGGTTCGCGTGATGCAAATTTTGCGGTTGTGCGGCGGGGGCGCGGCGGTTTTGCCACCATTCAACTACACGGAAGCGCACGGCCACCGCTGTACCCGCATCGTCTTCGCGGTGGGTCAACAGCGCAAAGCCCTGGCCGGGAACGACTTCTTCTAGTACATCGCGGGTATGCTCGGTGCCTGTCATGTCCACATAGCACAACGGCGGGAACATTAAACACCACCAATTCATCCCGCGGCCATCGCCGATGGAAATGGAAAGCGTTTCATACATACCGGGTGGGAACATTAAATCGCCATACATTGTGGTGGGGAAGAATCGGTGCGTAATTTCCGCCGTTACATCATGTTCCAAGCCTGCATTGCGGAGGACTTGCATCGCAGCTACTTCAATATCCGCCAACTGCGTCACCAAATACACCCGCGTGGTGTACAGCGTGGACTCATCCGTGTGCATGCCTCCCAATATTTCCAAAACTACGTTGCGCACTTCGTACTTGATTGCTTGATCGTGCGCCGCATCGGAATGTGCGTTCACGTGGAAACGCAGCACATTGTCCGCAATGGTACGCTGCGCAGTGTCCGAATACGCGAACGTCCAAGCACCCGCCAACAAAGCCAGCGCAACCCCCGCCACCGCCGAAACTGCCAAAACCTTTGCTTCTTTCCTTAACCATCTAACCATTTGTGACAACATAAAAACCGCCCTTTCGTGTGAGAATGGTTAGATTCTCGCCATGATTAGGCGGTTGTATACGTTAACAAATATTTAGTTCGAGCTTACGGCTATACCTATAGCTACTGTGTTGCCTTCGCCATCTTCGCCTAGGTCTATGATGCGGAAGCCCCAATCGCCTTCGGCAGCGTTTCTTACGATTACGCCGTGGCGGTTGGTTACGGGTTCAAATTCAGGTGCGTTGGGTACGTTGATTAACAATTCTCCGCGTGCGTTTAGATAAAAATATCTTCCCGCGGGGCACTTCATTTCTATGATGAAATGCGTGAGCGAGGTGTCAATCATTAACATAAAACTTTCGCCGGGGTTGGATGTGTGGATGAAATGTTCTTGTTCTATGGGTGGTTGGGTGCTTCCGGCAGATTGGTTAAATACACTGTCAAACCCCTCACTGGCTTCCATGGATATCATATCGCTGTCTGAAGCGGCGGGGGCGTTCATTACCGCTTCTCCGAAAACGCCGGAGCGAAGCTGACCTGCTGCAATTTCATAACCCGCAAAATCGCCAAGCTCTGTATATTGCCTTTGTTGCATAAAGAAGCCGAATACGGAACTCTCATGACTAAAACCATATTCCTCTGCAATCCGGCGCATATCTTCTTCCGCTTCAACAAACAAAGTCCGAAAAACAAGATAACCAATAAAATCAATCATGCTGCCCGACGCTTGTGCGCTATTGTGGAACGAGGTGAAAAATACCGTACCCTCGCCATAATTGAAAGATATCGCCAAAGGCGTTACACCGCGGCGCGGAATATACCCTTCAATATAAATCGTAGCATCATCGGGCAGCTGCGTAATAATGTACCAACTACCTAGGTCGAATATAATATCAAAGTATACCAGCCCCATATGCGCCGCCAACCCGCCGTGAACGACCCCCGCATTCCTTACCGTCAATGATTCCGAAACAACCCCGTAATCAAACAATCCCGGAAAAGCCGCTTTAATAACCGCACCCGCATGATCCGAAGCATACACAACGCCGCCGCCATATACATATTCCCGCAAAACACGCGCATTGATTTCGTGGTGGCTACCGCAATTAATAAATATTCCGTTAAAATACGTCAACTGCGTTGCGCTATTTACCCGATCCAAAACACGGATTTCAGCACCCCGGCTAAACACACGCAATATCTGCCCCACATTGTCCGTAGCACCACGCGTCACGCCAATCAGCGGTCTATCCGTGGGTTCATTTATCACGTCTTCATCCGGTTCAATTTCTTCAAATACCAACCGTTCATCAATTTCCCCAGCCGCTATCAGGGATTGTATATCATTGATAGACAAGGGCTCGGTGCCATATATATCCGAAACCAAAATAAGCCCGACGTCCCGTTCAACATCTTGCAAGCCTTTGTCCGAACCCGCGGCAAAACTGTCATTGCGGCCATCGCACCCGGTCATAAGCGCGGTTAATGCCAATAATAAAACCCCCACCGTAATGGCTGCCAACTTGTTCATTGCCAATCCTCCTTCTCGCGAAAATTGCTTGTTGTTTTATGTAACGTAAAAGAAATATTTTTGTTGCGTTGGGGTGGGGGGAGAGGCTAAGATCAAAAGATGAAGTTCAAAAGCTTAAAAACCCTGGGGACGCTGCCCCAGACCCCGCAAGGGGCACTCGCGCCCCTTGACCCCTAATTTGGGCGTTGCCCCCTCTCAATCATGGCTGGAATAAGAATCAGTTGGTCGCAAATTGCGACCAACTGAAAATTTGCACCAGCCAACAATCCGAGCCTCGCGAAGCACAGCGCGGGTCGAGGGGAACGCTTCCCCTCGCGGGTTTGGGCCGCGCCCAAGGTCTTATCATCGTTCATGCCAACTAATTATAAAGCACCCAAAACCTCCATAAACAACTGTTCACGCCCCTTGTATAAACCAACATTCGCCAAGAGTACAACTGCATTGCTCTTACGTTTGTCAAAAGCAAGCATATTCGCAAATCCATCCACATTTCCTTCGTGATAATAAATGTTTGGATTTTTATAATCTATCCACCAACCAAGCCCCATGTCACTGTGTTTCGATTTCATATCATACCGTGTGTGGCATAATTTTAGGTATTGTGGATTGTCTTCAATGTTCATTTTTGCAAATGCAAGCAAGTCTTCAGCGTTGGAGCAAATGTTTCCTGAGGGTGTCAAAAAATCTTCTGCACCCAATCCCCAATTACCAACATTTTGGTTGAGGCGGTTATATCAGGCTAAAATATTTGGCGCATTTGTACCCATGCGTGTGTTCTTCAACTGCAACGTTTCGTTCAAAAAAGCGTTCATTGCATCCCAAAACGGTTGTTTGACGGCACAACTTATTGCATGACCCAGTAGGCCATACCCATAATTGGAATAGCTCCATGCATAATTTTTATGCTTCAGTTTTGCTTCTTTGGCCAATAGAATCATGCGATCATAATCCATATGCAAAAATTCTTGCATCTTCATGGGTGATTTTTTAATCAGTCCGCGTATTTGCTTTATGGCAAGCCCGAAAATTTCGCTTTTTTTGATGGGATATGACATGGGATAACCTGCAGTATGTGTCGCCAGTTTCAATAATGTTGGCGGTAAATTTACATCCGCAAGGTCCGTGATGTATTTGTTTACAGGGTCATCCAAATGCATCGTACCCTCATTCACCAACTTTGCCAGTAGGGAGGTGGTAAATAGTTTGCCTATCGAGCCGGTTTCATAGGTGCGGCTTTCGTATGGGAGCTCTTTTGTATTGCAAAATAACATGCAATCTGTTTTGCCGTTATTAAGAACCCCTACAGTAAACTTGAGGTGCGGCTTGTCTTTGGTGGCATTTTTAATGATTTTGATGGCGTTTTCGTTTAATTTCATATTGATTCCCCTTTATTTATTGTCGGTATTATTGGCGATGGTTTCAACGCAATATCCAGTATGTTCGCATTTTGTGCAAGTCAACCATCGTGCTTTGGTTGTACCGCTGGTAAGCATGACGTTTTTGAACGGCGGCGTGAAAACCGTAATGCATTCGGCGCAAATAAATGCCGTGTTTTTATAAAAATGCTTGGAAAGAAGCACCGCAAAGAGTTGGGAAAGAGGGAATAAAATAACAAGTGGCATCCACATACCGTTAATTATCCACAATGCAATTGCACCGAAGGGCGGCAAGCTTATTACACAAGCAATCGCAGCCATCGTCCAAAACTTTGAGCGTACTTTTTTGTTTTTCTCCACCATGCGCGCTATGTCAGTGATGGTATTTATTGGGATTGTGGTTTTGTTGTGGATGCTATCTTTGACAACATCAATCGTTGCGAGCTGTTTTTTCCGTTCGTTAATTTCATTGTCCAGCCGTTTTATTTGCTCGTCAAGCAGCAGCGTCAGCATTTTTATCGGTGATTCGCTATCCACGATGTTTTTGATTAACTCAAGCGAAAGGCCAATCGTTTTTAATGTGCAAATAAGCCGAAGCTTAGTTAAATCATCATCAGTATACAGCCGTCTGCCGCCTTCGGTTAGATCGCTGGGTTTGAGCAAGTCTTTGGTGTCATAAAACTGAACTGTTCGAACGGTGATATTGCACAATTTTGCCGTTTCTCCGGTTGTGTATTTTGACACAGATGTCACTTCCTCATCTTTATAATGACTCATTACCTTGCGTCACAAGCAATAGGTTACGCTAGGTGATTTTACGCCGTTTGAATATAAAATAACCCATGAATAAGAAATATTGCTCCTAATCATGGGTGTTGCGGTTCAAAAATGCATTGCAATATTTTTTTGTGTTTTTACGCGTTATCCTGGTTTAGATGCGCGCGGCGTAGGCGCAAGGCTTCAAACACGCTTTTAATATCGCGCTTGGGGTAGGGCATTATTACGTTGATGGCGATTTCTTCTGCTAGGTAGATGTAGCAGTATGCGCCTAGGAAAATAAATACAGTATTTACATTCAATGGAGTGAAGAAGTACACGATGGGTAGGAGCCATGCGGCGAATGCGGCAGCCTTGGACAGGCGCGTGTGCATCATCATGAGTTGGCGGTAGTGGAGGTAACCGACGACCATGCCTAGGATTTTCAACACAACGAAGCCGATTACGATGCCGATGGTCACGGCGTTGATACCTTCGAATGCAGGTAGGATAGTGATCAAGCACACGGCGATGAAGATGTAATCTGCCGTGCCGTCTAGGTTGGCACCCATTTTGCTGCCCGGGTTGTACCGGCGGGCTAGGGGGCCGTCGAAGAGGTCGGTTAGGCCGGCGGTAATGTAGAGCACCATAAAAAACGTCTCCAGTGCGGGAATGAAACCGAACAGTGCGCCGGGGAGCAAGATTGCGGCAATAACGATGCGCGCAATGGACAGGGCGTTGGGTATGTATTTCAATTAAATCGCCACCTTTTGGCATAGTATGTGATTAACAGAAGCAACCGCCATACAAGAATTTGATTGTATGGCGGTTACATTTGTTGCTTAAAATGCGCTTGCTACTTCTTTCAAGCCTGCGATGATATCCACTTTTTGCGGGCAGTAGGGTTGACATGCGCCGCATTCGATGCAGTGCTCGGCGCGTTTTGCAAGCGTGCGGTACATGTTGGCGCGGTTCCAGTGGGCGTCGCCCATTTTTACGCCGTTGTACAGGCCGAAGCACGAAGCGATGTCGATATTTTCCGGGCAATGTGCGTGACAGTACTTGCATGCGGTGCAGGGGATGGCGGCTACCTTCGAAATTTCGCCCATGACTTGTGACAGGAGGTTGTGTTCGTCGGGGGTAAGGGGCTTCAAGTCTTTGAAGGTTTTGAGGTTGTCTTGCAACTGCGCCATGTTGGACATGCCGGACAGCATGACGGTAGCGCCTTCCAGCGTGGCGGCGTATTGGATGGCCCATGAGGCAATGGAGCGGTTGGGCGCGTGAGCTTTGAGCAACGCCTCTGCCGGGGCAGGGAGTTTGGCTAGGCCGCCGCCTTTGACGGGTTCCATGACGATGAAGGGCTTGTTGTACTTGCGTGCCAAAGCTTGCCATTCGCCTGCGGGGCCGGCGAGGATGTCGGCGTAGTTGAGTTGCAACATGATGAATTCGACTTCGGGATGGCGCTGTAGGAGGCGTTCGAGGTAGGCAGACGTGCCGTGGAACGAGAAGCCCATATGCTTGATGTAACCCGCGTCCTTTTTCTTCTTGACGAAGCCGAATAAATCTTTGGCTTCCACGGCTTCTTCGCCGCCGTCGTCCAACGAATGCACCAAGTAAAAGTCGATATAGTCAACACCCAAACGCTTGAGTTGCGTGTCAAAGATGCGCTCGCAGTCGCGAGTGTTTTTTACTTCCCACGGCGGCAGCTTGTCCGCCAGCAGGAACGAATCCCGTGCGTGGCGTGACACTAGGGTCTTGTTTAACTTCTCTTCCGAATCGCCGTAGATCCACGCGGTATCGAAATAATTGTATCCGGCTTGCAAGTATGCATCCACCATTTGTGCGGTTTGGTCGGCATCGGGTAGACGCATGGCGCCGAAGCCTAACGCTACGGGGTTGCCGACGGTCAATACCTCTTTGTGCGTCATGATAATAATCCTTTGGCTTGTGCGACCACGTTGTCCACGGTGAAGCCTTTTTCTTCGAATACCTTGCCCGCAGGTGCGCTGGCACCGAAGGTGCTGATGCCCACAACCGCGCCGTCCAGCCCTACATATTTGTGCCAGCCGAAGGGCGATGCGGCTTCCACGGCCAATCGGGCGCGTACCGCTTTGGGCAGGATTTCTTCCTTATATGCGTTGGGTTGCGCGTCGAAGAGTTCCATCGACGGCATGGAGATGACGCGTGCGTGGATGGCGCCATCCAACAATTTTGCTTGTGCGGCGAGGATTAATTCCACTTCCGAGCCGCTGGCGATGAGTAATACATCGGGTTGGCCGGTGGCAGGGTTGGTGGCTTCCTTCAATATATAGGCACCTTTGTACAAGCCTTCACCCGTGCCTGCGAGTTGCGGCAGGGGTTGGCGGCACAATACCAGCGCGGAGGGCTTCTCTTGCGTGAGCGCCATGACCCAAGCGGCGGCGGTTTCTGCCGTGTCGCAGGGGCGTAGGGTCAGGAAGCCGGGGATGGAGCGCAACGCGGCTAATTGTTCGACGGGTTGATGGGTGGGGCCATCCTCGCCTACGCCGATGGAGTCGTGCGTCATGATGTGCACCACGGGTAATTCCATGAGCGCAGAAAGGCGCATGGCGGGCTTCATATAATCGCTGAACACGAAGAACCCGGCTACGTAGGGGCGCAAACCGCCGTGTGCGTACATGGCATTTGCAATGGCCGTCATGGCGTGTTCGCGGATGCCGAAGTGCAGGTTGGAACCGGTTGGGTTGGTTTTGGAATAACCTTCGCCACGTGCTTTCATCCACGAGTTGGTGGAGGGGGCGAGGTCGGCAGAACCACCGATGAGTTGCGGTACGGTTGCGGCTAGTTTTTGTAAGATGCGCTCGCTGGATACGCGCGTGGCCAAGGGTTTGTCGTCGGCCAATTCCTCCGCGAAAAATTTCGTGATATCCGCGAGGCCGGCGGGCAAGGAATCGTTTTGCCAGGCATGCCATTGGGCATAGTCGGCGGGGTATTTGGATTGGTAAGCGGTGATTGTGGCTAACCAATTGGTTTCATTTTCGGCGGCGACTTTTTGCCATTCGGTAGATGCGGCGGTGACTTCGGCGGGTACGGTAAATTCGCCGTGTGCCCAGCCCAATTTTTCCTTGGTAGCGGCGATGCCGTCAGCACCCAGTGGGGAACCATGTACGCCTGCGGTGCCCGCCTTGGGCGAGCCGTAGCCGATGGTGGTTTTGATTTCAATTAAAGTGGGTTTGTCGGTAGATTTGGCTTTTTCGATGGCGGATAAGATGCCGTCCAAGTCGGTGTCGCCGTTGGCTACTTCCAATACATCCCAGCCCGAAGCGACAAAGCGTGCTTGTACGTTTTCCGTGAATGCCAAGTCGGTAGAGCCTTCGATGGTGATTTTGTTGGAGTCGTACAGCACGATTAATTTGCCCAAGCCCAACGTACCCGCCAGCGATACGGCCTCAGCGGCTACGCCTTCTTGCAGACAGCCGTCGCCGCACAGCACGTAGGTGTAGTGGTCTACAATTTTAATGTCCGCTTTATTAAATTTGGCGGCCAAGTAATTTTCCGCCCAAGCGAAACCTACGCCGTTAGCGATGCCTTGCCCCAGCGGGCCGGTGGTAATTTCGATACCGGGTATGTGGCCGTATTCCGGGTGGCCTGCGGTTTTGGCGTTGTGCTGGCGGAAGTTTTTCAAATCTGCCAACGACACGTCGTAGCCGAACACGTGCAACAAGCTATACAGCAGTGCCGAGCCGTGCCCCGCACTCATGACAAAACGGTCGCGGTCTGGCCAATTGGGGTTGGCGGGGTTGTGTTTCATGTTGCTCCACAGCGCGGTGGCCATGGGTGCGGCACCCATGGGCAAGCCGGGGTGGCCGCTGTTGGCGGCTTGTACGGCTTCTACAGCCAAAAAGCGCAGGGTGTTGACGGTAGTGGGGTTTAAGAGGCTCATTTTGCCACCCCTTCCCAGTCCTTGAGGAAGCGCTCAATGCCGGAATCGGTCAGTGGGTGCGCCAGCATTTGGTGGAAGCATGCATACGGAATGGTGGCAATGTGTGCGCCCAAGCGTGCGGCTTGAATCGCATGGATGGGATGACGGATGCTGGCGGCAATGATTTCTGTTTCGATGCCGTGCGTGTCAAAAATATCGGTGATTTCTTCAATCAAGTTCATGCCGTCCATGCCGATATCGTCCAAGCGACCCAAGAAGGGGCTCACATACGTAGCACCCGCGCGCGCGGCCAACAATGCTTGCGTAGCGTTAAAAATAAGCGTTACATTGGTTTTGATGCCTTCGGCGGTTAATTGTTTGGTTGCTTTCAGACCTTCGGCGGTCATGGGGATTTTGATGACGATGTTTTTGTGGATTTTGACAAGCTCGCGGGCTTCGGTAAGCATACCGTCGGCTTGTGTGTCGATGACTTCGGCACTGATGGGCCCGTCAACCAGCGTGGTAATTTCGCGCACGACTTCGGCAAAGTCGCGGCCTTCTTTGGCGATGAGCGAAGGGTTGGTGGTTACGCCACAAATAACCCCCCAATCGTTAATTTCCTTAATGTGCGCCACATTGGCGGTGTCGATGAAGAGTTTCATGCGGATGCTCCTTCTCAAATTTGAATTTTTTGCGATTATAACATGGGGTGTACATTGTTACAATTTCATTGCAATTCAATGTTGCAAAAATTAATTGGGCAAAAAAATCCAGTTGGTGGCAATTTGCCACCAGCTGGATTTTGGCTTGTTGCAAACGATAAAGCCGCGTGTTAAATGTTTTTCTTGCGGCGTTTGGTGATGAGGACGGTTGCGGTGATTGCAATAGCCGCACCCATGATGTGTAGCCATGCTATAAAAGTGGATGCAAACGTTACATTGCCGGTTTGTGGCATTAATCCAATCGGTTGCGCAAATTCAAGCGCAAATCCTTGCGGAATGGATACGTCGAATATCCATGTACCCGCTTCATCGTCAAACCGCCAAACACCCTGCGGAATGTTATTGGCATCGACTACGATGTAATAACCGTTCCAGTAAACCAATTCACTACCTGCTGGAGGATTGGGGGGCGCGGGGGTTGAAGATGGGGTGGAGTCAACAACGGGTGGAGAAGTGGAGCCGTTTTCGGCGGGTGGTGCAGTGGAGCCGTTCTCCGACGGTGGTGCATTGGAGCCGTTCTCCGATGGTGGTGCAGTGGAGCCGTTCTCCGACGGTGGTGCATTGGAGCCGTTCTCCGATGGTGGTGTAGTGGAGCCGTTCTCCGACGGTGGTGCAGTGGAGCCGTTATAAGCGGGTGGAGCAGTGGAGCCGTTTTCGGCCGTTGGAGCAGTGGAGCCGTTCTCTGACGGCGGTGCAGTGGAGCCGTTTTCGGCCGTTGGAGCAGTGGAGCCGTTCTCTGACGGCGGTGCAGTGGAGCCGTTCTCTGACGGCGGTGCAGTGGAGCCGTTTTCGGCCGGCGGTGCAGTGGAGCCGTTTTCGACCGGTGGAGCCGTGGAGCCATTCTCCGATGGTGGAGCAGTAGAGCCATTCTCGGCCGGTGGAGCAGTGGAGCCGTTTTCCGATGGTGGAGCAGTAGAGCCGTTTTCGACCGGTGGAGCAGTGGAGCTGTTCTCCGATGGTGGAGCAGTGGAGCTGTTTTCAGCCGGCGGTGCAGTGGAGCCGTTGGGTATCGCCGTGCTGGTTATAGTGATGTTTTGCACGCCGCTTACGATTCTGTCGTAGTACGTGGAAGTGAAGCCTGATACGGGTGTCATCGTAATGGTATACACGTTGCTGCTAAGCGAAACGAATCTTTCATTGCTCGAACCGGTAATATACAAATCGGCAAATTCGAATCGCCAGTTGTTGGCTGCGTTCAAAATGACCGGGTCGCGGTAGGCTGTGCCGTTTTTATGAAGTTGTACAAAAACTTGCGAGGGTATTTCCGTACTGTTTTCCACATCCCACACTTTATTTACGATGATAGACTTTGTTTGTGGGGCGGTGGTGGTGGGCGGGGTGATGATTACGACTACATATTCGCCATCGCCAACGGGGGGTATGGTGTATTGCCAATTATTGTTGGGCAAGTTTACGACAATATCTTCGGGGTTGGTGCCAGGCGGGAAGGTAACGTAAATATTGCCTTCATCTGTTGGTTCGTCGCCCGTAATTTCGTAATCTACTTCTCCGTTTTCCGGGAAGCTTACGGTTGTGTTGCGGTCGTTTTCAACATCGATGATGATGTGTGTTTGTACAAAGTGGACAACCACATGGCTATCGCTCATCGTGCCTTCGGGGAAAATAATTAACAGGTAGCCGACGTTCATGGGCATGATGAGCCCCATATCAATTAACTCCATAAAGCTAAAGAACTCATCAAAGTCGTCGCCAAACATCGAGAAAGCAATGCGTGCTCCTTCAAATTCAAAACCTTCTTGCGGATGTGCCAGGAAGATAATGAAGGATCGTTCCGTTACATCAGTGCCTGTTGCGTCATGTTCAATGGAATAGAACATGCATAAACAGAAGTAAGCACCGAGAATATAGTACGGGCAATCCTGCAAGTTATCGCATGCATCCGAATTTAAATAATCGGGATCTAGCAATTCAACAATACTTATGCGGCCGCCGTTGCGCGGTACAACATCCGTGCTTACATGGAAAATTGAAGGTACACGCCACAAGGCTGTAAATGTGTGTCCTGCATGCTCTTGGCTGATCATGCTGTTGCTCAATGCACCATCTTGTCCGGTGCTGCGCCGCCATTCTATGCCGTTTTCATCTCGCCAGCCATCAAATAAATAGCCTGCGCGTTGTGGTTCACTCCAATTATATACACAGCAGAACCATGTATACGTACCGCTGGCCAAACCGCGTACAAGTGGGCCTGTGTCTTGGCCAATTACTTCCCATGTCATATTGTCGTGTACGGGGATATGACCGCCGTCAAGGTCAAAATAGACGTTAAAACCCGGTGCAATGCGCACAGACAGTGGGAGTCGCTCGTTTTGATTCCCATGATGTTGTACGTAACTGCTAACAATTACATAACCGGGTGGCGGATTGATGATTGGTACTTGTCCTTGGCTAAAATACGTGCCGGGCGGAGGCGTTATGATAAATTGACGTGTGCCTTCGGGAAACCAAGTAGGGGCATCGCGGTTAACAATGTGCCAGTCTTCGAAGAATAGATCTTCATCACTTTGGTTGGGGTCTTCGGCGGTTAAATCTAACGGATAACTGTTGGTTGATGGATTAAAGATATCCACCACGGTTATCGGCCTGTAGGGGCGCCAAATGGCGTATACGATAATGTCATTGTCGGGCATGCGTGCGTTTTCCGACATAAGCGTGCCGGTAGATTCGTTCGCATCCCAATCAAGCGAAAATCCAACAAATTCATAGGGGGTAGGATGGAACCAATTATGATAATGCGGTGGCAAACGTCGGGCTGTACCTGCATCTAACACCGAGGTAAGCAACGTGCCAACAGGTACGGGCAATAACATGCCTGAGGCCGGATTTTGGTCGAAATGAGATAAGCCGCCCGGTACGTTAACGATTTGCACGTTGTAAGTGTTGGGTATGCCGATGATGCCGGTTTGGCTACCCCACACTGCCGTAACCGTAAGGTCATTGTCCGGCATAAGGTTGGGGGGCGGAGCCAAGGTAACGCTGTCGATATGGATACCTATTTCCAGCATATACGTTTCGGTTGTCCAGCCCAAGAATGTCCAATTTTCTGCTTGGCCGGATGCAAGGTTTAATGCATCACCGGAATAAAGTATGCCGCCCGGTGATTGGCCTTGTGGTAGCGTGGATTTAAATACGAAGTTTTCGATGGACAACAGCCATGGCGATGGCACGACAAAGTCTGCATAAATGGTGATGTCGCCGTCATGTAGCAAGGTAAATAAGGTGCTAAGCTGGCCGTCGTTGGCAAATGCGCCATACAAGTGATGCACCGACCAACCAATAAACACATGGTTGGCGCTTGAAGGTGCATGCGTGCTTGATACGGGCGAGCCTTCGCCAAACACGACTTGAATGGTGCGTGGGGTGCCTACGGGTTGTCCGTTTTCGCGGTATTGGATGGTTACGTTGAAGGTGAGTGGCGTATACCGAGCTACCAACACAATGGGGCCGCTGTCGGTGTTGGGTTGATTAATATCAAAATATACATATTGGCCTGAAGATTCGTCCCAGATTTCCCAATGGCTGAATTCATGTCCCTTGGGTGGGGTGGGCGTGGGGGTATGGTTCGAAATGGTAGCGCTTTCGGGAATTAAAACCGTTACTTCGTCATCGCTGCCATTCATTGTGCCGCCATTTAAGTCGAAAACAAAACGGGAAACCCATTGTGCGTAAATGGAGCTTTGGCTTTGTATGATTCCCATTAAGTCGGTATTGCGCGAGGTCGTAACGACGGTTTGCGCATTATATGATGAACCAGTACCGTTAAGCAGGCCTTGCCTATCGGTGTTCCAACCATGGAATTCCCAGCCTGTGCGTTGCGGGTTAAGGGGCATACTTGCTTGCCCCAGCATGCCGCCTGCGCGTGTTTCAATGCTGGTTTGAGTTACCCATTGGCCTTGCGCAGGCATCCATACGGTGCCGCCGTTGGCATCAAACAATAGATTTACATCCCATACCGCAAAAATTTGTCGGGGTAGGGTGTCTGTAGAACCTAGGTCAATCCATCGGCCGGTGCCTTGTGGGTTCAAATTCCAACCCACAAATTTGAGTCCGGGGGAAGAAGGATCCGGTGGTAAATCACTCGATTCGAAGGGTTCGCCGGGTCTAAGCGGCAAACCGGGTATGGCATAAGGCTCGATGGGTACTGCACCCACCGGTGCTGCGCCAGAGAGGAAAACATTGTTGCCACCCCAAATGGCGTAGAAAGTCATCGGTTCGGTAATCGTAGTCGTTTCGTGAAGCCAAATACCGGGCTGGTCTACCGTGCGTGCGCTGTACCAACCGATAAGTTGAAGCGGTGGGTCAACATGTGCAGGCATACGCAAATCCCACCATTGACTTTCATTCATGGGCAATACAGAACGTCCTAAGGTCGTCATTCCCAACGCTGCCGCTTGTTGCTGGTTGGGGTGCAAGTGGTGGGTGTTAAAAGAAAAACCCTCTGAAACGGAGTGCCGTTGCGTGCTGTTTGTCAAATCGCCTACAAAAGTGCTACGGTTGCTGTCCAGCGTTATATTCACTGTCCAATGGGCATACACGTCAATGACGCCATTGCCGGGGTCACTAATAATGGTTTGATGTGTGAATAATGAGCCGCTTGCATCGGGTTGGGTATTCCAAGCGATGAGCCCCCAGTCTCCTGATGACATGCTGCTATTGAGTGTGGAGCCCATATGTTGCAAGCTGAAGCCGGGGCGTTGGAACTCCGGCGTGTGGCCTATGCCCGTTAAGTTAAAATACCATGAATGGGTAATCCGGAAATCGGGGGGTAGCACCCTATTGTTCCAAATGCTTCCAGCGGCCGAACTCCAAATATTAGCAATATTTTGCATGCTAAGCCCAAGGGGTACACGGCGGGTTAGGATGGTGTTGTTGCCGCTGTAGTTGGCATGAAAACGCATTTGTATATAGGGTACATACCTTGCATATGCCGTGATAGGTTCATTAATCACTGTACTTACAGTAATGTTTACGCCGGTGCCTTCCGGTGTGGTAAACCATCCGGCAAAAAGATGTCCGGGTTTTGTTGGTATGGGGGCAATGCGGTTATCATTCAATTGCTGGCCTTCTAATACAATAGGGGAAACCCAGCGTTCGGTGGGGTTGTCCACACCATGGAATACGCCGCCTTGCGGATAAAATGTAACACGCAATGGTTCATTGGGTATCCAACGTGCAAAATAAGTGGCGTTAACTTCGTGCTGCGTAGTGGGGTCAAAAGGCCAAACGCCATCCGGCACTTGCCCTGGCGGATAATTGTCATTAATACGTGCACTGTACCAACCGGCAAACGTAAAGCCTACACGCGTGGGGTTGTTGGCGGGTGCATTATTGAATGGGATCGCCATGGTTCTTGGCCCATCGCTTGCAAAAGAAGACCGCCAAGCCATGCGCATGCCATCTTCGGCAATGGTGCCCCCACTCGACGGTAGGTCGCGGATGGCAGCAAAAGAGGACGATTCGCCGGAAAAACCTGCCGGAAACGTATCTTGACCTCCCACAGACCCCGGGCCTCTGTCAAATGAAATCCTGACTACCCAATGCGCAAATACTTCCATGTCTTCCAATACATGATAATGGTGCGCGTCGGAACTGTTGTGATTGGACCAACCTGATGGGCCAAACCAACGCACATTACCAGGTGTGTTCCAGCCGCCGGGCATAATCCACCAACCTTCAAATGTAAGGCCGGCTTGTGGCGGGGTTAATTGCGGCACTAACTGCCAATTGTTCACGATAGAATGGTTAAGTTCTAAGTTGCTGCCGTGCCACAAGGTGGTACCGTGATAAGCAAAACGGTATAGCATGTCTTCCGGACTATGCGGATTCAATGTTCCGCCTTCCGGGTGGAAGGTTATGGTGTGATAGGGTAATTCTGTCCACTGAGCAAATAAGTTGATTGACCGGGTGATGGGGCTGTCAATGGTATATTCGTCTCCAATATCGCCACCCACAATTTCAGCCCAATAAGCAAATGCATACCCGGGGCGTTCCGGGTTTGTTGGCCAGTTTATGTTGCCCCGGATGGTGCGCATTTGTTGTACCGACCATCCATCAATAACGACCAAGCGCTCAACAAATGCGCTGAGGCTACTGGGTGGGTTTAATTGATTGCAACGAAATTCTAAATTGTGTCCCCATATCGCGTACAAGGTAAGGGCGCCGGACACAGCTTCGTCACCGGCAAAAAAGGTATGCGGTGTGCCGGGTGCAAGTACCGGTTCGGTATACCAACCCATAAATACTGCGTTGTGGTGCGAGGGTGGGTTGGGCATGTTGTTTCGACCCAATCGAAACGTACCATCCCAAACAGGGATTTCTGCCAATCGCTCCCCATGCCCTTCAGGCGTGGTTCCTCCGTTGGGATCAAAAATAATGACCCAACCGGCGTCGTCCAATTGAACGATGGGGATTTCTGTATTCACTTCTTCAATGATGTAATCATCACTTGTCTGGGAATCATCATCGTATTCATCATAGATGTCATCTTCTGGGTAGGATACGTCGTAATCTTCGTAGGTATCGTCTTCCGGGTATGTTACGCCGTTTTCGTCGTAGACATCATCGTTGTCGACATAAGGATATTCGGCTTCGTTGGTGTCGTCGTTGTTGTCATACGAATCATTGTCTTCGTCGTAAGTGTCGTTTTCTTCTAAGTAAGATGCCTCATAATACGCGTCGTAGATACCGTCGTCCTCTACGATATTGTCAATTTCATCCTCTTGCGGATAATCATTTGATTCGTTTTCATCTTCCGTATCATAATAAGATTCGTCCACATATTCGACGTAATACGGTTCGTCCGCTGCATAATCCGCTTCATAAATAGGACTAGCAAGCGCGATACTGCTGGATAGCATTGTAAATGCCACAAACAGTGCCAAAATACGCCGGATTAATTGCATAGGCGCATGTTTCAACCAATTTTTGTTCATCTGTAACCTCCTTGGTGATTTTGTATAAAATTGGCTGCACAAGGGTGTGCAAGCGCAGAATAGCACATAAAATCGTTTAAACTTTTGAATGTTTCCTATTGTTAACCTTTATTGAAATGTTATCCCCGGGAAATTATCCAATTAAAAACGGCCCGAAGGCCGTATTGGATCGTTATACCATATAATGGTATTTTTGTGCCAAATTCTAAGAAAATGCCGAAGGTTTTGGCAAAATCCACGAGCTAAACTGCACCCGCAATCAACGAAAGGCACTTCGCGCCGAATGGCCGGATAAGAAGATGTACTTCGGTATGTCCACTCCGCCGCGCCACTGCGCTCATCCAATTGAATGGTGCGTGTCGCTTGCGACACAAAGCACTCGATAGTCCCCTGCGTGGGTTGTATGCACCAAGCGCATCACCTGCACCACTCGTACCACCCGTGCCTCTTAGTATGAAGGGGGGACAACGCATTGCTGTATATTCACGCGCGTAGCAATGCCGCATCCCTACTAGGCCTAGCCCTTCATAACAGCGGCACAAAACCGGGACAGGCCTGTCCGATTTTTACCCATAGAACACACCAACAACAATTACAACAAAATAAAACGAAAGGAGGAAAAGCATGGCAAACATTGTCCACGCCTCTTCATCATTGCGTATTGTCGGCACCGACGGCCGCAGTGTATGCAGCTTATTGGGCGTTGATCCGTCGATGTCACCTGCGGATGCGGTTGGCTTTATTGAAGGTATCGAAGCCTTGTATAACGGCAGCACCGTAACGGCACGCATCAGCACCTTGTCCGAAATCGAACGAAATTAAGGATGTATTAATTATGAAAGGAAATCTTAACGAAAGGAGGAAATGGAATGACCTATTACACCTTGGCATTTGCCACTGACACCGGCGGACGCAGGCAGTTCCGCATCAAGAACGTTACACCCGGCTTGTCGCCGGCAGATGTGACCGCAGCGGTTAACAAATTAATCGCACACAACATCATGCACCCTGACCGTGGCGCGTTGGAGTCGTTGCTTCATATGGATGCGACGACTACCACCATAACACGGATTAAATAAATGCAAATACAAATTGATTGACAAAATCCCGACAGATTGGCAAACACGCCAAATGTCGGGATTTTTGTTGTCGTCATGCGTTGCACCTGTATCCCCATTGCAATACAATGAAAAATCAATATCAGGAGCTTTAATCGGCATTGAAGAATGTGCCGTTTATGAAAAATTGATGTAAGGCTTGTGGGCATTACCAAAAGATTTGGTTGATGTTGTATTTGCCAATTCTAAGTCCAAAGTCTCCCGTGCCGAAGTTTTTGGTTGTATGCGCGGGCAATTTGAAATGGCAGATGATTTTGATGCATCGTTGGATGATTTTAAGGAGTATATGTAATGAAGATATTGTCTTAACAAAATGACGGGACTGTCCGGAGGAGTAGGGGCGTTAATTGCCAAGCTAAATACATTTCCGATTCAATTAATTTCGCTCAAACTCGCGCATGCCACTGCGGTTGAAAGTTTGTCTTATATACACCGTGATCCGTTTGATCGTATGATAATAGCAACGGCATTGGTTGAAGACATGGTAGTTTTAACATCGGATGATAATATTCATAAATACGATGTGCCGACGCGTTGGTGAATATATCCTGTTGCAAGAGATTTCCATTTGACGATAAATGTCATATGGAGTAAAATAAACGATGTTATTATACAAATATAGAGACTGGTGTAAGAATATGACGAACGCACCGCAGGCAGGCAGGCAGGCAGGCAGGCAGGGTCATGTAATGTATTAACAATGCAATACAGTGAGTGGCGTCTCTTTACGTTAAAGAGACACCACTCTTTTTGTTTGTTTTAATAAATTAAAGCTGTGGATAGTTATGGCTTTATGCACAAAGTGTGGTTCATAACTATACAAACAATGCATCTACATGGAAGTATGTAAAAATGGAGGAAATTGTATGATTAAACTTGTTTATTTATTTTTAGCAAGCGCACTTTTGTTAATCGTTGTAACAGGGTGTTCTAACTCACCGCAAAACGAAAGGGATATCATGCGAGATATTGAAGCGCATCCGGTTTTCTTTGCTGATGAAATTACCGGCATAGAAATACTCCGACGCCAAACAATGGCAAATGAAAATCAAGATACTGTGTGGGTTACTGTACAAGCTCGTCAAGGTAATGTTGAATACAGATTAAGTTATACCGTGTATTATGTGCTGTACAATGATGGTTGGCGCATAAGAAATTTAAATAGGTATCGGGGTATGGATGCTCAATGGAGCAAAACAGTGCCAAGTCGAGATCAGGTACTGCACGCTGCATTAAACGCATTGGAATATGATGGATTTATTTTAAACAGAAATTTGAACATAGAAAGTGTTGTGTTGCCGGAAACATTTTCTGACGAAATATTTCAATATGCAGAACACGCAATTTTTACCACTCATGTTGAAGTTGAGGCATTAAATGATGATGTTTTATTTTCGATCAATTATAGCGTTTCATTTCGCGTAGGTGTAGATGGGTGGGAGTTCCATAATGCAAATATTGTTGATAGGCATGCCGTTCCACTTTCGTATATGCCATTAGATGATGTTAATCATTACGTATTTTCATTAATTCCTCATACCGGATTTTCATCAACAATTAATTTTATTTCACGTGATATTGATTTAAATCGTGATTTTGATTCGGATCGGTTAGTTTATCAACATAGAACAACGTATCATTTTTTAACTGAATATAATTATATTTCGGTATTTCCATTCTTTGACTCATGGGATGGACAATGGAGGATAAGAAGAAGCGATATATATACCTATTATACTTCACAGTATTGGCATATAAACGGCAGGTGGGAATATGAAAGACGATTACCACCAAGTATGTTCGGCGGACCTCCTAGGTACATGCGTCTTATACTTGATATCGAACATTTTGACGGCGTAGCAATAGAAGGGTCATATTATTTTCGTTATAATACACGTTTAAATGAAGGTGTTGGAAGAATCTATGTAAACAGAGGATTTGTTGAAACCGCTCATTTTAGAGATAGAATAGAAAGAGAATTTTATTATGCGTTTTGGGGTAGGGCTTGGACTAATTACCCATCCCTAACTATTGGCAGAAATAGCGGGGTTCAAATACGAATGAATGCGAATTGGTCCAATCCCACATTTAACCATTTTAATAGAACCACTGTCGAATATAATACACCCGAAGATGTGTTACGCAATTATTTGAATGCACGCGAAGAAATTGATCTTATTACATTAAATAGACATCGTATGCTTTCATATGATGTCGCTTTCAATGCTTGGATTCGTCATGAAGGGTTTCGGGAAGAATTTATTGGCGATTTTCTTTATACTCATTATAATGTTAGAACTATTGCAAACATGTTGCAAATGCACAGAAGAGAATATGAAGCATTTCAAGAGTCTGTTAGCGAGCGGACTTTTTATACAATAACATATTCAAGAGATTTTTCATTAACTTCCCTTTATAATCGGTTGCGACAAAATATACCTTATTATTTTTTAGATTATGCTGGCTGGAATTATGTTTCAAGAGCTATTTTATTTTATGTTGATAGCACTGTGTTTAATCCCTTCGGTGTGTTTACGGTAGAAAATAACATTGTTTATTTGGTAGAATTGAATGGAAAATGGATGATTGCAGACAGTACATTTTGTATGTCGCATTCTACCGTCGGGACTTTCTCGCGAATCATATTTGACATGCCTTTCAACTAATACTGTCTAGTTAATCAAGTTGGCGATCGGTCGTAAGCCGCAATACATCACCAAAGGCAAATATAACTTGCTCATTCCACTGTGTACAAGCCGCATCCAACGCCGCGGACAGTTGCGTGTATTTTTCCAACGGCAAGCCCTCGCCATCCATGTATGGTTGCAGGGCTTTTTTGATGGACGGTATGTCGTAGATGCGTTTGAGCCGATGGATCAGTACCAAGGCGGCTAGGTGTTTGTGCGTGTAGAAGCGCCCGTCGGGGGAGGGAAGTAAACCCTCACGTATGTAATTTTGCACCATGGCGCGGGTAATGGGTAACGATTTGCGCTCGCAAAAAGTGAGCAATTGTTTGATGGTGAAGGTGGGGCTGTAATGGTGGATGTCGTGTAGCGGGTCATGTGCGGGCACGGTGGTTCCTCCTATCTTTCTTTTTGAAAGAGATGTATGGCACTGACTGCCAGCATCGCCTGCGCGGGTAGGTAGAAAATCCAAATGAAGGGATAAACATGTTCCAGTGCGGGCATCACACCCAAGTAATTCGGCACATTAAACAACATGACCGCCATATCGCACAAGGCGAATAGCACCAGCGCGACAAAAATAAAAGTGCCGTTCTTATTGGTGCGGCGGTACCTGAAATTTACGTACAGGTTAACCATAAACAGCGCGGCATACATACCCACCAGCGCGAAGATGCTGTCCAACACTAGCAACACCGCTACTGTCACCGTCGCAACGGTAAATACAAATAAATAAAACCGGCGTGTAAATTTTCCGTCATTGCGTTGCGCCCGCAATGCGTAGCACACATGCGTGAAGCAAAAAACCGCAACCCCCGGTACATGCGCATTTTGCAAAACCAAAAAGAAATCTGCCGCCACAGTAAAGGCCATACCCCCCACCAGCCAAGCCCAACTGCGCTTGTCTCGGCTCAAGAAATACGACCCCAAAGCAACAAAAAAACAAACGACAACAAAAATAAATTTTATGTCATAAAAAGTGTTTTGTGTCGGTTGTACAAAGTCCATGTTTTATGTGCTACATGAAAAACAAGGCAATCGGCCCGGCAATCATGGCCAGCACGATGATAATTACGATAATTAACGCCAGTTTTTGTTTGTGCTTGCGAAAGAACTTTCTCATGTGAATCACTCCCGGAAGTTTTTGATGAATCTTGATGGCTCGGTGATTTTATCATAACGCGTCTTGGGCACGGACAGGAATAATTCGTGCTTGGCGCGGGTGATGCCTACATATAAGAGGCGACGTTCTTCTTCAATTTCTGCGGGGGTCTTGGAGCGGATGTGCGGCAGGATATCTTCCACCACGCCCGCGATAAACACATGCCTGAATTCTAACCCCTTGGCGGAATGCAAAGTGGTGAGGGTCACGCATGGCCCCGTGGGTGCGTCTTGTGATTTGGCGGCGATGGCAGCGTCCGCAAAAGCCAAAAAGTCGGCGGGGTCGGGGTGGGCTTTGGCAGCTTCTTGTAATTCATTGGCCAGTTCGTGTAGCCCGGTGGGGTCTAGTTTTCGGTAGTTACAATGATCGTTGATGTGTTCATTATAACCGATAAACCGGCGGATGTAGCGGATTGCGTCAACGGAATTTTTGCCCCGCAGTTGCTTGATGTGGGTTTGTAATTCTTCCAACCGTGTTTTTTGCGAAATATGCAGCGATTTGTCGTAGGGGTAGGCCTCCAACGGGTCGCGCTCGTGTTTGCGGCAAGCTTCGAGGAAGGCCTTGGAAATGAAGCGGTAGGGTTTGTTGGCGATGCGCGCGGCGTCGGGGTTAAAACCGTCATATTGTACGCGCAAGCCCAGCCGCAGGTAAGCAAAGATGTCCTCGGCCAGCCAATGTTCGTACAGGATGGGCATTTCGTCCCGCGTGCGGTAGGGGATGTTTTGATGCAGGAACGCGTCAGCAAATGCACGGGCTTGCATGTTTAATCGGAATGCGATGCAAATTTCGTCCGGGTTGGTGCCGCTGCGTATCAACTTGCGGATGCGCTCGCCGATTTTTGTGGCTTCCTCGTTTTGGTCTTGTGCGGTTAGTACGGTGGGGGTGGGGCCGTTGCGGTCGGTACCGATGATGTCCTTGGGGTAGCGGTGTTCATTTTCGGCTACGACGGCATTGGCGAAGCGGATGATGGGGTCGGTGGAGCGGTAATTGACGGCCAGCGTCACTTGTTGCGTCCCCGGGAAATCCTGCGGAAAGTGCAGTAAAAATTCCGGCCGTGACCCGCGGAATCGGTATATGCTTTGGTCGTCGTCACCCACGATGAATAAATTATTCAACGGCGCTGCCAGCAGGCGCACGTTTTCATACTGCACGCGGTTAATGTCTTGGAACTCGTCAATCATGATATGGGTATAGCGATTGCGCCAACGTTGTAAAAACTTCGCATCGGTTTTAAACAGCGTGTGGGTGCGGCACAGCATATCGTCAAAGTCGATAAATCGCTTGCTGACTTTGTATGCTTCGTACTGTTCGCAAATGACATGAAAATCTGTGTTGCCGATGGATGTGGCGTGGTAGTACGCCGGTTCAAATAATTCGTTGCGGATCAATGACATTTCATTTAATACAGCGGATAGTAAATCATTGTCGGCTTCATATTCGCGCTTTTCCAAACATAACCGCACGAAGTTGCGGCGTTCGCCCTCGGGGATGATTTGCTCATTATCTGCGTTATGCTCGCGCAGCATCCGATAAAAGACCGAATGGAACGTGCCAAACGTAACCGACGGCACGTCCAAACCTTCTGTTGTAAACCGCGAGGCGAAACGCCCCTTCATTTCCGTAGCCGCCGCGCGGGAATACGCAATAACTAAAATGTCGGACGGCGGTATCCCCGCTTGCACCAAATGCACCGCCCGCGCTACCAGCGTAGCGGTTTTGCCGCTGCCGGGGCCGGCCAGTACCATCATGGGGCCATTAATATGTAATGCGGCGGTTTGCTGCGCCGCGTTTAGATTCGTTTTTTGCATGGTGCATTATATCATCCGTTATACCAAGCCACAAACGCATCCGGATTTAACCAACCCAGTATCACAAACCATACCAACAAAATTAACGCACCTATGGCAAGTACGGGAAGGTTCCTTTTTGAAAGTAAACGCACGGCGCACAACCCGATGACCGTTGCAACATATACCATAAACCATGCGGATAACAAACGTAACCAAGTTAAACCGTAAGTGGCAATGTACAAATGCAACCGCGTTGCACCCGAAATCAGCATGATGGCCGTAAGCGTCAGCAATCCCAAAAGCAGTACTTTTAACGTGCGCCCTTTTTCGCCCAGGCGAAGAAAGATAGCGAATATAATTAAATTGATGGCGCATACGGCCACTGTTTGAGCGAAGCCCTGCCGAGCGTATTCGGCATAGGTCATACCTTGCGGCAATCCCGCACGCGCAAACAAGAACGTAAATTGCACGATACAAAACGCCACATACACCATCGAAATACTGCCCAGCACCACATAAGACACGACACGGTCAACACGCGCTTGTGCGGGTAAGGCAAAAGTACGGTGCCCGCCGTATCCCACATTCCACAAAAATGAAAAGAACAACGCGGAAACAACCGCAATCAATATCACGCGGAAGATAAATAACCCCACGCTGAAATTGCTAAACACACTGCGTACAAAATGGGCAAAGACCTGATCCGCTCCCATCAATAACGGCACAATGACCAACAACATCGGCACTGCGATAACCACACCCAACATCGCCTTCTTCACCGTAGGAGTCGAGCGTTGCGAAAATAACGTGCCGATGCTGTAAAAGAATACCGTTAATTTAGAAAACGGCAGCACAAACCAACCCGCCAACCACGATACGGCCATGCCCTCTGCCGATTTTAAGGTGTATCCGGCCGCCATCCACACTGCATGCGCCATCAACACACCGGGGATGACCAATGCCGAAATGATGCGGTAGTTTTCATTAACGTGCAGGGTCGGATGCGCAAAGTTCCATACCACCAACGCAACCACACATGCCGATACAATCCAAAGCAACCAATCACGCTTGAGCCGCTGCCAAAAATACGCATAAAGAGCGGCCAAATAACACAGCCAAAACACACCGTGTGCCATATACACATGAAACGCCGACCCATAACGAAATATAGCGCCAAATAAAAGCCGTTCAAATAAAAACGCGATAAGCAATACAGTGGGTAACAAAATTTTCTCTGCTGTGCCAAGGGGTGCACGAGCAGCGGGCACATGTGGCTCGCTTGTATTTATAGGTTGTGGCTGCAAGGGGTAGCCGCCGTTTGCGTTGCCGTTCATATCGCGCCCTCCCCTGTATTTGCATATTCCAAAATATCGCCCGGTTGGCAATCCAACGCGCGGCACAATCGGTCCAATGTAGCAAAGCGGATGGCCTTGCCTTTCCCATTCTTCAAAATCGATAAGTTCGCTTGGGTTAAGTCGATGCGTTCGGCCAATTCTGCCAACCCGATTTTACGCTTGGCCATCATGACATCCAAATTAATAATAATCATGGCAGCCTCCCTAAATCGTCAAATCGTTTTCTTCACGGAAAACGATGGATTGGCGTATCAACGCGGCAAACGTGAAGGCAAACAAACCACTGCCGATAAAAAACAACATGCCCAAAAGCGTCAGAAACGTCATAAAGAAGAAGCATTTAAACAAAAATGCCGCCGCCAGCAAAAACAACAACCCGCCAATGCGGTACAACGCACGTACATTGCGCGCTACAAAAGGCCCGGCTGCGCCATTAATGGAGCGCAGCATACATATCATTTCAACCAATATCCACAAGCCCGGTACCGCCACCGCCATCAAAAACGGTTGGATAAACGCCCGATACGCCGGCACCAAAGCCGCCGCCCCGCGAAATATACGCGCATAAAAATCCAACCCCCAAGGTAATGTAAGCGCGATAACCGCACCCCCCACAAACGCCAAATACAATGCATACAACAAAATACGGCTATAAACAGGTGTTTTCATATAACCCTCCTCAATATATCCGGAATCAAGCCCTGCGCATGGCTGACCCTGTGATTAAGGGTATTGTATATTCATGCAAAACGAATGTCAATAATAATATATCGTTAAACGATAAATAATTATTCTGTGACGATATATGTAAAATCTTAAAAAATGCCATGAGTTTTGTCCAAAAACCCGTTGTACAATGCAATAGCAATCAACGAAAGGCACTCAGCGTCGATTAGCCGGAAAGAAGATGCATTTCTTCGGTAGTGTGTTCACTCCGCCGCGCCACTACGCTCATCAGTTCCCTGCGTGGGTTGTATGCAACACCTGCACCACCCAAGTACCACCCGCACCACTCCGTGCCCTGTTACGAAGGGGGGATGCCCGTACTGTTATATATTCACGCGCGAGACAGTGTTGCAACCCGATTAGCTAGTTTTCGAAAATTTGTGACAGTTAAAAAGGTCGTTTGATTTACAAAACGACCTTTTTGATCTTTATATTTTATTCAATGGTAAGTTACCTTACCGGCAGCAACTCCCGCAGGCGTTGAATAATAACTTGTACATCCAACGGTTTACTAATATGCGCATTCATGTTGGCTTGCATGCAGGATTCTACGTCTTCGCGGAAGGCGTTGGCGGTCATGGCGATGATGGGGATAGATTGCGCATTGGGGGCGGGTAAGCTGCGGATCAAACGGGTGGCTTCGTAGCCATCCATGACAGGCATTTGTAAGTCCATGAAGATGATGTCGTACTTGTCGGGGTTGGCGGTGAACATTTGCACCGCTTCCTCGCCGTTGTATGCACAATCGATGGCAATGCCGGTGGGTTCCAGTAGAGACATGACAATTTCGCAATTAATCTCCACGTCTTCGGCCATGAGTACGGCGTAACCCTTAAATATATCGTGGATGTCGTCGGTTAGGGCGGTGTCCTCGTTGTTTTTATCGCTGTGGTGCGAGTCGTTCGCTACGCGTTTTGCTTGCACCGTGAAGGTGAATGTAGAGCCGATGCCGGGCGTGGATGTGAACGAGATGTCGCCGCCCATCATAGTGATGATGTTTTTGGATATGGCCAGCCCCAACCCTGTGCCGCCGTATTTGCGCATGGTGCTGCTTTCGGCCTGTTGGAAGGGTTGGAAGAGGCGTTCTTGATGCTCTGGGTCAATGCCAATGCCGGTGTCGGTGATGTCGAATTGTAAGGTGCAAAGGTCATCGTCTTCTTTTTGGAGGGTTACGTCCATATTGATGGTGCCGTTGGCAGGGGTAAATTTGACGGCATTGCTAAGTAAGTTGGCCACAACCTGCGCCAGTCGTTGGTCGTCTCCATACAAAATCGATGGTATCGCAGGGTCAATATTGACGGAAAAGTTTAAGTGTTTTTCACCGGCGCGCATATTGATGACATCGCATGCCCTGTGCAGCATGGTTTTAAAATGGAAATCGATCAACGATAACTCCAACTTGTTGGCCTCGATTTTGGACATGTCCAAAACTTCATTGATGACACCCAAGAGATGCTTGGATGCGTCATCCACTTTGTCGAATGCGTAATTCTTGCGCTTCAAATCCTTAGAAGCGCGGCCGATGGCGGTCATGCCTATAATTGCATTTAGCGGGGTGCGCATTTCGTGACTCATGTTGGACAGGAAGATACTTTTGGCGCGGTTGGCTTGCTCGGCCTTCAAGCGTGCCAATTCCAACTCTGTCACATCGTGGAAATATAACATCATGCCTTCGTATTCATTTTGGTTATTAATCATGGGGGTAAAACTAAGTAGCAATTTGGTCATGTTGCCGAAGCCGTCACTTTCAATGGACAGCGGCAACCCCGACTCCTTGGAATTAAAAAGGGCGACATTAAAAGTGTCCACCCAGGTTTGTGGTTTTAATAAGCCCATCAATTCTTGAATCAGGCGCCCGCTAACCGCATCATTGTTGCCAAATCCGGCATTCTTGAGGAAAATGTCCGAGCAATAAGCGATGCGGTTGTTTTTGTCCAAAAAAATAATAATGCTGTTGGTGCCGGCCAATAACAGGCGCATGTACCGATCCCGCTCTTGATACGAAATCATGCGTGCCGTGGCTACGTCCAATGTGGCTTTTGCAAGCAGTTTTTCGCGTTCCGTGGCTTCTTGTAAGCGCGTAAATTCGCGCGTTCGCTTGCGTTCGCTTTTTTCCAATTCAACAATCCGCGCTTGCTGCTGCGCGGTTTGCTGTTCCAATAAGGCTAGTTTTTCATGCAGTGCGTGGTTGTCCACAGGGGATGCCTACAGCAAGCAGGACGTGTACGTAAAGTTATGGAAGCGGTTACGCAGTACGCCGTTCTTATCGGCCACGGGGCACAACTCCCCGCCGGTATAACCCATGATATAGGGGATTTTTAATGCGTCGGCGGTCAGCTGCATTTCCTCATCCGACTCCGGATACAACGCGAAATAACGGACAGAGCAAGGCACGATGATGGCGGCGTTCTTGCCTTGTGCCTCGGTGATGTATTTGATGGATTCGTTGGAAGTTTCCAACACGACTTCGCGGCTGATGTCGCCCAAGGCGATGGCTGCACCCACGGGGCACTCGCCGCCGCACAAAATGCTGCCGTCCTCGAAAGTCATGTAGATGGAGAGTGCGATGGGTTTGTCGTTGCCCTCGTAGTACACCATGATGGGTGCGCCCGTTTGTACGGTGTAGCCGACGCTTGATAAGTAGTCCAACATGGGCATGTCGTTAACTTTGCGCAGGATGGGGCCTTCCGATTCGGTGATGACGGCGCGGTCGTGGCGGGTGTAGCGGTCGGGCAGCGCCATGGCTTTAAATTCGGGTTGTACATTGCCGTTGACCAAAATCATGCCGATAGCGTTGGGGCTAGATTGGTTATTAAACAGCGTGCAGCTCTTCTCGTTGCCAAAGTTGATGCCGTAGCATACGCCGCCATATATCGGCAACCCGGCGCAAGACTTGTCCATCGCGTCCAACATCCGATACCCCATCAATTCGTTCATCATGGGGAAGCACGAAATAATAAACGCCGGGTCTTGGGCCATCGACGCGCGTGCTTGTTGGTACGCGGTGTCAATTTTTGCCTCAAAGTCCTCGGCGGTGAATGGATCGGTATAAATGGATTTGAATGAAATGTCATTGCCGGTCAGTACGCATAGGCTTAGCCCATATGTACCTAGCGATCCGTTACCGGCGACCGCGGCAACCGTCATGCCAATTACATCAAACGGCAAGCGGTCGCAAATGGCCGTAGCCACGCCGCTTTCTGCAAATTCGGGATGGCAATACAGGATGCCAACGCTGTGCGTGTCTAAATTATTTAAGTCGATTTGTTTGATGATCTCGTCGTAGGCGTCATTAATTTCGTCAATTTCTGTCGTGTATGCCGATAACATTCTAATCATCGTGTTCATCCCTTCAATGCCGTTTCATCATTGTAAATTTGGAAAAGTATAACATTGTGCATTAAAAAATCAAGAATTTTAGAAGAAATTTCAAAAAAACACGCCGGATTTTATTATCCGGCGTGTTGATGAGGGTTGCATTTATAAGATTATGCGTATAACTCGTCTACCGATAGCTCCGTTACTGCGCCGTCGGTACTAAGGCTGCGGGCGGTTACTTTAAGCATATTGTCTTGGCCGACGTGGAAGACGACTTTTACTTTTTCTTGCCCGGCGGGGCCTTGAGGGATGCCGCGCAGGGAGGTGCCTGCTAGGCGTTTCATGCCGTCTTGGTTGACGGAAGGCTTATCGCTGCTAACCGGCGTGGTAGATTCGTATACCACGATGGCCACAGAAGAAATATTGTCGTGGTTAGTCATAAGCGGTTCGGCGCAATCAATCGTTAGACCTTCCTTGGGTATATCTTGCCCGGCAGGTACGATTTGCAAGAAGCGGCGGCCGCTGATTTCCAGCCCCAAGGGGTGAATGGTGCGTTCGTGTACCACGGGGCCACGCACGGTGGGCATCATAATCATGTTGCAATAGTGCGCCGCGCCTTGCGAAATAGACAGCGCGGGGCTGATGCGCGACTTGAACGGCTCCTTGCCGAAGCGTTCGGAAATTTTTTCCCCTACATATAGTATCGAGGATGAGCCGCCTACGAGGAAGATTTCGTTGATGTCTTTTTCGGTGAGGTTGCCGGCTTCTAGGCAGTGGCTTACGCACTTGAGTGTTTCGTCGATTAAATCCGTTACGGATTTGCCTTGGAATTTTTCGAACAATTCGGGGCTGTCGCCCAGCGGGTTGACGCGGGCGTGGGTCAAGAATTGTTCGCGGGTGATTTCCATATTGATGTTAACGATGCGCGGCTCTTGGATGATGGGCGCAAGGGTAATTTTGGTGGCTTTGGTTTGCGACAGGCGCTCCTTGGCTTGGGTGGCGGCTTGTTGCAAGCGCACGAGGGCGACCTTTTTTTGGCGTTTGGATACGCCGTCGTCGGCGTTTTCGTCGAAGAGGTCAATTTCCTCGTTGGTCAGCTTTTTGAATTCTTCGTACACGATGTCCATGATGATTTTGTCAATGTCGTTGCCGCCTAGGTTGTTGTCGCCATAAGTGGACACGATGGAAATGGTGGGTTCGCCGGTTTCTTCGACCTTGATTTGCAACACACAAGCGTCGAAAGTGCCGCCGCCGAAGTCATATACCAGCACTTTTTTGTCCGAAGTTTCGCTAACGGCGTAGGAAATGGCTGATGCGGCGGGTTCCAAGCGCAGGTAGATGTTTTCTGGGTCGAAACCCGCCAACATGGCCGCGTCCTTGGTCATTTTTTTCTGCTTGTCGGTCGAGTTGGCGGGCACGGTGATGACACAACCCGAAAATTCGCCCGTGATGCCCAATTCTTCTTGTGCGTACTCGTCGGCTTTTTGCTTCAAGTGCGCCAAGATTTCGCCCGCGAGTTGTTCGGGGGTGAAGGGGTATTCCTTTTCGTCAACGGTGACGGTGATTTTTTGGTCGCTGCCCAAGTAGCGTTTAATCGACAGCACGGTAGACAGCGGATAAATAATAGCGGCTTCCTTGGCCTGTACGCCGAAGATGCGCGTCAAGCGGCCTTCATCCTCCGGATCGGATTCGAATTGAATGGCTGTGGGGAAGATGTTGGAACCGTCGATGGGAATCGTCTGCGCCACGCCCTCCTGAAAGTTATAAATGCTGACTACCGAATTGGTCGTACCAAAGTCGATGCCCAAAAATAATCCGCGTTCTGTATCCAAACCAAGTGTGCCCATGTGTTACCTCCTGCGTGAATTTAATTAAAAACATATACGCGTGTGTGAACGCTTTGTATGATTTTAATGCATTTCTTCGCGTTCGGCAATTGCTTTGGTGCGGTGCATTGTGCCGTGGGTGTGTTCCGGCGGGGCATAAATGGAATACAGCTTCATGGGTGTGTGGCCGATGTTGGTAACATTGTGCCACGTACCCGCAGGCACAAAAATAGCGCTGCCTTCGAACGCTGCTTCACGAATGTTTAAATGATTGCGTGTGTGCCCCATTTGTACGATGCCTTGGCCGCTTTCGATACGCAGGAATTGGTCGGTATTGGGGTGCACTTCCAACCCAATGTCCTCTCCGGGTAGCAGACTCATGACCGTTAATTGCATGTGCTGCCCCGTCCACAATGTTGTGCGGTAGTTGTTATTTTGGTTGGTGGCTTGCTCGATGTCGATGACGCACGGTTGGGGGCCGTAGTCCATCAAGCGCACGGGCATGCGTGCAGGGGGTAGGGGTTGCGGGTGCGGCATGGGGGGTACGGGGCGTACTGGCCCGGGCATGGGGCCGGGGTGCGGGCGCGTAGGTCTATGCATGGGGTGCCGGTGGAAAAAATTCCTTCTGGTCATGGGAAGTCCTCCTATATATTGGAATAGGATTTATCTTATGAGACAAGAGCGCGATGTGTTCGTTGCAAGCGGGTGGACACGAAATCCAACTGGTGGCAATTTGCCACCGGTTGATTTTTCGATAATCAAAAAACGAGAGTACGGCACGATGCCGACTCTCGTTTTGGTTTTGTGCAATGTAATAAGTTAATGGTGACGCCTAATGAACAATCTGCGCCGTTGTTTTAATTTGATTTCTGCTGCGTCGTTTACTGCTGGCGTTGTGTTGTTGGTGCCTGTTGGTGTTGGCGCTGCGGAATTTGCGGTGGTGCTCATGTCACCGGTTTGCGGCATTGTACCTATCGGCACATTCGGGTCGAATACCCATATTCCCAGTTCCGGGTCAAACCGCCAAATACCGCGGGGCACATTGTCTTGGTCTATTTCGATAAAGTCACCATCCGAATAAACCAAATCGTTGCCCGGTGCAGGGGTGGGTGGGGGTGGTGTTGCGGCGGGTTGCGATGATGGGTTGCCAGTGGGTGGCGGCGTTGTTGCGGATGATGTAGTTGTGGCTGTGGGTGTTGTAGGGGGTGGTATTTCGCCGTCGCCGGGTGTCGTAAGCGGTGGTGGTGTAGCATTTGGCGTTGTATTGCTGGGTGTTGTCGTGTTTGTTGTACCGGTGCTGGGCGTTGTGTTGCTAGGTGTAGTGCTGTTGGGTGTTGTGTTGCTGGGTGTAGTGCCATTGGGTGTTGTGTTACTGGGTGTAGTTCCGTTGGGTGTTGTGGTGGTGGATGTGGTGCCGTTGGGCGTAGTACCGTTGGAGGTTGTGCCATTGGTTGTCGTGGCGGGCGGCGTCTCTGGCGTGTTAATTATGTTGACTTCGGTTTCACTGATCCAAACGTATTCTGCCGTGAAACCTTCTACGGGCAACTCTCTTACGGTGTACACATGCGTTATATAAGGAAGTGTAATGTCAATTGCGGGCCCGGTAGTGTACAAGTTGGTAAATTCGTAGTGCCATTGGTTGTTGGCGTTTAATACAGCCGGTTGGCGATAATCCTCGCCGTTTCTCACAAGTTGTACTTGGATAAAGCCCGGGCGGTACGCAATGGCGTTGTTATCGTTCCATATCTTGTTGACCGCAATGGATGTGCGTTCCGGATCCGGTGGGGGCGTGGTACCGTTTTGCGTGGGCGTATTGGTGATGGTTATGGTGCGTATACCATCCACCAAGGCCTCGCTGTACGTTACGGTAAAACCTTGCGGCACGATTTCGTGTACGGAATAAATCAGTGTAGCGCCTTCGTTATCATAATTGGGTAATTGCGTAAATGCGCCGCGCCAATTATTGCCTTCATTTAATATAAGGTTTTGGGGTGGATTGAGCGGTTGGCCGTTGGCACGGAGCTCTATCACGATGGAATCGGGGATAACAATTTCTTCATTGCCGGTCATATTCCACACTTTTATAACGTCTATGCGTGTGGTGGTAGGGTCTTCGTCGTTGGGCGTATTAACAATGGTGATAACATAAACGCTGCGGTCTTGGTCATATATCGGGTCGCCAATGATTGCGGTAAAACCAGCCGGCACATTAAGTTCATATGCCGTGTAGTTGATCGGGATCTCATCGTTGTCATACACGGGTAATTGCGTGAACAAATGGCGCCAGTTGTTGCTTGCATCCAGTTCAATGATGCCGGGGGGTACCAATTGCCCGTTGGCGCGTAGTTCTACTTCAACAAAGTCGGGATGCGTGGTTACATCGCTGTTGCTCAAATCCCATTCTTTTACAATTTCGATGCTACGAGTGGGGGGTTCCATACCGATGCGTGTGTTAGTGATGATTACATGGTCGGAGCCTTGTGTATTGCCGTAGTGCGGCGGATGGAAATCGTCGGACCATTCCGCTTGCAATTCAAGTTCGATGACTTGGTATCTGATGCGTTGCCCTGCATCGTTGTGTGTACGCAAACCGGTAAACGGGAGGATAACCCATTCACTGTTATCTCCGGGGTTATATACCCGAACAATCGGGTGGGCATTTACATTTACCCATGGTGTCCACTCGTCATCCTCGTCATCAATGAGATAGGATTGTTGCAATTGGAGATCGATAAAATCAGGGCGATTTTCATAATCGCCGCCGTCCACCCAAATTTTGGTGACTTCAATTTCACGGGTGTCGAAATAATTGACGATGTGTACGATATTATTCTCCGTTACATCAGATAAGGACACAACACGATTGGTGTGTGCGTAGGGTTCAATAATGATGGGGATGAGGACGGGATCGTCCAAATCCGGTTGTTCGAATTGGATGGGTGCGCTTACTTCTACTAAATAGAAGTTACCAGGAGGTAATGCGCCGAGTGATACAGCTACCCGATCTGCTTCATTATTACGCATATTCACGTTGGCTGTTGCGCCGCCAGGGCCCAAGGTTGCCAAGCCCAATGCTTCCACTTGTTGTGATTGCACGGGGTACATGTACGTATCGTATACGGCGGTGCGGGCAATGCCGTCACTATCCGTAATAATGGTCGCAACACGTGTGGTCGAATCATCGCCAAACACAGGTGTACCTTGATGGATTTCGAATACTACGCCTTCGATGGGGTTTTCGTTTTCATCCACTTTTAAGACTTGCAACGTGTTGAGCGATGGTAGAAAATAATAATGGATGCCAATGGTCGTATTGGCGCGGGCACTCGCAATGTGCTGTGTGTTGGAAAAGTTTACATATGCCCATGGTTGGATCATGTTGTTGCTGAATGCGTTGATGAGTGCGCTACCAGCGGCGGGTACTTCGATGTAGTCAAGACGGGTGTGGCTAATAAACCATCCTTCATTAAGAAGGAATTCTTGCCGTTGCGCCCAATTGGCCCATGCACCTGCGCGCGGGGTAGGGGCGAACAAACCTGTTTCTACGCGCCATTCTTCACGGATGGTATAGCTTTCGGTATCCAAGCCTGCGGGGAAAGCGGGGAACAGTGCTGGCAATTGTGCGGCAGTGGCGTCGTTGCTGTCGTCGGTGGCGAAGAAGCCCGTTTCGGGGTGGTAGTTGACTTCAACATCGCCGGTGCGTGCCGCAAATTGAAATTCTCTGAGGCGAAACGCTTGGTTGTTCATCGCCACACCTGTAGAAGCGGAAATTGAAAATGTATAGGATTCGCCGTCTTGCAATAAGTAACCAACGTCTTTGACCCAAATTTGTTGTGCGCCTTCGATACTTGCTACGAGTGTCGGATTGGGCTGGCCAATGTTGGTGCCGGATGTATACAGTGCCAAGCTGTGTGTGTAAATGACCGTCAACATTGTTGTTGCCGCATCAAAGTCAAATGTTACGTGGTGCCAATGGTTGTTGGTAGGGTTGAGCGAACCAACGCGGTGCCCCCAAAAACGGCGAAAATTGTAGCTAGTATAGTGTATGTTGGAATATGGGCTGGGGGTGCCATTGCCCAGTTGTTGTACTCCACCGAGGCCGGAACCCATGTAAACAGTGCGATTGAGTCCAGCGTTATTGGTCATGATAAATCCTGCGAATGGTACCCCTTTGCCGCAGTAAACGCCAAAGCCGCCGCCAAACACAGGGGGGTCAACTACGTATCCCGGAGTGTTAGTGTTATGGTTGTGCCATGTGTCAAAAACGAAGCCAAATGCACTTTGTAAGCCGCCGATGCCATGGGCATTGCCGCTGTAACCGAGCGTGCCAGTTTCGTTGGGATGGAAGCTGAATACGATACCATCGCCGCCTAACCTGCGTTGGCCTCTATGGTTGGCGGCACGGTCCCAACCATCCTGGTTGGCTCCGGGGTGGTAATACGGGTGATTCGGATCGCTGTAAAAACGAATGTGCTCAGTTCTTAAATACCAACCATACCGTGAGTAATCATGCCAGTTGAAATCAAATCCATCTACCGGATTTGTTGGATTTGAAATGGTTCCTTGCTGCGATGCATCACCCAAAAAGATATGTCCTTCTATATGGAAGTCATGTTCCAAATCCATACGCACATTTAATGAGGCGTTGCCTGCTTGGAAGAATGAATCTGTGTTCGTAAGACGCACACCATTAGTCGGTGTATACGAAATGCCGGGAATATTTGCGTTGGCATCACGGAAATCGTCTTGATTGAGCATGAAATAGTCTAAAAAGTTATTAGCATTGATGGTGACTAAGTACGCGTTGGGGTCATTCGCATTCGTATCCGGCGGCGCCGAGAATGACCACCCCACACCCGGTATTTCTGCCAGCACTTGAAGGGGGTTAACCAGCAACAACAGTGCGAACAAGAACACCAATGTTTTGCTTGCCTGCTTGTGCTTGGGTGCATTCGTTTGCTTTTTAATAAACATAATGCCATCTCCTTATTTCTGATTGGATTATTTTGGTTGGAAACGTTAATGCTTGTATCTGCGTATGTATTTTGAATTGTTTGATACTGTATTGTTCGTGTCGCTAGGGTGGTTGATGAAAGTATGGTAGCATGGGATTATTTGGTACGGTTGAAATGTTTCTTATAATTTACTATTCTTTTCTCGCGGTACAAAAATAACGCGCTATATAGGCTTGTCACGGTTGGGAGGATGATTTCATGATGTACCGCGTGGCTGGCACATCGTGTGTTGCATATGTAATGGGTTGTACAAAAAATAAAGGTAGGCATATAAAATGCCGACACCAAAGTTTATGCATTTATAACGTAGGTTTGCACGGCGGCCGTTTACAAGTGGCACGCAATGTATTGCATATGTAGTATGTTACAATTAGGATTATAAAGGATTGTTGAGATATTGTCAATTGGAAAAATTTAATCAAGTGCTTGACTTTTTGCGCGGAGATAGGTAGTATGTGTGCCGTTGCAATGAAGGGCTGTCGCCAAGCGGTAAGGCACAGGACTTTGACTCCTGCATTCGAAGGTTCAAATCCTTCCAGCTCTGCTTTAAAACCCGGCAAATGTTTGTGTTTGCCGGGTTTTTTATTTTCATTCAACTTCTTTTATTCTCGTGGCGGTGTTTGTACTATATAATGGTTAAAAATGTCATTGAACATAGGGAGGAAAAAATGAAAAAATTATTACTGGCGGGAATGTTGATATTGGGAGCTTTGCTGCTTGCGGCTTGTAGCACGCGGGAGGCGATTAGTGCCGAGGAGTTCGCGGTGCGCATGCAGGGTGCGGGGCATTTGGTTGAAGATGTAACGAATGATTATGATATTGCCGGCATGGTGACTTACATGTTGGGGCGTACAGAGCATTTTTATGTGGAGTTTATTATTTGGGATACGGACGAACGGGCGCGCTCGCAATTTCAAAGCGTGCAGCGTGTTTTTGAAAATAACCGGAGCAACACTGTTTCATACAGGAGTACGAATACGCAGCGTGTTGATCGATTAACGCAAACCACCGCTGGGCGATTTGAAGCGGTGGTACGGATCGAAAATACGTTGTTGGTTATGAATGCGGATGCTTCATTGCAATCGGAAGTGCAGGCCATTTTAAATTTGCTGGGGTATTAATTTCATAACGCCACCCGCCGGTTCATATATTGAACAAACATAGTCGGTAGGGGTGGGCGTTGGGGTGTAATAAGATTCTGACGGGGGCGTTGATGTTGACGGCCGCCGGGGTTATCACGCGGATATTGGGTTTTGTGTATCGCATATATATGAGCAACCTGGTGGGTGCCGAGGGCATGGGCTTGTACCAATTGATCATGCCTGTGTATGCGTTGGCATGGAGTATCTCGTGCGCCGGATTTAATACGACGGTGTCTAAGTTGACCGCGCAGGAGCGTGCGCGGGGCGAATATGGCAATATGGGCCGCATGTTAAAGCAAAGCGTGGTGATTACCACGCTGTTGGGTTTTGCTTTGACGGCGGCTCTTTATTTTGGGGCAGAATTGTTGGCGGAATATTTCTTCCGTGATATGCGCGTGGTTTTGCCGTTGCAGATATTGGCGTTTGGCTTCCCGTTTATGGCGGCGGGGACTTGTATGCGTGGGTATTTTATCGGATTGCAAGAGGCCAAGATACCAGCGGTAAATCAGGTGCTGGAGCAAATTGTGCGCATGGTGATTGTGTATGTATTGGCCGCGCAGTTTGTGCCGCGCGGGTTGGAATACGCGGCAGCGGTGGCGGTCATTGCCATCGTGGGCGAGGAAGTCTTCTCGTTCGCGTTTACGTTTGTTTCGTACAAGATATTTAAGAAGCGGCGGCGGTTGGTGAAGAAGCCGACGCTAACATCGCGGCAGACGTTGGGGTTGATCATGTCCATGGCGTTGCCGTTGACGGGCAACCGAGTGGCGGGGTCGTTACTGACCGCGGTGGAAAATGTGATGATACCGGCGCGGTTGCAACAGTATGGCCTGAGCGCGTCGGAGGCGATTAGCGAGTTTGGGCGCATTACGGGGATGGCGGTGCCGTTGATCTTCTTCCCCACGGCGGTGCTGACGGCGTTGAGCGTGACATTGGTGCCTGCGGTGGCAGAGGCGGCTGCTTCGGGCAATTATCGGCGGATATCGCTGGCGACTTCAAAGGGGTTGCTTTTCGCGTCGGTGACGGGGATGGGTGCGGCTGCGTTGTTTGTGTTCTTCTCGCACGAGTTGGGCATGGCGATTTATAACCAACCCATTGGGTTGATGTTGCAATTGTTGGGTGTGATGGCACCCTTCATATATATGTCCATCATCATGTCGGGCGTGTTGAACGGGCTGGGATGCCAGTTGTTTATCTTCCGCAATGCGTTGATATCGTCGAGCATTACGATTGCGTTTACGTTTTTTGCCGTGCCGTATTTTGGTTTGCCTGCGTATATTTTTGGCTGGTTGTTGAGCTTGGTGGTCGTGATTGCGCTGAGCTTGCACAAGATACGGCAGTATGTAGATTATGATTTGCCCCTGGTGGGGTGGTTGGTGAAACCCCTCGCAGGGGCGGCGTTGGCGGGGGTGCTGGCGCGGGTGTTTGCGAACCGTGTGTTCATGGACGCGTTGGGGCTGCGTGTGGGGGTTGCGGTGTCGATTGTGGTGTTATTTGCGGTGTATTTTAGCATGATTTTGCTAACGGGCGTGATATCGAAGCGCGAGGTTATGGGGTTGTTTAAACGGCGGTTATGATCAATGCCGTTATTTTTTTTACGATCAATGACGGGATATAAAATTCAATGCCTGTTATATTAGTGCGGAAAGGGGGAGGGAATGGACACAACCGCAAATTTAAACGCCGCAATGCGATATATTGAAAAGAGGCTGTTTGATGCAATCGATTTCAAAGAATTGGCTCGAATCGCTTGCTGCCCGGAGTATCAATTCCGACGAATGTTCTCTTATCTTGCCGGGATGCCGCTGAATGAATATATCCGCAAACGCAAATTGTCTGTTGCGGCGCAATGGTTACGCACGGATAGCGATAAGATTATCGACATTTCATTTAAATGCGGTTATGAATCGCCGGATGCATTTAGTAAGGCGTTTTATGCGCAGTATGGCGTTACGCCGTCTGCGTTTCGAAAAGATATCGGCGTTTCCAAGACATTTCCGCCTTTATTTTTTCATCTAACATTAAAGGGAGGCATTGCAATGGAATATCGTGTTGTTGAACGCGATGCGTTTTATATCATGGGCAAGACGGGTTACATTCCGCTCATATACCATGGGCCGAATCCGCATACCGCAGACATATGGAAAAAGTTGAAGCAGGAAGATTTGCTGGTGCTGATGGAGTATTCAGCCATTGACCCCAAAGGAGTGTTATGCTTGTATGGTGATGTGCGAAACGATTTAATCGCGCACGAAGGTGATAAAATATTTATGTGCGTGGGCGTCGCGATGGACAAGCCCATGCCCGACCGATTTAAAGGGCGTTTTGATGTTTATATGTATGAGGCATCCACGTGGTTGGTTTTTCCAACGATGGATAATGTGGGTACGGAGAAATCGGCGTTGCCTAATACACAACATGGGTATGCGCTTATTTCGGAATGGCTGCCTTCGTCCGAATACGAGCGCATAGACGCGCCCACCATAGAATGGACGGAATCGTATGACTTCACCAAGCCCGAACGGAAAAACGAAATATGGGTGCCTGTACGCAGGAGAAGTGATTAATTATTAAGACATGTTTTTATGTTGTTAAGCACCGCTTGTGCGTTGCGTCGCAGGATATCCGCGTTGCGCCACATCATGGCGGTGTTTTTGTATTCGCGTTGAAAGTCTTCATCTGATTTGGACAACCAATCAGCGGGGTTTATATATTTCTTCTCCCAAGGAGTGTTGTGCGGACAAGCCTGTTGGCAGATATCGCAGCCGTAGAGTTGGTTGCCGACTAACGCGGCTTCTTCGGGAGAGAGGGTTTCTTTTTGCGTGAGGTAAGAAATGCAGCGGTTGACGTTTAGTGTGCCGCCGGGCTGGGTGGGCAGGGCTTGCGTGGGGCAGGCGCGGACGCATCGGTTGCACGATTTCAACCGGTCGCAACTTGCGACCGGTTGGTTTGCATGGGGGGAAGCGTCGTATGGTTTCAGTTGGTTCCAATTTGGGGCCAACTGACATGCTTGGGGGAGCGTGGGCGTTGGTGGGAGGTCGAGCAGTGTGATGTCGGTGATTAGGCAGCCGATGTTGAACCGTGTGCCGTAGCGCGGCGATATTACCAACCCGTGCCGCCCATAGAAGCCCAGACCTGCGCGTAAGGCAAGAACGCGTTCGTCCAAGCCGGGGTTGTCTACGAGGATTTTATATTTGAAGGTATAGGTGCGTTGCAATTCGGTGATTAGAGATTGTATGACCGCGCGGACACGGGGGTGGTAATCCGGCAACCATGCCAAAGAAGATATTTCTGCGAAATCGGCAGAGTAAAGCATTTCATCATCGGGAGCTTCCGGCCAAGGCACGCCAACGACAATGATGCTTTGCGCTCCGGGTAAAGTGGCGGTGGGATCGGTTCGCTTGGCAGTGTTTTTGCTGACGAAAGGCGTTGTGCTCGATTCGTACAACGCAGGGGGTAGGGGGGTGGCATCGCAAATGCCTACAATACAATCGAGTCTTCTCATCCAATCGTGTATCATATATGCGCTCCTTGAAGTAGGATTGAAAGAAATTATAGCATACGCTGCCGCATTTCATCTCGCTGGGGTGTATACATAATGAAGGGAGTAATCCCATGGATTATGCGCAAATTACGGAAATCATTACGCGTCAACAAAACCGGTTGTACCGCACCGCATTGGTGTTGATGAAAAACAAAGCCGACGCACAGGATGTTTTGCAAGAGGCCTTCATTAAACTCGTGGAAAAATCGCCACGGTTTGAATCCGAAGCGCACGAAACGGCGTGGTTGCAACGCGTAGCAATTAATTTGTGCAAGAACCGCTTGCGGTCGGCGTGGTGGAAGCAGCGTGTACTTCTGACGGAGGACTACCCCGCAAAAGACGCGGCCACGGGCGAAGTGGTGCAAGCCGTGTTGGCACTGCCCGACAACTACCGCGTGGTCATCGTGCTGTTTTATTACCACGGTTATGCCACGCGTGAAATCGCTGAAATCACCGGACGCAAAGAAGCCACCGTGCGCAAGGATTTAACTCGCGCACGGCGATTATTAAAGGATGAACTGGAAGGAGATCGAAATGGATAATTTGAACGATTACTTGGACGGAATCACCGTTGACGAAGCGTTGCAAGAAAAAATAATCGCACAAACAAAGCAAGCAAAATCAGCAAAAACGAGCAGCCATACAAAACGCAATCTGCGCACACATTACGCAGCGTGGGGTGTAGGGCTAGCGGCGTGTTTGGTGGTGCTGGCGGGCGTGTGGTGGTTTGGCGGATTTGCGGTAACATCACGCAGAGACGATACGGCGGCGCACAGCGGAGCTACAGCACAAAGCGGAGCTGAATTGCATGCTGCTCCGCAATCTGACGCCGAGCAGGTCGAATCCGCGCGGCGCGATGCTATTTTTATCGAAAGCGACCGACAGACCCTCACCAGCCTTGCGCTCACCGCCGCGCCATTAATGACCACCAGCCGTGCCGGGCGCGACCGCGAGGCTGAATTGGCCGCACGCGGAGCAAATGATTTTGCCTTCCGCTTGGGTGCATTGTTCGCGGCGGAGATCGGGCACGACAATTTTGTATTCTCGCCGTATTCGGTGTGGATGCCGCTGGCGGCTTTGTTGAACGCGACGGATGCGGCATTCCAGGTTGAATTAATGGAGGCGTTGGGCGTAGTAGGCATCGCCGTAGAGGACGTGAACCGTGCGTCGTCGCGCATGATGTACGATTTGACGCGCGTGGCGTATCGGCGGCAGGAATTAAATTGGCGCAACCCCATACACATCGCCAACGCCATTTTTGTGCGGTACGAGTCAGAATTGCAAGAACCATTCGCGCAGACTTTCCTTGATTATTTCCGCGGGGAAGTGTTCCGCACGGATTTCCGCTCGCCCCGCGCGGTGGAGGAAATCAATAACTGGGGTGCATCGCACACGCAAAATCACATCCCTGAAGTCATAGAATGGCTGCACCCCGAAACGGTGGCCGCATTGGTCAACGCCATTTTTTTCTCGGATCGATGGAGGCGCGAATTTGATGTGCAAGAAACCGAACGCGATGTATTTCATGCGCCTGGCAACGACACGGAGGCGTACTTTATGCACATGGAATGGATTGCGGGCAATCCGACGCAGCTATTTACGGATGACCGTGTACAAGCCATTAACCTGCCGTTTTCCAGAGGCGGCGGGATGAAAATCATCCTTCCGCACGATGGCGATGCCGTGGGTTTATTTGCCGATATGACCGCGGAATACTTTGAGCGCATGATGACCGACACCGTGGATGCCGTAGGTACGCTGCTGTTGCCGCGCTTTAATATCGTGAATTCGCTGGATTTGGAAAAAGTGTTGGCATCATTGGGCGTACCATTGTTTTGCCCACTGACAGCATCCATTACCGGCTTGCTTTATGATGAAGGGTTATTTGTATCTGATGCGGTGCAAGCGGCCATGATTAACGTAGACGAACAAGGCACGACTGCTGCTGCGGTCACACTTTTTGGCATGCGTTTGAGCGGTATGCAAGCTACAACAGAATATATATTCGAAATGATTTGTAATCACCCGTTTGTGTTTATACTGCATCAACACACCGCCGATGGTGGGGCGCAGATATTATTCATGGGCGTGGTGAATGAGCCGTAACGGCGACAAATCAAACGATTAAATCAAAAGACGAAGGTCAAAAGATTAAGACCTTGGGGCATCCGCCCCAAACCCCGCAAGGGGCACTCGCGCCCCTTGACCCCTGATTTGGGCGTTGCCCCCTCTCAATGTTGGCTATGAATAAATTAAAAACGCGCCCGTGCGGCGCGTTTTGTTTTTTACTTGTGCAATTTTTAATAAAGACTCGGGCGGAAGCCATAGCGCGGGTCGAGGGGAACGCTTCCCCTCGCGGGTCTGGGCAGCGCCCAGGGTCTTGGCCGCTTGGCTGCCACAACTCCTTGGCTGTTTCGCATGACTACTTTTGTCACTTCGGTTGTTTGAACCGCTTGTTCATTCCGCTGTGCCACTCGCTTCACTGCGCCTCAAAGTACAAAGCCGATAGCTGCGTCCGGTTAGATACTTCCAGCTTTTCCATGATGACTACTATGTTGTTGCGCACGGTGCCTTCACTTAGGAACAACTCGCCCGCAATTTCCTTGTTCGTCCTGCCCAGTGATACCAGCCGTGCGATGTCGCGTTCGCGGGGGGTAAGGCGGGATAAGGCGGGGTTTTCTTGTGGGGCTAGTTTTTTGAGCACATCTGCGCCTAGGATGCTGGTACCTTGGTGTAATAGGCGCAATTGGCCGGCTATGTTGGCGATTTTGTCGGTTTTGATTAAGTAGCCGTCGGCACCTGCAGCTAAGGCTTGTTGTATCATGGGTCGATCATCAAAGGTCGTGAGCATCATCACTTTGACGTGCGGATGGCGCGATTTAATGAGCCGCGTAGCAGCAATGCCGTCCATGACGGGCATGCGGATATCCATCAAAACCACATCGGGCGTATCTGCGTCACAAAGCGCTACGGCCACACTGCCGTCCTCTGCCGTACCCATCACCTCAATATCATCCTCGCGCGATAATGTGCGCTTCAAACTGGTGCGTATCAACGCATCATCATCGGTAATAATTAATCGCATAAGCTACCTCCATTTTATCAATTTTATCCCAATTCCCAACCAAAACCACGCGTCGCGTGGTTTTTCGTAACTTTTGATTCAATCAAGCCATCACCCAGCATCGGCGAAGCCAAAGCGGGTCGTGGGGTGCCGGCTGAAGCCTTATTTGGCAGCGCCCAAGGTCTTATCTTTTGACCTTCATCTTTTGATTTTAACCGCCGCCACCGCTCCCAACAGGTACAAAACAAACCAGCCGATACAAATCCTCCCCCGCATCAACAGACAAATTTCCGCCTATGGCCACCATGCGGTAGCGCAGGTTGCGCAGCCCCGTGCCCATGGGCTTCTTTGTGTAGGACACGCCGTCGTTCTCTACGCACATGCGCACCAATTTGGGTGTCATGTCCAACTCGACGGATAAATGCTTGGGCCGGGCGTGGCGGGCGGCGTTGGTTAGGGCTTCGTTTAAGCAAGCCTCCAACGCGTTCCATACGTACACGGGTACGTGTGTGGAATCGCCAAACGCGGTGAATTGCACCCGTGCGGTGGTGAAGCGTGCGCATGTTTCGCGCAGGTTATCCACGCCTAGGGCGGCTACGGGTGCCAGGTTGTGCACGGTCTCGCGGATTTTTTGCGTGCCGGAATCGAGCCGTTCGAGAGCGGCGTCAAAGAGGGTCAACGTGTCCGCGTCCTCATGGGAGAAATCATCGCGTATGGCTTGCAAGGACATGTAAGCAGCCACGATTTCGTGCCCGGCGTTGTCGTGGATTTCCCGGGCAATGCGGGCGCGTTCGCTGATGGCGGTCATGCGCTCGACTTGCGCGGTGGCGGACATTAAGCTGCTTTGCAAGGTTTCCAATTGGTAGTAACGCCCCGCTTCTTCATCGCGTACCTGTTGCCGCCGGATACGCTCGCTACGCCAATTGCCCAAAAATAAACCCGCCGCCGCTGCCACAACGCCCACCGCCGCACTATACAAGTCCGGCGACACCGCAAAATAAAAAAGCGCACCCAAAATAATGAACACGCGGTAATACATCCCCCAAAACAACGGCAAAGCCAACATGACAGGCGACAGCACCATGCATATGGCCACATCCAAGATCACTGAAAATCGCATCCAAGCCACACGACGCCGCAACAAAAACATCGTCGTTAAAAACAACATCAAAAAAAAGCCCGTCAACTCGCCCGTGTAAACCCATCGGGCAACCAACAAACTAATCCCCGCCAAACTGCATAGCAAAAACGCAATCTGCGGCGGGGTCATGTCCTTGCGGAGGTCGGCAGCTAGGTCTTTCATGTTATATTACCAAACCCATGGAACATTGTATTTTTGAATGTCTTCATCCATGGTGATGATAACTTTGTATTCCTCGTTTATAGAAATGGGTTGCTTAGGTTTAAAATTAATACCATCATAAAATGCTTTTATGGCGTACATATTCTACCTCCTTGATAATTTTGCTTATTGTTGGCGTGATTATATAACGTTGTAAATCAATCCACAACAAAAGTAAAAATCCAGTTGGTGGCAAATTGCCACCAACTGGATTGCATTTTAAATGTCCAACAATATGCCCAGCGCAAACACCTACGTAATCCGTCGGCGGCTGCCATACAGGATCAGTGCGATGGAGAACATTGCCAATGCCAGCATAGACAGCCAATATTCCGTGGTGGCGGTGCCTTCTAGTATGAGTTGTTCAAAGCCGCGTGCCGCCCAATGCGGAGGGAATACCGCGCCGGTGTAGCGCACCCAATCGGGCAGAATATCCAGCGGCACGGTCAGCCCGCCGATGAGCCCCATGAGCATTACGATGAGGACGAATGCCACCATACTGGCTTCTTTGTCCTTGAACAAGCAGCTCCACACGAAGCTCATACCGATGGACACGGCAGAAATCATGGCCAGCACCAGCATGAACAATCCGGTGAATGCAAGCGTCCAGTCAAACCGGGCGAAGCCGATACCGCCCAAGATCAGGCACAATGCTGCCATCGGCACCATCCCGGCGAAGAAATTGCCGATGAGGTATGAGCGGAAAGTGATGGGCCCGGCCAAGATGCGCACAGTTACACCGTCCAATTTATCGGCCTGGATGCCGCCCGCCATCATAAATCCGCCAAAAAGCAGTATAAATGCGAGGAAGAAGAACGCCCGCCCGCCTACCATGTCGAAGGCTTCGGCATCTGAAATAAGCATAATTGCGATGGGCAAGACCATGTTAAAGATCATCGACACGGGTTTGAGCAACCCGCGCCGAAGTGAATATTTGAATACCGTCATGACAATTTCCTCCCGCGGATGTGGCTGGCAATGACGACTGCCACTGCAAGCACAGCAACAAACGCGGCCAAGAAGCCCATGTTGCGAAGCGTATCAGACATTTCGCCTGCAAAGCTGATGCCCAAGACATTGAATGCCCCCAGCACTTCCTGCGCTTCGGTGCCGCCGGAACTCATGATTGCACGCATAGCCCATGCCAGCGGGGTGTGATACTGTCCAAATCTTTCCACCGCGTCGGGTAACGGTACTTGGAACATAAGCCCCTGTATCAAAGCCATCGACCAAACAAAGATAACGGCTACGGTATTTGCCACTGCCATGCGATTAAAAAGAAAGAACATCAGCACGCCCAGCAATTGCGACATCAGCGCAACCAAAATCAATGTCGCAAACACCACCCACGGCGTAAACATATAACCGCCCAATAAAACGTTGAACAAAATAATCAACAAACCGGATACCATCGCAAATATGAACGCACCCTTAAAGTTGCCCACCACCAATTTAATTTGCTTGACGGGAGCGGCGGCCAAACGCCAGCGCATATCCTTGCGCAGGTCGCGGAACAATACGTCGATGACGATGAGCGACCCCATGAGTTGGAACATAATCATGCTCATGAAGGCATTGATTGAAGTATTTAAGCTGCCGCCTTCCAGTTGGAATGCATTGACAACTGCTTCCGCTGCTGCGCCGGCAACTTCGCCAATAACACCGGGCAATTCATTTGCCGCTTCAATGCCTGCATCAAAAGCAGCTTCGTTAATAACAGTGGTGAAGAACAAGAATACGATAGGCGCGATGATATAAATCGCAATACCAATCGGCTCGCGGGCATGCCGCTTCAAGTAGTGCAAAAAGATGGTCATTGCGCACCCCTCTTGTCATCGCGAAGGTTTTTGCCGGTCAGGGTCAGGAATACGTCCTCCAGCGTGGGTTTGGCGGTGGTGATGTTGGCTACGCCGCCGTGGCGCATGGCAATTTCCATAATGCGGTTCACGTTGCCGCTTTCGGTGGCGGAGGTGATTACATAGTTGTTGCCGTTTACGTCCACGTGCTTGACGCCGGAGATGGCATTGATTTCTTCGGTTAGGGCAGGGGAAGCTTGTACCGCGGTCAAGCGGATGCTGTCCTCGTGGGCAATTTGGCCAACTAATTCGTCCTTCGTGCCTTCGGCGATGACGCGGCCGCTGTCCATGATGGCGATGCGGCTACACACGGCCTCGACTTCTTCCATGTAGTGTGTGGTATAGATGACGGTCGTACCTTCGGCAGCAATGGTGCGCACCGATTCTAAAATATGATTGCGTGATTGTGGGTCGATGCCTACGGTGGGTTCGTCCATAATCAGCAATTTGGGGCGGTGTACCAGCGCACAGCCGATGTTAAGACGGCGTTGCATGCCGCCGGAGAATTTCTTGGGGCGGCTCTTGGCGCGGTCGGTCAATCCGATAAATTCCAGCACGCGCTTAACATTTGCTTCCAGCTCCGCGCCGCGCAGGCCGTACAACTGGCCGAAGTAGCGCAGGTTTTCCAATGCGCTCAGGTCTTGGAACACGGTGATTTCTTGTGTGACCAAGCCCATTTGACGCTTGATATCGATGTTGTCAATGCCTTGCTTCTTGCCAAACACGGTGATGTTGCCCGAATCAAACGGGATGAGCCCGCACAGCGATCGTATCGCTGTGGTCTTGCCCGCTCCGTTGGGGCCCAGCAGGCCAAAGATTTCGCCCTCTGCAATGTTCAAGTCTAAGTGATCCAGTGCCATAAAGTCACCATACCGCTTTACTACGTTTTTCATGGTTGCTATCATTTTTGATTCCGCCTTTCGCGTAGGTTTATTTGCTTATGGCGGCATTATGCCCCATGTTATGCAGGCGCAGTAGTGACATTTGTAACGAAAGAATAAACAAATTTAAAACAAAAAACCAAGCCACAACAAATCTACCAAACGTGCGGGCTGCTAGCCGTGACCGCCATGATTTCATTGTTGTGATTTGGATTTTTTATATGCGCACTTATTACTGCCTCATGAGGCGTAAAGGTTTCACGCGCGTGTTTCCGTATTTTTTCCTGCCAATTTATGGATGGCAAAATAGATTGCAAACAGCAAGGCGATTAATAATAATTGCCCCGGTATATAACCAACTTCGTTATATAAAAATCCTAACTGCCCCGACTGCGGGCCGAAAATAGAAATATTATTTCTTATATAAAGGCTGATCACCGTGGCTATAGCCAAATAACTGCTCATTGCCAAAAATGCGCTATAATAATTATTTTTTTGAATGGTGTATATCCTGACCGCTAAAATATACACGCCCATCCCTATCATTAAAATATGAAAGAAAAAACTATGTGCTGCCAACGCGTACACAAAAAATCCGCTGAGATTACTGCCCGTTGCATATAATTGTGCAGGGGCTATATTTCCCGGCATAACCAAGAAGACAAGCCCTGCTGCCATAGACGGCAAAACAGCCAATGATTTTGCTGCTTCGGAAAATCGGTTGTGCTTAAACGAAAACAACGGCCATGCGTAAAGGATGATACTGCAAAAAACGATGGGGTATCTAAGGGGATGCAGTGCTTCATTAATTGTAATTAATGCATAAATCTTGGTAATCTCCAAAATCACAAGGACAACAAAAAAGAATCGAATAGGCTTCAACTTTTCCTCGTATGATTTATCCTTCATTTTGCTAATAAGTGTGGCGACCAGAATCCCGACAATGCCGCCAAATACAGCTAAGTAAACAAAATAAAACGCGCCTGCTTCAAAGAACATTTTAATCCGCCTCCTTTGTGTTGGTGGAATTTTTATTGCAGACACCCCAAATTGCAAGAGTCGATAAAAAACAAAGTACGATTATACTGATGTTTTCGCCGCTTTCGGAAGTGAATATAAAATCGGATGCCCAAAGGTGATTGGTTAATGCGGTTGTCCCCAACACAATCGTTATAAAAACAACGGATGAACAAAGTTCAACAAAAGGAATACGTTGCCTTTCGATAAGAACGCAACGGGCATAAGCCAATATTAAACCGCATTGTACGAAATAAATTGCACCAACCATTCCAATCTGAACACCGTCATATCCGAATAGATAACCCAGTGTGTCCGTTGATCGATACCATGCGGAAGCGTTGAGGATAGTAAAAATCAGTGGAGTAAACGCTGTCAGCGCGACAATGTAGCGCATGTGTAATCCCGATTTGCTTTTTCGCGCACCGAAAGCACCAAACATTGCGATGACAGAGATAAGCGTAATAATTGTCAGCGGAATATAGACTGCAGGGGTGTCACCCATCGGAAATATCCTTGCTTCTTCCGATGGGTTATGAGCGGGGAAAAGAGAAGCATTATAAAAGAATTTAAATATTTCAAGTGCAACCAATGCGACAGATAAAAATTTTAAGGCAAAAATATTATCGTGCTTAAAATGCTTTAACCCTGCCAACACAATGACAGGCGTAATAAATGCAATTACATACAATGATATTTGCATGACGGACATGATTCATCAACTCCTACTAAATAAGATTTCACGCTTGATGGTGCTTTTGCTCTTGGGTCACTTTTTACTTGCCTCGAATACAAGCAACTTCCGCTTCAATCCACGCCCGCACAACGCCACCCACCTCCGCAATTGATGCATCCAACGGTATGAAGTACCCGCGGCAGCCGCTGTCGCAGTGGTCGGTCAAGCCCATTTTTTTGCCGCAGCCGTAGCCGGTGGTGACACATTCTTGCAAATGCATGGGTAGTTGCTGCACCAGTTTGGGGTATTTGTCCGTATTCGCGGCTTTAATCGTAATGAACGCACCCTTGTTGGAAGTCATGTTAAACCGCCACAGCTCCTTGCTGCGGCAAAAGTACTCGTACCGTGTGCTGTAGCCGATGTACGTATTGCACTTGAAGCCGTGCGCTACATAGCTTTGATGCAGCGCAAGCATAAAATCCCGTGCTTCGGCAGGCGCGGCAGATAATAATGTTTGCAACATTGCCAGCGGATCGGGTTTTTTGTTGGCCAGCGCGGTGTAATCGCAGCGGTGCAGGATTTCGTCTTGGTACTTGGTGCCGACTTTGTCTTGCGCCAATGTCATCACCTTCAATCCCGCCAGCATCTTCGGGTCGCGCGGATAGGTGATTGTCAGTGGTGTGCGGGTGGCTGGTGTTTTGCTTTGCAAGTCAAGCCCCTCTATTTGCACGCCGCAATCCATTAGCAATTGCAAGCACTGCATTTTGCGCTTGTTGGGCATTTTTACATAAGACAAACGGTTGCTAAAAGTAAAGCAATCGTCATTTTTCAAATGTAGCGCATCGCGCGTGCCGTTAAATGTACCCAATAACCCCAAATTTGACAACACAATCATCAAGTTGCGCATAAATTTGTAAGCCGCCGGATAATCTGCATGATGCGAATCCTTACCCGCTTTTTCGTTTGAAGGTGGCGGCACAAAGGCATCGCCCTCCTCAACGACCCGCGCGTATAATAAATACAAAAAATCCCTAAAAGCAGGCACACCGCTTCGGATTTCGTTTTCCTTCAATTCTTCCGTAAACATCGCCGCGATTTCGTAGTTGGCAGGTATGGATGGGGGCAGTAGTTTTTGTAAGTACGCCGCCATTTCGCTTAGTTGCGTGGGCATGGTTGTCCTCATTTCGATTTAATATTGATATAACGCCAACAAAATACCGCACGTTATAAGACAATAGCATGTCATATTCAAGCTTGTGCTTTTTCTATGGCGCGTATATTTACCACAAATTGGTACCAACGGGCATAATCGGTTGCGTATGCGTCGCACATTTGCCGTATGTCGGGGGTTGCCTTGTTATAATCGGCAAACAATTTAAAAATCCCCGGCGACGTACTCGCCTCGGGCTGCTGCTCCAAAAAATCTGCTATATTAAATGAAGGTTTGCGTTCCAACGGCTTCAAGCGCGTGCCTTTAATTTTGATTTCGCCCGCGAAGGTGCGGTTATCTTGCCGTGCCTTCACACAGATGGATTTCTTTACGCGGTCGGGCACAATGCCCCATATCCACGCCGTCATTGCCAGCTGTTGCGCCTCATCCGACAGCGTGGCAAAGTCCAATAAACGCGGATTGCGCCGCACGCGTCCCATGACCTGCTCATCCAATTGTTTACTCTTGCTGTCGCGCATTTGATACAACATGCAAGCCCGCGGGATATCCCAACCCTCGGTGATGACCATCTTAAAAATAATCACGTCCACGGTAGACGTATTGTCTTTGGCATAATCCTTCCACTTGCGCACCGCCAATTTCTTGGTCTTTACGTTATCGTTGGTGTCGCATTCTTTGTCGTTGTTGACAATCAGCATCCACTTCAAATCCGCATGCTCCGCTTTGTTCAACGATGCGAAAATTTCATGCAACTCTGCATCCGCTTTGTCCTTATTGGAAATTTGGATAATCAAGCAAGGGTTTATATGAAGCATGTTGCGGTACTGCGTCTTCACTTCTTGAAATTTGTTAATCGCATGGTTTACCGTAGCGTCCGCACCTTCTTCCAATTCGATGTCCTTAATCAACTTGGCCGCTACTGCATCGGCATTCGTAATTTCCACATCCGTATGTTGCCCGCGCTTCAAATTAGGTGTGGCCGAAAAATTATAAACCTTGGAAAAATACTTGGTCGACAAGTTGTCCAAATTATTAGTAGCGATATGGCACTCGTCTTTAATTAAATAAACCCGTTTGCCCAACCCGTTAAACGTCGCATGCGAAGTCAAATTCGACAAGAATCCTTCCATCGCGCCCTGCATAAGTCGCCCTCGCTTTTTGTACAAATCCCGCGGTAGTAAATAAACGTTGAAATCCGTAGGCACAAAAAGCCGTTCTTCGCCCGCTATATCACTAGATATCAAATAAGGTCGCAACCGCGAGAACAAACCCTTGTCGTTATATTCTGCAAACTTGTCATAATTTTGCGTAGCTAAATCCCCCTTAGAAAGGGTCGAAACCAAAAAAACTACATCCCTGTCACGTGCGAGAATGCGGTTCATCATATCGGCCATCATATAAGTTTTGCCGCTGCCGGTTGGTGCGCGGAAAGTAATCTCTTCCAGCGCATCGGTTAAATGCACCAATTGCCCAACGGCCCTGCGCTGTAAGTCAATCGCCGCTTGCAACATGTGATTCGCTCTCCAAATATTTTTGCGTATGTTCAAAATTACCGCAAACCCATTTAATTTTGTCGGCAACCGACAGGGGAGGTTGGCTGTACAGCGTTTCGTCAATGACATCAAATAGCGTCTTACCTTCGTTTTTACCGAACGAAGCAACCGTGGTAATGTCGTACACATCCAAGTTGCCGCCCAAGGGGTGATTTTTCTCAAGCCACTTGAAATTATCTGTGCCGTTATAACACGCGCCCGTCATCACGCGCTTGAGCCGCTTGGCGGTAACGTCGTGGGCGATGCCGTTGGGGGTAGTAGGCGTTTTTTCATTGTTGGTCGCGAGGATGAATTGGCGGTTGCCGCCATCGGATTTGTTCAATTCCAGTACGACTTGCCCCGTCGTGCCGCTGCCCGCGAAGAAGTCAAGTATAACGGCGTTCGTCTTGCTGCCCGTTAGCAAATAATTCAACAAACTCTGTGGCTTGGGGTTGTCGAATATATTCACATTTTCTAAGATGCTATGCAGGGTTTTATTCCCCTCTGCTTGGTCGGTTTGGAAAGTGGAGCGTTTATGTTCGTATTGTGCTTCTTGCAAGTACAATTTTTGGTTCGGTACGGATTTTTCGTCCGCGCCGAAAACGACCCTGCCACTTTGGATGTTCTTTTCCATCGTTTCTTTCGACCAGCTCCAACCCCGCGCGGGGGTGGTAACGGGTTTGCGTGTAATGGGGTGCAGCACCTCGTAATAATTATTGTTGGGCGCTGTGATAGGTAACAGTCGATAGACCTGCCAACACGCATCGATGTTGTTATACAACTTGATACCCTTGAGGTCATCCCTTGTCTTGTAAAATTTTTTCAACTCGATTTTGGCTTGGCCAGTGGTCAATCCGTCGCGCTTGTATTGTGCGATGCGTTCGTGCACATCGTCGAAGCCGTTTTTTTGCATTTTGAATATTTCGGGATTATCGGCAAGGCATTGCGTCTTGTCTTTGCAATAAAACAACACATGCTCATGCCGCGTTAGCGTAAAGTGGGTTAAGCTGCCGCCCGAGTTTTTCAAGAAAATGAAATTCTCCACAAAATTACGCTCGCCAAATACTTCGTCGAACAAACATTTCAAGTAGGCTTGGTTTCTGTCGTCGATACTGCAATAAATTACACCGCTGTTACATAGCAATTGCCGTGCCAGCACCAACCGTGGATACATCATGGACAGTAAATTGTCGCGCGTTATTGCATTGTCGTAGTTGGTTGTCGCAAATTCACCCATACTGTCTTTGCCGTAGGGGGGGTCTATGTAGATTACATCAATCTTACTCTTGTATTCGATGAGCAGATTCAATAATGCATCATAATTATCACCGATGATGAGCTTGTGCGTAATGGCAGCATCGCTTGTTTTGAAGGATAATGTTGCGTTTTTTTTGAAATACTTAATCGTATCGCCCGTTTTTTCCAATCGTTTGTCGAAGTGGAAACCTGTGCGCTTGTATGTAGTGCCCAGCGTGGCAATGGATATGGCCTCGGTTAGCGTATCGGCTTTATTGATGAGCTTGATAAGCAAGTTGGCGTTGGCAGGTTCGATGATATTGTCGGTGATGCGGCGGATGATTTCGTTTATGAGGTCTTGCTTGCTTTGGGCTAAGGAGGACATGAAGACTTCCTTTCAAATAAATTTTGCATGCATTGTAGCATTTTCTGCGTTACTGCGTTACTGCGTTACTGCGTGAAAACACGATTATAACCAACAATTCCCTTGTTCGCGAAAAATGCATCCGTTATACTTCGTCGGATTTAATAACCCAAGTTATTAGTGTCGCTAATAGCTTGAACACGAGAATAGGAGCAATTTTTTATGGAAATCAAAATTGTGGAATACGATCCATCCCTGTCCGCCACGTTGGCCAAGATGTGGAACGATTCGAAGGACGATTGGGGCGGTGGCGACGATACCAAAACCCCCGGTCAAGTACACGGCCGCATCACCGGATCGTCCATCATGCATCATTACGTTGCTATGGCGGGCGAAGAAGCCGTAGGTTATTGCTCGCTGGGGCGGTATTTTGCCGATGCGGACGCATTGTACATCGAATTGCTGGGCGTGCGCCCGGATTATCAGGGCAAAAAAGTGGGCAAAGCGCTGGTACTCAAGTGCGTGGAGCGCACCATCGAATTGGGCTACCCGCGTTTGGACATTCATACATGGCCGGGCAACACGGCCGCCATGCCGCTGTATAAAAAGTGCGGATATCTGTGGGAGGACCGTGCCGACAGCACCCACCTGGTCAACTTCATTCCAGAAATATTAGGCACAGAAATGTTCCAGCCCTTCTTTGCTAAGGCAGATTGGTACGCCGATTCGACCCGCACATGGGATGTCGAGCGCGATGGCGTGAAAATGAACAAGTTCGAAGTATTCGGCTACACTTGGGCGAAAGACGGCGAAACGCTGGCCGTAGGTTACGAACGCACCGGCCGACGTATGCGCTTGATCGAAACCAATGATTACAAAATCGAGCTGATGGCCGACAACCACGAGTTGGCATTTGGGTTGGAATACGGTTGTAAATTTACCGTCTCCAACAAATCAGGCGCGCCGTTGCACGTCAAAATTAACGGCTGCGAGGACAAAAACATTCGCTTCGATTACACATTGGACACCCAAGTCGAAGGCACGCAGGAATTCGAAGGGCGTTTTATTGTGGGTGAAGTGACTACGGTACAAGATAAATGGAAGGTACACCCCTGCCTATTGGCCGATGTGGAAATCAATGGCCAAAAAGTAACTATGGGGCTGGGCATTAACCCCAAATTCCCATTAATCGCGAAGGTTACATCGGAAAATGTTGTGCACCAACCGGGCATGACGGCGGATTGCTTTATTAATATAACGTCGTCCTTGTTGCAAGATGCAACGGTGACTTTCAGTTTCCCCAAAAATACAGTGGGCGAAGTGGAAAACGGTAGCTTTATCGTGCAAATCCCCGCTGAAGGAAAAAAAGCCGTTCCCATCCGCATGAAGCATTTGGAAGCGGGTTATGATCCGGCAGTGACTTCGTATGAAATTAAAATGGCAGACGGCACGGCATTTTCATTTAAAAAGCCGCTGCATTTAAACGCGCAAAGCCTAACCCATGCGTTCAGCGGCGAAAATGATACCGAACACTTCATTTATAACGGCCCGTGGCGCGTACAATTGCGAAAAAGCGACAATGAAGCGGGCTTGCGCCACTTAACCAATTCCGAGTTATCACAAGGATGGTTTGAACCACCTAAATTTGGCAAGCCGTATGACGACGAATTTAATCTAGCAGCACCCGTGGTCACAAGCTTTGTGCGCGGTACCGACATGATTATGGAAGCCGCGTTTGTGTCCGAAAAATTCCCTGGCATGGTGGCCACGATGGTGTTTACGTTAAATGCGGCGGGCGTGGTTACGCGTCACTACCGTGTGGAAAACTGTGGTGCCACCACGCGTGAAATGTTCTTAAACGACGCGTATTGGTTGGCGTTGGGTGCGCACACAGTGTTTAAATACAACGGTCAATTCACCCAAAACCACGACGCGCAAAACCCCAACGGCCCATTCGAAGGTATTGACGCCTTGGACACCGAATTGTTTGAAGAAAACTGGCTTTTCGAGGCCGCACCCGGTGGGGGTAGGGGTTTCTGCTGGTCGCCAAATATCAAGCCCGAAATGCGTTGGGGTAATTACGCTATCTTTGAAAATGACCTTGGCACACTTAACCCCGGCGATACAATGGAAACGCCTGCCGTGGTCTTGGCATACGGCCTGTTCAACAACTTTGGCGATTTCCGCAATTACGCGATGCAATTGTGGGAAACGGAAAGTCACGTACCCACCCGCCGCGTAGAAATCTGTGTTAACAGCCACAATCCATTCCTTTCATCCGTGATGGGTGAAGAAGAAGTGAACCGCAGTGTCACATTGGATATCCTTAACCAGCGCGAGACGACATTGGATGGTGAAATCAACGTAATGTCGGATTGGTTTGACACGCAAACCATCATGAACGAGTCGGATTGCGATGACAATGACGCAGGAGATGACAATGATGATGACGACGAAGCAACCACGAAAGAATGCAATTTCAACCTGCCCATGCAGCGTGCGCATCTTGCACCGGATGGCATCGTGCAGTTGAAAGTGAACATGAATCTTTCGACTTACACAAAATCAAGCGACCGCGCATTGTTTGCGCCGACGGGTGAAGTTAATAAAAAACGCGAAGATAATTCGCTGGTTGTGTCAAATGACAAAATTACATTTTGCGTAGATCCGGAATATGGGCCGGTTTGTTATTCTATGACCACGCCCGATGGCACGGAATGGCTCAAGCATCAGCACCCCGAACATAAGCCTTTTGCTTGGTGGAGTCCGTTCTTGGGTGGCATCCGGCTTATTCCGAGCCACATGAACAATACGTTGCTGCTTAAGCAAAAAATCACTGCTGACTTTGCCAATGTGACCGACAACTTCGGCAATGAATGGCAGGGGATTTGCGTAACACTGGACGTGGTGGACGACGATGAAATCAAGGGCGCGTTATTAGAAACGTATTATATGACACTGCCCGGCCTGCCCATGGTATGCACGTTTTTCCGCTGTACCAACAACACGGGCGAATATCACAAAAAAACGCATGAACTTGATGCATTCCTGCGCCCTTGCGAAGAAGGCGACGAATATACCGTAACCTGCTTAAACAAAAATGGTGAAGTTTACAACCTGCGTTTCGGCGCCGGTGCAGACATGAGCGAAGAATTTGTGGGCATGGCAAAGTTGTCATCAAAGCGCGCACAAAATCTTTATATTTTCCATGGCAATAAAAACAATGGTAAAACCAATGAAATCGCGGGTGATTCCAAAATGCAATCGGCAATGTCTGTTTATATGGAAACACACGCCGCACCCGATGCAACGTTTACTTCTAGCCCCATGTTCTTTTTGGTGACGGAAGCAGATATCCCCTTGAATGCCATGGATGACCTAGAGAGGGTGAAATTTGCATGAGAACACCGGAGGAACTGAGGGTACTGCTCCAGTATATCGAAGACAACGACGATATCATCCCCGATGACGTGGACTTTGATGGGTTGTTGTATGACATGGTCGCGCACTTGGGTAATCCCGACCCCGAATTACGTGATGATTTAATTTTCGCATCGTTGAATGAATTTGTGGACGATGGGATGATTGACGCAGTGCAAATGCGCAGGATGCTGGACACTTGCTTGAGCGATTCGCATTTATTCCACGGCGTTGGCGAAAGTGGCACGGATACGGTGTATGCGCGTTCCTTTTCCTCGTTGGTGATTGCGCTGGCTTTTGTGGTGCATGAAGACCACGAGCCATTTTTGACCGCCGATGACGTGACACGGATAAAAAAGGCGTTGTTGCGTTATGTATTGCTGGAACAAGATTTCCGTGGGTTTGTGGACGGGCAGGGCTGGGCGCATGCGGTGGCGCATGTGGCCGATGCGTTAGGCAACTTGGCCGGCGTGGAAAATGTTGTGGGCACCGATGTGGGATATTTCCATGACCGCGATACGTTGTTGGAAATTCTGGGTGCGGTCAAGCACTTGGTGAACAACAAAAAATTCGTGTATCAAACGGAAGAAGACGAACGCTTGGTTGGCGTTATTAATTCCGTGTTGAGCAACGAAGTGCTTAACGCCGGTGACATAAAAAATTGGTTGGATAACTTCTATGTTGACGACCCTGACGAGGACGACTTCGTTTATCCCGATGATTTTTATTTGAAGGTGAACCGCAAGCATTTCATGCGCAGTTTGTATTTCAATTTCTTAGAATGTACGGACGATGAATTTGACAATGTGGCCGTGCGTGAATTGCAAATGCATCTGTTGGAGTGGCTTGTGGAAAAAGACGAAGACGAAGAATAAACCACACGATAATAATTGTTACGCGGGTGCGCATGGATTGTGCACCCGCTTTTTTTGACATATAGTTGTGTCAAATCGCGTAAAGGGGTGCTTTATATGAGTGATATGAATAACGGTTGGCGCGGATCGGTAATTGACGCGCACATTCATTTTTCCGACATTCAAGCGTTTTACAGTGCGGCGGTAATTTCCGGGGTGGATTATTCCTACGAAGGATATTTGAGAGAGCGTGCGGATGCTGGAATTGTGGCGGGGGTATGCATGGGTCTGCAAGAGACTACGCCCTTTGGCTTCCCAGACAAGGATGCGCCGGTGCCGATGTTGCTGGGGTTGCCGCGTGATGGACAAGTGGCGGGTGATTTGCATGTGCCGCTAGGTGTTTTTACTTGCTTGGGTATCAATCCACATAAATTGGATGATGATGCCATCACCCGCATTCGCCGGCGAGTGCAAACCGACCCAACCGTTGTGGGTTTTAAGATTTATGCCGGGTATTATCACTATTATGTGCATGACCCGATTTATGCGCCGGTGTATGCGATTGCGGCGGAGTTTAGTCTGACGGTGGCGATACACACGGGTGTGACGTACAGCGAGCAGGGTATTATGGACTATTCGCACCCGCTGAGTGCCGACCGCATGGCGGTACAATATCGCGACACGCAATTTTTACTGTGCCACATGGGCAATCCGTGGATCATGGATGCGTGCGAAGTGGCGTACAAGAATCGTAATGTGTACTTGGATATTTCCGGCTTGGTGGAAGGCGATGCAGCAATTATCGATTATACAGAGTCCGAGCCACTACTCATGGTGCATTACAAAACCGGGCTGGTGTACCTGAACGATTACAAGAAAGTGTTGTTTGGCACAGATTGGCCCATTGTACCGATGGCGCGGTATGCGGAGTTTTGCAAGAAAATCACGCCCGAGCGCGCATGGGAAGATGTCTTCTACGAGAACGCACGGCGGGTGTATCGGCTGCCGTAGGCAAAAATTGTTAATAAAATTTTTCAAAAGTACTTTACAAATTAAATTTTATGATTTATTATGTCGGCACGGAACGACAGGAACAGACAATTTTCTTTCTGACATATTCGCCGCTGTGTAAACAGCGGCATTTTTTATTGCATTTGGTGCAAGTTGAAATATCGCAGCGGGGGGTGCGTTATAATTTACATATTGCATGAGGAGGTATTTTATGAAAATTAATCCTGTTAAAAATTATACTGCGCCTGCGTTGCCTAATTACGCGCAAGCGCGAACACAAAAAGATTTGCTGCACAAAATGCCTATGCGTTGGCAGAAGAAGACGGCTGTGCTGGCGTGTATGGCGTTTGTGGGGGTTATGTCGTTGTCGGGGTGCGACTATGATGAGTGGTTGCATGGAGGCGGTGCGCCGCAGGTGCCGCACTATGTAGTGTGCCCGACGGAAGTGGATGCAGGGCGCAACGGTTATGCAATGACCGCGTTGGAGCAAGCCATCGGCTTGGCGGAACTGGAGCTGCGCACGCATACGGGTGGCAGCGGTTGGGGGCCGTTCTACGTGGTGCATTTGACGGAAGCGGATGCGCAGCGCATTGTGCGTGTGATGTTGGAGGGTGCAGGCTTGCAATTTGGCGCGCGGCTACCTGCCTATAATGTGCCGTTGCAAGGCTGGCGCGATGATATAGTGGAAATTTTAAGTTATGACGCGCAGCACAATGTGGGCGTGGCGCATATAACATGGGATATGAATAACCAACCGTTCTTTTCGCATGGTGGGGCTTGGTTGGCCAATAATGTAGCGGCGGGGTTTGATGTGCAAACGTAGCAGTCGCATGTGGGTGTGTTTTACAACCCCGATGTAAATTTGGGTATGGCATACAACTATCCCGGCTGGCACGACGAATATTGGCACACGGAAGAGGAGTACGAACCCCCCACTGAGGAACGCCAAGCGGTTGCTAAGGAGCAAATCATTGCCAATTTGACCGCGCAAGTGGAGGCGTTTATTACACAGTTGCGGGAATTGGGCGTGTTGTAATGCAATTGACCTTGCACGTCACCAACCAATGTAACTTGCGGTGTAAATATTGCTTTGTAACGCATGGAAATGAGCGCATGTCGTTGGAAGTGGCGCGCGCGGCGGTTGAATTGTGCCGACGAAGCGGGCGCAGGTCGGGCGTGTTGTTTTATGGCGGGGAACCGCTGCTGGAGCAGGAGATGATCAAGGAGTTGGTGGAGGGCATCGCCGTTGCTAATGCCGCCGAGGATACTTCCTCCGATGCGTCCGGTACGAAGAAACACGAATTTTATTTTAAAATGACCTCGAACGGCACTTTGTTGGACGAGGATTTTTTGCGTTTTGCGCAGGTGCATGATATTGCATACAACTTGTCTTATGACGGGCCGGTACATGATGTTTGCCGTGTTTTCCCGGGGGGGAAGGGGAGCGCGGCTACGGTGGAGGCGAAGATTCCGTTATTGTTGCAATACCAGCCCTATGCGGTGCTGATGAGCGTAGTAGAGCCGGAAACAGCCGGCCGCGCGGCGGAAATGGTAGAGGATTTTTTCGCCCGTGGGTTTCGGTATATCACGTTAAATTTGAATTATGGCGCGGAATGGGTGCAGCGGGATTTTGACGCGTTGGCGCGGTCTTATGAGAAAATGGCGCGATTATATGTAAAATGGACAAACGCGGAAGAAAAATTCTATTTGTCGCCGTTTGATGCGAAGATTCAAGCGCATTTGAAGGGCGCGGCGTATCATACCGACCGCCGCGCCATGACCTTGAACCAACCCAGTGTAGCACCCGACGGGCGTATTTATTACGGTTCGCGCGGATTAAGCGATGCAGCGTATGAAATCGGCGATGTGTTCGCGGGGATTGATACCGAAAGGCACGCGGCGGTGCATAAAACCATGACCACGCCCCCATCGGAATGCGACGGTTGCGCCATCCAGCACCGTTGCAACTACGGTGGTTATGCCGGGCCGCTGCCCACGCAATGCGCACACGAACAGTTAATTACACCTATCGTCGACCGTATGGCAGAGAAATTGTACCGCAAACGCAGCGCGCTGTTCTTACACAAGCATTACAACGATTTGTATCCGTTAATGTCGCTCATTGATGATAGGATATAGCTAGCTTACCCGCACGGTAACGCGCGGCACGATTTCCATGTTTTTGAATACGTCTTCCCATTGGGAGGCGTATTTTTTGTGTAGTGCGGGTTCTTTTTTGCGTAGGAGGTCGCACCATTGGTAGGCGTCGATTGATTGGGCTTGCAGGAGTGCGGCGGTGGTACGGATTTCTTCGGCGATGGCTTGGGCGATTAAATACTCGGCGAAGTCGGCTGTGATACCTTCGGGTTTTTCGGGTAGGGTGCCAGCTGCTTGTACTTCGATGGCGGCGCGTAGTTTCAGTGGGTCGCAATTTGCGACCGACTCAAAATGGATGCGCGTGCGGTGCGTGGCTACACGAAACGGCACAGGCGTGTCCACATGCATGGCGGTGATGAGGGTTTGCTCGTTTTTGTCGGGCAGGCACCAGAGGTAGCCGCTTAGGTGGTCGTTGGTCAAGGACAAAGCGGTAGCATGGTCTTTGAGTGCGGTGGCACCGTCCGGGTAGTGGGGAAGTAGTGCGGAAGCGTTTTGCTGAAGGTGTTTGTGTAGCGTGTTCAAGTCCAAAATGAAGCAAGATTTAGTGTGGCGTTGGGTTTGCAAGTCTTCGATGGTGTCGGCACAAAAATTGCCTTCGGCGGGGGAGGGGGTGGATAGGATGCGGATTTGGCGGTCGATGCTTGGGTTTTGGACGAGTGCGTGGATGAGCGGTTGCACCAAGTCAGCGTCTTCCAGCAAGTTGCCGCCCAACACCAATAACTTGGCTTGACCGAAATAAAGCGCGGTGCGTGCGTCGTCCTCGATGCGAAACATGGCCTCGGTGAGGGTTTGCCCCTCGGCTTTCATCAACCGGTCTTCGGGTTCGGTTTCGTCCTCGTCGGTGGTGGATGCGGCCAGCAATACACTTAATGAATAGCGGTTTTCGTCGTCCTCGGCTTTATCTACCGCCATGGCGATGACATACAAGCGATCTTCAATTTCCACGTGATCGCCGCAACCCGCCAGCGCAAACAGCGGCGCGGTGAATAATATGAGCAGCAGCAATGCGGCAACACGCGTAGACATTGCATTTTTCGCCCGCCTACGTGACTCAATCTTTCTGCGGAAAAACGCTCCCAACAGCACCGCTAGCGGCAAAATTAACAAGAAAAACGCACCGCTAGCATACCAAACCCAATCCAACCGCTGTTCGATATCATGACTTTGCCACGGGAAAAGCGTGAGCAAAAACACCGTCACCGCGGTCACCAACACCATAATCGTATGCTTCTTGCCCGGCCGCAAAGGCGACTCACCCCGTGCCACAAAAATATCCCCTAGTAAGCGACCGCCAAAAAAAATTAACGCGCTCACCAGCGAAAAGACCGTTACGATCCAAAAGCTAAACATCATTGCCTCCTGCCGCTCAATAAAAGAACCCGGCAGCGGAATGATATCCATCAAGCGCAGCACTGGCCAAGGTTCGTCGGCAACCGTTTGTCCAAACTTGGCAAGCGTTAGCGCAGTAATGGCCGTAATAATCACGCCCGCCACGGCCAGTGCACACACTACCGCCCGCGCGGGTTTCTTCTCCTGCGCAAGATACGGCGATGCTAACAGCAAACATTCCAACCCCGTAAAAATAAATCCTAACCGCAACATTCCTAGCCCTATTTGCCGCGGCTGCGCCGCCATAACAGGTTGCAAATTGCTAAAATCTGTATTCATCGCTGCGATGACAAAGAAGAATACCAACGCCAGCGTCAGCAATAAAATCAAAATCTCCGCCACCCGTGCGCGTGTTTCGATGCCCTTAACCGCAGCATACGCACACACACACAGCAAAACCGCGCCCACCACCCACATAGGCGTATAGTTGAGCAAGACCTGACGTGTAATCACCAAAAAAGACCGCAATTCCAGCGCGGCAACAAACGACAGTTTTGCCCATAACAAAACCGCACAAACATAGGCCACAGGGCGGCTCAAGGCGTAAGAAGCATAGCCGATAAAAGTCGCGCCCGGTTTGACACGCGCTGCCGCTATTATCAAAGAACCAAGCCCCAATGCGGCGACCGTCAACCCCAGCGCAATTAACCAACCGTCATGGCCGGCAAAATCATACACCCGCCGCGGCAGGATAATTAAACCCGTACCCATGGCGGACAAGATTATTAAAAAAGCAAATTGACGCGAAGTGATGCGTTCGTTGGCAGATAACATGGTGGTGGTTGGCTCCTTTGTTGGAAAAAGATAAAACGCAGGCGGTTGAAGCTGCGGTGCAGGTCGCGGCGCGGGTCAAAAGATTAAAAAACCTTGGGCGCTGCCCAAACCCGCGAGGGGAAGCGTTCCCCTCGACCCGCGCTATGCTTCGCGAGGCTCGGCGTGTAGTTCGTGCAAGTTTTCAGTTGGTCGCAATTTGCGACCAACTGATTTTATATCCTGGCCATGATTGAGAGGGGTGCCGGCTAAAGCCTTATTTGGCAGCGTCCAAAAGCGCGGGGTCAAGGGGGAACGCTTTCCCCTTGCGGGTCTGGGCAGCGCTCAGGGTCTTTAATCTTTTGACCTTCAATCCTTTGACCTTCAATCCTTTAATCTTGGCTGCGAACTTAGCAGCCGTGTACGTTCCTCTTTCCGTGCATAAAACGGCCGCCTGCGCATCCACCGTAGCGGCGCACGAATGACGGCATCCTTCCAGCCCTCGCCGCCATTCATTTCGCCTGCGGCGAAGGGCAGTAAATAGGGGAAGCCGAAGCTGCGCATGCTGGCAAGGTGAATGAGTACGATTAGCAGCCCTGCCCACAGCCCGATGAAGCCTAGAGCTGCAGCCATTATTAGTAAAAAGTACTTCACGAGGCGGAAGCCGTATACCAGCGATACGTTGGGGATGGCGAAGGTCGCAATGCCGGTGATGGCTACGATGATGACTACGATGGGGCTAACCAGCCCGGCTTCTACGGCGGCTTGACCTATAATAAGGCCGCCTACGATACCGATGGTACCGCCGGATGCGGAGCGTAGGCGGATGCCCGCTTCGCGCAATAGTTCGAAGGCAGCGTCTAGCAGAATGATTTCCATGAGCGCAGGGAAGGGAACTGCGCGGCTGGCTTCGGCTAGCTTCTCCAACATGAGCAACGGAATCATTGAAGGGTGGTACAAGGCCACGGCTAGGTAAATCGCAGGCAACGCCACGGCAAGGAAGGCGCCGCCAAAACGCAGCACGCGCGTGATGCTCATGACTTGCCAGCGTGAGTAATAATCATCGGACGATTGGAAAAAACAGTTGAGCGACACGGGTACCAACATAACAAAGGGCGAGTTGTCCACAATGATGGCAATACGCCCTTCTAATATAGAAGCGGCGGCTTTGTCGGGCCGCTCGGTGAGTTGCACTTGGGGGAACGGGGAGAGCCAGCTTTCTTCAATAAATTGCTCGACACAGCCGGAATCCATTAGGCCGTCCACGTCGATAGATTCGAGCCGTCGTTCGACCTCGGCTAGCACTTCGGGCCGCACGATTCCTTCAATATACATAAGGGCGATGTCGGTGATGCTGCGCTTACCCAATTTACTCTGTTTGACTTTGAGCCCGGTATCGCGCACGCGGCGGCGGATAAGCGCGGTATTGAAGCGTAGGACTTCGTTAAAAGCCTCTTGCGATCCCTGTACTACGATTTCCGTTTCTGCCGCGCCGATGCCTCGGTTGGGGAAACCGCGCGTGGCCACGATGATGGCTTTATCGCAACCCTCGACAAATAATGCGGTATCGCCTGCCATCACAAAGTAGAGCACGTCCTCCATGTTGTCCGCTTCCGAAAAGTCCGCCGTGGCAAGCCCGCGATTTTTCATCGTCGTTAGCAAATCGGCACTTTTCTCTGAGGGCGAAAGCGCGGCCCAGTCCATTTCAAACATGTGCCGCACTACGGACAAATCAAATAAATCGCGGTCACTAAGCGCGTCAAAATACGCCATGTACACCCAAGGCGCACCCTCGCCGCCCAACGGCATATGCCGCCCGATAAAATCCGTGCAATCAGCGAATAGCGTCTCAAAGTGTTGCATATTTTCTTTAGTGGAAGGATTAATTTTCGTTTTCATACGATGTATTGTGCGCTGCCCGAAAAAAAATATACACCGTGTAATTTTTATGTAATTACGCCCTATTTGTAAAATGTTACAAAAATGACATATAAAGATTGGCAATTGTGACAGGTGACAAGAAGCGATATTTTTTATATTATGCACCAAGCTACGCATTTTATTTTTCTAGGAGGCCATAAATGGCAGGTTTAGAGCTTAAGAACTTAATCAAGAAGTACCCCAATGGTGTTGTAGCCGTTAACGATTTCAGCATGAAGATTGCAGACAAGGAATTCATCATCTTCGTAGGTCCGTCGGGTTGCGGTAAGACAACCACCCTGCGTATGATCGCCGGTCTGGAAGAAATCACGGAAGGCGAACTCTACATTGGCGACAAGCTCATGAACGACGTCGCCCCCAAAGACCGCGACATAGCCATGGTATTCCAAAACTATGCGTTGTACCCGCACATGAGCGTGTATGACAACATGGCATTCGGCCTCAAACTGCGCAAGACCCCCAAAGCCGAAATCGAAAAACGCGTAAACGAAGCCGCTCGCATTTTGGACATCGAGCATCTGTTGGATCGTAAACCCAAGGCACTGTCCGGCGGTCAACGCCAGCGTGTAGCCATGGGGCGCGCCATCGTCCGCGAGCCCAAAGTTTTCCTCATGGACGAACCTCTTTCGAACTTGGATGCCAAACTGCGCGTACAAATGCGTACCGAAATCACCAAACTCCACCAAAAATTACAAACCACCTTTATCTATGTAACCCATGACCAAACCGAAGCGATGACTCTGGGTACCCGCATCGTGGTAATGTCTAACGGCGTGGCACAACAGGTGGACAGCCCGGTTAACCTGTACAATAAGCCCAACTCCATCTTCGTGGCTACTTTCATCGGCTCACCGCAAATGAACATGGTCGAAGCTGTAGTAGAAGTACAAGGCACCGATTGCTTCCTCAAGTTTGGCGAATTCAGCATCAAATTGCCCGAAGCTAAAGCCAAAGCTGTAATCGAAGGCAAATACGACGGCAAGCAAGTAATCATGGGCATCCGCCCCGAGGACTTGAAAGATGAAGAAATGTTCATCAATCAATCCCCCGAAACGGTCATCGACTGCGAAGTAGAAGTAACCGAACTCTTGGGCGCAGAAGTTTACTTGTACCTGCTGTGCGCAGGCCAACAACTCACCGCCCGCGTTAATCCCCGCTCCACCGCCAAAACCGGCGACACCATCAAAATCGCGCTGGACGCCAACCGCATCCACGTATTCGACAAAGAAACGGAGCAAGTTATCACCAACTAATATTAAATTATAAGCAAACAAAAACCGCGTTCGCAGGAGCGCGGTTTTTTATTTTGCCAATTGATTACGCCGGATTCGTTTATAGCGCAAAACAACCATAAGTATTAAATGAGATGCCGATACAATAAAAATTATTAACGATGCCAAGAACAAGCTATTGTATGAAACGGGATAAAAAAAGAACGATAACGAATGATATATAATAAAAAATATAGGTAATGGAAACGCATACCATACATCTATCACACGGCGTAATGCGCCTTTCGCTTCATCCCGTTGTTTTATCTTTAATTTATCGGTGCTGTACCCATCAATAAATGCAACGAAGCCGAATAACAAGAAAAAACCGATAAATGCAATTAATATAACATTATCAATACTGTTCCAATCTTGAATGAGTGCAATAGCAGGTATAGCGGATAAAACAATGGTCATGAAAATTAAAATAAAAATCATAATATTAATGTTGCGATTAGCTTTGCGTAATTTGTTATGTTCAACCGAACCGGGAACATCTTCTTTGTGTCGATACGCTTCGTTTAATAAATAATCAATAGAAGTATCTAATAATTTGCTTATGTTTGCAATTTCATTTGTGCTTGGTGCAATTTCATTCGATTCCCACTTCATTAAAATATATCGTGACACGCTCAATAATGGTGCAAAATCCTCTTGCGATATTTCTTTTTCATTTCGTAGATATCGAATTTTTTCGCCCAGTGTCATGGTGATACCTCCTCTTCATATAACTGTGGCTGCACGGGCATAATTCCTATTTGCTCTTCATAATATAACGGTAGGAATTAAACTATTTGGAGGTTAATCGTATGGGCGGTACCAAAATTTTCGTTTTACAAATGAAGGATATTATACGTGTGGGGTTGTTTGCTTTGTTAGGTATTGGGTTGTTGATTTTACTGCTGTTTATCCTGCTGCCGCGCGGCCGCGGTGAGGCACCCCGTGAAGATCATCCCCGGCCTACCACACAAGCAAGATACATACCCGGCGTGTACGCGGCTACGATTATACTCAACGAAGAGCCCGTGCAAGTACGCGTCACCGTATCCGAGAATGAAATCCTGTCGATTTACATGACCGACTTGGCGGAAGTATCACAAATCTTCTTCCCCTTATTTGAGCCGCGCATGCGCGAAATGGCCGAAGAAATCTTGCGTTACCAATCCGCGCACATCGACTTAGAGTCTGACCACCCCGTAACCACGAGCATCTTGCAGCAAGCCGTCATCGCCGCGTTACAAATGGCCTACACCGACGACCCCGACTACGCATATGCACCCTAACCAAAAATATCATCCAATATAGGGGCAAGTTTGGCTTCCAGTTTTGCCTCCAAATCATCGAAAAACGATGTGGCATCCGCGCTGATATAGCGCGGTTTTGCTTTTGTGGGTTTGTAAAATAATTGCAATAAACGGTTGCGCAAGCGAATTCGGTAACCGGTCATAGAGATCCCTCCCAAATACATGTACTATATCCTATGCGGGAAGGCCTCCAAACGATATATCGGGCCGAACTTTGAAAATTTTTCTTCGTATTCTGTCACAATATTGTCCTCGGACATGTTGGCGTGCAAATCTAATGAAATATTTTGCATCCGCCATCCCGCCATGCTCAATGACTCAATCGAAAATTCAAACAACGATCGATTGTCGGTTTTAAAATGCACTTCGGGTATCATTAGCGATTCATATATCCGCAAAAAATTTTCATGGGTCAATCGCCGTTTGGCCCATTTTTTTTTGCCCGGCCATGGATCACTGAAATTTAAATATAGGCGGGAAATTTCGCCCGGTTCAATTTTGCCCGCCAGCTCCGTCACGTCCAGTAATAAAAAAGCCAACGAAAGAGGTGACTCCTGCGATAATAGCCAACCGCGCCGTGCAGCAGCGGCCAATATCGCAGGCTCTCTTTCGATGGCTAAATAATTTATATCAGGATTGCGGCGCGCCATTTCCGTAATAAAGCGCCCTTTGCCGCAACCAATTTCCACATGGATAGGTGCATGATTACCAAAATGTGCCCGCAGGCTCAGCGGCGTGCTATTAATTTGCAAGTTGCCGCCTTGCGAATCATCAATTTGTGATGCATCGCTTCTAATAATAAGCGGATTGTTAGCTAATTCTGCAGGTGCCCATTTCTTCTTACGTGCCCTCATACACTTCTCTCTTTTCTCTGGTTTGATGCCGCACAAGCCCTTTGCAAGGGCGGGGGTTATACAATTCCCATGAGCCAATAACCGAATTCGCCCGGGGTGGGGGGGATGGGGTCGTAGCAGCGGAATTCAGTCAAGCCCAACTCCTTGGCGCGGAGAGTGGCCTCGCTGTCGTATACGCCCGGCACGCCCAGCACATAGCCGGTAATTTCGCGGTCGGTCACCGCACCCAAAATAAAATGCATGTAGCATTCATAGGATTCTACAACAAATGGTGCATCAAAAAAATCAACATTGCCATGCGGTGCGGGCAAGCAATCATCTGCCGTAAAACGCGCCCATTGTACGCCGTCATCATCGCCTAGCGAAAACGGCACCATGGGGCGCAATGCGGCGAATGTGTCAGCGGTGATGTAGGGCGTAGTTTTGCGCGGCAAACGCGGCGGCTCGGGGATGAATTCAAGAACGGTCGATTCTGCGACGATGTTGGGTGGGGTAGGCTTGCAAACGGGAGGCGCATCGGGTGTCGGGAGCGGCTCGGACGCAGGTGGAACGTCGGGTGTCGGGAATGGGGCGGGCGTAAATAGAACGTTGTCAACGTTTTGAAGGTCGGAAGTAAGTGGTTCATGAGCGTCAGTAATATGTGACAAATCGGAAGTAGGTGATAGCTCCACAACCGACGTTGCCGCTGGTGCAGCCAATACATCATCCGGCTCCAGTTTCGCAATGGAGGCTGTCATTGGTTCCGGCGCGGTCATGGGTTCCGCTGCCACTAACGGTATCAGCTCCGGCGTGGATATGCGCGCTGGTTCGGCTTCTGCTGCGGGTTCAGCCTCGGCTTCAGGAAGCGGCGTAGGGGGTGTGTCGACTATTGGCTGCGCGGTGGGTTGTGTGTGCGTGACGGAAGGGGGAGCTTCAATTGCCGAAGGGGGGGCTTCTGCCGTGGTGATAACGGGTTCGTGATTTTTTTTTGATTCCGCTTCCTGCGGCTTGGGTTTGTGCGGGGGGTGCGATGTGATGTCGTAAAATGTTTTGCGCCATGCCACGGTTTCGCGCGGGTAGCCGCTTAAGGGGCTTTCTAGGTGGTTGCCCTTGGTAGTGATGATTGCTACGGCGGCTGCGTTTATGGGCGCATAACCGTGTAATTGCTTTTTGTCCATTTCGCGGCGCAATTCGGCTTTGCCTTTTTCGTCCACGGTTAGCGTGCCTACTTGTATGCCCGCATAACGCTGCGCTTCTGCGAAAATCAAATATACGCCGTAGCGCACCATCGGCCGCAGATCCTGCACATTGACCAAGATTTTGCATGTGTCGTTTTGGGTTTCTAGCACGCAACGGCCTGCGGGTTTTCTTCCTTTGAATTCGTAGCCCGCCGCATCGGCAGACAATGCAACAAATGTCCGGTTATATTCCATTTTATCACGCACCTTTCTACCTACATTGTATGCGGGGTGCGTGTGGGGCATGCGTTATTCGGTTGCGGGTTCTTCGGGGGGCTCCGTTGCAGATTCGCTTATGATATCTTCTGCGATGGTGGTTTCGCGCTTCCAGCGGTCTTCGGCTTTTTGCGCTTCAATTTCGGCGAGCTCTTGTGCAGGGTCTTTGTCCATTTCGGGGCGGTATTTTCTAAATACGCGCATGATGAGCATCGATGATACCCAAGCATACGCCCCGGGCAATACAATAAGCAGCGGCGGCAATTGGAAAAATATAAATATGGCTGCCACCAACGCTGATACACAAAGGATGGACGTTAAAAAATGGCGGATAGACATAAAAAACGCACTCTTGGCGATTTCGGTCAACTTCATGTCAAACCGTGCCAACAGTGCGTACACATAAACGCTCATCAAGCCCAAAATCGCAAAAATAACGATTTGCGCTGGCAGCATAATACCGAACATCCGGCCTTCGGGCCAATCAACATTATTATTTAATAATTCAATCGCGTTAAAAACTACGACAACCATAATCAATCCAAAGATCAATGAAATAATCGTAGCCCGTTTAAAGTTATTTTTGAACGCAAGCCAAAAATCTGAAGTTATATAACCCTCACGTTCGCTGATGCGCCGCGTTGTTACATAATACATGGCCGTTGTAGAGGCCCCCGCCGTTATCACTGGCAGGCAAAATAATATCCACATGAAGCTCACCAAGGCCATGTCGGCCAGCATGCCGCCATATTTATTAAACGGGCCTTCCAAGCCAAAAAAATCGCGCATGAAAAAACCTCCCCAAATAAAGTCGCACCATTATAGCATTTTCGATTAAAAAATGCGAAATAGGCAATAATCCAATAAACGATTGCCTAATATCAGAAATGAAAAAGGAGAAATTATGAACGCATGCAAAAATTACAAGGCAAATGACCAAGCCGCCGTGGCACACCATCGCAACCCCATGGGTGATTGCGCCGGGTGCGTGTATTTTTCCAAACAAAATTGCCGATCACACACACCAAGTGGCGGCGAAAACGCAATCCCGGTTGCCCCTGCGTATCGCTACCTGTGAAGTTAATTCCAAGCTATTAGCCACGCTAATAGCTTGAATTGCGGCGATAATCCGTTTCCGTGTAAAACTATAGCTTTTGCGCGAATTATTTGGTATACTTGTCCAATGCGAAGGATTTGTTTAATTTTGTGTGCAATTTTTATGGCGGTTATGCTCACGGGGGCGGGGATCGAACCGTTGCCTTTGCAAACAGAAGCGGCTATCTTGGTAGAAATGTCAACGGGACGCGTTTTATACGAGCGCAACATGCACCAGCGCATGTATCCGGCAAGCATGACCAAGATATTGACGGCGTTGTTGGTGTTGGAACACTTGGATCCGGACGATGTACTCATTGTCGGACCCGAAATCCGCAACATGCCGGCAGGTTACGCCACGGGTGTCTTCACCGAAGGCTCGCATGTGACGGTACGGGTGCTGCTCAAGGGGCTGTTAATCCGCAGTGTAAATGAAGCAGGGCGCGTACTGGCATTGCATGTCGTGCAAGAATACAACCAACGTTTCAACTTGGATTACTTAAACGAAGCCAAACCGCAATTCGCCGACATGATGAACGACTACGCACAGGCATTGGGTGCACGGGATTCAAATTTTACCAACCCGTATGGACTGCATCATTTACGGCACTTTACCACCGCTTACGACCTTGCGTTAATATCCCGCGCTTTTATGGCCGACCCGCTGCTAGCAGAAATCGCCGGCATGTGGAATTTCACCGGCGACGGATTGGAAGGCCAATACGCTGCCGGGCGGCAAGTACAGCAGTTTAATTGGACTAACACCAACCAAATGTTGCCCAACGGCGCGCACGGCCATCCCTTCGTTACAGGCATGCGCACCGGTTACACCACCCCCGCGGGGGAATGTCTTGCCGCTAGCGCGTATCACAATGGGCTGGGTTTGATCACCATCGTATTCGACTCTGCCAACCCCGGACGCTGGAACGATACGCGCCGCTTGCTAGACCATGGATTTGCCAATTATGCCTTTCGCACATTAGCCGATGGCGAGGTATTGACACATACGGTACAATTGGACAACCCCCGATTGGAGGATGACGGTGTTTTATCCGTCTTTTCCGCAGGGGAACATACTGCGTTATTAAGCGTAAGCGAATTGGCTACGTTACAACGCGTGGTTACATATGACCCCACGCTCATCGCCACCCCGGATGAAGGTGAGGAGGACGACGGCATTGTTCGTCTGCGCATTCCCCTCGGCGGCTTCGAGGAAGGCGATACCGTAGGATGGGTCAACTATTTAATTAACGATGCGGTTGTGTTTACCACCGGGCTATATGCCGCACACGCCGTGTTGGAACGCACCTTTGACAGTGATATGGACTTTTGGATTTATCGCGTTTTTTCCGCAATGTTTTCGCGGGCGGCGGTACCATATTGGTTTGGTGTGATTGGTTTTTTGTTTGGCTTTATATGTTTGATAATTGCAATCACCATTAGCCGTCGTGCGCGCGGTTATGGCAGCTACAGCGGGCGTTGGCGCGCCCCGAGAGGAAGATTCTAGTGCCACAAAGCATGACAGGTTTCGGCCGAGGCGAGTACACCAAGTATGATCGCCGATTTAAAGTAGAAATAAAATCCGTCAACCACCGGTACGGGGATTTTAGCATTCGATTACCCCGTTTCTTGAACGCGTTCGAAGACAGTGTACGCAAAAGGTTGGCAAAAGACATTAACCGCGGAAAAGTGGAAGTCTGGATTGGCTTCGACAGTTATACCGAACGCGATATTACCGCGCGGGTAAACTGGGCGTTCGCCGATGCCTACGCCAACGCCCTAGGCGAAATCCGCGAGCGGTACGGGTTGCTCATGCACGATGCCATGGGTGTAACCAACGGCCACGCCGAATTGGAACTCATGGCCCGATGCCCCGATGTGGTTACCTTCGAAAAATTCGAAATCAACAACGAGTCCATGCAAGGCGAATTCCGCGAGACGCTCTTCGGCGCGTTGGAAGAAGCCCTGATGCAATTCAACGCCATGCGCCAAACCGAAGGTAACGCGTTGGTTGCGGATATCAAAGAGAAAATCACCCGCATACGCACCTTGGCCACACAAATATCCGAGCGCGCCCCGCAAGCTGTAGAAGAACATGCTAACAAGCTGCGCGAGCGTCTGCTTGAAATGGTCGCCAAACTTAACGAGTCGGCTGCCCCTGTGGAAATTGCCGAAGCTCGATTCCTTACCGAAATCGCCATCTTGGCAGATAAATCATCCATAGACGAAGAGCTGACACGCATGGCCAGTCACTTAGCGCAGTTGGACGATATATTAGAAGAAACAGGCCCCATTGGCCGCAAATTGGACTTCCTCGTGCAGGAAATGAACCGCGAGGCCAATACCATCGGTTCCAAGTCTACCGACCAACAATTGGGCAAACTCGTGGTTGACTTAAAAAGCGAAGTTGAAAAAATACGCGAACAGGTGCAGAACATCGAGTAAGGGGTGTTTCGACATGAATTACAAGTTGATTAATGTAGGCTTTGGCAATACCGTGCCGGCAGAGCGGATTGTGGCCATCGTAGACAATGACTCGCTCCCGGTTAGGCGTGCCATCAACGACGCCCGCGAACGGCAAATGTTGGTGGATGCCACACAAGGGCGCAAAACGCGGGCCGTCATCTTCACCGACTCTAGCCATCTGGTATTAAGCGCTATCATGCCCGAAACCATTGCAAATCGTTTTGATTCCTCCATAACCGACGATCGTTCGTCTGTGACGGAGTAGGAATACATGGAAGGCTTGCTGGTTATCATCTCAGGCCCCAGCGGCTCGGGCAAAGGCACGGTTGTTAAGCAACTGGATGCCGATAAAGGATATGCCCGTTCCATTTCGGTAACGACGCGTGCCCCGCGTGTTGGAGAAGAACACGGGCGCGATTATTTTTTTCATACCCCCGATGAATTTGCGCGGATGCGGCAAGAAAATGAATTATTGGAGCACGCCCTGTTCGTCGGGAATTTTTACGGCACGCCGCGCAAGTATGTAGAAGAGCAAATATCGCGCGGGCGTATGGTCGTGTTGGAAATTGAAGTGCAAGGCGCGTTGCAAGTACGCGAGAAATTCCCCGATGCGGTGCTGGTATTCTTGATGCCACCAACGCTGAGTGAGCTGCAGCGCCGCTTGACAAAGCGCGCCACCGAAGATGCCGTAACCATTGATGCCCGCTTGAAGCGTGCGCTGGAAGAAGTGCCGCTCATTAACGAATATGATTATTTAGTCATCAACGATGTGGTGGCACACGCCGTAGAAAAAATCGATGCCATTGTAGCGGCAGAGCGCCTTCGCCCACACCGGTGCAAACACGAAATCACACAATTTACCATATAAGGAGTTATCCCATGCTTAGACCTTCGTATTCCGAATTAATGGAGACCATCAACACCAATGAGTTGATGAGCTCGAAAATCACCAGCCGTTACACCATCGTGCTGGCCGCCGCCAAACGCGCGCGCCAAATCATTGACGGTGCCAATCCGTTAACGTATGCACCCACCGACCGTGCCGTCTCCATCGCGGTCAAAGAAATGGTTGAAGGCAAGCTGCTGCTGACTGTACAAGACGAAATCTTGGACGGCACTTACGAACGGATGCTCAAGGATCAGTACAAGTCGCGCAGTTTGGCAGGCGTGTCCAAAGACGACCTGCGAGAAGAATTAAAGGATAACTACGAAACCGACAAGTTTGACCTCTTTGACGAAGATGCCTACGACAGTGCATACGAGGAAGAAGAACTGCCCGAAGAAAAAGAAGAAGAAGACTTTGACCTGTATGAAGAACCTGCATTGGAATTAGACGAAGATGACGATGGTGAAATTACCGAGTCATGACCCCGCGCTTTGCCGGCGTTTGCGTAGATAATTTACACGGAGAATTGGATAGGCTTTTTCATTATAAAATCCCCATTGGCATGGACGTGCTGGTGGGGATGCGTTGCGTGGTGCCTTTTGGCCGAGGCAACAAATCCACCACGGGGTACATAATTGAAATAATAAACGAATTGCCCGAATCAACTGACGAATCCAAGCTGAAGGAAATCCTTTCACTGCCGGATGATTTTCGTGTGCTTACGGGCGGAACGTTGGCGTTAGCGTTGTGGATGCGCGATAAATACTACACCACGCTCATCTATTGCATACGCTGCATTACCCCCACGGCCAAACCGGGCGCAGGGGGAGCATTCCCTGGTACACGCGCACGCACAAAAAAACGCGAAATTAAACCACATGGTATTATTTTGTCTGACGCGCAACAAGCAGCGGTGGATGCGATAACGGCGGGGGCAGAAGTTGCACCAACGGCAAAGACATCCGAGGCGCGTGTTTTTTTATTGCACGGCGTGACAGGCAGCGGAAAAACGGAAGTGTACCTGCATGCCATCGCGCATATGCTGGCCGCTGGACGGCAAGCGATTGTTCTGGTGCCGGAAATTGCTCTGACGCCGCAAATGGTAGATGCCTTCACCGCGCGCTTTGGTGATGCAGTGGCAGTGACGCACAGCCGATTAACCGCAGGCGAACGCTTCGCTATATGGAAGCAAGCCTACGAAGGAAGCGTGTCGCTGGTCATTGGCCCGCGCTCGGCGGTATTTGCGCCGTTTGCGCGGTTGGGGCTCATCGTCATCGACGAAGAACACGAACACACTTACCACTCCGAAACCACCCCTAAATACGATGCTCGCGAAGTAGCCATCAAACGCGCCGAATTAACAAACGCAACAGTAGTGCTAGGCAGCGCCACACCCAGCTTAGAATCCTACATAAAAACCTCCCAAGCCGCAGGCACATCCCTTTCATCGCGGCATGAAAAGGTCGGGGGTCAAGGGGGCTTGTTCCCTTGCGGGGTCTGGGGCGGCGCCCTAGGGTCTGCCGCTTTTCATCTTCTAACCCTACCCACGCGCATCAACGATACCCCGCCCGCCGTCACCACCATTGACATGCGGCGCGAGTTGGCCAACGGCAATGCCTCCCTCTTCAGTAACGACTTTGCTCAAGCCCTGCATGATACATTGACCGCCGGGCAGCAAGCTATCTTGTTTCTCAATCGGCGTGGTTATTCGTCGTTTGTTTCGTGCCGATGGTGTGGCGATGTGCTTTCGTGTGCGCGGTGTCGGGTGAATTATACATACCACGCGAGCACGGGCTCGGTGCTGTGCCATTATTGCGGCGAGGGGATGAAATTGCCAGAGAAATGTCCGTCGTGTAGTTCGGTACACTTGAAGCGCAGCGGTTTGGGTACGCAACAAGTGGAGAGCGAAGTGGCAAAATTATTTCCTGGGACGGCCACGCTGCGGATGGACTTTGACACGACGAAAGGCAAGCACGGGCACGAAGAAATACTGGCGGCGTTTCGGCGGGGGGCGGCTCAGGTGCTGATTGGTACGCAAATGGTGGCGAAAGGGCTGGACTTTCCGCAGGTGACGCTGGTGGGTGTGGTGGCAGCGGATATGTCGCTGTTTTCGGGCGATTTTCGCGCGGCGGAGCATACTTTTCAGTTACTGACGCAAGTGGCGGGCAGAGCAGGTCGGGCGCAATTTCCTGGGCGCGTGTTTTTGCAAACATACAACCCGCGGCATTATGCGCTGACATTTGCTAAAACGGCCGATTATAAAAAATTTTACGCGCATGAAATCGAAATCCGCCGGTCGATGATGTATCCGCCGTTTGCGTCGATTTTCTCGGTGATGCTGTCGGGGCCAGACGAACGGGTGGTTATCACCGCACTGCACAAATTGCAAGCCATCATGGCGTATGCCAACAAGAAGGGAAAAATTGAGTTGATGGGTATTTCGCCCGCGTTTGTGTCGAAGGTCAAAGACCAATTTCGCTGGAAAATTTTAATCAAATGCGCAGAAGAAGAAATTCTTAAGCAATTTGTGTTATATTGTATGAAGAAATTGCGGGAGAATGATCCGCTAACCGGAATGACGGTACATTTATCGTTGAACCCGGCGATGATGGAATAATGGAGTTGAGTCCCATGGCAATCCGACAAGTTCGCGTACAAGGCGACGACATTTTGACCAAAAAAGCAAGGCCTGTAACCAATTTTGACCCCATGCTGCACGAATTATTGGACGATATGCTGCACACGCTGCGTGCCAAGGATGCGGTAGGGTTGGCCGCACCACAAGTGGGCATCCTAAAACGCGTAGTCGTGGTGGAATTTGACGAAGAATATTTTGAGCTGATAAACCCGGAGATTTTAACAACCGAAGGCACCCAATCGTGCAACGAGGCCTGCTTATCCGTGCCGGGCAAATGCGGCGATATCGACCGCCCCTTCGAAATAACAGTGCGTGCCTTAGACCGCCACGGCAAGGAATTTACCGTGACCGTCGATGAATTCCTCGCGTCGGCATTTTGCCACGAAATCGACCACTTAGAAGGTATCCTCTTCTCCGACACCGCCACCAACATACAGTACATCACCGAAGACCAAGCCGTAGAACGCAAAAAACTACGCATGAACCGCCGCCAACGTCGATTGAATAAGCGGGGCTAGCGGACGCGTATGACACATACACAAGCAACAAGCGCGGCAACCCCGCTCAAACCCCTGCGGGTCGTGTTCATGGGCACGCCCGCGTTCGCCGTGCCTACGTTGCAAGTATTATTGGTACAACACCAAGTTGTGGCCGTATTAACCCAACCCGATCGTCCTGCTGGGCGCGGGGGTAAAATGCAAGCCTCTCCCGTAAAAGAAGCAGCTCTGGCTGCCGGGGTGGAGGTTATACAACCGCAGACATTATTTATTAAAAAAAATCAACCCATGGATAATTCCGTGCCTGTGTCACCGGAAGTAACGCCGGAAAAAGCATCGCATGCTTCCGCAACGGGGCATGAAGCCGATGTTATTTCCCCATCTCCACGCGATGTCCGCGCAAGGTTAAAAACCTTTGATGCGGATATTTTTGTTGTGGCGGCGTATGGCTTACTCCTGCCCAAGGCCGTCTTGGAAATGCCCCGCTTGGGTTGCATCAACGTACACGGCAGTCTGCTGCCGCGCTACCGAGGCGCATCGCCCATCCACGCCGCAATCCTCAACGGCGACACCACCACGGGCGTCACCATCATGCACATGGCCGAAGGTATGGACACCGGAGATATGATATTAAAACGCGAAATGCCCATCGCTCCCGATGAACACTTCCCATCCGTCCACGATCACATGGCAATATTGGGCGCAGAAGCACTACTCGAGGCATTGGACACATTGGTAAACGGCACCGCTGCAAGCGAAGCGCAAGATTGCACGTTGGCCACCCATGCACCCATCATAAAAAAAACCGACGGACAAATCGATTGGACACAACCGGCGGAGTCTATCTTAAATAAAATCCGCGCCTACGACCCGTGGCCGGGAGCGTATACCATGTTGGATGGTGCGCAGTTAAAAATATGGCGTGCGCAAGCAATAAAAAAAGAAAACATAACCGTGGGTGATGAAATCGGCGATGACACAGCGCCCGGCACGGTGTTAGCCGCCGACAACAACGGCTTACTCATACGCGCAGGGCAGGTAACAACTTTGCTAGCCACCGAGCTACAAGGCCAAAACGCAAAAAAAATGCCCGCCGGGGATTTCCTACGCGGACGGGCAATTAAACCAGGAACAGTGCTATCATAAAATACCTGCCCGATTCTTAGAACTTGGCACAAAATCCATTATATAATGCCCCCATCAACCAACCCACACCTGACCCCAAGCGTCATGCGTCCCTGCCCCGCGCCAAACGTTAGCCACGTCCCTGCCGGAATCATACGCCCCTGACACCCCACGGCGAAGGATTGGTACTTGGTTGACCAACTCGGAGCAACAGTCAAAATGGTTGTCAAGACAAAACCCACCTGCCATGAAATACGCGCGCAACAGGCGGATGTAGTCTGCATCTTTTAATCATCGCGGCAACGCTCCACCCCCCGCCAATGTACGTAGCTTTAATTGTACAGCGTACCCGAAGCGGAAATTAAACAAAAAAAACATCAAAACAACAAAACAGTCATCGCATGTCCATGAAATAATGACGTGGGATTGATTGTGGCGGGATATTGCGGGTAAAACGAAAAAATAACTGCATTCATTGCGATGCAGTTATTTTAATGTAACATCACAACAACGGCGCAAATAAATGCAAAAACGAATCAAACAACCCGCTCCACAACCGCTTGGGTTTTTCTATGTGTAGTACTTCATCGCTTTCGGTCATTGTGCGCAGGGCGTCGTCGCGGATGTCGGCAATGGCGGGGGTTTTGTACATAAAAACGGCGTTTTCGAAGTGGAGGTATAGGCTACGGTAGTCTAGGTTAATGGTGCCTACAACGGCTACTTCGTCGTCGCTAACGAAGGATTTGGCGTGGAGGAAGCCGGGGGTATATTTGTAAATGCGCACGCCGGCCTTTAATAGAGCGGGATAGTAGGAGCGGGTTAGGCGGTAGACCATTTTTTTGTCAGGGTTGCCGGGGGTAATAATGCGAATATCTACGCCGCGTTTGGCGGCTATGCAAATGGCGTGTTGCATTTTTTCGGTGATGATAAGGTAGGGGGTGAAGATGTAGACATAACGTTTGGCTTGGTTGAGGATTTCGATGTAGATGTTTTCGCCCAGTTGCTCGTGGTCTAAGGGGGTGTCGCCGTAGGGCAGGACTAGACCGCCGCGTCCGTATACGGGTTGGGGTGGCGCTTTGTATTGGGCGTGGTCGTTGATGCGGTCGTGCGGAGCGCTAAAGGTATCCCACATTTCGGTAAACATGAGGGTGCAGCTCCATACGGCCTCGCCGGTGAGTTTGACACCCGTGTCTTTCCAAATGCCGAATTTGTCGGTGCGGTTGATGTATTCGTCACTGATGTTGAGGCCGCCCACGAAGGCCACTTGACTGTCGATGACCAATACTTTGCGGTGGTCGCGCGTGTTCATGAACGAGAAGAGGAACGGCACCAACGGATTAAAACGCATCACGCGGATACCCTGCGCGCGCAAATGGCGCATGTAACGGTTGGTGAAGAGGTGCTGTGAACCGAAATCATCTACGATGAGGCGAATTTCAACGCCGGATTTGGCCTTGCGGATCAGTGCCTCAAGGAGGGTATCCCACATAAAGCTTTCGGAGATGATGAAGTATTCAAGGAAGATGAAGCGCTCGGCTTTTTCAATTTCTGCTAGCATGTCATCAAACATGGCTTCGCCAATGGGATAATATTTGACGGCGGTATTTTCGAACGCGTGGTAACTAGATTCGTTGCGGATGTATTCCATCAGGCCGAACATGCGGCCACAATCAACCTCGTTGACGAAGGGCAGATTGCCGTCCGTGTCCAAAATATTGGCGACCACGGCGTGTTTTTCGGCATGGGCGCGGATACGCCGCCTTACGTAGTGCTCCTTGCTAAAAAGCAAATAAATAAGGCCTCCCACGACAGGGATGGCCAATACAATAATAATCCACGTAATTTTATACGCAGACGCGTCATTATTTTTCAATATATAAAAGAAGCATAAGAAGCTGATCACCGCGCCTACATGCGATACCCAAGGCTGCCAAACCAGCAATGTCGTGGATAACACAATCAGCGCGCCGATTTGCACGATGATGAGGATTAGATATAGGCGCATCCGTACAGACATTTTCGCAAAGAGTCCCATATACGTATCGTATCACGTGTCGAAAAATGTGTAAATGGTTGGGGGGTTAAAAATCTTCCTGTATCAATCGTGCTGCTTCTGCCAGCATTTGTTCGGTACTGCGACGGTTGGTTACGGCCCATACTTCTTCGCCGTCTAGGGAAAAGGTGTGAAAATTGGCGTCGAATGGGAATAGATCCAATACGGTTTGCGAGCCGTCCAGCATGTGGTAGGTGATGGTGATTTCGGGTGTGCCGGTAGCGGGGCGGGGGTCTATGCTTGCGTCGGCGGCTAGGGCGATGACCATGCGGTATAGAACGCGGAATGCAGGCGCGGGGATTGCTACGCCGTTAATGGTGGGCGTGATGTCATTGGTATCGGGCGCGTTGTTGATTTCCATGTCGAACGCGCCAGCAGGGTGGGTGATGGTTACGCGTTCCACGTCTACGATGGGTACGAGCGCAATGAAGCGGGTCATAAATTGCATGGCGTTTAGGTCGGTTATTAAATTGACGGCCGATGTTTCGGCGGTGAAAACATGTGGGCGGTCGGCGAACATCACGTAGATATGCGGTACGCCAACGCCGTCTATTTGGCGCGTGAACGTATCACCGAATAAGAGGTGTATGTGTTCATGTTGGGTTTCGTATAACAACTCGATAAAGGGGTCGTGCAGGCCAAATGGAGTTAGGTCGTCGGGTGCGAGGGCTACCAATTCGCCCACGCGCAATGATGTGTTTAAATCGTCGAATAAGAAACGATCCAAGTAGAATGCGGACACCTCATGATCTGCGACCGATACGGGTGATGTATATGCAAGCGGTGCGAATACATTCCCCGTAGCAATCATTTCCAGCGGCTCGCGTCCGCGTTGTGTTATGCCGAAAAATGTAATTACCCCCGCCTCTGCCTGCATGGGGGGGATGAAGCGGGACAAGAGGTCTCCGATGCCCATTTGCATGCGCATGCCTACGGCGTGCGGCACCAAATACATCGCCGTATCGCCCTCGGTCATGAGAAAAAAATGCTGCTGATCGGGTGTTTCGTTGCCAAGATAAATAGAAGCCGTAGCGCCGGATTCGTAATGCGCGGTAAAAACAGCACGCGGCGGGTCAAGACCGAATTCGGCCAAGTTAATGGATGATGTATCCGCATGAATTTGGTCAATGGCAATTAAATGAAACGCCGCGAAAATGATTTCTTGCACGCGCAGCATATCCAATTGCCAGTCGGGTTCGTCGGCTAAATTCCAAAAGAACAAATCCGAAAACGCCGCGCCGCGTTGCAAGGTAAAAGAAGCATCGTCGTGTTGGATATCAATGTGTGTGATTTCTGCTTGCGTGCGTGCGATTAACGAGTAAATGACGGGTGCATCGGGTGGGAGTGGTGCATCAGGTGCTTCCTCTGTGTCGCGCAGGAATAATGCCAGCCCCATGGCCGCGATTAACACCATCGCTACAACCAAAGCGGCGATTTTTTTGGTTTGTTT
>Ga0123355_10000143_pt1 | contig 85423 bp, 70 predicted proteins | sample TergutEmb28metaG_3_FD_89872 | JGI IMG/M metagenome (GOLD analysis project Ga0123355, IMG submission 89872) | Embiratermes neotenicus P1 segment gut microbial communities from Petit-Saut dam, French Guiana - Emb289 P1 | ecosystem: Host-associated > Arthropoda: Insects > Digestive system > Gut ... | reverse complement strand
TCGCGAAACGGCTTGTCCCCAAACTTGTTGTGTCATGGTTTGGAACGCATAGGTTCCGGTAAGGGCAAGGGCGATAATGCATAGGATGGCGATCACCGCTGTGCCTCTGCGTGTAAGTGTCCTTGTGTTCATGATTGTGGTCTCCTTATATTTTTTGTTTTTATGATATGTATTGAGCTATTTAAATGTGCGCCTAACGGGGCGTCATAGCCTTTGAAAAACGAGCATTTGAAATTAACTACAGCTATAATTATACTCATCAGAAAAAATTTAACTACACCCCTAAAGGTGTATTTTTAAGAAAATTTTATCGAAAATTATAAAATATTGACAACTGAAAACCACCATGATATTATTTCATAAGTTAAATAATGATCTTCGGGGCGGGGTGTAAATCCCCACCGGCGGTATAGTCCGCGAGCACAAGGGCAGCAAGACTGCACAAAAGTGTTGAATTGGTGAAATTCCAATACCGACAGTAATTACTATCAATGTAGTATAAGTCTGGATGAGAGAAGAACAGAAAAGCTAATCACCGTAACAGCGAATCTGAACAACAAGAAATACACCTGAAGACATATAGTCAGGTGTATTATTATTTTTAGGAGGAAGAAATGAATAAAAAAATTGACACGAGAAAACTCACCGTTCTGGCAACACTATCGGCAATAGCATTTTTGCTGGCACTGCTATTTCATTATTTGGCAATACCACTTGTGCCTGCAGCTCCGTTTCTAAGATTTGAACCAAAAGATGTTGTAATTACAATTGCAGGATTTATATACGGTCCACTAGCAGTAATACCAATGGCACTCGTTGTCGGATTGCTGGAAATGCCATTTAGTGCAACATGGATATATGGTCTTATAATGAACGTAGCATCAACATGTGCATTTGCATGTACTGCATCATTCATATACAAAAGAAGAAGAACACTGGGCGGTGCAGCAGTTGGATTGGCTGCAGGAACAATTGCAGTAATACTCGTGATGATTCCACTGAACTACCTGATAACACCATTTTTCATGGGTGTGCCACGAAGTGTTGTAGTAGGAATACTGGTAATGGGCATAGGTCTATTTAACTTTATAAAGTATGCAATAGTTGCAGCAATAACCATGCAACTATACATACCGTTGAAGAAAGCACTGGTAAAAGCAAAGTTACTACCTGAAGAGGAAGATTCTGTAGAAAAAGTTAAGCAAGTCAAGCTGGGAAGCATTGTTGTTTCAGTGATTGTCATCCTGATATGTATCATTGGGATTGCCTATCTAAACGGCTTCTGCTTTGCATTTGGCTGATAACAAAAAAGTGTGCCGTGTAGCACACCGGAAACAAGTTTTTACTTGCATTTAGCAAGATACCAATTTATAATATGACCATGAAAGAATTATCAAAAATAGCATTAAATATTCAACCATCAGCTACATTAGCTGTAGATGCCCTGTTCAAACAAATGAAAGAAGAGGGGCAAGATGTTGTAGGGTTTGGGGCAGGGGAGCCTGATTTCAACACCCCTGATAACATTAATGAAGCAGCATTTGAAGCAATTAAAAATGGTCAAACCAGGTACACCAACACAAGTGGTGTGCCTGAGTTGCGTGAAGCAGTTGCAAAGAGGTTAAAGACAGATTGTAATATAGGCTATAGTGCTAATCAAATTGTTGTTGCCAGCGGAGCGAAGCATAATATTTATGTCGCATTACGAACATTGGTAAATGCAGGAGATGAAGTGATTCTTCCTGCGCCATATTGGGTGACATATATTGAAGCTATTAGAATGGTTGGTGGCATTCCCGTAGTGATTTCTGCATCAGAAGCTAGTGATTTCAAAATTACTAAGTCACAACTGGAAGAAGCAGTTACTGAGAAAACAAAGCTATTTATAATTAACAATCCATCAAACCCAACAGGAATGCTATATACAAAAGACGAGTTAAAAGAACTGGCAGAAGTATGTGTGAAGCATGACCTGTATATCATATCAGACGAGATATATTACAAACTTCTTTATGATGGCAAGAAGTTCACAAGTGTTGCTGAATTAGGTGAAGATATAAAAGAGCGCACAATAATAATTAACGGCGTGTCAAAAACCTATGCTATGACTGGATGGAGAATCGGTTATTCTGCATCATCTGACAAAATAGCAAAAGTCATGAGCAATTATCTGAGTCATTCAACGAGTGCTCCAAGTACTATTTCACAATATGCCGCAGTAGAAGCTCTCAATGGATCGCAGGAGAGTGTTAGAACTATGTGCATTGAGTTTGAAAAAAGGCGAGATTATATCGTCGAACGAATAAACGCTATTGATGGATTAAGCTGCCGTACACCTGACGGCGCATTCTATGTAATGATAAACATTGAAAAGCAAATCGGAAGAGTATTAGGTGGAAAACTCATTAATAATTCTGATGACTTCTCATTAGCATTTTTAGAAAGTGGATTAGTTGCTACAGTATCCTGTACAAGCTTTGGCTGTGAAAACTTTGTTCGCCTGACATATGCCTCTTCAATGGAAATGATTAGAGAGGGAATAGATAGATTAGAACACTTTGTTGCGAACTAATAGCAAAGCGGACTACTAAATAAATGCATATAATAAAGGGGGTGTTGCAAAATGTGCAATACCCCCAAAAAAAGTATAAAACGAGTGCTCGTCATTGCGGCCTTCGAGCCGCAATCCCCTAAATATAGCGTTGATTCTTGGGTTCCCGGATCAAGTCCGGGATGACGGTCATGTTTAAAATGACTTTTGCTACAGCCCCTTTGAGCATTTAATTAAAATGATGATGTCAGCGTTAGTGAAGCATTAAGAAACAAGCTCAACAGCTTTAGTTGCAGCAGAACCTGCGTCAGGAGTATAGGCGTCAGCGCAAATCAAATCGGCGTACTCTTGAGTGACAGGTGCACCACCGACCATAATCTTGACCTTGTCTTTATAACCTGCAGCATGAACCTCATCTACAGTATGCTTCAAAGATTCCATTGTTGTGGTCAATAATGCAGACGCAGCAACAATTTTGCAATCGGGGTGCTCGTTAAGTGTTTCAACAAACTTAGCAGGCGCAACATCTACTCCAAGATCAATAACCTCAAAACCTGCAGACTCTATCATTAACGCAACCAGATTCTTACCAATGTCATGTAGATCACCGGCAACAGTGCCAATAATGACCTTGCCTAACTTTCCAAGCTCACCACTTGAAAGATGAGGGCGCAAGATTGCAACACCTTTTTTCATGGTTTTTGCGGCAATCAGTAGCTCTGGGACGAAAACCTCATTTGCCTGAAACTTTTCGCCGATACTTCTCATAGCAGCAACCATACCATCATCAAGGATAGCATTTGGACTATCACCTTCGTCGAGAGCTTCTTGAACAAGATCTTCGATAATTTTCTGCTTACCTTTTTCTACAGCTTCTGCGATTTCTAGAATTTTTGACATAAAAATAAATATTCCTTTATATATTGTGAAATTGAGGATGTGAAATTGAATGCGATTTAATGGAGCAAAATTAGCGATTATAGGTTTCGCGGTGCATTGCTGAGTTATTCGAACAAGCCTTCGCGAAATGCAGAAACGTATTCTGCACAATAATCATCAAGACCAAGCATGGCTTCTGCTGCAAGAATCATACCGCGTAAATCCTTGTTCAGTGGATCAAAAACAGAACTATTCATACCTGCATTAATAGCAAGCACCATAAACGCCTGATTAACAAGACGACGCACGGGCAAGTTATATGAAATGTTTGAAATAGCACCTGAAATATGCACTTTCGGGTGTGTTTTCTTTATATGCTTCATAACATCAAGAATTACAGAAGCACCTTCACCATCATCAGTGGTACAAAGCATTTCAACTGCAGGATCAACATGAATGCGTTTTTCCTCGATTCCATATTCAGCGGCTTTCTTCATGATGTTTTCAAAGACTTCGATTCGTTTTTCAGAGGTTTTTGGTATTCCGGTATCATCGCACAATAATGACATGATTTGCCACTTGCTATATTCAGGTTTTGCCAGAACAGGGAAGGCTAAGTCCATTTTGTTTCCTTCGCCTGAGATCGAATTAAACATACCCGGCTTTTTACAAAGGGGCATTGCTTCAATTATGGCAGAAACATCAGGTGAATCGACTGATATTGGGCAATCTGTAACATCTTGTATCGCATTAATCATCCATGTTAGTACTTCAAGTTCGTTTTCACGAACAGATGCGCAACAATCAATGAAATCTGCACCGGCGTCTGCTTGACGCTTTGCCAGATCTTTAATATATGCCTCATCTCGTGCAGCAATTGCTGCTGCACAAGATGGGATTGAGCCATTAAGTTTTTCAGCGATTATGATCATTAATTACATACTCCTGTTGGTTATATGAATTCATTGCAGCTTCGACAACGTGAGATACAAGTACAGATGTGGTTACAGTTCCTACTCCACCCGGTACAGGTGTGATAGCTTCGACTATTGGTTCAGCGTCTTCAAAGTTAACATCACCACATAGCTTACCTTTTTCATCATTCCAGTTTATTCCAACATCTATAACAACTTGTCCGGGACTGAAATATTCTTTTGTAATGCCTTCCATTTGTCCTGCTGCGACTATTAGAATCTCTGCATCACGAGCGACAGCGGGCATATCAACTGTACGTGTATGACATACTGTAACTGTAGCATGTCTGCCCATAAGCATCATTGCAACAGGTTTTCCCACAACAAGGCTTCTGCCTATTACAACAGCACGCTTGCCTTTACAGTCAATATTGTAGTAGTCAAGGATTTCCATGCAAGCTTGGGCTGTACAGGGAGCAAAGCCACTACCGCTACCTGTAAAGACACCTGCAAGTGAGCCATCAGTTATACCGTCAATGTCTTTTTCGGGCTTTAGCATTGAGCGAATAACGTCGTCAGAGAGATGTTTTGGTAGTGGACGGAATAATAGAACGCCATGTACGCTGTCGTCGTTATTAAGGTCAAGAATAGTGTCTATAAGTTTTCCTTGTGTAATATCAACGGGAAGTACAACATTCTTAACTGCAACACCTATGGTTTCGCAACGTTTAGTGGCAGTTCTTTCATATGAAACATCATCAGCTCTTTCTCCAACTCGAACAATTGCCAATGTGGCAGTTATTCCGTTTTCTTTAAGAGTTTCGACCTTTGCAGATAACTTTTCGTTAAGAGCATTAACAACGTCTGCTCCCTTTAAAATAGTAGCCATATTTCTTATCCTTTCCGATACTTATCTTCTTATTCTCTCGTTTACAGAGTTGAAAACTTCATCTGCCATTGAACAATATTTTGCAAGAAGTGCGTCTGCTTCAGCTTCAAGACTGTTTGCATAGTTCTTATCGCTCATAAAACTAGTGTTTATATATACATTTAAGCTTGCACCTTGCAGTGCTGACTTACAGAAAATTGCACCAACACCTGCGTCACTGAGTGCTAAAACACTGCCTTTTTTGGCAAATTCATCATGTAGCTCAATTGCTCTTGCACATAGACGCATAATGTCCATTGGGACGGTACATGCAAGTTTGAGCGCATCTTCCATAACTTGCTCACGTGTTGGATCGTCTTTTGGAATTCCATATGCTTTTGAAAGTGGTTCGAAAACAACGGCATCTTCATCAACAAGGTGTAATAGCTCAGCTTGCAGAGCACTTGCTTTTTCCATGAGTGCTATGATATCGGCTTCAACTTCGGCGTATTTTTTCTTACCAACTGTAAGATTGCCGACCATAGTGCCCAGTGCTATACCAACAGCTCCCACTAGTGCAGACGCTCCACCGCCACCGGGAACAGCAGCTTTTGATGATAATACTTCAACAAACTCATTGCATGATTTATCAATAAACTTCATAATTTGCGACCATCCTTTATATTATTAAAATAGACCTGAGACTTTACCTGTGTCTGTATCTACATCTATGCGACGATATGCAGGGTTTGATCCTGTGCCGGGCATCATGCTGATGGTTCCTGCCATTGGACATAAGAATTTTGCACCACCGTAAACCAGTATATCACGTATAGGCAATCTCCAACCTTTTGGAACACCTTTAAATGTCGGCTCATGTGAAAGTGAAAGGTGAGTCTTAACCATCATTGTAGAATAGTCGTCATAATGGGGGTCGCTTTCAAAACGCTCTGCTTTTTCGATAGCAAGAGGTTCCCAATCAACACCTTCTGCACCATAGACTTCTTTTGCAATAACTTCTACTCGCTCACGCAGTGGCATTTTAAGGTCATAGAGATATTTAAAATCAACAGGCTCTTCACATGCTTCCATAACGACTTGAGCAAGTTCAATTGCGCCTTCGCCACCACTTTGCCAGTGATCACTTAGAGCACAGCGCACACCACGCTCTTTACAAAGCCTTCTAATCAGTTCGATTTCTTCATCAGTATCTGTGTGGAACTTATTAATACAGACGACAGGGTTAATGCCTGATTTTTTAACAGTGTCAACATGATGGAAGAGATTATTTGTACCTTTTTCAAGAAGTTCAAGGTTTTGTTCAGTATATTCCGTTGGTAATGGACGTCCCGGAACAACTGCCGGGCCACCACCATGCATTTTAAGTGCGCGAATTGTTGCAACAAGAACAGAAACATGTGGCTTAAGACCTGATAGGCGACACTTTACATTCCAAAATTTTTCAAAGCCAATATCAGCAGCAAAACCTGATTCTGTAACATGATAATCAAAGAGTTTAAGTGCAAGTCTGTCACCAATTACTGACGATTGGCCAATTGCAATGTTTGCAAATGGTCCTGCATGAATCAAGCAAGGTTGATGTTCAACAGTATAGCAGAGGGTAGGGTTAATTGTATTTCTCATCCATGCTGTCATTGCTCCATCAACTTCCAGATCTGCAGTTGTGACAGGTTCACCTTTTTTATTATATGCAACGATAATGTTGCCGATTCGTTCACGCAGGTCTTTCAGATCGGTGGCAACAGAAAGTATTGCCATTAGCTCACTGCCAACTGCAATACCAAATTTTGAATCAACTTCGAATCCATTTCTTTCACCGCCACCCATTCCAATACGAATATGGCGTAGACCTTGTGCACAAAAATCAATAACCCAACCAAGTTCAATGCGCTCAGGGTCGATATCCAGACGCTTAAGGCCAATTTCTTCAAGTTTTTCATCATCATAATTGCGCTCATGTTGCATACGTGCATTGAGTGCAACCATTGCGAGATTATGTGCGTTCATTATATCGTTAATGTCACCTGTAAGACCAAGTGAGAATTCAGTCATTGGGATAAGTAATGCATTACCACCACCTGCAGCAGAACCCTTAACATTCATTGTAGGTCCGCCGGAGGGTTGACGAAGACAGCCACCGACATTTTCGCCAAGCTTTCCCAGTCCTTGAATCAAACCAAGTGATGTGGTTGATTTACCTTCTCCTAGTGGTGTTGGAGTAATTGCCGTTACTTCAATGAACTTGCCATCAGGTTTGTCTTTAAGGCGATTCATTATTTTTATAAAGTCAAGTTTTGGAGTTTTACCATATGGAATGATTTCTTCAGGTAAAAGTCCCAAAAGTTCTCGAAAATGCTCTACATCAGGGAGTGTTTTTTCGGCTTCTTCAGCTATTTGCCAATCTTTATACTTTGTAGGATCTAGCATAGACAATTGCCTCCTTAGTGTATTGTGCCTTGCGTTGTAAAATAAAAAAAACAAAGCAAAACCACTAAACATTTTATCATCAGTTAGTGGTTAAGTAAACAGTAAAAAATATATAATTACAATTACGGGAAGTTTCTGTAAACGACTTTTGTTAGTACGTATGAAACTTCATGGGGGAGATTTGGATTCTTTAATGCAAACAGAATTTTATTTGCAAGTCGTTTACCCATAGAATCAGTCTGAACATCAACTGATGTTATTTTATCCGCAACATTTGCATGTTCGGAAGTATTGTCGAATCCTGTAAGGAGGATCTTTGATTGATCAATCCCATTATCTGTAAAGCAGCGTTGGACAAAGTGTGCAATATAGTCACTGACACACACAAATCCGTCAGGCATAGATTTTAGTGAAGTTAAGAACTTTTCGATTTGCTGATAGTGTGTATCAAGAGCCAGTGATTCGGTCATAATAAAGCTTTTGTCTATTTTAAGGTTGCGACCGGAAAAGGCATCAACAAAACCAAGATAACGATCCATATTAGTTTGAGCATAATTAATATCACCAATGAATCCAAGTTTACTGTAGCCGTTGTCTAGCAGGCGACCTGTAATTTCTCTAACAGGCGTGCGTCCTTCTATGAAAACAATATCGCCATTCATATCGACAGAGTGCAGGGTAGGGACATTGTCTAAGAATACTTTAGGCAATGGAAGATTGGATAACATTTTTAATTGTTGCTCCAGATATATATTTAACACAATAATACCTGAAACAGAGCCATCAGTTAATGCCGGTGGAAGCGAATCGTTTTCATTCCATCTGGAGGGCATGTAGGTATACATTAGGTTGACGCCGTTTAGTGCAAGTTCTTTTGCAATTTCGTGAATAATCTGCATCCAAAAGATTGATGACTCAGGGCGTGACATAACAACAGCAATGTTCTTTGCTGTCTTGACCATATTGTCGTCGTCGTTAAAAGGTCTTTTGATGTAACCCATTTTTATAGCTTCATTAATAACAGTCAACCTTAAGTCATCAGAAACACCGGGTCTGTTAGTTAATGCTTTCCAAACGCTGATTCTGGAAATAGAAAGAGAATCAGCAATATCTTGCATAGTTAGCTTTTTCAATATAAATCCCCTTAATTGAAAAGATGGATACAATTATATCGCTAAAGATAAAGAAAAGCAATCGTCAAGTTAACAAAAGTTAACTAAAATAAATTGTGCAAATTGTCCACAAACTAAAATGCGCACATAAAAATGCACGAAAACTGTACAAATAACATAGATTGTGGAATATGCACAAACATAATATGTAAAATTTGTTGATATATTTAATTGACATTTGATGGCATATGGATTAACATAAAGTAACAAAAGTTAACGGTAACGATTCTGTTGAAAAACAGCTATTTTCTACCAATAAGTTAATAGAAAAGGAATAGGCATCATTATGATAAAAATAATTGGCGATCCATTGCCTAATATCCCTTGGCAAGAAAAACCATCAAACGAAGCAGGGCCGCTTTGGCGCTATAGTAACAATCCGATAATCGGACGTAATGGTAATAAGCGCTCCAACAGCGTATTTAATAGTGCAGTTGTCCCTTATAAAGGTGGATTTGCAGGAGTGTTCCGTTGCGACAGTCGCTCAATTAGTATGGACATTTTCGCCGGGTTCAGCGAAGATGGCCTGAATTGGAAAATTGAAGATGACCCAATTAATCTGGTTGGAATTGAAGATGAAATATTAAATCGCGAGTATCGTTATGACCCTCGCGTTTTTTACATGGACGGAAAGTATTATGTAACTTGGTGTAATGGTTATCACGGTCCGACCATAGGTATTGCACATACGACAGATTTCAAAACATTCACGCAAATGGAAAATGCATTTTTGCCATTTAACCGTAACGGGGTAATGTTTCCTCGTAAAATAGGCGGTTTGTATATGATGATGAGTCGTCCCAGTGATAATGGACATACTCCATTTGGCGATATTTTTGTGAGTCAAAGCCCTGATTTGACATTTTGGGGCAAGCACCGCTATATGATGGGTACTATAAAATCAGATGAATCGGCATGGCAAAGCACAAAAATTGGTCCGGGTCCAATTCCTATTGAAACAACTGAAGGATGGTTAATGATTTATCACGGAGTAATAACCACTTGTAATGGATTTGTTTATAGAATGGGTAGTGCTTTACTGGATATCGACGAGCCATGGAAAGTATTATATCGCTCAAAAGATTACATTCTTGCACCCCATGAGCTGTATGAATGTGTTGGAGATGTGCCAAATGTTGTATTCCCGTGTGCAGCACTGACTGATTCAGTAACAGGCAGAATAGCTGTATATTATGGCTGTGCAGATACTGTAACAGGAGTGGCATTCACTACTGTTGATGAACTGGTTAACTATACAAAAGAATATTCGTAAAAGGAGAGCTCGTAGATGGTATTTCTTGATAAGAGAATAAGTGTAATTTGCGATCAATTAAAGAAATTATCAATAAAGCAGAAAGCACCTATTAATGGATGGCAATATAAAAAAGGCAATTTTGTCTTTCCGGAGGATGCTGAAAAATCATCGGAACCATTTGAGTTGTTCGACTATAAAACCATGCATTGGTATGGACCTGATGCTCACTATTGGTTTAAGGCAACATATACAGTTCCGCAGGAACTTGATGGCAAGCCCCTATGGTTATACATCCGCACACAAATTGATGAATGGGATGATGGCAAAAACCCGCAATTTCTACTGTATGTAAACGGTGAAATTGTTCAGGGTATCGACATGAATCACCGCGAGGTGTTTATCGAGAGTTGTGCAGTGGCAGGCACGACATATGCACTGGATTTGCAATCCTACACAGGTACATTACACAGTGAATTCAACCTCATAGTAGAAGCCAGAGAAGTAGACCCTGAAATTGAAGGGCTTTATTATGATTTACGTGTTCCACTAGACGCTTTTTCAAGACTTGATAAGGACGGCAAACCCCGCAGAGAACTCGAACGTGTGCTTAATGCCGCAATAAATCTTATTGACCTACGTACGCCGTATAGTGATGCATTTTATGAGTCAGTCAAAAATGCACGAGAATACCTGCAACAAGCTCTATATACAGACCTTGCAGGGAATGATGAGATTATTGCAACATGTATAGGACATACACATATTGATGTTGCATGGTGGTGGACTGTTGAACAAACACGGGAAAAAACAGCTCGAAGCTTTGCGACAGTGTTGAAATTTATGGAAGAATATCCCGAATATACTTTCATGTCCAGTCAACCTCAGCTGTATGAATTCCTTAAGGAGCGCTATCCCGAACTATATAAGCGTATTAAAGACCGTATTGTAGAAAAGCGTTGGGAACCTGAAGGTGGAATGTGGGTAGAAGCTGATACTAATGTAACATCAGGTGAAAGCCTTGTACGCCAGTTTGTATATGGTAAACGCTATTTCAAAGAAGAATTTGGTCTCGATAATAAAATCTTGTGGTTGCCGGATGTATTTGGTTATACAGGAGCATTGCCACAGATTATGGCGAAAAGTGGTATTGAGTATTTTATGACAACAAAACTCGCGTGGAATCAGTTTAACAAAATACCTAATGACACATTTCTCTGGCGTGGTATCGATGGCACAGAGGTATTAACACACTTCATCACTACACTTGGTGTGGGACAAAGTGAGGAGAACTTCTTTACAACATATAACGGAATGTTGCACCCTGACGCAGTTATAGGCGGATGGAATAGATATCAAAACAAGAATATAAACAATGACATACTAATATCCTATGGTCATGGTGATGGTGGCGGAGGTCCGACACGCGAAATGTTGGAAACCTCAAAGCGTATGGAAAAAGGCATGATTGGCATACCAAAAGTAAGACAGGCTTTTTCGCGTACATACTTTGATGAGTTATCTGCTCGTGTATCTGATAATCCAAGACTTCAAACTTGGGAAGGTGAGTTGTACTTTGAATATCATCGTGGCACATTGACATCAATGGGTCGTAATAAACGATCAAATCGCAAAATCGAGTTTCAATTGATGGATCTGGAATTATTGTCAATACTGACAAGTAAGAAGCTTCCTGCTAAAGATTACGAATATGCATGGAAAACTCTACTAATGAATCAATTTCATGACATATTACCGGGCACTTCAATTCATGAAGTATATGAAGTCACAAAAAGGGAATACGAAAATATCGAAGCAAATCTTGACGGACATATTACATCGATTCTTGATGAGTTCGTAAGCGATAATGAAAAAAGCGATACAGGTGAAGCTGTAACTGTCTTTAATACAACAGGTTTTGACAGAAGCGACATAGTGCTTCTTGGAGATTGCAATGCAAAAGCTCTAAAAGATGAAGATGGCGAAATTTATCCCGTACAGCAAACATCTGATGGCGCTGTTGCGTATCTTCAAGATGTTCCATCTAAAGGTTGGCGTACATTCCGTATCACAGACGCAGATGCAGAAGACACTACCTTTACACTTACAGGCAATAATCAACTGGAAACACCGTATTACAGCGTGACATTTGATGAAAACGGATTGATTTCCAATCTCTTTGATAAAGAGAATAATAGGGAAGTCCTACAGCAAAATAAGTTTGGCAATCTAATGCGTATGTACGAAGACAAGCCAATCTACTACGACAACTGGGATATTGATATTTTTTACACTGAAAAAAGCTGGGATGTCACAGATTTATCGCATATGGAATGGACTGAACTTGGTTCGGTAAGAGCGACCGTATCGCTTGAGAGAAAAGTCAGCAACTCAACAATACGCCAGTACATTAGATTCTATGCAAATAGTCGTCGAATTGATTTTGAAACGACAGTGGACTGGAATGAAAGTCAACATTTACTAAAAGTACATTTCCCTGTGAACATACACACAGACGAAGCGACATTTGATATTCAATTCGGTAATCTCACTCGTAAGACTCACACAAATACAAGTTGGGATGTTGCAAGATTCGAAAGTTGTGGGCAAAAATGGGTTGATCTTTCAGAAGGACACTATGGCGTGAGTCTGCTTAACGACTGTAAGTATGGCCATTCAGTTAGGGATTCTGATATAGGATTAACACTAATCAAATCAGGAATTGAGCCAAATCCGGTCACGGATCAAGAAGTTCATATATTTACATACTCCCTATATCCTCACAAAGGCGGATGGCGTGATGGTGCGACTGTAGAGCAATCATATTATCTCAATCAGCCAACCATGGTGAGTAAAGGCGCAGTAAGTTCTGAGTTAGGTGCATTCTCACTTTGCAGCACCAATATGAAAAATGTTGTAATCGAAACGATAAAACCTGCCGAAGATGGTAATGGGGTGGTTGTTCGTCTTTATGAATGTGACAACTCACTGACAAATGCGACTTTACTATGGAACCAACCGTTTTCAATTGTAGAGGACTGTAATCTTCTTGAAGAAAAGATAGATGATGTTGCGTTTAACAAGAATGAGATTAACTTCACAATTAAACCATATGAAATTAAGACATTTCTAATTAAGTAACCATTCTGCGCGTAGTCGCAGAATCTAGGGGCAGGAGAACTCCATGAATACAATTACCAAGAGGAATAGAAGACGCGCAAACATTAGGAAAACTATGGCAATAACACTAATGATGTTGCCGGGTGCTATTTGGCTTATAGTCATCCGCTATTTACCAATGTTTGGTATTGTTATGGCGTTCCAAAATCATAGACCTTATACGCCGAATCCCGGCTTCTTCAACAACATTATTAACAGTCCTTTTGTAGGGTTGAGAAATTTTGAGTTTATCTTTTTTGGCGATCGTGCATGGAACATGATTAGTAATACATTGATGTACAATGCAGTGTTCATTGTAACAACAACAGTATTTGGTGTTGCACTTGCTATATTGCTAACAGAAATAACATCAAAGTTTTTCGCCAAAATATATCAGACACTAATGTTCTTCCCATTCTTTATAAGTTGGGTGGTTGCCAGCTACTTCTTATTTGCATTCTTAGAGCCGACATTTGGTCTACTGTCTGATGTAAGGGAATGGTACATGGATCCGACGGGATGGCCGGTAATACTAACCTCTGCCAATCTATGGAAGAATCTAGGTTTTACATGCATCATATATGTTGCAGCCATAGCCGGCATTGATCAAGGTATGTACGAGGCGGCATCAATTGATGGAGCTTCAAAGTGGAAACAAACCTGGTATATAACGCTACCAACTATAAAACCAATGATAATCATCTTGAATATTTTGGCAGTTGGGCGAATCGTAATGGCAGATTTTGGACTGTTCTGGAACCTGACTATGGACAGTGGTCAGCTTCAAAGGGCAACAGAAGTATTTGATACATATGTGTACAGAGTGATGATATCCAATATAGCCGGAGCTGCGGATTTTGCAACTGCAGCGGGCTTATTCCAATCTGTAATCGGAGTTATATGCATAATCGGTGTGAATGCGCTTATTCGGAAAATTAATCCGGAAAACGCAATGTTTTAGGAGAAGAGCATGACGAAAACTAAACAGTTCCGTATGAATAAAGTTAGCAAATTTAGCGAAGCGATTTTTCACATTATCGTCGGTTCCTTTGCGTTACTTTGTATCATTCCATTCATATTCATCATTATTATTGCGTTTTCAAGTGCTGAAAGTCTAAGAACCATTGGATATTCATTCTTCCCAACAGGGACAACAATGGTAAACTTCAACGCAGCATTTGATTTAGGTGATCTATTGTGGAGAAGTTTCATTAACAGCATTGTTATAACTGTGGTAGGTACATTTTTGTCACTCTTTATCTCATCCATGTATGCCTACGGATTATACAGAAGTAACTATCCTCTAAAGAAGTTCTTTATGTTTTTGATGTTCTTCACAATGATATTTGGTGGCGGTTTGGTGCCATTTGTTATTGTTGTCAGAAACCTTCTGGGTCTTGCGGATACAATATGGGCTCTAATAATACCTATGTTAATGTCACCATTTCATATAATAATTCTTCGTACATTCTACAAGACTTGCATACCTGAATCACTTCTGGATGCTGCAAACATTGATGGTGCAGGTGAGTTTCGTACTTACTTCACGATTGTGCTGCCACTGGCAAAGCCCGGCTTAGCTACCATAGGTCTTATGACAGCCATTGGCTTCTGGAATGATTGGTGGCATGCACTTCTCTTTATCCGCGATCGTAGTCTTATTCCGTTACAATTCTTATTAATGGAAATGCAACGTAATATGGAGTTCATAAGGCGTCATGCTGCAATGATAGGGGCAGCGAATATAGATATGGCAGATCTTCCAACGCAAGGACTACGTATGGCTATTGCTGTAATAATTGTATTGCCAATCGCTTTTGCATATCCTTTCTTCCAAAGGTATATCATTTCAGGGATGACAATCGGAGCAGTGAAAGAATAGTTACAGCTATTCGCCTTTATCAAGCAATATGCCCCGAATTTTTCGCTAGAACGGGTCTTATCGCCCTACATACGCGAAAAATCCGTGACATACCGCTTGATTATCGGCTAGCACTGTGAAGTAACAAAGAATAAAACTCAATTTATGAGTTTTAGATAAAAAATCAAACATTGAAAGGAAAGAAAAATGAAAAAAATTATAGCACTTTTATTGAGCGTGATGATGCTGTTTGCAATTCTTGCAGCTTGCGCTCCCGCAGCGGACACTCAAGAAGATCCACCTCCGGCCCCTGCAACAGATGATAATGATGAACCAGCTCCTCCTGCGGATCCGGTAGATCCAGTAGATCCAAGTGAGCCACCAACGGAAGTCACGATATGGTTCAATGGCGGAAATGAAAATAATGACGATACTGAAGTAGTTGCAGCTGCTAATGCCAGACTACAAGAGCTCGGTCTAAACATCACTGTCAATCCTGTATGGACAGGCGGATGGGGAATGGGCGAGCCGGCTCAAATCGCTTTGAACACTGCTGATGCGTCGATTGACATTTTCTGGGCGGGTTCATGGGGACTCAATTACTTCAACAATGCTCGTATAGGTAACTTTGTAAGACTTGATGATCCTGACAATAACTTGCTAGAGCGTTACGGTCAGGGACTATTAAATGTTGTTGAAGATGTTCTATGGGATGCGTTTACAACTGAAGGTCCTGCAGGACGCGGACTATATGGCATTCCGGGACCAAAAGACTACGCAGCATGGTTTAAGTTAGAAGTAAATGTCACACGTCTGGAAGAACTAGGCTTTGACTTTGACGAAATCTTCGACATGAATGGTGCAAACTATCAAGTTATCTTTGATCCTGTATTTGAAGAAATCATGCAAGCATCAAAAGAGATGTGGGGCGACGGTTTCTATCCTCTAATGCTTGAAGCCGGTAACTGGGTACAGCAATTCTCTAACACAGATGGCGATCTTACAGGTCTTGATGTATTCATGTGGCCATTCGACCCGAACAATCCGGCTCTTCCGGCACGTCCCGAAGTTACTCTACAAGTAGAGAATGACGATTTCTTAGCAGTTCTAGAAAGAACTCGTTATTTCTGGGAACAAGGATTTACAGATCCAAGACTTGCCATTGGTGATGAAGCGATTGACAGAGGCGAAGTTCTTAGATCAGGTGAATTCATCTTCTCAACAGGACAATATGCACATGGTCATACAGCATCCAGACAAGCAGAAAGTAATATTGATGTACGATTTGTGCCACTATCAGCAGCGCCAATTGTTTCCACAATGTCCGCTGCAGGTTCAGGTTTTGCACTTTCAATTTACTCACAGAATCAAGAAGCTGCAATACAGTTCATGAACGCATGGTATACTGACAATACACTTGCAATCATTTTGACTGAAGGTGTAGAAGGCATCCACTGGGAGTATAATGACGAAGGTCTTATTGTTCTAGATCATGACGCAAGAGATGCAGGCCCATGGGGCACATGGCGTTTCGGAATGGGTAATGTTTTTGCTCTGACTCCAAGAGATACAGATGGCGCAGGATGGGTTGAAGGCTTCCAAGCTTACAACGAACTAGGTGTAGGTACAGCATTTGTTGGATTTGTATTCGACAGTGAGCCTGTAGCAATTCAAATGGCAGCAATGCGAAGTGTTGTAGACGAGTTCCGTACTCCACTGACAGTTGGTGCAATGGATCTTAGCACAGCAATTCCTGCATATCTTGAAGCTCTAAGAGCTGCCGGTGCAGATGATGTTCTTGCCGAGATTAACAGACAACTAGACGATTTCTTCGCAGGCAGGTAATAAGTGAAGCACTAGAGTGCAACATATTTCAAATCTATGATACAATGGGGCTGTTGAAAAACAGCCCCACAGCTATAGATAGTATATTGACTTTAAGGAGAACAGCTATGGAAGCTTTTCGTGACACATCATTATCTGCACAAAAGAGAGCCAAAGACCTACTTTCACGTATGAACACTCGTGAAAAAGTTGGACAACTAAATCAAAGGCTCTATGGATTCAGCATTTATGAGCGAGATGGTGATGATATTAGCCTTACTGATGAGTTCAAGGACGAAGTGACCAAGTGGAGTGGACTAGGTGTACTATACGGCCTTTTTCGTGCAGATCCATGGTCACAGCGAGCATATGAATCAGGTATAACAGCACAGATGACTGCAAAGGCTCATAATATGGTGCAGAAGGAAGTCATTGAAGCTTCTCGTTTTGGTATTCCTGCGCTGATGAGCACTGAGTGTCCTCATGGTCATCAGGCTTTAGATGGATACTTATTGCCTGTATGCCTTGCAATGGGAGCAACTTTTAACTCAGAGTTGGTACAAAGTGCATTTAATGTTGTTGGTAAGCAAGTGAAGTCTATGGGTGTTGATTTAGCACTTGTTTCTGTACTTGATGTACTTCGTGATCCAAGATGGGGGAGAAGTGAGGAATGCTTCAGCGAGGATCCATATTTATGTAAAATTATGGCGGAAGCGGTCATATCAGGCTGTATGGACAGTGGTGTTGATGTTATAGCGAAACATCTCTGTGCACAAGGTGAAGCACAAGGAGGGCTAAATGCAGGGCCTGCATCAATTGGAACTAGAGAACTGCATGAAATACACCTGCCACCAGCAAAAGCAGCAGTAAAAGCAGGCGTTGCAGGATTCATGGCTGCCTATAATGAAATTGATGGGGTTCCTTGCCATGCAAATCCAGAGCTACTAAGAAGCATGCTACGTGACGAATGGGGCTTTAACGGTGTGGTTATGGCTGATGGCACAGCAGTTGATCGTCTGGATATACTCACAGGAGATACCACAAAGTCAGGTGCTTTAGCATTAAATAGCGGTGTAGATATAAGCTTATGGGACGAAGGGTTTACAAAGCTGGAAGAAGCTATCGAACTTGGATATGTTAAAGAGTCAACTCTCGACGAAGCTGTATTAAGAGTATTAACTTTGAAGTTTGAACGAGGTCTTTTTGATAATCCATACTTAGATGAAAACAACTCGGATGAAGAATATGATTTTAACACAAAAAAATATCCGCAAAGTCTTGAACTTGCAAGACAAAGTGCGGTGTTATTAAAAAACGAAAACAATATATTACCTTTAGCAAAATCAGATCGTAAAATTGCAGTCATAGGTCCTGCAGCGGATGATTTGTACTTGCAATTAGGTGATTATACGCCACCTATAAGATCTGATAGAGGGGTTACTCTATGGGAAGGGATCTGTCAACTTGCTCCGGAGTATATGAAATTAAGCCGAGTACAAGGTTGTAGCATAAGTGATGGGTCTTATGAAGAAATAGAGAAAGCTGTAGAACTTGCAAAAGAATCAGATGTTGTTATTTTAGCGCTGGGTGGCTCGTCAAGTCGATTTTTAGGGGCGCGATTCGATACAAATGGAGCTGTACTCCATGATGGGGATGTTTATATGGATTGCGGAGAAGGAGTAGATAGCGCAAATCTAAGATTGCCCGGATTACAAAACGACTTGGCTAAAGCTATATTTGCAACCAAAACACCTGTTGTAACTGTAGTTACAGCGGGGCGACCATATGCCATACCTGAAATCGACGACGGAACAAATGCTCTTATATACTCATTTTATCCGGGTCCTATGGGCGGGCAAGCAATTGCAGAGTTACTGTTAGGAGTGATAGAACCATCAGGAAGGCTGCCGGTGTCATTACCACGAGTTTCGGGACAGCTTCCTTGTTATTACAATAAAAAAGCATCAAATTCAGACATGAATTATTATGACCTGCCAAGTACGCCTCTATATCAATTCGGATATGGATTAAGCTATATGTCTTTTAGCATAGATAATGTACAGGTGAATACCAAAAGTGAGAATTCAACTGGGGAATCAATAAAGATCAAGTTTACAGTACACAATAACGAAACTCGAAGCGGTTATGCCGTGCCTATGTTGTACATACGCTGGTTACAAGGTGAAGTAACACCCAGAGTGAAAGAATTAAAAGCATTTACTAAGATTTGGTTAGAACCGCAACAAACAGAGCAGGTGACACTAGAGTTGGATGAAATGTCCCTAACACGTTTTAATAAAAAAATGAAACCTGTAGACGGTACAGGTGATATATTGATAATGTTAGAAGAAGGCGGCGTAGAAGTCTTTTCGCAAAAAATACGCATTCCATAAGTCTAAAAGCGAAATGTTAAGAAAAAATCGGAGCATGTGTTGATTTTAGCACATGCTCCGACGTTTGTATCAAATTGTTTGTTAGCTTTATGTGACACCATTGGCGATATCGTTGTACTCTTTTATCACAGGGAGGGATGCATTATCATTTTTTATTATATCAAATAAATCTGCAGTTTTTTTGCAAAGTACATCAAAAATAACTTCGCCATAAGATGCTGTTGCTTCTGTAGGGTTACCTGCAAAGTGATGGGGGAAACTGGCATACCAGTCAAAACCTGTAAAAAGCCCTGCATCTTTAGTGCTTTTTAGTCGTCCGAGATCTTTTGATTCATCAAGAACCACCTCATTGAGATGAACCAGATCAGGGCGAAGATGCATCATCAGTGCAGTTTCATAAAACCCTGCGTGGGCACCCATATCAACCATTCCTGTACGTGACCTGATTTCATCATCGTATTCCGGCTTTAAGTTATGAAGAATATGTGTGTACACAGCATATGGGCGATTTAGTCCCGGAAGCATTTGTGCAAAAAATGGCAGGAAATAAACATTGCCACCATGACTGCTTAAAAGCAGAATCTTATCGAATCCATTACGGTGTATTTCATCACACATTTCTAACAGTGCATCCATCATGAGTTTGTGTGATGGAGCAATTGTGCCTTTGACATGTAGTGCTTCAGAGATTTGTCCCAAAAAGTAGTAGGGGAACACAACAGCAGGGGACTTGCCGGCAGCAGTTTTTGCAACCTCATTAGCAATATACATATCTGTTCCTAAAGGCAAGTGGTCACCATGTTTTTCTAAGACTCCCATTGGAACAACGCACAGTCCTTTACTTGTTATTGAATAACTCTCAAAGTCTTTCGCTGATAACTCTTCCCAAAGCATTTAAGTTTACCTTATTCTTCTTCTTCCGGTTTACAGCACTCTTCTTCAGAAACTTCAGTTTCGCAACATCCTTTTCGTGCAGCTTCTGCTTTAAATGCGGCATTTTTCTTTAGTTCAGCAATCTCTTCTTCTTTAAGGGCGATTTGCTCATGTGCGCATGTTATTTCTTCAAGAAGTTGTCTGAATTCTGAGTTCATGTCATCTTTGTACTTGTTGTAATACTTTGTGCCAAGCTCAACGCTTAAGCGCCTGATTGTAGCTTTTTCGTTTACTATTCCGGCTCTAAGCTTAGTTTTTCTTGCAAGTACTCTTGTTTTTTCTTCCGCAACTTTATATGCATCAACAGATGCATCAGCAAATGAATCAAAAGTTGCTTTGGCTCTTCTTTTTAAATCATCATAATTTGGCATATTAGTTCTCCTCTTTATTAATTTTTCTTGTTCGGTTAATTTTTACTTTTACTTTATCTTTTGCGTTGTCTTTTACATCATCTTTTTCTTTAGTGCCGGAGCTGTTTTTTACTTTAACTATTTTTTCTTTCTTCGACTCTTTTTTATCTTCTTTATCGGAGTCAGGCTCATCTTTATTATCGCTTGCGCTGTCATCAGAGTCGGGTTCATCTTTTTCATCGCTTGCGCTGTCATCAGAGTCGGGTTCATCTTTTTCAACACTTGCATTGTCATCAGAGTCAGACTCATCTTTATCATTGTTTTCATCTGAGTTGTCGTCTGAGTCTTCGTTGTCCTTGTTTTCACTTGTGCTGTCATTGGAGTCTTCATTGGAGTCTTCTTTGGAATCATCCTCAGTTTTGCTTTCTTCCTCGTTGTCGGCACCATCTTCTGATTCGCTCTCAACGTCATCCTTAGAAACGCCATCAAGCTCAGCTAAATCATCCACTGATTCTTCGTCTGTTGCTTTATCGCCATCAATTTCATCTTCCTCATCACTATCAGAATCGTCGTCGTCTTTTGGATGAGTTTTTAGTCGATCATCAGATTTTCCACGTAAGAAGTTGATAAAGAGAATTAATAGAGCTGTTAAGCATGAAACAGCAGCTACTAGTTGAGAAACGCGAATATCTGTACCCCAGAGTAGCAAGCTATCGATTCGAATTCCTTCAATCATAAATCTGCCAAGACCATACCATGCAACATAGAACAAGAAGTACTGTCCGGGATATTTTGTTTTAGAAACTTTTGAGAAAATATGTATTGCCAAGAAACCGATAATATTCCACAGGCTCTCATAGAGAAATGCAGGGTGAACATAGGTCGTAAAACCACCTGTGGTAAGTCCCATTCTCCATGGTAAGTCAGTTTCAATGCCAAATGCTTCTCGGTTGAAGAAGTTACCCCATCTACCAACAGCTTGACCTATGAACAAACCAAAGGCTGCAACGTCAAGCAGGCTTCCAACAGGAATCTTCTTAAAACGACTATAGATCCAGAAGCCAAGTCCTGACGCTATAATACCGCCGTAAACTGCAAGACCACCATCTCTAAGCCTTATGATATTCATCCATTGACCGGGTCCGAAATATCTCTCAAAGTTAAAGAGCATGAAGTATAGGCGTGCGCCGAGTATACCGCATATAAGAGCAATAAGTACTAAGTCAAGGAGATTGTCGCTGGTTAGTCCAAACAGTTTCTTACGTTTAAGTAAATATGCGCCTGCAAGCATATAACCTGCAGTAATAAATAGTGCGTAGTAATAGATGTTAAAGCCAAAGATTGTAAAGTAACGTGGTAGGTTGAGAGCAAAGTTGTCTGTAAATAGTGGGAAAGTAATTAGTATGTCCATATTATTGATTCACCTCATTTTTTGGATTTACAATTGAAATTGCCATGTTTTCCAATACTAAATTGTTGCGCATGCAATTTAATATATCGTCAATGGATACTTTAGAGAGCAATGCGGTTGCTTCGAGGGGGTCATAACCACGAAAGTGACCTTCTACAATGCTGGATGCAATAGCGTCGAAAGAGTTTAGTGCACGTATATGACTGCCAATGGCAGATTTTTTAATACGCTCAATCAATGCATTATCAGGTCCGTTTTTCAAAACACGCTCTATCTCTTTGAGTACTTCATCATAAACTCGTTGGGGTTCACGTGCTTCGCCACCGAATGCCATATATGCTATGCCTGCGACTGAATTATATGAAGCTGAAAAATCTGCATTAATCAAGCCGTCAGCATAAAGCCTTAAGTATAAGGGGGAAGAGCTGCCACAAAGTACTTCTAAACAGAGTGCATTTATCATTTCATGGGATAGTATATCAGATTTTGACGTAGCAGGCGAGAGTTTGCAACCACCTAAGAAAATTGGCAGGCTAACTTCCATTGATGTTTCAAGTTTTGCAACTTCGGGAGAAAGTAGCTCCGGTGCACCGTAATCTCGTAAAGGTACTTCATATAGCTCATTGGGGAGAATTCTTTGAGCTGTGTCAAAAACCATTGAAGGATCAACGTCGCCGACTACGCATAGAGCCATGTTAGAAGGGGCATAAAACACCTTATGGCAATTATATAATGTATCTGCAGTTATACTGGAAATACTTTCAACAGTTCCTGCAATATCGTCCCGAATTGGATTGCTCTTGAAAAGGGACTTTAATAAACCGTAATATAGGCAAAAATCAGGATTGTCATTATACATTAGTATTTCTTGAGCAATAATTCCTTGTTCTTTCTCAACACTTTCAGGTGTGAAGTATGGAGTTGAAACAAAGTCAATTAGTATTTCCAGATTTTCAGAAAACTTATCAATGCACTCAAAGTGATATGCAGTTACGTCGAAGCCGGTGTAAGCATTGGGAGAAGCGCCGTTTGCAGATAGATTCTCCAGTGCATTACCATCTTTAGTATCGAACAGCTTATGCTCTAGAAAGTGTGCAACCCCTGCGGGTGTGTCAATCCAATTGTCAGCAAGTCTAAATCTCCTGTCAACACCACCGTAATCTGTAGCGAAGAATGCATATTTTTTGTGAAAACCGGGCTTTGGTACAACAAAAACATTAAGACCGTTTTGTAATTTTCCCTTGTACACCTGTTCATTGATATCTTTATATTCAAACAGCTTCATCATTGTACACCTCCACCATTTGCGTCGTCCAGACCTGATAGCATATATATTGAATCAGTTCTGATTCCGGAGGCAGCTTTTATGACATCTTCGAGTGTTACAGCTTCGACCATTTCGCTGAGTTTAATTGGATCATAGGAGGTGGGAGATATTGAACTGTCAAAGTATAATTCTTCAATACCACCGGGTCTATCAAGAGCAGCTTTTGCGGAAGTGACTATGGATCTTTTTGATGATGAAAACTCCCACTCGCTAATATCTCCATTTTTTACATTGTCAAGTTGATCAAGAATTTCCTTAAGTGCAATTTCGAAGTTTGCAAACTCAACACCGGATGAAACAATCATGATACCTTTATATTTTTCAATCATTGATCCGGCATAGTAGCACAGAGAGAGCTTTTCACGTACATTAAGAAATAGCTTTGAAGTAATGCTGCCGCCATAAATGGCATTTAACATTGCAAATGTGGGGAAGTCCGGCTCTTTCATGGTTTCGCCCATTCTGAATCCAACAACTAACTTGCCTTGTGTTACATCTAGTTTATCTTTGAATCGACGAGGAGTATCAGATTGGGGCGTATAAATGACCTCTGTATTTGGAACCTTAGCATTTGGACGCTCAGGAAGGGAATTGAAGGTTGATTTGAATGCAGTTTCTACACGCTTCGGATCAGCAGAGCCACAAAAAATAATTTCAATACGAGAGTTGTTAATGACGTCGTGATAATGTGCAGTTAATGCTTGTGGAGTAATTGTACTTGCTTCTTTTTCACTTCCAAGCTTATTGACTGCATATGCTTCACCAATACACATTTCATCAAGAAGCCTATTAGTTGCATATCCTTGCTTATCATTTATTACAGCTAGAATATCATCAATTAGATTTGCTTTCTCACCATTTGTATATTCTTCACTTAAAGTATCATTTTCCAAATATGGGGAGGTAAGTATTTCTCCCAATATATCTATAGTCTTTTCAAGAATGTTGTTCTCTTCAGGAATATAGCGATCGTCAGGGAAATCAGCATAAAAACCTAAGCTGTGAACCTCACCTCGCTTACGGACGATTGGCTCAATTCTAACACCGTAGAGCGAATCAAGTGCAGCCGCAATGCTTTCCATGTCCTTTAACTCTTTAGACCCACGTCGCAAAACACGTGGTAGCAATGCATTCAAAGCAGCAGTTTCTTGGCGCAAAGGTGTAAGCATATTTATTGTAAGACAACCTGATTTAAATTTGTCTGTAGTGATACATGTTAGCGAGATGCCGGGTTTAATTTCGCATTTGTGTACAGAATGCTGTTTAATAATTGTGGTATTCAATCGATTTCCGTCCTTATTTTTCATTAAAACCAATCCATTATATCATTAAATGCAGATAATGTGAATTAAAAAAATAATTTCCTAATGCACGTTGAGCATTCTTGTGATAAAATGCTCAACGTGAATTGAAATTATCGAAAGGAATAGGTCATACTATGTTTAGAAAATATTTACTTATAATTACGATTTTACTTGCATGTGTCGTATTATTCGTGGGTTGTGCAAGTAGAGGGAGTGATTCAGCAGACAATATTATTTCAGGTGCTGAAGCAAGAGAAATGTATGAATCATATGATACAGTAATTTTACTTGATGTAAGAAGTCAGGCGGAGTTTAATGTAAACCATATAGAAGGATCGATTCTAATTCCCCATACTGAGCTGGAAGGAAGGCTTTCAGAGTTGCCGGGCAGAGATACTATTATTATTGTGTTTTGCAGGGCAGGGGCACGTAGCGCAACTGCGGCAGAGATTCTTATAGAAAATGGCTTTACCAATGTCTATGACATGCAGAGGATAGATAACTGGTAGAAGACTATAGGATATTTTCCAAAGCACTTGACATACCATTATCACGAATGCTTTGCAGGGCATCTGCAACTGTATCAACAAATCCGGGTATAGATGTTAAATCCTCGCCCCAAAAATCCTCACTCTTTAAAAATGCGGATATAAGATCTTTAGCGCCTTTATCCCCGTTTGTTGCGAAAAACTCAAGTACAGCAGGTTCATCATTAATGGGATAAGAATCACTGCCGCGTTTACCAACAAGCTTGCCGTCAACCATCTCACCGCTATAAAATGCTACCAGAGAGGCTAGTGAGAAACATAAATATGGAGGTAACGAGATATTCTTTGCATAATAATCTTTTAATGTTGGTAAAATACGCGCGCTGAACTTTGAAATTGAGTTTACAGAAATAGCAAGCAGGCTATGCTTGATAAAAGGATTTTCAAAACGCTCAACTACAGAGTCTGCAAACTCTTTAACCTCATTCTCCGGCAGTGGCACCATAGGAACAATCTCCCCATAAACTACCTTATTGAAGAATGAACGTAAGTTTTTATCCTTCATCATTTCCAAAACTATATCCTTGCCCGATAAGTATGCCGCTAAAACCGTTGCCGTATGGGCACCGTTTAGAACACGGATTTTGCGTTCTCTGTACGGAACATGATTATCAGTGAAAATAGTTGGTTCCCCGGCTTTATCAAGAGGAAGTTCTTTAGATAAAGCTTCGGGATTCGGGCACTCAATAACCCAGAGCCCAAAAGGCTCGCCAATGACAAACTGTGTATCTGTGTAGCCAACTTCCTTCTCGATTTCTTCAATTTTATCCGCAGGATATCCCGTAACAATTCTATCAACAAGTGTATTACAGAAAATATTTGCGTTTTCTAACCAGATAATAAATTCATCTGATAACCCCCATAGCTTTGCAAGCTTTTTGCAACAACTAAGGAGCTGATCTCCATTATTCTCTACGAGTTCGGTAGGAATTATATATAAGCCCTTTTCCTGAGCACCGCCAAAGTGTTCATAACGGTCATGCAAAAACTTAGTCAGCTTTCCGGGAAAAGAGTTTGGAGGAGTCAATGAGAATTGATCACTTTCATCATAAACAATACCCGCCTCAGTTGTATTAGAAATAAAAAAGCGTAAATCCGGGCTCTTTGCGAATGCAGCATATTTTTCATAATCATCATAAGGGTGAACAGCATCTGCAATACTTGTAATAATACGCTTTTCTACATGTATAGAGCCATCTTTTTTGCCACGCAGCATTACAGTGTAAATGCCATTTTGATCCTTGAGCGCTTGAACACTGCCGCCTGCTCTTGGTTTCACAATTTGTATACTGCCGTCAAAAAGACCTTTTTCGTTTGCAATGTCAATCATCTGGTCTATAAACCCGCGCAAAAGAACGCCTTCGCCTATTTGCAGCACTTTTACAGGACGGGATTTTTTTTCTACTGTTTGATTAATTGGCTTCATAATAATGGTTATTCCTCTCCTAATTCTGTTGTTTACTGCATACTCTCTTAAATAGCATCAAGGCAGCTATTTACTACCTTGATACATAAAAAAATAAATCAAACTTTTATTAGACAAAATCTTCACGCATTGGCACAAATAAATCAATCAATGTACCATCTTCAATGCATTTGCATCCGTGCAGCACGCCACTTTCTTTATACATTGAGTCGCCCTTTTTAACGATTTTTGTCTCGCCATCAATCTCAAACTCAAAGACACCATCCGCAACATATGTAATTTGTTTATGTGGATGCGTGTGAAGTGCACCGACTGCGTTTTTTTTGAAATGATGAATTGCACACATTGCCTCATCGTTATACGCGTGAATTTTACGGGTTACTCCGTCAGCGGGGGACGTGCTGCTTGTATCGGCATCATACACCCAGCGTTGACCTTTTTGTGTAAGCCCCATATTAAAGTTACCTCGCTTTCAAATGTATTATCCTCTTTTACAATCTATTTTAGATCAACAATAGGTATTGTGTCCATATCGGTAAAGACCTGGTTTTCACCGCCCATTGCCCAAATAAAGGAGTAGCTCGCTGTTCCACAGCCGGCATGTATGCTCCAGCTCGGGGATATAACAGCATCATAGTTTTTAATCAAAAGATGTCTTGTTTCCTGTGGATGACCCATCATATGGAACACAGCGTTTTCATCCGGAATATTAAAGTAGGTGTAAACCTCCATCCGGCGTTCATGTGTATGAGCCGGCATGGTGTTCCAGACACTTCCCGGTTCTAAAACAGTAAGACCCATTAGCAGTTGGCATGTTTCAAGTACAGCCGGATGGATGAACTGGTTTATGACACGCTTATTACTGGTTTCAGTGTTGCCTACAGGACTTTTCTCCGCATCTGCAAAGGTGAGCAGACGAGTCTTGAAAGACTTATGAGCAGGAGCGGAAACTCCATAGTACTTAGCAGGTTTCTTTGAGTCATTGCTCTTGAACGCAACATCCTTTGCGCATTTAGTTATATAGATGCAGTCTTGTGTATTCAAATTATACTTTTCGCCGTCAACAATACAGACTCCCGGACCTCCCAGATTAAAGAAACCCACTTCGCGCCGCTCCAGAAAATAATCTGTACCGAAGTTTTTCATTATATCGATGCCTTTATCAATTGGTAACGTCTCTTTGACAGGCATAATTCCCAAAACAACCATTCTGTCTACATGAGAGTAAACGACGGTTACTTTATCTTGTTGATAGAGATCCGTGATGAGAAACTCATTTCGAAGCTCCTCTGTTGTATATCGGCAAACATCTCTCTGGTTCGCGGAATATCTAATATCCATGTTATCTCCTTAAGTTTTTGTAAATATATTTTTATGAATTAAGTTTTACCCTAAGAAGCTCGGCAACCACAGGGAAAGTGTCGGGATAAATGTTACGAGTAACAGTACAAAAATCATTACCGCATAGTATGGCAGTAATGGTTTTATCACTGCCTCGACTGTAGTTCGTCCGATAGAGCAACCCACAAACAGCACTGTTCCGACAGGCGGTGTAATCAATGATATACCAAGGTTAAGCAATAAAACAATGCCAAACTGAACCTCGCTCATACCCGCAACACCCGTTGCGATTGGTAGAAGTATAGGAGTTGTTATCAATATCATTGGAGCCATGTCCATTACCAGCCCAAGGATTAGAAGGACTAAATTTATCAGTAATAGAATCATAAATGGATTTTCAGTAATTGACAGAATTGTATTTGTTGCCAAATCCGGCACTCTGAGTATGGTCATCATATAGCCAAACGCAGAGGAAGCAGAGATGATTGCCATTACCATTGCGACGGTTCTAACAGATTTTTTCATTATAGGCCAAAAGGTTTTAAAAGAAATTTCTCTATATACAAAATACGTAATGATAAATGCATAAACTACAGCTATAACTGATGCTTCTGTGGCGGTGAACATGCCGGAAGTAATGCCTCCAACAATAATAACGATAGTCATTAATGCCAGCACACCATCAAAAAGGAGCCTTAGAGTTTGTTTTAATGTATACTTTTTGCCTTTTGGATATCTTTTCTTAACCGATATTATATAAGATACAATCATGAGCCCGACTCCTAAAACAAGGGCCGGAACGATTCCTGCAAGGAACAATGCAGCAATTGAAACACCACCGCCTGCTGCCATGGCAAAAATAATCATATTATGGCTTGGCGGAATGAGCAGTCCTACAATTGATGATGTAACCGTGTTTGCCGTTGCAAACTCTTTGTCGTAGCCTTGTTTTTGCATCATAGGAATCATTATGGTTCCGAGTGCAGAGGTGTCTGCTACCACAGATCCGGAAACAGTGCCGAAGAACTTTGACGAAAGCACGTTAACCATAGCCAGACCGCCGCGCACGCGGCCTACCAAAGCATCGGCAAGGTCAATCATGCGTCTTCCTATACCTCCTTCACCCATTAAGTTTCCTGCAATTATAAAGAAAGGTATAGCCATAAAGTTAAAAGGGCGTATTCCACTTACAAGTCTTTGAACAAGTACAGGAAGCATTTGTAATCCACCGAAATAGTAAGCTGATGCGAAGGCGGATAGAGCAAGTGCAAAAGCTACAGGAACCTTTAACATCATTAAAATGGCAAAGCCGACTAGTAGAATAATAATTGCAATTGTTGGATCACCCATCATTCTGACTCCTTCCTGTTAGATACATGCTCTGCGATTTTGCCTATTAAAACAAGAATCAACAAGACTCCTGCAATAGGGACTACGATATAATGAATAGCCGCAGGGAGGCCTGTAGCAGTTAGCCTGTTTCCGAAAGCAAATATATTTGATGCATATATATAGCCATATACAAGCAATATGATTGCGTAAACCATAATTAAAAGGTTTACAAGAATTTCAATAGCAAACTGAGCCTTTTTTGGCAGTTTTTTCACAAACATTGTGATACCGATATGGAGGTTTTCGTGGAGACCAAGTATAATACCCAGAAAAACGAACCAAATCATAAAAGTTACGGACATCTCTTCGCCCCATATGGGAGGTCTTTCAAAAATCTGCCGCATGATAACTTGATAAAATACAACACCAACCATTGCCATCATAAAGGTAACGGTCATGACATCGAGAACTTTATTCATGCCATTAATGAACTTTTTGTAGATACTTAAGATTTTCAAAGGATCATCTCCTCCTTTAAACTGGTAAGATAACAATTTGGCTATAGGTCATGGGGGATTGCTCCCCCATTATCCTATAGTTAAATAATCTATTGCGCTGCGCGAATCATTGCGATGAGGTCTTCAAGCTCCGGAAAGTCATCCCATATTGGCATGATTCTATCTGTGAATGCTTGACGTTGCTCAGGGGTGAGACGGACAACATATACACCGGCATCAACAGCCTGCTGTTCGGCTTCTACCTCAACAGTTGCCCATGCAGCACGCTGTGCGTACGCACCTTCGAGAGCAGCTTGACGCAGGATGTTTTGCTGATTTTCACTCAAGCTTTCCCATACATTGAGATTAATCAGTACAGCTTCAGGTACTCTTGAGTGCTCATTTTCAGTAAAGAACGGAGCAACCTCGTGATGATCAAAGCTTGTAACATATGAAGGCCAGTTGTTTTCAGCACCATCAACCATACCTGTTTGAATTGCTGTGTAAACTTCAGCCGGTCCCATTGGTACAGGCACACCGCCCATTAATTCCATTAGCCTAATCATTAAGGGATTATCTTGCATGCGGATTCTTAAGCCGGCAAGATCCTCGGGTGAGTAAATAGGACGGACCGAGTTGTAAAGGCTACGGGCACCGGCGTCATGCCAGGCAAGAATATACATATTGTGCTCTTTAAGCATCTCAGCGAAATATGGGCCGACTTCTCCGTCAAGAGCGCTAAACATTGCATCACGCCCATCCCAGATGCCCGGGAGGAAGAGAGCGTTAAATCTCTCATCAACATTTGCGATTATTGGAAGGGGAACTCTGACCATTTCAATAGTGCCCATTTGAACTTGTGCCATAACTTCGCTTTCGTTACCTAAAACACCGCCTGAAAAAACTTCAACATTGAGTGAACCTTCGCTACGTTCATTTGCAAGCTCGGCAAATGTGTAGTGACCGATGTTTGCGGGGTGATCCGGGGGTGCATGAACTTCAGATATTCTGAGGTTGAATGTTTCTTCCTGTTCTGCCGGAGCCGGTGTGTCATTATTATCGCATGCCACAAGAGCAAGAGATAAGACGGTCAGCGCGATTAATATTATTAGTGCTTTTTTCATAGTAATCCTCCAAATTCTTTTATTTTTGTTTATTGTTATATGTGATTAATGAATGGTGCGTACGATTTTGCAACCATTGTCCTCCTTTCTTTGGCACTCCATTATAACTTCGTTGAAACGCTTGATATTATGTCGCGCTCGGCGCGAGAACTATGATCTCTTGTTTTAACTTCCTGTAAAATTTTCTATTAGCCTTCGAATCCTCGAAGGCTAGTCAAAGCCCATGAATCTCATTGCATTATTGTATGAAATGTTCTCAACCATAGATCCTAAGAATTTTAAATCACCGGGATACTCGCCGGCTTCTACCCATCCACCGATGAGATTACAAAGAATCCTGCGAAAGTACTCATGACGGGTGTATGACAAGAAGCTTCTGCTGTCAGTAAGCATTCCGATAAAATTGCCAAGTACTCCAAGGTTAGCGAGGTTGGTCATCTGGCTTATCATGCCTGTTTTAGTGTCGTTAAACCACCAACCACTGCCATGCTGAATTTTGCCCGGAAGCTCAGCACCTTGGAAAGCACCAATTGCTGTTGCAAGATAAGCATCGTCTGCCGGATTTAAAGAGTATAAAACGGTTTTAGGAAGCCCTGTGCTACGGTTTGCGGCATCAAGAAGCTTATACATAGCTGCGCTACAGTCTTTCGTAGAAATACAATCAAAGCCTGTATCGGGACCAAGTTTTTCAAACATTGCTGAGTTTACATTTCTTGCTGCGCCGTAATGAATTTGCATAACCCAATCACGCTTAGCATATTGCTTTGCAAAAAAGACCATCATTGCAGCCTTATAAGCTTCAGCTTCGCTTACATCAACCTTGGCGCCATTGAGAGCTTTTGTGAAAATAGCACCCGCTTTTTCCTCACAGTCGACAGCCCATGTGACATAATCTATACCATGGTCTGAAATAACACATCCGACAGATTCAAAGAAATCGAGACGGTTGTTTAGAGCTGAATAAAGATCATCAATGGCTTTGATATTTATGCCGGAAGCTTTTGACAGAGCGGAAATATAATCTAAAAAGCCGGGCTTATCAATATTGATAGCCTTATCCGGACGAAATGTTGGAAAAACTTTAACCTCCCATGATGGGTCATCTTTCATTTTTTTATGCCACTCAAGGCTGTCAATGGGGTCATCAGTTGTGCAGATATGAGTTACTTTTGATTTGCGTATAATCCCCTTAACACTCATATCATCATCTTTAAGACGCTTATTGCACAGCTCCCATATTTTTTCAGCATTCTCAGCATTGAGAATCAGATCACAATCAAAATAACGCTTTAGCTCAAGATGTGTCCAATGATACAGAGGGTTGCCAATAGCATAAGGGAGCGATTCGGCAAACTTCTGGAATTTCTCCCTGCTTCCCGTATCGCCCGTGATGTCTTTTTCGTCAACTCCGCATGATCGAATCATTCTCCACTTATAATGATCCCCGCCCAACCATGCCGAAGCAATATCGTCAAACATGATATCCTCGGCAATCTCCTTTGGTGAAACATGGCAGTGATAGTCGATAATCGGCATTTTTGCAGCATAGTCATGGTATAGTTTTTGCGCAGTTTTGCTTTCGAGAAGAAAATCTTCGTTCATAAAGGGCTTCATTGTCGTCCTCCTTAGTCCAGTTACGAATATTCTGTATTTCTTAAAGTCGCCTTGTATGCATAAACATATGAAATTCCGCGTATTTAAACTGCGAAGCAAAAAACGTAAATTATTTTAACGATTTACGAAAATTAACGTTAAAAATCGTTACCGTTGCAATTTTTGTTATTATAGTCTACCAAAGCTTGCATGTCAATAGCGTTTCTTGCAAAATGAATGATTTTTGGTGAAGTAACCATACGCATTTGGTGATATTGACATGTTATTTTGTTGTATTGCATTTTAGGCATTGATAAATGTAAAAATTATGGTAAATTAATAGAGAAGCTATGATTTCTTGAAAAACTATGATAGCGTTATCGTTATGTCCTTGTGTTTTTTTTACTATCTGATATACTTAGCCTGTGTGTAATCGAACCGATGGGGTTCGATTACACACAGGCTAGAAAAAAGTGGAAAGATTGAGATAGAGGTGAGTTATGGCAATGCATTCCGGAAAAGTGACTATGAAAATGATTGCTTCGGAAGCGGGAGTTTCTGTTGGCACGGTAGCAAGAGCTATAAATAATAACGACGGAATAAATGAAGAGACCCGTCGGCTAATACTTGACATCGCTGAAAGATTAAACTATCGCCCGAACAAGCTGGCAGGCGCATTAGCACGAAAAAAAGCTATACATATAGGTGCAGTATTTACAGAAATCTCTCAGGACTTTTTCTCCCAACTTTCTACAGGGATTTCCAATGCGGCTTATGAACTTGAAGACTTTGGCGTAACGATTGAAATAATAAAAATTGATTCAAAAAATATTGATGAAGAAGATGCAAGCCTCTGTTCGTTGGATGTTTCCAGGTTTGATGGGCTCGTTATCTGTTCAGGAGCCAGAGTTATTGAAAGCTTGATAGACCGCTACGTAAGCTCCGGAATTCCTGTTTTTACTGTGAATACTGATGCATCTAACAGTTCAAGGCTTTTGTACGTTGGAAGCAACTCACGTCAATCCGGGATGATGGGTGCGGAAATTCTTTCTATGTTTATGGGGTATTCCGGCAAAGTAGCAATTCTCGGAGATTTTACAAGAGCAACATCATTTACGGAACGTTTTGGCGGATTCTGCGAGTTTACGCAACTACACCATCCGAGTATACAAGTGTATCCATGTGCTTGCCCTACAATCGACTCAGCTGTAATTGCCAAAAGGTTTATGGAGTTTTTAGAACAATTTCCTGATATAAATGGAGTGTTTTGCACGAGAAATACCTGCACATTAGGTGCTTTGGAAGCAGTTGGGAAACTTGGTAGAGAAGACATCCATATTGTAGGATATGATGTGACAGAAAAAACCGCAGAAGCTATGAGAAGCGGCAGAATACATGCATTAATTTTTCAAGACCCGTATCAGCAGGGATATAAAGCAATACAACTCATGGCTAGCCATCTCTTAGAGGGGTATACTCCTAAAAAGCAACTTCTTTTTATAGAAAATCGTATTGTTTTAAAAAGCAACCTCAACATTTATTGTGATCCCTCTGCCCACCTTGATATATAGTATCGTTGTGGGATTAGCTGAGACTTAATATTGAATAAAGAAAGGATTACCAGATACATGAAGAGGCTTTTTTCTACGTTGGAGGTAGAACCGGAAAACCGGAGTATGTTCGGAATAATTAACTTTACCTTTTTTACAAATGGAGTGGTGGCAATAATGCTTGGAGTAATACTTCCGCATATATTGTCAGAAAACCAACTAAGCTTCACGCAAGGGGGGCTGATGCTGTCGATGCATCAGGCAGGCAACTTGAGTGCGGTTCTGATTGCCGGGTTTCTGCCGTTTGCAATAGGACGTAAAGCATCAACTCTTACGCTGATGATATTTACACTGATAGGGCTTACATTTGTTATTTTAACCAATAACTTCATTGTCCTTCTGGTTGCATTTACAATGACCGGAATAGGGCGAGGCACACTCAGCAACACATGTAATGTAGTAATGGCAGATGTTGCGGGTAATAAGACACCTGCGCTGAATATATTGCATTCTATATTTGCAATAGGGGCATTCATTTCTCCTGCTATTGTATTTATAAGCATAAGACTGGCGGACTGGAAAATTGCTGTGCTGTCTGCGATAATTCTTGCTGCAATTTCGTGGATGTTGATTTTTCGTTCAAAAATGCAAAATCCTGCAACAAAAGAAAAACAAGCCCGTGACTTATCATTTCTCAAAAAAGCATGGTTTTGGGTGCCGACTTTGCTGTTGTTCTTTTATCTGGCAGTAGAAGCTTCAATAATCGGTTGGTTCGTTAGTTATTTTATCGAGGACGGAATATTGCCTGAAGGTGTGGCTGTATTTGTACCGTCAATGGTTTGGTTTACAATGATAGTTGGGCGCCTTTTGAGTGCTGCATTATCTAAGCATGTTCAAAAAAAGAATATAATGCTTCTTATTTTTGCATTGGGCGCAACGGTATGTTTTGTCGGACTAATGCTCAGCAGGACAGTAGTTCCATGCATAATCTCATTGATGGGTGTTGGACTATGTATGGCTGGAATCTATCCCACAACAATGGCTACTATGAAAGGTGTGACTTCACAGGTCTCTGTTGGATTTACTATCGCAATAGCGAGCTTGGGAAGTATACTAATGCCGGGAATAATAGGCGCAGTTGCAGATGCAAGAGGACTTGTAAATGCAATAGTTCTGCTGGTTTTTGCCCTTATAGGATTGATAACATTGGTTATACTGAAAATGATTGTAGATAAAAGAGAGAGTATAAAAGAGAATCAGTAAACCGGGAAGAGAAATCCCCGCAGGCTAAAAGGAATGGTCGTTAAATGAAAACCAACGTCATTCTGCGCGTAGTCGCAGAATCTAAGAACCAGTGAGTGTTAAATGATATTAGATATTATCGGTAGACTTGCCACTAGTTCGCTCTATCCACACATTGAACCCGACAACTGTTAGTATTATTACAAAACCACCAACAACAGCGAACATGCCCGGTATTTCAAGTACAGGAAGAAATCCAAGTATTCCTGCAAGCATTACCCATATAGGATTTAAAATAGGCTCAATTGTTGATGTTAAGCAAGCTAGCAAAGCTGATGTTTTCTTTATACCTTTTGAGAAAAAGATATAAGCAAAACCTACTTGCACAACACCTAGAAAGAACACAGCTACCCAAGGGCCAATATCAGCAGTGACTCCTGCAACAGCAAATGGAAGTCCAATAAATGAATTAATTACAAAACCTAAAAACAAGGCGTTTTCAGGATTAGTATCCGGTCTTTTATTACAGACATAAACACCTGCCATTGAAAGCCCGGAGAGAAGAGCAAAAATATTACCAAGTAATGCTCCTGTTTCCAGTTCATCAACAAAGAAGAGCATCATGCCAACTAATGTGAAAAATACAGCAACAATAGCGCTTATTGTTGGCTTTTTACCATAGAATATGAGATATATCAGTATTATAAAAACAGGTGCAGTAAATTGTAATAAGATAGCTGCAGCTGCAGTAGTGAGCTGATTTGCATAAACATACAAGATTGTTGTAGCTGACAAACAAAGTGCGGTGAAAATATTACCTTGCGTAAACTCCAACTTTACATTTCTGCGATAAATAATGAATACGATTGCAGCCAGGAATGCTCGTATCCCAACGATACTCATTGCACTCCATGGAATGAACCGTATGAACAGGCCGCCAAAGCTCCAACATAGGGATGCCAGAGCAATAAAAACAGGGCCTTTTCTTTCTTTATATTCAACAGTCTGCATATGATATTTCACTCTCCAGTCTAAAAAGCAAAATAAGTCTATCATGTTTATTCAAATAAGTGAATATTTTTTTGACAGAATCATTATTTTACGCTATTATTGGAATGTTAATGAACAATGGAAAAAGGAGAAATATAAACCTGATGTCGACAGAACAAAAAATCTACTCGGAATTTATACATAACCATGCAGACTCTCTTCTTCGACAAGTCAGAGTTGATAAATCACAACTTGCACTTCATGGGGTAAAACGTGGACTTAGAAATGACGACGGAACAGGAGTTATGGCCGGCGTTACCAATATCGGAAGTACCCAAGGCTACTACATGATTGATGGCGAAAGAGCTGCAATGGAGGGAAGACTCTACTATAGAGGAATCGATGTTGCAGATATAGTTGATGGCTTTCTTAAAGATGATCGACCCGGATTTGAAGAAACAGCTTACTTACTTATACTAGGTAAACTCCCATGTAAGCCTGAACTTGAAACATTTAGACTGATGCTTGAGGATTTTCGTGAACTTCCACAAGGGTTCACTGAAAACATGATACTTCCTGCACCTAGTGTTAATATAATGAACAAGATATCTCGCAGCGTTCTTGCCCTTTATTCATATGACGACGCACCGGAGTTGGACGAGCGAAATATTGAAGGTGAACTAACTAAGGCACTGCGTTTATTAGCATGCTGTCCAATTATAGTCGCGCATGCATATGCTGCAAAGCGCCATTACTTTAATGGCGAGGGACTATATTTGCACAGATCTCAACCGGGATACTCAATGGCTGAGAACTTCTTGCATTCAGTACGCCATGATAATTCTTTCACAAGTGAAGAAGCAAGACTTCTTGACTTATGTATGGTTTTACATGCAGAGCACGGTGGAGGAAATAACTCAGCGTTTTCTTGTCGTGTACTGACATCATCCGGAACAGATATTTACTCAGCAATATCTGCTGCAATGGGCTCATTAAAGGGTCCGCGTCATGGTGGTGCAAATGAAAAAGTTATTGATATGTTTTCACATATTAAAAGAGATGTCAAAGACTGGAAAGACGACGACGAAGTTTCAAACTATCTGGACAAAATCCTGCAAGGTCAAGCTGCAGCCGGTGATGGTCTGATTTATGGAATGGGTCATGCAGTATATACAATCTCAGATCCAAGATCAGTAATATTAAAAGAACTCGCACGTCAGCTGGCTGAGAAAAAGGGGATGTTAGATGACTTCAACTTGCTTGAATCAGTGGAAAGACTCGCTCCATATGCATTAGGTCGTAGTAAAGGTATCAGAAAAGCTGACATTTGTGCAAATGTTGATATGTACTCCGGGCTTGTATATGAAATGATGGGTATACCTCAAGAATTATACACACCGCTATTTGCAGTGGCAAGAATGGCAGGGTGGTGTGCGCACAGACTGGAAGAAGCATTTGGCGGAGGAAGAATAATAAGACCTGCATACAAAGCCATAGCACTTGATGAAGATTACGTGCCTTTAGATCAAAGATAAATGTTTTAAGGCATATTTCGATTATTTATACATAGTAGAAAATTCAAATATTATATAATTAAAAGCGAAGGGAAATCAATCATGTCAAACAGAATATTTACATCAGAATCGGTAACAGAAGGACATCCTGACAAGGTTTGCGATCAAGTTTCGGATGCAGTACTTGATGCTATACTTACGGGAGATAAGACTGCACGTGTAGCATGTGAAACAATTTGTACAACAGGTCTAGTACTTGTAATGGGTGAAATTACTACAAGTACATATGTTGATATACCAAGTGTTGTACGTGACACAGTACGTGATATTGGATATGTAGAGCCTGAGTTGGGCTTTGATTATAAAGGCTCGGCAGTAATGACTACAATTGATGAGCAAAGCCCTGACATAGCAATGGGTGTTAATAGTGCTCATGATGATGCTGATGAAAAAGGCGCCGGAGATCAGGGAATGATGTTTGGTTTTGCATGTGATGAAACTCCTGAACTCATGCCTGCACCATTAGCGTTCTCACACGCTCTTACTAAGAAATTAGCTGATGTAAGAAAAAGTGGTGAACTGAGATTTGTAAGACCTGACGGTAAGAGTCAAGTTACTGTTGAATATGATGAAAATCGCAATGTCATTGGAGTTCCTGCGATTGTTGTATCAACACAACATGATCCTGATATTGAAATAGACAAGCTTCGTGAAGCTATTACTGATTGCGTTATTAAGCCGGTTATTCCTGCGCATTTAATAACGAAAGATACAAAAATATATGTAAATCCAACAGGTCGCTTTGTAATTGGTGGTCCTGTAGGTGACTCAGGCTTAACAGGTCGTAAGATTATCGTTGATACTTATGGTGGTTATGCAAGCCATGGTGGTGGTGCTTTTTCCGGAAAGGATCCGTCAAAAGTAGATCGCAGTGCTGCATACATGGCTCGTTATGTAACTAAGAATCTTGTTGCTGCAGGTCTTGCAAAGGCTTGTCAAATTGAGCTTGCATATGCAATTGGCGTGGCACAACCGGTTTCTGTGCATATTGATACACGTGGTACGGGTATACATTCTGATGAGCGATTAGCTGAGATCGTAAAGGAAAACTTCGATTTCAGACCGTCAAGAATTATTCAGAAGTTAGACTTACTAAGGCCTATCTATAAAGCTACTGCTGCGTATGGTCACTTTGGTCGTGAGAATGAAGGTTTCCCATGGGAGAAACTCGACATGGTAGATACGCTGAAAAATTATTTATAAGGTGAGTATTGTATGGCTTTTGAGTCGGATAATGATAAGCGAGATGGTATAATTGAAGGGCGTAATGCTGTGATTGAGGCGTTGCGTTCGGGTACAAATATTGATAAGATTTTCATCTTAAAAGGTGAGGTTGATTCGACTCTTAAGCATATTGCTTCTAAGGCTCGTGCTACCGGTATAGTTGTCGTTGACGCGGATAAGCGCAAGTTGGATTCAATGAGCATTACCAACTCTCATCAAGGCGTTATTGCTATGATTGCGTATGCGGAGTATGTGACTGTTGATGATATTCTCGACATTGCTAAGCAGCGGGGTGAAGAGCCATTGATTATAATTTGTGATGAGATTTCAGATCCGCATAATTTAGGGGCAATAATTAGAACTTGTGAAGCAACCGGTGCTCATGGTGTTATTATTCCAAAGAGAAGAAGTGCGGGTGTTAATGCAACCGTAGCTAAGGCGTCAAGTGGTGCTATTTTCCATATGGCAATAGCTCGTGTGTCGAACTTAACAGCTACGATAAAAGAGCTTAAAAAAGCAGGTGTTTGGATTTATGCTGCAGCTATGGATGGCGAAAGTTCATTGTGGCAATCTGATTTTACATCTTCAACAGCATTTGTTATAGGGTCTGAGGGAACAGGTATCAGCCGCCTTATTAGTGAGAACTGTGACCATAAAGTAAATATTCCTATGAGGGGTAATCTTTCATCACTGAATGCATCCGTGTCTGCTGCAGTTCTTATGTATGAAGCGGTAAGACAACGCAAGGGATAGATGATTACGCAAACGAAGAAAAGTAGGGGGAACCATTATGTCTGATGAGTTCAAAGATTTTTCATTTGAATCAATTTTAGCTGAGGTTAAAGGCTCAGCGTTTATTGATGGTGATAAAAAGACTCCACCTGATCTTTTGCAAGAAAAAGCAGACAGAATTCTCAGAGAAGCGGAAGAGCAGTCAGAGCCAAGAACAATAAGCTCTGCAACAGCACTTACCAGTTCAAGTATGTCTGACATGTTCGACATAATAAATGAGTATGACGATAATAGTGCTGATTCTGACACTGAGAACATGCCGATTTTTAGTGAGAAAATTGACTTAAACTCAAATATTGATAGTTCTATATTTGAGCCTGACTTCTTTGAAACTGAAACTAATGAACCTCCAATGATTATTTCACCGCTGGATGATGAAAATATTGTAAAATCATACAGCTCAGTGCCTGTTTTTGGAACAGCAATGGATACAATTGAAGAAATGCCAACACTAACACCAACAGTTACTGCTCCAATACCGCCACCACCGGAACCAACACCACAACCTGTAAGACCATCACAAACTGATATGGAGTCAGAAAAAAATGAATTGGAAGACACACAGGATTTTGTCTTTCCATCAGAAAATATCCAAGCAGGCTATCCGGATGAGCCTAAGCTGAGCGATCATGTAAAGCTGGAAGTATTCAATCAAGACTCAGCAGATACGAATGATCAAGATGATGAAGTAAAGATATATAAAGAAGAATCGTCGACAACAGATGATCAAGAACCTACAAAGGAAGCAAGTAGTACTCCGGTAATAATGTTTGATCAGTTCCGTGATAAAGCACATAATGTTCTAAACGAAGATCCAACAAAGGTTCAAGAAACCAAAGTGTTCAGTGATGATTACTTTAATGACGACAGCTTTGTGGACGAATTACCTGATAAAAAGCCAAAGTGGAGCTTAGCCGGATTATTTAACAGAGGTGCAACAAGTTCACAGAAGCGTGATATGGACTCATCAATGAGCATGATTGATGGTCAAAGTGCAGAAACTGAAGATAAGCTTCCGGAAGAACCTCCTCTTAAGCATGCAATACGTAAGTTTGCCATAGCTTGCAACTCAATTTCAATTAGAGTTATTCCTGCAGCAATTATCACAATTATAATGTTGGTATTAACTTTTACATTTGAAGCAGGCTTAATTATACCATTTGGGATTGGACAGAATTTGGATTATGCAGCAGGCATTCTTATCATATCTCTACTTATAGTTATGATGCTGTGCTCAGATGTTTTAGTTAGAGGGTTTGACTTCCTGGTAAAAGGGGAGCCAAATGCAGAAACTCTAATACTATTCTCATGTGCGTTCTCTATTATTTCAGCAGCGTTTACTATGATAACTGACATGGCGTTATTATTGCCATTTAATGCAGTGTCTGCATTATCTCTAACCTTTGCAGCACTAGCAGAAAAATATAACTTGCGAGCAATAACAGACTCACTTAAGAATGCAACAGGCTCTTCAGAACCATATGGTGTGCAGGCAGAGTATAATAAAGATATTGACAGAACAGTACTAAAAAAAGTATATAACCGCACTAATGGCTTTTATAACAACCTAATGCAACCTGACATTACAGAAATAACATACCGTTTCGCAGCTCCTGTACTACTAATTGCGTCTTTATTATTAACTCTTATAATTGTTATATTCAGAGAGGGTGTACTAGTATATTCACTGCACATACTATCAGCATTATTGGCAGCAGCTGCACCATTTTCTGCATTACTGGCGTTTTCAATTCCATTTGCAACTGTTGTAAGAGCGACACGAGGATCAGGCGTTGCATTAGCAGGTTGGGGTGGAGCTGATGACATTTATTACACTGACGGTGTATGCGTGACAGATGACGACTTATTCCCACCAGGTATGCTGAAGCTAAGTGGAGTAAAAGTCTACGACGGAGCATCACCGGAAGACTCAATAAGTTATACAGCCAGTCTTATAATCTCGTCAGGATCAGGGCTGAGCAACTTATTCACGGAAGTTCTCAAGCAACAGGGATTGAACTCATTGGAAATAGAGGACTTTGAATGTCATGAAAGTGGCATATCCGCAAAGATTAAAGGGCAAAAAGTTGCCACCGGTTCGGCTGCATTCATGAATCTGCAAGGTGTTCGTGTCCCTGATGATACGAATATGAAGAACGCTGTATATACCTCAGTTGATAGTAGATTGGTTGCTATGTTCGCAATTGACTATAAACCACTTCCATCTGTACAAAGTGCATTGATTTCAATGCTGAAATGGCGAATTGATTTATACTTTGCAATGCGTGACTTTAATGTTACACCATCAATGGTGGGACAAAAATTTAAAGTTCCATTTGATAGTTTTGTATTCATTCCTGCAAAAGATTCATACCGTATTTCTGATTTACACACGGACGAACCGGGTCAAATGTCAGCAATACTATCACGAGAAGGATTGAATCCTTTTGCGGAATCTATAACGTCCGGCAGATTGCTAAGATCAGCAGCATTCTTTGCGTCAATTCTTTCAATTGCATCAGCAGCATTGGGAGTTATGATTATGTTCTACATATATTGGACAGGTGCATTTTTATCAGCAAGTCCTGGAAACCTTGTTATATTCATGCTTTGTATGCTGGCAACTGTGTTAATTGTTTGCGGCTATGTAAGGCTTAAGAAGTAGAAAATCATAGAATTTACTATTGAATTCTTTGTTTTAATAGTATATAATCGAGCGAAATGAGGGTCGCAGACGAGCTTGTTCGTCTATGACCGAGTGAGCGAAGATTAGAGCAAAGCGATACAATATCCATCACTGTAAATTATACGTAAGGGGACAAAAATATGCCATATACCACTGATAAAATTCGCAATATTGCACTTCTGGGACACGGAAGTAGCGGAAAAACCAGTCTTGCCGAGAGCATGCTTTACTTAACAGGATCTGCTGATAGACTAGGAAAGGTTACCGATGGTAATACCGTAGGAGATTCTGATTCTGAAGAAATCAAGCGTCAAATAACAATATATTTGGCAACAATGTTCACAGAGCACAAAGGTTGCAAGATAAACGTTCTAGATACACCGGGATTCTTCGACTTTGCAGGCGAAGTACTTGAAGCACTACGTGTTGCTGATGCAGGCATAGTCATGTGTACTGCAAAAGACGGCATTAGTGTTGGTTTTGAAAAGGGATGGAGCGTTCTATCTGCACAAAAGCTTCCAAGAGCAGCATATGTATCTAAAGTTGATGAAGAAAATGGCGACTTCGACACTGTACTTGACGCATTAAGAGATAAATACGGCACATCAGTATGCCCGCTAACAGTTCCTGTTAAAGACGCAGCAGGCAAAGTTGTAGGCGTATATGATCTTGTTTATCGTAAAGCCTATAGCTGTGAAGGGAATAAGCAAAAAGAAATTCCTGTACCTGATAGCATGGCAGACGAGCTTGAAGCATATTATGAAATATTCAATGAGAGTATCGCAGAAACATGCGAAGAACTCATGGAGAAATATGGCGAAGAATACACAACTGACGAAGTAATCAAAGGTGTAAAAATTGGTCTTAAAGAACTCACATTCTTCCCTGTATTTTGTGGCTGTGCAACAACAGGTGTTGGAACAATTCCACTACTTGATGCAATAGCAGACTTCTTCCCGTCACCACTAGACAGAAAAGAGTTTAATGAAGAGGGAAGAGCTTGTTGTTGACCCAAGTGGCACAACATGCGCAATTGTTTACAAAACACTATCAGATCAGTATGGCAAGTTTAGTTTATTTAAAGTACTATCAGGCAAGGTTACATCTGATATGCAACTTGTTAACACAAGAACCGGCTCAACAGAAAAAATGGGCAATATGTTCAAAATGCAAGGTAAAAAGAACATTGAAACCAAAGAAGTTATATGCGGTGATCTTGCAGCAGCATCAAAGCTTTCTGATACAAAAACGAATGACTCACTAAGTGATTCAAAAGCGCAAGTCACTGCAAAAAGAATAGACTTTACACCTCCATGCTATTCAATGGCAATTTCACCAAAAACAAAAGGCCAAGAAGACAAAATAGCTCAAGGTCTTACCAGACTTGGTGAAGAGGATGTAACATTCACATTCGTGAATAATCCTGAAACAAAGCAGCTTGTTCTTTCAGGCGCAGGTGATATACAACTTGATGTACTTTGTGCAAAACTCAAAGATAAGTTTGGTGTTGAAGTTGAGTTGAATCCTGCACGTGTACCATACCGTGAAAAAATTCGTAAGAAAGTTTCTGTACGCGGAAGACATAAGAAGCAGTCTGGTGGTGCCGGTCAATTCGGTGATGTTGTTATGGAATTTGAACCGGGGGAAACAGAAGATCTAATGTTCGAAGAGAAAATCTTCGGTGGCAGCGTACCTAGGAACTTCTTCCCGGCTGTTGAAAAAGGCCTTCGTGAAAGTATTCAACGTGGCGTACTGGCAGGTTATCCTCTTGTATTCCTAAAGGCTACGTTGGTTGATGGTTCTTATCACTCTGTTGACTCGAATGAACTTGCATTTAAACTAGCTGCACAATTAGCATTTAAAGAGGGTATTCCACAAGCGAATCCGGTCATGCTTGAACCAATCGGAGTACTATCAGTAACAATTCCGGATGCATACATGGGCGATATCATGAGTGACTTATCGAAAAGACGCGGAAGTCCACTGGGTATGAGCGTGAATGCTGAAGGTATGCAAGTTGTTGAAGCTGAAGTACCAATGGGTGAAATGTCCAGTTATGCTATCGACTTACGTTCAATGACACAAGGCAGAGGTTCTTTCTCAATGTCTTTTGCACGTTATGAGGAAGCTCCAATGCCAATTCAACAAAAAATCATTGAAGAGTCTAAGTATCTAACAGAATCTGAGTAGTTGTTACAAGTTTGAGAATTGGTGTGCGCTTGCACTCAGGGTTGTATTATTAGCGATTTCGTCGCTCAGACATGTGCGCTACAGTAAATTATAGTCCTAACCATGCTTGTATGGCGCACAAACTCGCTTTGGAAATCGAATAACACAGACCCTTCGTCGCGCTGCAAGTCTAGAGTGACTTGTAAGAAATAATAACTCAAAATATCAAAGGGCAGGTCAGTTCTTGACCTGCTCTTAATAATGAGATAAAATATGTAAAAACACACAAGAGGTTAAGGTTTTGGATGTTATACGACAAGTAATATATCGAATAAATGAATTAGTAGCAGGATTGGATGGCGATATGTCAACGTACGCAACGATGATAATTCGCTTTATTTTACCTGCGCTGGCTTTAATTATTGTTATTCGCTGTTCTCATTCGCTCTTTAGAGAGAAGAGTGAAAGCGAACTTTGGGGTCAGCTTAAGCTTCCTAATGGCACAATTCTCGACATGTTTAGTTGGGAGAATGTTATCGGTAGAGCTAAGGCATCGGATGTGTTTGCGGATTACCCGACAATATCACGTAATCATGCTGCTCTAATTCGTGATGATAAAGCAAGTTGGAAAGCTTATGACATTGAGTCAAAAACAGGTGTTATTGTTAATGGTAAAAAAATTGAAGGGGATATCGGTGTTCCTATTAACTCAGGTGACACTATTGAACTCGGTGGCATTCCGCTGAAGTTTATTGCTGCTGATAATACAGATGAATATGAGCAAGCTGTAAGCAGAACCCGTCCCGGACGATATTACAAACAACGGGTAACAATTGCATATCTGACATTATTTCAAATGTTCTTAGGGTTGCAGTTATACATTGCATTAGATTATGAATTTTCGTCAGCAGTATTATATAGCTTCATTGCGCTAATTGTACTCACATGGGCATGCTACATTATAACCAGATGTTTAAAGAGGGTAGCGTTTGAAATAGAAACCATAGGTTTTTTCTTATCCTCTATAGGATTAGCAGTTACCGCATCAAGTGTACCCTCCGATCTTTCAACCCAAATAATATTTATTATTCTTGGGATAATTGCATTCTTTGCAATGGGATGGTTTTTACGGGATCTTGACAGAGTCAAAAAATTCCGCAGAATAATTGCATATGTGGGTCCCGTATTACTTCTTGCAACATTGGTTTTTGGTACCAGACTGCATGGTGCAACCCGTTGGATTCACATTGGAGGAATGTCAGTTCAACCATCAGAGTTTGTTAAGATTGCCCTTGTGTTTGCCGGTGCAGCAACTCTAGAACGCTTGTTTAAAAGAAGAAATCTATTTAGTTTTATTGCTCTGATGGGGATATGTTTAGCACTCCTTGCAGGCATGCGTGACTTCGGAAGTGCTATGATTTTCTTTGTTGCATACATAGTTATTGCATTTTTACGTTCCGGAGATTTTACAACCATATTCCTAAGTGTTGCAGGTGCGGGCTTTGCAGGACTGGTAGCACTATCGGCTATGCCTCATATAGCAGGGCGCTTTGCGTCTTGGGGGCGAGCATGGGAGTATGTTGATACTGCCGGAGGATTTCAACAGACACGAGCCATGACTGCTGCTGCAAGCGGTGGATTATTTGGTGTTGGAGCAGGAAATGGATGGTTTCACAATATATTCGCTGCAGACTCGGACTTGGTATTTGCAATGATGAGTGAAGAACTTGGCTTGATTGTTGCACTGATTGCCGTATGTGCAATATTAGTTTACGCGGTTTACACTGTACGCTATGCCACTGAAGCACGAAGCTCATTTTATGTTATTGCAGCATGTGCTTTGTCTGCAATGATGGTATTTCAAATGATGCTTAACGTACTTGGTACAATGGACATTCTTCCCCTTACGGGCGTTACTTTCCCATTTGTGTCCAGAGGCGGAACAAGCTTGGTTGCAAGCTGGGGAATGTTGGCATTCTTTAAGGCTGCAGATACAAGACAAAACGCCAGCTTTGTGGTTAAAGCGCCAAAGCGCCCCAAGTTTAGCGGTGGTGGCGCAATAATATACAAAGATGAATATGATGAGCCCTATGTTGGTGAATATGATGATCAAGATCAATATTTGGAGGACAGCCATAAAACCGGTCGAGTAAGCAACCAGAGTGGCAAAAGTAAACAAGAGTCTGAGTGGGGCGATCCGGAAGAGCGATTTTGGGAAAATTTAGATGATTCATTTTGGGATAAAGATGACTAATGGTCTATGATATGAAACCTATCGTCATTCTGCGTGTAGTCGCAGAATCTATTAAAGGAAAGGAAAAACTTTTATGAAAAAAGTTCAAAATAGATCTCTTTCAGTAATGTTATTGGTTATCGTTGCTTTACTTGGGATGGGCTTTTATGTAGTTAGATATGTTATGTATGGAGCACAATGGGCTTCTGCACCATTTAATCGAACTGTATTTGACGGTGGAATGCTTGCTGTTGGATCTGTTGTTGATAGAAACGGCGTTGTATTAGCGGATGTATCAGACGGCAGACGTACATTTGCAGAAAATGCTGATGTAAGACGTGCAACACTTCATGCTGTAGGAGATAGGGAAGGTAATATAGGCACAGGTGCACTTAGTGTATTTGCGTCTGACCTAATGGGATTTAATTTAATAACAGGCTCATATTTTGTAGGTGGAGCAGGAAGAGAGATTGAACTTACTATAGACGCACATGTCAGTGCCGTAGCTCTTAGAGCCCTTGATGGGCAACGTGGTGTGGTTATGGTAAGCAACTTCGAAACAGGCGAGATTATTGCAATGGTTTCCAGCCCTACATTCGACCCTGTAAACCCGCCGGCAACTTTTGATGAGGGCGTTTTTGTGAATCGTGGGATTCAATCTGCATTTACGCCCGGATCTGTATATAAAGTAATAACAGCTGCTGCTGCAATTGAGCAAGTTAGTAATGTTTTTGATAGACAATTTTATTGCAATGGTGGATTTGATGTCAGTGGACTTAGGGTAACATGTCCCGGCAATCATGGAAGTTTAGATATTATACGAGGCATGCAGGTTTCGTGTAATGTGGTATATGGTCAACTGGCTCTCGAAATAGGTGGAAGTACAATGGCACGTTATGCAGAGCAATTTGGTGTTTCAGGTAGAACCACTGTCAGTGGCATCCAAACTGCAAATGGTAACTTTGATGCTGCACCTAATAATTCTGCTGATTTAGCATGGTCAGGTATCGGTCAATTTACCAACACTGTTTGCCCTGCAAGTATGTTACGTTTTATGGGCGCTATTGGAAATGGTGGAAATGCAGTTGGTTTGCACTATATTCAGCGCACAGGGTTCGTTTCTTTGCTTCCTCCAAGTACTGAGAGAATAATGACCAGAAACACTGCTCAACAGCTCAGTGAGGTTATTGAGATTCAAAACAGGCAGAATTTCCCCGGTCTTCAGATTTATGCAAAGACAGGTACTGCTCAAGTTGGTGGTGGTCATTCTCCTCATGCGTGGTTTGTAGGGTATATTACCAATCCCGGCTTTCCATATGCTTTCGTAGTAGTTGTTGAGAATAGCGAACGAGGCGGCGGTGCTGCAGTCGCAGCTCCCATTGCAAATCAGGTATTACAAGCAGCAGTAGGCAGGTAGGCAGACATATAAATACAAGTAAAAGAGGCAGGGTTTCCCGCCTCTTTTTATTTGCGTCATAATTTTACATCTATTTTGTGCCGAATATTCTGTCGCCTGCGTCGCCCAGTCCCGGTACGATGTAGCCATGATTGTTGAGTACAGGATCTACTGCACATGTGATGACTTCTACGTCAGGGTGCATTTCTTCCATTTTTTCAACGCCCGGAGGTGCAGCCAGTATTGTTAGTAGTTTTATTGAGCGTGCGCCTGCATCTTTTAAAAATTGTGCAGCAGCAGCAGCTGTTCCGCCTGTTGCCAGCATTGGATCTAGAATGAAACAATCACGGTCTGCTATGTCAGGAGGCATTTTACAATAATATTCTACAGGGAGAAGTGTTTCAGGATCACGATAGAGTCCGATATGTGCGACTTTTGCAGATGGAACTAGCCCGAGTATTCCATCTACCATTCCCAGCCCTGCACGGAGGATCGGAACAAGTGCAAGTTTCTTACCGGCAAGTGCCATGACTGTTGCTTCTGCAACAGGAGTCATGACTTTGACTTCCTCGAGAGGCAGTTCACGCATTGCTTCATAACACATTAACATAGACATTTCGCCAACGACTTCACGGAAATTTTTTACTCCTGTATCAATGTCGCGAAGAATGGTTAGTTTGTGCTGGATAAGCGGGTGTGTAAGAATTGTAACTGGCATAATTTGATTTTTTCCTTTCGGTTAAAATTTCTTATAGCATTATACACGTTTTACTTAAAGTACACAATGTAAAAAACACAAAATGATAAAATTTATTGAGTGGATTAATTATGAAAAATGTGCTAATATCATCATATAGGGCAATTTAGCAAAATAAAGACATAAATAGGTGGTGACAATATGGATAATATGAATAAAAATATTGATTGTAACGACCCCGTAGAAATTGCCGAAGGTATCTTCTGGGTAGGTTTTTCAGATGAAGATGCGTTCTTCCATTGCAATGTATATCTCATTGTCGACAATGACGAAGCTATTGTAATTGATAGCGGAAGCAGAAATGAGTTTAGCACTGTTATGCTTAAGATCATGAAAACAGGAACAAACCCAAGAAGTATAACGCGACTCATATATCAGCATCATGATCCTGATTTATGTGGAAACATTCCACAAATGGAAGCAATTATAGATAATCCTGAGCTGAAAATAATATCCCACAGTCTGGATAATACATTTATAAAGTATTACTCTGTTAGATCTCCAATAGAGTGTATTGAAGAAATGAATTATACTTTTGAGTTTTCAAGTGGAAGGCGTTTAAAGTTCATTCATGTACCATTTTCTCATTCTCCGGGCAACTTTATTACAGTTGATGAGAAAACAAAAACCCTATTCAGCAGTGATATTTTTGGAGCATATGATTATAACTGGACATTCTATTCGGAAATATCAAAAAAATGTCAAAAATGCAGTACTATAAAAACTTGTGTAGTAACAGGTGATAAATGTCAATGGAATGGAATGCTGGAATTCCACAGGCAGTATATGCCATCTACAAATGCATTAAAATATGCCCTTAAGAAAATTGAAGAACTTGATGTTTCAATTATTGCTCCTCAACATGGAAGCATACATTGTAACGAAGACTCGATTGAGGTTGTAATAAAACGTCTTAAAGCATTGGACAGTGTCGGTTTTGACTATTATGAAGGGAATGGCTATTTAAATGATTAATATAAAAGAACATATTGAAACTTTAAATATAATGCCAAAGAATAAGCAATGGGACGAAGAAGAGCACCTTATTTTAGATTATTTCGCAGATCAGGTTGACGATGCCATTCAGAATCATCTGGTTGCAGAGTTAATAACCATGTACACAGAAGCGTCAGAGCAACTGAATGAAAAAAATGAATTGTTATATAAGTACAACGCACACTTAGAAGAACTGGTTGAGAAAAAAGTACAAGAGATATCAACATCACAAATTGCAACAATTCATGCACTTGTAAAGTCAGCAGAATCTCGTGATGATGAAACAGGAGCTCATATCGAACGCACAGCGAAGTATTGTCGTCTCATTGCAGAGAAACTATTTGAAGCAAAAAAGCATACCGACATTGTAAATGAACATTATATCGATAACATTGAAAAAGCAGCACCACTACATGACATAGGTAAAGTAGCAGTTGCAGACGCTATATTGCTAAAACCCGGCAAATTAACAGATGCAGAATTTGCAATAATGAAAACCCATGTTACAAAAGGATATGAAACCCTTGCCAGTGTTGCTAATTTGTATAGTGAGAACACATTTCTTAATCTTGGAATGGAGATATCAAGGTATCATCATGAGAAGTGGGATGGTACAGGATATGTAAGCAAGCTCTCTGGAGAGGATATTCCGCTATCTGCGCGTATTATGGCACTATCTGATGTCTATGATGCCCTAAGGTCAAAACGTGTATATAAGGACGCTTTTCCTCACGATACAGTCATTGAAATAATTGCACAGGGTAGGGGAAGACATTTCGATCCCGAATTAGTTGATATATTTCTTGATAATCACCAGCAATTTTGCGATATATTTGATGAGTTGTCAGTTAAGTAAGTAGCTTAATCCGTGACATACCGCTTGCTTACAGCTAGCATGAAGACTTTTATCAAATAATGTAGTTGCGAAATACTAGAAAGGGAAAGGGTTATTGTTATGAAAGACGTTCATAAGTGGAGATCGGAACTCAGTGATATTGAGTTTACATTTACCGACAGAGGCAGTAGTGGAAAAGTTTATTGGAAAAAGAGAAAAGAACTACTTCTAAAAGCAGGCGCAAAATTAACCCCCGACCCACAGTTGAATAAAGATGGAACATTAAACTTTTCAGCAAAAGTTGCAAAATCTCTTAGAGCAGACCATGCAGATAAATTAGATGATTTTACAACAACTGAGGATATTATTTTTCCATCACCAAATGAACTGGGCATATTTCTACGTTACGGCGGAGATAATACATGGACAAACTTAAAGGATAAAGATGGAAAATCACTACATGAATGGAGCGTTGTGAGCGAATGAAGATAAAATATAAACCTACACTAGAAAGCGTTTCATCCCATAAATTACCAAGCTGGTATGACGATTGTAAGTTAGGCATTTTCATTCACTGGGGTCTATACTCAGTGCCGGCATGGGCAGAAGTTACATGGGAGCTAGGTGCAGCTCCGTCAGAAGAGGAGTGGTTTACACATAATCCGTATGCGGAGTGGTATCTTAATACTATAAGAATTGAGAACTCTCCTGCACGAGCTCATCATAATAAAACCTATGGTGTTGACTTTCCATATGAAAAGTTCGCAGATAGCTTTACCTGCGATAAGTGGAATCCACAAGAGTGGGCAAAGCTATTTAAGGAAGCAGGTGCAGGGTATGTTGTGCTAACAACAAAGCATCATGACGGATTTTGCCTATACCCATCAAAGTATACTGACTATAATAGTATGAACTTAGGGCCCAAACGTGATCTCACAGGTGAACTTGCCGAAGCAGCCAAGGCAGAGGGACTGCGAATGGGAACATACTACTCGGGATTACTAGATTGGACGACCTATGAGTATCCAACACTGGGGAACATTAGAGAGGACTATAACAGAACTTATGAGTTCGCAGATTACTCCCTTAACCAGGCAGTGGAGCTAATTGATAACTACCGTCCATCACTTCTTTGGGGGGATATTGGATGGCCACAAAAAGGGCGTGAAGACGTGGCATGGTTGTTTTCCCATTATTATAACAATGTACCTGATGGCGTGATTAATGATCGCTTTAATTCGGAGTGGTATGATCACTCAACTGCTGAGTACCTTATGGGCACACGTTCGCTATCTAAGAAGTGGGAAATGTGTCGTGGGCTTGGACTATCCTTTGGTTACAACGCTCAAGAGGGGGAGGATACAGTCCTTTCCGGCAGGGATCTTGTGCGCCTACTTATTGAGTATGTTAGTCATAATGGCAACTTGCTAATAAATATAGGACCACGTGCTGATGGGACAATTCCGGACATACAGGTATCTCGCTTAAAAGACTTAGGGAAGTGGTTGTCCAAATACGGTGACGCAATTTATGGCACACGCATTTGGACTGAGCGTCAAAAAGACGCCCTCTCTAATGGTGCAGAGGTGTTTTATACACGTAAGGGTGATGATCTTTATGCGATTGTTGATAAATTACCTATAGATCAAACAAAAGTGCAATTACCCATATGTCAACAGGAACTTGTTGTTGAACGATATGATGATTATCCTGTGCCAATTAAACTTGAAGATTATTTTTGATTTTTACTTTACATTTATTCAAATATTTGGTATAATTCGCAAGCGTGATTGAAATGCGGGCGTTGCGTAATGGTAACGCTCCAGCCTTCCAAGCTGGCTACGTGGGTTCGATTCCCATCGCCCGCTCCACGCGTTTGAGAAACCCTGCAATAGTGGGGTTTTTTGCTTTTTAATAACATTTTCAATATTTTGATTTGAATATGGTATAATATCAGTAAACAAAAAATAATTAGGAGTCGTAGTTGCTAATGATTGAAATTACAGGGAAATATGCTACAGCAAAAGTATTTACAAATAACATCGAGGCATCCGCTGCAGGGCAAATCCAAGCCATGTGCGATCAAGAGTTTATGAAAGGTACAAAAATACGTGTAATGCCTGATGTTCATGCAGGAAAAGGTTGCACTATTGGAACGACATTAACCATTGACAAATACGTTGTTCCAAACATGGTTGGTGTTGACATAGGCTGTGGCATGGAAACGGTAAAACTTAAAGAAAAACGTTTGAACTTGCCTGATCTTGATAGCTTTATACGAAAGCAGATTCCTTCAGGAAGAAATATTAGAGAACGCCCACACCGTAGTCACGGTCGAATTGACTTGTCAAAGCTGCGTTGTGCTAAAAAGGTGAATATTGCTCGTGCAATAGACAGTCTTGGCACACTTGGTGGTGGAAATCACTTTATCGAAGCAGGAAAAGACGATGATGGAGCAATCTATCTCGTCATTCATAGCGGAAGTCGTAATATAGGGCTTCAAGTGGCAGAGCACTATCAAAACATTGCATATGATTCTGTTGGCGGTCGTAGCCAAAAAGAAGTGCCATATGAAATGGCATATCTATCAGGCGAGCAAATGCAAAATTATCTGCACGATATGTCAATAATGCAGCAGTATGCCGTTCTTAACCGTCAGATTATGAAAGAAGAAATATTGGGTGGCATGAAGCTTAAGGATGACGGAAGCTTTGCAACAATCCACAATTATATTGATCTGGACGCCATGGTTCTCCGTAAAGGAGCAGTATCAGCTCAAAAAGGGGAGAAATTACTGATTCCAATCAATATGCGTGATGGAAGCTTACTATGCACAGGGCTTGGAAACGAAGATTGGAACTATAGTTCTCCACATGGTGCAGGGCGACTAATGAGTCGTACACAGGCAGAAAACACATTTACATTAAACGCATTCAAAAAAGAGATGGAGGGGATATTCACAACCTCTGTTAATAAAGGGACGCTGGATGAATGTCCCATGGCATATAAGCCAATGGAAGAGATTGTTAACAGCATAACCGACACAGCTAAAATTGAGCAAAGAATTCGTCCTATATACAACTTTAAGGCTGATGAAAGCTGGGGCGGCAATAGACGAAAATCCGGAAAAGGCAGAAGATAGAAAGGGAAGATAGATAAATGCAGTTTTATGAAAAACAAGTTGAAACAGACACCAAGTACGAGGGAATTATAGTAGATGTCAAGATGGACATTGTGGAATTACAAAACGGCAACCGTGCAAAAAGGGAAGTCGTAGTGCATCCCGGCGGTGTTGGTGTTGTTGCTGTTACAAATGATAAAAAGGTAGTGATGGTTCGACAATATCGTTATCCATTGGAGGAAGAATTATTAGAAATTCCTGCTGGAAAACTCGACGAAGGGGAAGACCCGTTCAAATGTGCTGTACGTGAACTATCAGAGGAAACGGGCTATACTGCAAATAAGTGGGTGGATCTCGGCAAGATGTATCCATCTCCCGGATTTTGCAGAGAAACATTATACCTATACCTTGCACTTGACTTACAGGCCGGTGAAATGCATCTGGATCACAATGAACTTCTAAGTGTAGAGGAAATAGCCTTAGATGATTTAGTTGATGAAATTATGACGAATAAGCTGCGAGATGCCAAGTCGGTAATAGGCATTCTAAAAGCAAAGCTGTATTTAAAACAGGCAGTCGTGTAATTGACTGCCTGCTTGAAATATTGTGATTTGATTTAAGTTATTTAACCATGCTTGCAACTTCTGCTGCGAAGTCGTCTTCTTTTTTCTCAATGCCTTCGCCTTTTTCAAAACGTGCGAATGAACTGATTTTAATATCTCCACCCAATGATTTTGCAACTTGATTAACATGAGCTTCAACAGAAATCTTGTCACCTTTTACGAATGGTTGGTTTACTAGGCAAATATCTTCGAAGAATTTGTTCATACGTCCTTTTACCATGTTTTCAGCAATTTGACGTGATTTATCTTCCGGTAGATTCTTAGCTTTGTTTTCTTCGATTGCTTTATTGAGTTGAATTTCTCTTTCTTTTTCAATCTCAGTTGCATCAACAGAATCAGAGTTAAGGTACATTGGACGCATTGCAGCGATTTGCATTGCAAGGTCTTTACCGAGTTCTGTAAGTGCAGCTTCATCAGAAATATTGTTAACTTCAAGGCTGACTAGAACACCGATTTTTCCGCCTGCATGAATGTAGGGGATGTTGAAACCGTCTGTATAGCGCTCAAAGCGACGTACAGAAATGTTTTCACCAATAACTACGATCATTTCTTGTTGCTCTTCAGCAACAGTTCTGTCAGAGTTAGGATATTTGCTTGCCATTAGGGCATCAAGGTTTGCCGGGTTGTTTTTAACAACAGCTTCTGCAACGCCTTCAACGAAAGCCACAAACTTGTCATTTTTAGAAACAAAGTCAGTTTCTGCGTTAACTTCTACTACGGCACCAATACCATCGATAACAGTTGCGTATGCAATGCCCTCTGCGGCAATTCTGCCTGCTTTTTTCTGTGCTGTTGCAAGACCTTGTTCACGAAGATAAGCAATTGCTTTTTCCATGTCGCCATTAGTTTCTACAAGAGCTTTCTTGCAATCCATCATACCAACTCCCGTTACTTCGCGGAGTTCTTTTACATCTTTAGCTGTAAATGACATCTATATTAAATCCTTTCTGACTATTATTCAGCAGCGTCTTCAGCTGGAGCTTCTTCTGCTTTTTTAGTTGTTTTTCTAGTAGTTTTCTTTGCCGGAGCTTTCTCTTCAGCAGCGTCTTCAGCTGGAGCTTCTTCTGCTTTTTTAGTTGTTCTTCTGGTAGTTTTCTTTACGGGTGCTTCTTCAGCAGCTTCTTCAGCCGGTGCCTCTTCTACTTTTTTAGTTGTTCTTCTGGTAGTTTTCTTTACGGGTGCTTCTTCAGCAGCTTCTTCTACAGGAGCTTCAGCTGGTGCTTCTTCTACTTTCTTAGTTGTTCTTCTGGTAGTTTTCTTTACAGGTGCTTCTTCTACAGCAGGAGCTTCTACAGCTTTAACTTCTTCTACAGGAGCTTCAACAACAGGTTCAGCTTTAGGTTTTGCTACTTTAGGAGCTGGAGCCGGTGCAGGAGCAGCTTTTGGTTCTACTGCTTTCGGGGCAGGGGCTACCGGTGCCGGTGGAGCAGCTGGTGCAGGAGCTGCAACAGGTGGTATTTCAACAGCAACTGTTTGCTCGCCTTGTGTTGCCTCTGCAGATTCTTCAACAGCAGCGTCTGCGCCTTGACGACCTTCAACAACAGCATTTGCCATTGCTGATGCGATAAGACGAATAGCTCTGATTGCATCATCATTACCCGGAATTACATAATCAACTTCGTCAGGATCACAGTTAGTGTCGACTATTGCAACAATTGGAATTCCAAGTTTGCGAGCTTCTGCTATTGCATTACGTTCTTTACGAGGGTCAACGATAAATAATGCTGCCGGCAGCTTTTTCATTTCCTTAACGCCACCGAGATATTTTTCAAGTCTGTTAATTTCGCCTGTAAGTTTAATGACTTCTTTCTTTGGTAGAATATCGAAAGTTCCGTCATCTTGCATTTTATTTAACTGTGCTAAGCGGTCAATACGCATACGCATAGTTTTAAAGTTAGTAAGCATTCCGCCGAGCCAACGTGCATTTACATAGAACATTCCAACACGTTCTGCTTCTTCTTTAACTGCATCTTGTGCTTGCTTTTTTGTTCCTACAAATAGAACACTTCCGCCACTTTCACTCACATCACGTACAAATTTGTATGCTTCTTCGAGTTTTCTAACTGTTTTTTGCAGATCGATAATGTAAATTTCGTTACGTTCCATATAAATATATGGAGCCATTTTAGGATTCCAACGGCGTGTTTGATGTCCAAAGTGAACACCTGCTTCTAAAAGTTGCTTCATTGATACTACTGACATTGTTTTTCTTTCCTCCAAAATTTTGTTATTAAGGTTTGGGTTTTACCCACTTCATACCTTCCTCCGAAACCGTCAACATTTCACGCCAACTACGCAAAAACGTAGCACTTAAGCGGAAAATCAGGCTTCGTGTGAGATATAACGTCTAAATGACGCCAAAGTAGTTTATCAAAACCAAGCACAAAATGCAAGAATTATTTTATTAAATTGAACAGGATGGAAAGCGAATTGCAATCCATCCTGCATAGTAAATGATATTAGTAGCGCTATCTGTACAACGGACCGTATGTTGCACATGCTCTGTAGTCGGCATTTTCCATATCTTCAGTACCAAAAGCAGACCATGCATGAGGACGAAATACAGATTTATCGCAGACATTGTGCATTGATACAGGGATTCGGAGCATTGCACAAAGCGTTATAACATCAGCGCCCTTATGTCCATAACAGAATGCGCCGTGATTTGCACCCCAGTTTGCCATTACGCTATATGCATCTGTAAATGCACCCTTACCTGTGAGAATTGGAGCGAACCATGTGGATGGCCATGTTGGGTCTGTTCGGTAGAGTAGGGTATGGTTAACATTTTCAGGTAGGTCAACTGTATATCCCTCTGCAATTTGCATAACAGGTCCAAGACCATCAATAAGATTTAAACGTAGCAGTGTGACAGGCATTTCACCTTCAGTTTCAAATTTGGATGAATAACCACCGCCACGGAAGTAACCTTTATTTCCGGGACACCAAGAAGTTTTGTCAAGACATGACTTAATATCGTCATTATTTATATCCCACCAAGACTTCATTGTGCTTTCGCCGTTTGCGTCTTTTGCACCACCACTGCCATCAAGTGCCGCTGCGCCTGAGTTAATGAGATGAATAAATCCGTCTTTAGCTTTGCCTTCAGGTTTCCATCCGGTTACACGCTCTACAGCGTCAGGGCTCCAATATGTACGCACATCAGCGAATACAGATGCAGCACCATCCATTAAATGTGAAAACAGCATGGACACAGCGTTAAGACCGTCATTTTCTGTTGCAAAAATAGTAGGCTGTCTTTTACCGTTCCAGTCAAATGTTGAGTTCATGATTGCTTCAGTAAAGTCAGCATTGGGCTTATAATCAGTCCACATACGTTGACCTTGGAATCCACCGGCGATAGCATTACGACCGAGAGCTTCTTCATGATGTCCAAGCTCAGCAAGCTTAGGATTACCCAGTAGGATATCGCGACAAATCAATGTCATTTTAACAACAAACTCCCACTGTTCATCTTTTTGCTCAGGAGTGAAGCGTTTTTCTTCCGGATTTATATCAAAGCCCTCTTTACAGTTTTCTTTTGTCCATGCAAGAGCTACCTTAAACTCATCAGGATCATATATTTCTAAATCAACGCGACGAAGAACTTCGGTCATGTCAACCCATTCAGCTCGAATGCCGAGATATTTTTGCATAAAGTGAGGATCTAAGAACGAGCCCATGATGCCCATTGATACAGAACCAATGCCTACATATGCTTTATTTTTCATTTGTCCCACTGCAATTGCTGCACGGGCAAAGCGAAGAATTTTTTCTTGTACATCATCAGGTACAGAAGTGTCACCGGCATCTTGTACATCACGCCCGTATATGCCAAAAGCAGGTAAACCACGTTGTGCGTGAGCTGCGAGAACTGCTGCGAGATAAACAGCACCGGGACGCTCAGTACCATTAAATCCCCACACTGCTTTGACAGTGTCAGATGTTAGGTCCATGGTTTCACTACCATAACACCAGCATGGAGTAACAGTCAGAGATCCAATAACATTCTCACGTGCAAACTTTTCAGCACATGCTCCAGCTTCAGCACCGCCACCGATTGTGCTATCAGCAATAACACATTGTACAGGGGTGCCGTCTGCATACCTAAGATTGTCGCTTATTAGCTTAGCCGCAGATTTTGCCATACTCATTGTTTGATGCTCAAGAGATTCACGAACTCCACCCCAACGGCCGTCGATTGTAGGGCGAATGCCTATTTTTGGATAATTCATATGGTTTCTCCTTGTTTTGTGATTAATAAAATAGGGGAACTAGAGGGACGGCAGTCCTACCACCATCCCTCTGTAAAACTGTATTAGCTCAGAAACTAGATATTAAAATATTAGTCGTAAAGTAGAAGTGCAATGTCAGGATTGTCCATGTTTTGTGAGTTCCACCATTGTGCGCCGGTGTCAACATCTGCAACACTTTCGCCACGTGCGGCACGAACTGCCAGAGAAACAGCTTGGTAACCAATTTGGAATGGATCTTGTGTAACTGAACCAAACATTAGACCTGTTGCAACAGCTTCTTTTTGAGCAGCGCCTGCGTCGAATCCAACAAGGACAACACCATCAGGAACTGTTGTACCTGCGCCGATTGTTGCAAGTAAGCCCATTACAGCGCCTTCGTTTGAGCAGAATACGCCAAGAAGGTTAGGTGTGCCTAATACAGCAAGAGCAGCACTTGTCATGTCAGAAATGTCAGGAGTTGCGCCAACAGTTACGTCGATTATAACAGCTGCGCCTGCGTCACCTGTGTTGATTCTTCCAAGACCGCCAACGATTGCAACGCTGTCGTTCACGCCACCTGCAAGTTGATACATTCTTTCAGCAAAACCTTGTGTACGACCTGTTACAGATTCAGATGTTGCATCTTGAGAAAGTACAGCAATAGTTACAGGATCTGCTTCAGTTGCAGCAGCAATTGCATCTTGGATTTCCGGGAACATGTTGTCTGCGCCAACAGCGCCTGCAGCGATATTGTCAGTTGCAGCTGTTGCAAGAACTTGACCTGCCGGTGCATCAGGAATACCGGAGTCAAAGCCGATTACAGGAATGCCACGATTGTATGCGTCTGCAAGTTCTGCAAGAGCAGCTTCTGTGTCAAGTGCTGCAAATGCAATTGCGCCGGGATCTCTTGCAAGGGCACTACGGAGCATTTCAAGTTGTGGACCGATGTCTGCCTCACTTGGAGGACCGTCGAATGAAACTTCAACGCCATAGGTTTCGCCTGCAGCGCGAGCTCCTGCATAAACTGCTTGCCAGAATTGATGTTGGAATCCTTTAGAGATAACAGCTACATAGCTTATTTCTCCGTTTGCATCGGCATCATCACCGTTACCGCAAGCTACGAGAGCTGCAGTAGCCAATAGGAGTACCAGGATAATTGCAATAATTCTTTTCATTTGTTCTTTTCCTTTCTTATTTCTGTTTTTGAACAGTTGGTTTTACTTTCTTTACTTGGTTTGCACGTTTCGTACGTTGTATATCTAACAAGACTGCACCGATGACGACAAGCCCCGTAAAGAACACTTGGATAGCAGCAGCAAATCCCATTTGGGTAAGTCCGATACGTAGCACACTCATAAAGAACACACCAATTAGTGTACCTGTTAATGAGCCCGTACCACCTTTGAGGGATGTACCACCAATTACAACAGCTGCAATAGCTTGTAATTCAACGCCTTGTCCTGTGCCCGGTGTAATGGTTGTAAATGCGGCAGCGTGGAAAATAGCACCTAAACCTGCGCAAAGACCACTAATGACATAGGCAATACATTTCCAATTTGATGCTTTAATGCCTGAAAGTCTGACCGCTTCTTCATTACTGCCAATAGCATATGTATAGCGACCAAGTTTTGTTTTGTTAAGTACAATTAAGGCAATTATGAAAAAGGCGAAAAGCCATATAGCCCCAATAGGGAGGTTGTCGATACGAAAGAATGTTCGAATAAACCAACTGTCGCCAATGGGACTAGGAAATCTTTGAGCTTGAACATTTGTGACAATTGAGCCAAAACCTGCTGCGACCATCATTGTACCTAAAGTAGCAATAAATGGTGGAAGATCAAGTTTTGTAACCATTAATCCATTGAACAATCCAAACACTGCACCGATTACAACCATAATTATAAGGCAAAGTAACAAAGGTAAGCCATTGCCATCACTATAGAGAAGTCCACCGATAAGCGCTGAGCTCATCATGACAGTACCAATAGAGAGGTCAATTCCGCCCGTGATAATAACAAATGTAACACCAATCGCAAGAAAACCAATGAAATATGAACTGGCAAAAATGTTTAATACTGTTGCTAGTGAGTTAAAACCTCGTCCAAAGATTGAAAAGAATATAATTAGCAGAACCAGTGCTCCGATTAGCGCTGCAAGTGCATAAAACTTTTCTAGTTGAATTTTTTTGACGGGAGTGTTCAGAGTTGGATTTTGTACGTTTGATTCATTATTACTCATTGTTGTTCTCCTTTTACCGCTGATGTGCGACTTAAGCTTGAATTAAGTGTTGCCAGAGTCATTATAGAGTGCTGGTCAGCTTCTTCTATAGAGAGTGTCCCTGTGTGTGAACCTTCGCACATTACCAAAATACGATCACTCATTCGCAATAACTCAGGAAGTTCAGACGATATCATGATTATCGATTTGCCACTTTCAGCCAGAGCATTCATTAGTTTATATATCTCACTTTTTGCACCAACATCAATACCTCTGGTTGGCTCATCAAAAATAAGTATGTCACAGTTTTTAATTAGCCATTTAGAAATAACGACTTTTTGTTGATTACCGCCGGAAAGATTCTTTACGATCTGATTTATCGAAGGTGTTCTGACATCAATTTTCTCAACATACTCGTTTGATGTATCAAAAATTTTACCCTCATTAATAAATCCGGCATTGGCATATTCATTAAGAGAGGCGAGTACCATGTTATTTGATACACTCATTCCAACTGCAAGACCAAAGCGCTTTCTATCCTCAGAAAGATAACCTATACCATTCTCAACAGCGTCATGTGGTGATTTTATATTAACTTTTTTGCCATTTACATAGATGTCACCATGAGATTTTTTGTCAGCTCCGAAGATAAGTCTTGCGACCTCAGTTCTGCCTGCACCCATTAAGCCTGCAAAGCCGAGTATTTCGCCTTTATGCAGTTCAAAAGATACATCACTTACATCATTTGAGTTTAAATTATCAACTTTAAGAACCACAGGAGCTCCATCAGGAACAGTGCTTGCTTGTTTAGGTGGTTCGTATGTAACACGTCCAATCATCATATGAATGACTTCATCAATTTCCAGTTCAGCTGTATTTTTTGCACCAACCAGCTCGCCGTCCCTTAAGACAGTTACTCTGTCTGTAATTCTTTTAATTTCATCCAGACGGTGAGAAATATAAATAATTCCTACACCTTTTGATTTAAGTTCATTGATTATATCGAAAAGGATGTCAATTTCAGTATCAGTGAGTGTAGCTGTAGGCTCATCAAATACGATTACTTTTGAATCGAAAGATATAGCTTTAGCTATTTCCACTATTTGCTGTTTACCAACAGTGAGATTCTTAACATATTCATTTGGGTCAATGAATACACCAAGTCGCTCAAATAATTCAGCAGATTTCTTAATAATTCTTTTTTCATCCAAGAAAAATCCTTTACCCTCTCTACCAATGAAAATATTTTGAGCTACAGTTAGGTGGTTCATTAAGTTCAATTCTTGGTGAACAATGGATATTCCTGCATTTTGGGCATCTTTTGGTGTTTTGAATACTGATTTCTTACCAAAATAAAATATCTCACCTTCGTCAGCGTTGTATATTCCGGTGAGAACTTTAACCATAGTTGATTTACCGGCTCCGTTTTCGCCCATAAGTGCAAGTACTTCACCAGCTTTTAAGTTAATTGAACAATTATTAAGTGCGTGCACCCCTTGAAAGCGTTTGTCGATGCCAATCATTTCCAAGATGTATTCACTGTTTCTGATCTCTTCCATGGCAAACTCTCCAAATTTTCGAAAATGTGCGCGAAACGTTTAGTTCTTGTGATTGTAACATTCAATCATTGTGTTTGTCAACAAAAATTCTTTAATATGCGTCCATTTTTTGACAAAAAATCAAGTGAGCGCAGTTAAATGTATTTTGAAGTGCGACTAAGCGTAGTAAAATCACATTATTATCAACAAAAACGCGTAGAATAATGCGATATTTTGCATAAAATGCATATTTCAAATGAAAAAGTGCTTGAATTGACAAAACGTTTCGCTCAAGGTATACTTTACATATCCATATTCATGTTTTTTTGTGACTGAGTATTGCGAAAGGAGTGGTTATATCTATGGCCACCACAATTAAAGATGTTGCCCAATATACAGGTCTATCTATTGCGACGATTTCTAAATATATAAACGGTGGAAATGTTTTAGAGGATAATCGTAAGCGTATTGGTGAAGCTATTGAAATACTGGATTATAAGGTCAATTATGCTGCCAGGTCTTTAAAAACAAACAAGACTATGACTGTAGGCATATTACTTCCATCTTTATTCACTCCATTTTTCTCACTTCTCTGTGCACATATTGAACCACTTTTGAAAACACACGGTTACTCTATGATTGTGTGTTGCTATCATGATGATCCTGCTGAAGAAATTCGTAAGCTCCAATTTATGCAATCTTTGAATATAGATGGTATCATTGCAGTACCAACAAGCGCGACTGCTGAAGAATTGATTGCGCTCAATATTCCGGTTGTACTCATGGATAGAAATATACCCGGTCTGGATGGTGTAGTAACAGACAATATAAGCGCTGTGCATGGTGTTGTAGAGGAACTAATTATTCACGGTCACAGACGAATTGGAATTATTCTTGGTCCTCTTGAGGTCACAACTGCTAATGAGCGAAGACTAGGATATGAAAGAGCATTTGCAGACTATAACTTACCAATTGATGAAAATCTAATTAGAATAGGTGACTATGATATTGCTTCAGGATATCGTGAGATGATGGAACTTTTAAACATGAATCCTCCTCCAACAGCTGTAATGGCAAGTTCACACGATATTACAGTCGGCGCAATCATGGCAGCATATGAACGAAAATTAAAAATTCCTGACGACATATCCTTTGTCGGTTATGATGAGGAACAAATTACAAAAGTATTTAACTCGCCGGTTACTACTGTACTTCAGCCCTTGGAAGAAATTGCCGAGAACGTCACAGAGCTGCTTGTTCGACGGATAAATGATGACTACAATGGACACCCACAGTTAATTAGATTAAAAACCACATTGTTGCGTCATCAATCAGTTAAAAATATTTGATAAAATCTACGAAACGCCCATGCGAAACAGATACTGCTTCGTTAGGGCGTTCTGGTGTTAGATAGGAATAGCCATTATGGAAATGACAAAGCATGATGCATTAAAAAAATATTTTGGGCATTCTGAGTTTAGACCATCACAGGATACAGTAATTGATGCGCTTTTAGCAGGGCATGATGTTTTGGGTGTCATGCCAACAGGAGCAGGGAAGTCAATATGCTTTCAAATTCCGGCATTACTTTTGTCGGGCATTACGATTGTTGTATCTCCATTAATTTCATTAATGAAAGATCAAGTCTTCCAACTCCGCAAAGGAGATATTCCCGTTGCTTTTATTAACTCATCATTGACCAAAGAGCAATATCGCGAGGTACTAAAAAGAGTTGGCATTGGCCAGTATAAAATTATATATGTAGCTCCTGAAAGATTAGAAACTGCTGACTTTTTGCAGTTTGCAATTAATACACCAATCTCACTTATAGCTATTGATGAAGCTCATTGTGTTTCCCAGTGGGGACAGGATTTCAGGCCAAGCTATCTTAAAATCTCAAAGTTTGTCGATCAGCTAAAGGTTCGCCCAACCATAGGAGCGTTTACAGCGACAGCAACAGGTGATGTGAAGAGCGATATAATACGCTTGCTTAATCTGCGTGACCCTGTCAGCTTAACAACGGGATTTGATAGACCAAACTTATATTTTGGTGTCGAGAAACCTGAAAATAAGATAAAGCGCTTTTATGAATTAATTGCTTCACGTAATGATCAGTGTGGTATCGTTTATTGCGCAACAAGAAAAGCTGTTGACTCGGTTTGTGCGGCATTGCGACAGCGTGGTATGTCTGCAGGACGTTATCATGCAGGTCTTGAAGATGATGAGCGAAGAATAAATCAGGATAACTTTATTCAAAGTAAAATCTCAGTGGTTGTAGCAACTAATGCATTTGGTATGGGCATAGATAAGCCGGATGTTAGATATGTAATTCACTACAATATGCCCAAGAATCTGGAAAATTACTATCAAGAAGCAGGGCGAGCAGGAAGAGATGGTAATCCATCAGAATGCATTCTTTTATTTTCCGAAGATGATATAAAAACTGCTGAGTATATGATTCAAGACGCAGGTCAAAATATCGGCATTAGTGAGAGAAATCAGCGCAAAATACAAAGGCAAGATGTAAAACGCTTAGATAATATGATAAGATATTGTGAGATTGACGGATGTTTACGCTCGTTTATTCTTAATTATTTCGGTGAAAAGCAAAGAATCAGATGTGGCAACTGCAGTAACTGCTTAAAACCGAGTATCTGGAACAGATGGTTTTGATACTTTCTATCAGGAGAGGAAGATGTATATAAATGACGCTTAATGTTGTAATGGTTGAACCGCTAATTCCACAGAATACGGGTAATATTGCAAGAACTTGCTCAGTTAGCGGAGCAAAATTGCATCTTGTTGGCCCAATGGCATTTGAAATCGATGATAAAAAGTTAAAAAGGGCAGGACTGGATTATTGGCACCAGCTGGATATTTCTTACTATAAGGATATTCACGAATTTTTCGATATCATATCTGATGGAAAGTTAAGCATGGTGTCTAATGACTTGCCAGCTTACCCCGATACTTCTGACTATCCATTTTATTATTTTGAAACCCATGCCCCGCATATTTATACTGAACCGGCATATGAAGATAACTCATATTTGTTTTTTGGAAGTGAAACAAAAGGTCTTGATGAAGCCTTGTTATATAAAAATCCTGAGCAATGTGTACGCTTCCCAATGTTACATGGAGCACGAAGCATGAACCTTTCAAGTGCTGTTGCAGTAGGTGTCTTTGAAGTTTTGCGTCAATGGGGATTTCCGGAACTTCAAAATTTCGGAAAAATGGCCGCCGATACCATTGTATAAACTCCTAAAAAATGTTAATATAAGAGAGCTAAGAAACAAGTAATTTGATCACTAAATTTCGGAGGTTGTAATATTGGTAAAAGTTGACATTAGCGGTGCGTTAGGATTTCTAACTGAAGATGAAATCCATGCAATTGACACAAATAAGCCTTTAATAGATCTGAGCACATTATATGAGAATGGATGGACTGTAGTTCCATCAAATTATAATGATGAACTTGCGTCACAAGTTAAGGACATTGCAAAGAAAATTCAAAATGAATCTGAAGTACTTGTTGTACTCGGTATAGGTGGTTCGTACTTAGGTGCCAGAGCTGCAATAGAGTATATTATTTCACCGAATTACAATATGCTACCAAAAGAAACTCCTGACATCTTATTTGCAGGAAACAATGTTTCAGGTGAATATCTTGAGCAGATAATAGAGCTAATTGGTGGTAGGAACTTTTCAGTGAATGTTGTTTCAAAATCCGGCTCAACAATCGAAACAGCAATTGCTCTGAGGTTTTTCAAGGCAATGCTACTAGAAAAATATGGTCCTCAAGGTCTAAAAGACAGACTATATGTAACGTCTGACATAGGTTCTCCTCTTATTAAGCTTGCTGAGAGCGAAGGGTATGCCTATTTGGAAATGCCACCTGAGGTAGGGGGAAGATATAGTGTTCTTACCGTTGTAGGCCTTTTGCCCTGTGCTGTTGCAGGCATAGATATTGATGAAATGATGGCAGGAGCGCAAGAAGAGTTTGAAAACGGTATTGAAGAAGCCTGTCTTTATGCTGCTGCACGCCAAGTGTTATATCGTAAAGGAAAGAAAATTGAAATGCTTGCATGTTTCGAACCTGCATTTCGTTACACAGGCGAGTGGTGGAAGCAACTCTTTGGTGAGAGTGAGGGTAAAGAAGGTATCGGAATTTTTCCCGCATATGCTGATTATTCTGCAGATTTACACTCTTTGGGTCAATTAGTTCAAGAGGGTGAACGTACTTTATTTGAAACATTTGTTTCATTTAATAAGCCAAGAGTAAACCCATTAGTTCCAGGTGGGGAACTGCACAAAGATAAAATAAGTACAATTGCAGGACTCGACATGCATAAGATAAATGAATCTGCATCTATTGCAGTTAAAAAAGCTCACATTGATGGGGAAGTCCCTGTATTAGAACTATGCCTTCCTGAATTATCTGCAAAATCTTTTGGTGCGCTTGCATATTTCTTTATGAGAACTGTAGCTGTATCAGCGCTTATTTCAGGAGTAAATCCATTTGGTCAACCTGGTGTTGAAGCATATAAGAAAAATTTATTTGCGATTCTTGGACTATAAGTCATTAAAATATAATTTCACAAAATATTTAGGAGGTCGTTATACATGGTTAGATTAATTATGGGTCTGAAAGGCTCAGGAAAAACGAAAAAACTTATTGAATTAGTGCACGATGCTGTTGAAAACGAAAAAGGCGACATAGTTTGTATAGAAAGAAAATCAAAATTAACATATGATATTCCACATAAAGTTAGATTGATCGACGCATCAGAGTATAGCCTAAAAGGTTATGATGCGATTAAAGGATTTATCTGTGGTCTATACTCAGCGAACTATGATATTACACATATATTCATTGATAATGTTCTAAGCATAATTGGAAGAGATGTAGATGAAGACGCAGAGGATTTCTTCGAGTGGTGTGAAAACTTTGGGAAAAAAGAACACATTAACTTTACCATAACAATAAGCGTTGATTTAGATAAAGCAACCGATAGAATAAAGAAGTATTTTCAATAAGATGGCATGCACTTCTAAACAAAATCTATTGCTTCACTGCTGCTGTGCACCTTGTGCTTGTTATGTAATCGAACAGCTTTGCACGGAGTATAATGTATCTCTATTGTTTTACAATCCAAATATTGAACCGTATGAAGAGTATGACAAAAGAAAAAATGAACTGGTGAAGCTTTTGCAAAAAACATCATACTCAGCAGAAGTTGTATTACTCGATAATGAATACGATAATGCCACATTCAGCAATGAGGTATCTGCACTACGTGATCAGCCTGAGAGAGGACAAAGATGCACGGTATGTTTCGATTTGCGTTTAAGCGAAGTCGCCAGACGGGCAAAAGAGGGGGCGTTCGATGTTTTTACAACGACGCTATCTGTAAGCCCGCGAAAAGATGCGAAACTTCTTAACGAAATTGGTCGTAGAACAGCGGACAAGTATGGTGTTAAATACCTGGAAGCCGACTTCAAGAAGCAAGATGGCTATAAACATTCAATTAATTTGTCAAGTCAGTATGGTCTGTATAGACAGAATTACTGCGGATGCACCAAATGACCTTTTATTCGTGGTCGTAATTAATCTGAAGATAAACGAAGGGTATGGTCATTAATTTGAACACAAAAGTAAGAAAAATAGCTTTTTCAGGCGCGATTGCAGCACTTTACATAGCAATAACACTTGCAATTATGCCTCTTTCATTCGGTCCTGTACAAATACGCTTTTCGGAAGTACTTACAATACTACCCTTTTTCTTTCCTGCATCTATCTGGGGTATTTTTATTGGTTGCATAATTGCGAACCTATTCAGCCCCTACGGTTTAATCGATATTGTTGTTGGACCGACTGCTTCACTTATTGCTGCGATATGTACATGTTATCTTGGTATGTCACGAGGACGTGATAGTGTATTTATAAAAGCACTTGCGTGTTTTCCTCCGGTAATATTTAATGCAATATTTATCGGAGCGATGATTGCGTATTTTATAGTCGGAGATTTATCATCAAACTTATTTATCAACACATTTATAATATATGGACTTTGGGTGGGATTGGGACAACTCATAGTTTTATATTTAATTGGTTTCCCTTTAATGATTTATTTACCAACGACTAGGGCTATGGATAGATTATATTATTTATATTCAGGAGGAGATACGAAATGAAAGTAAAGAAGGCTGTAATACCTGCTGCTGGTCTTGGAACGCGCATGCTTCCGGCAACAAAATCAGTACCGAAAGAAATGCTCCCAATTCTTGATAAACCTGCAATTGAGTACATTGTGGAAGAAGCGGTTGAATCAGGAATCGAAGATATACTAATTATTACAAATCGAGGCAAGGGAGCTATAGAAGATTACTTTGATTATGCTCCTGATTTAGAAAACAGTCTAAAGCGTGCAGGCAAGTTAGAAACATATGAGCGTGTAAGAATGCCGGTTCAGCGTGCAAATGTGTTTTTCGTAAGGCAAAAGGAAACTAAGGGACTTGGGCATGCAGTATGGTGTGCAAAAGAGTTTGTAGGCAATGAGCCTTTTGCAGTATTGCTCGGTGATGATGTCATGGTTGGCGAAAAGCCTGTTATTAAGCAACTGATTGATGCTGCCGAAAAATATAATGCATCAGCTGTTGGAGCCCAGTGGGTGACTGATGAAGCCGTCACAAAGTACTGCTCATTAAAAATTGATAAATTAGAAGACAGAATATATAAAGTGTCTGATGTTATTGAGAAGCCACCAATAGAAAAGAAGTACTCAAATTACGCAATATTAGGCAGATATGTACTCACTTCTGAAATCTTTGAGATACTAGAAAACACTCCACCAGGATTTGGAGGAGAGATTCAACTAACTGATGGTCTAAATACTCTATGTAAAGTAGCGGATATGGTTGCAGTTGACTTTGATGCGAAACGCTTTGATACAGGCAATTTAATAGGCTTTATGGAAACTACACTAGAGTTTGGACTAAAACATCCCGAAGTAGGCCCATGGCTAAGAGAATATATTAAGAACTTAAAATATTAAATAACGCAAAACGCAAAAACAGGGTTGTATTGAAACAGCCCTGTTTTACTTGAAAGTTATATAATTGTTTCAGATTAACCTGCTGCGAGTGCTCTTTCTAACCAAACTGCAGCAACGTCCATTGCTTCGTAGAAACTTGTTTTCTCGCTCTTTTTTACAATCCTATCTCTTGACTTAAGGTTAGGGTCAGTGTACTGGAGTTGAACTTGTACTCGAGATGCTAGTTCAAGATCTTCCAGTGGTTTTGTATCTGTGATTTGTAACATGATAATGTACTTATCTGACATACTGCCATAATAAATCATATTATCTTTTCTTCTAAGAGGGTGGCCTTTATACTCAAGAGGCATGCTCTTTGCTTTTTTGGTTGTTGACATTTAGTATAACTCCTTTATATGGAATGCTACAGAATTGTAACACGTTCTATACCAACTGTCAAATTTCAATTACACTAAACGTCTTGCACCGAATAGTGGCCTAGAGCTTAGTTGAGAGATTATAACGCCAACGTTACGACCGGAGGCGTGAACGAATCTATCGCCACCAAGATATATGCCAACATGAGTCACTCTTCTGCCGTTTGAAGAGAAGAATACTAAATCACCCGGTTCAAGTTCTTCTAAAGTAACGGGAACACCGTTATCTCTAAATTGTCCTGAAGCTGTTCTTGTAACACTGATGCCAAAGTTTCTCATGACATATGTGACAAGGCCGGAGCAGTCAAAACCTGATGGAGAAACGCCACCCCATACATATCTATAGCCATTGAAACCTTCCGCGAAATCAGCTATTTGTTGCCCTAAAGGAAGAGATGAGCTTGTAGATTGTCTGCTATGAGTAGGTGTTGAGCTATTAATAGGAATATTTCTAGAGTATGCAGGAGCAATAGTTATCATGTCAAAACGTACATGACTTGTAGAGCTACCATGTCGTACAGTATTCAAATCATTATTTATATTAATAATGTTTATTGCTGTGCTTTGCGTGTGAGATTCATATCTTTTGCAAGTTGTGGACGGTCTTTGTTGGAAACTGGGAAGATCACGTCTACTCGCGCTAGAATATACTGATTCACTTGCATATGTAGTAGCATGTGCAGTATCGGAAAAAGGAATCATGGTAGCAACAATGGCTACTAGAAGTATTGATATGATGAACTTTTTCACTAATTTCATAAAATGTTACCCTTCTGAAATGTAACCGAATTGTAACATAATGTAACCAATGTGTCAATCATTATTTTTGACAAAAATAGTCCAATTTAAAAATTAAGAATATTTCAGTAAAGCAAAAGGAGCTGTTTTGCAACAGCTCCGAAAAATAGCGTTTAATTATATTATTATCTTCCGCCTTTGTCGTATGGCTGACCAACAGCCTTTGGTGCTTGTGAATTCTTTGAAGTAAAAGCGAGTAAAACCAGAGTTGCAATATATGGCACCATATTATAGAACTCGGCAGGTATGCCTAAATTCAAAAGGAAAGGTATTGCCGAGAAGCTGTTTGAAATGGCTTGTAAAATTCCAAAGAATAATGCAGCAAGTAAGATTCTTAATGGTTTCCATGCACCGAATATGAGTACAGCAAGAGCTAGAAATCCGTATCCTCGTACATCTCCGCCAAATCTTGTTGAGATTGGAATAACCCATATCAAACCACCCATACCCGCAAGTGCTCCTGAAATAAGCACTCCGGCATAACGCATTTTAACAACGTTAATACCAACAGAGTCTGCCGCTTGAGGATGTTCACCACAAGCTCTAAGTCTTAGACCAAACTTAGTTTTGTATAAAACAAATGCAGAAATACCGAAAATCAAAAACCCTAAATACGTAGTAATATAAGTATTTTGGAAGAGTAATGGTCCGAGAAAAGGAATATTGCCAAGTACCGGCACGCTGTCTATTCTAAACTGATTAATGAACGATATATGCTGTTCGTCCATATAAAAGATTGCAGTATAAATTGCAAACGCAGGTGCAAACATATTGATAGCAATACCACTTATAACCTGATTGGCTTTTAAGTTAATTGATGCAAATGCGTGAAGCAAAGACATAATGATACCTGTAGCCATCGCAACTAGTAATGCCAGAAGAAGAATTCCTTGATCCATAATATCACGGTCGGGGCTTTGAAACAATGTAAGAAACATTACGCCAGTAAATGCACCCATGACCATTTTACCTTCAAGTGCGATATTAACAATACCGGATCTTTCAGAGAACATTCCGCCCAGTGCAACAATCAAAAGGGGAATTACAAAAAACATTGTAGCTTGCGCTATGAAAAAAAACACATCCATAATATCTTAGTCCTTTCTACGGAAAATCAGTTTGCCGATACTTGTCCTAACAAATAGTACAAATGCACAGAAGTAAATGATAACAGATATTATAATGTAAACAAACTGTGCGTCAAAATGCGGTTGCAATTGTGCTCCGCCTCTAAGCAGATACGAAACAAATATTCCGGAGAAGATGACCCCTATAGGATGGGTGAGTCCAAGAAATGCAACAGAAATCCCTGTAAAGCCTTCAGCAGCAAGAACAGGCATTGCAGTCATTGATAATCCGGTACCATTCATAAAGTTAAGAGCTCCGCCAATTCCTGCTATAGCTCCGCAAATTACCATTGAGCGAACGATATTGGAGTTTTGGTTTATACCGGCATATTTTGCAGCGTCTTTATTGAGACCGCAAGCTTTTAGTTCATAACCAAAAACAGTCTTGTTTAGAATGATATATACAATAATTGCAATTGTCATAGCAATCAGTATGCCGATATTTACAGATGAAGTTCTAAATCCGGTACCTAATGCCTCTCTAAAAATATATTCAAATCCTAATGTAGGTAAATTAGAGTCAGCAGGCAAATGCTGTGTTGTTGTTCTACCAATATCAAAAATAGTATTCTGTATTAACCAGCTGAGAAAAAACATAGCGATGTAGTTGGTCATGATAGAGGTTATGACCTCGTGTACATTACGATATGCTTTGAGCAACCCGGGAATCATGCCCCATAGACCACCTGCAAGTGCCGCACCCAGAATAGAGCAAATAATACGTAGCCATGGAGGCAAGAACGTAAACTCAACGCCTATATATATAGCAACAAATCCACCCATAGCGAATTGTCCTGCAGCACCTATGTTAAACAGGCCGGTTTTAAATGCAAAGGTGACAGACAGTCCTGTAAGTATTATTGGAGTGGCATCTAACAGCACATCACCAACATTTCGCATAGTACGCGCTCCGAATGTTAACACTGTCAAAAATGCGGGCCATGCTTGCTCAGCATCACTTATCAGTAGTACAATAAATCCGATTAACAGACCGGCAATTATAACAATGAGAGTAGATAATAAACTTAATATTCCGGCACGCTTCATACAACCACCTCATCTCTTTTTGCACCAGCCATATATAGACCAAGTTCAGAAAATGTAACTTGCTTAGGATCAACATCTGCTACTATTTCACCCTCATACATAACAAGAATACGATCACTAACATCCATTACTTCGTCAAGTTCAAGGGAAACGAGTAATACTGCGGCTCCATCATTACGTGCCTTTATGATTTGACTATGAATATTCTCAATTGCACCAACATCCAGGCCTCTTGTTGGTTGCACGGCGACAAGTAACTTAGGTTCCATGTCCAGCTCTCTGGCAATAATTGTTTTTTGTTGGTTGCCTCCTGACATACTGCGAGCAGGTGTTAGTGAACCTTCACCACTACGGATGTCATATTTCTCAATTAACGCATCACTGTATTTATAGATTTCACTATTACGCAAAAATCCTTTATTCTGAAACTGCGGGGTATAGTACTTCTCTAAAATAAGATTGTATGCAAGATTATAGTCTAGTACGAGGCCATGACGATGTCTATCTTCAGGAATATGAGCCATTCCGGCTTTGCTATGTGCTCTAATGTGGGAATGTGTAATATTCTGTCCACTAAGTACAATCGTTCCCGAGCTAGCAGGCTGTATTCCGGTTAGTGCATAGACCAGTTCAGATTGACCGTTTCCATCTATTCCTGCGATGCAAACAATTTCACCGGCTCTTACGTCAAATGAAACATTGTTCACTAAGTTCTTCTTATGTAATTTGCTTCTAACAGTTAAATCTTTAACATCTAAGATTACATCGCCGACTTCAATTTCGGGTTTGTCAACGGTGCGGCTGACTTTTCTGCCAACCATCATTTCAGACATAGTTTCAACATCAGTAGATTCAACATCTACCGTTCCGACTAGTTTACCTTTGCGCAATACTGTACAACGATCTGCAACACGCTTGATCTCATCCAGCTTATGGGTAATGAAGAGTATTGACTTGCCTTCATCTTTTAATCCCTTCATGATATTCATAAGCTCGTCGATTTCTTGAGGTGTTAATACAGCAGTGGGTTCGTCAAAAATCAATATTTCGTTTTCACGATATAACATTTTTAATATTTCAACACGCTGTTGCATTCCAACCGTAATATCAGAAATATATGCATCAGGATTGACAGCCAGACCATAGCGTTGAGATAGCTCAACCACACGTTCACGTGCTTTATCCATACTCAAAACAACACCAAAGTGTGTACTTTCAACTCCAAGCACAATGTTTTCTAACACAGTGAAATTGTGGACGAGTTTAAAGTGCTGATGCACCATACCAATACCATATCTGGTAGCATCATTTGGTCCGTTAATCCTGATTTTTTTTCCATCTTTATAAATATCTCCACGCTCCGGAGAATAGAGTCCAAAAAGAACACTCATGAGAGTGGATTTACCAGCGCCGTTTTCTCCCAGGAGTGCATGAATTTCCCCTTTTTCAAGTTGTAAGGTAATATCGTCGTTTGCGATAATCCCGGGAAACTCTTTCGTGATATTTCGCATTTCAATAATATACATATTATTCTAAGCTCCGTTTCAAAAGCTATTTAAGTCAAAGCATGTTTGTAGGAAGCTGCCTAATGACAGCTTCCTACTAGGTAATAAGTTAGTTAATGTAGTTTACAGTAACAAGGCTAATGTCGATTAGGTCATTCGGGTCAGTGCTTCCACCTTCTGCAGGTAGTACTGTTGATACTACAATAGAACCAGCTGCCATTTGTGCCATAATTGCATCGTATTGTGCAACTGTGAAGTTTGAGAATCTTGATGTGTCCATTGGTAGGCCAACACCATTAACAGCTGCGTTAAACAGAAGGTTGCTTCCGCCGCGGAAGTTACCACTAACAAAATCTGTAAGCATGTCGTTAACTGATACGCCGAGTGCTTTCATAGCTGATGTTAAAACTCTTGGAGAGTCAGCAGCTTGGTCAACGTCAACGCCAATCGCCCATGTACCTGCATCTTCTGCCGCTGAAATTACAGAGAAACCTGCACCACCGGCTGCAGCAAAGATAACTTCTGTGCCTGCTGCATACCAAGCGCCTGCCATTGTTGCAACTTCCGGACTTGGAGCAAATCCACCGATGTAGTGATAATTAATTGTAACTTCACCTTCGTCAAGACCTAGTGCAGCTGCTGCATAGTCAGCACCTTCAACAAAGCCATGACCGAAGCGTACAACTGCAGGAACAGCTACGCCGCCCATAAAGCCGAGCTCTCTATAGCCTTCCATAACAGCTGCATAACCTGCTGCAAAGCCTGATTGCTCTTCTGCATAAAGGATTGATACTGTGTTTGATGCTTCTCTTGGACCGTCGCCGGCATTTGGTCTTGTATCAAGAACAACAAACATTACATCCGGGAAGAAGTCTTGAGCTTCATAAACTGATGCTGCAAAGTGGAAGCCAGGTAGTATAAGAACGTCTGCACCCCATTCAATTGCGAGGAGCATTGTATCTATACGAGCTTCATCATCTGCTGCTGATGCTTGGAAAAATGCTGCATTGTTTGCTGGGTCTAATCCATTGTCTTCAAGGAATCCAACGATGCCCCACCATGCGCCTTCGTTGAATGATCCGTCAAATTGAATTGACTCAGGACCATGTGCAACTAGAGCAACACGAATGTCAACATCATCTGCTGGTTCTTCAGTTGGATCATCTGCAGGGTCATCTGCAGGTTCTGGTTCCGGCTCCGGCTCTGGCTCCGGCGCAGGCTCAGGAGTTACTTCCGGTTCTGGATCTGCTGCAGGGGCTGGTTCTTCAGCACAAGCTGCAACCATAGCTACTACGAGCATAAGTGCTAGTAGTAGTGCGAGAATTTTGCTGGGTTTTTTCATAATTATTTCCTCCATTAAAATATATTCAAATAACGAAGCTAAAACTCTATATGAATTTAAATTGCCTCGAAAATTGACGAGATATTACACACATTTGTGCTCAGTTTGTGCATAATCTTTCCACATTTTGCGCACATTTGTTACGGATGATATTGTATATTGTGAACTGCTTCATGTCAAGACAAAAAAATAATAAAATTATGACGAAAATTACAACATATAGTATATTGTGAAATGTTACAGTTGCACAGGTTGTTGTTTCGCTGAGAATAAGACAATTTTAGAAAAATATAATTATTGCCATATCTTTTATGCAGTGGTAAAATTTATTATAAATAATTAATGTTTGGAGAGTAGTATTTATGGAAACTTTATATCATATTGGTTTTGATAGTTCACACGGCGCAAAATATGTGCTTTTACCGGGTGATCCCGGTCGTGTTGAGAAGATTGCACAATATCTGGATAATCCTCGTTTTCACTGCCAAAATAGGGAATACACAACATGGCTCGGTGAACTTGAGGGCGAAACTGTAATGGTTATGTCTACAGGTATGGGTGGCCCTTCTACGGCTATTGCTGTTGAGGAGCTATTTCAAACAGGTGTTCATACGTTTATTCGTATAGGTACATGTGGTGGCATGGCAGAGCAGGTAGTTGGTGGTGACATTGTTGTTGCAACCGGTGCAATCCGTGTTGAAGGCACAAGCAAGGAATATGTACCTATCGAATTTCCTGCAATTGCTGATTTAGATGTCACTAATGCTCTTGTTGATGCTGCTAAAAGCTTAGGTGTCACTTGGCATGCTGGTGTAGTGCAGTGTAAGGATTCATTCTATGGGCAACATTCTCCTGATCGTATGCCTGTTGGTGAAGATTTACAAAAGGACTGGAGAGCGTGGATTAAAGCTGGTTGTCTTGCTTCTGAAATGGAGAGTGCAACGCTTTATATTGTTGCTCAGATTCTTCGAGCAAGAGCAGGTTGTGTGCTCAGTACTGTTTGGAATCAAGAGCGTGAGGCAAAGGGTCTGGACAATCCCAAGTGTCATGATACGGCTCTTGCAATTCAAACGGCTGTTGATGCTGTAAGGATCTTGATAAAGTCGTAAGTAATTGGTGCTCACACCCATCTTGCATCAGTCACTACATTTGCAATTTCTTCCGCTTGATTGCGCATCCTTGCGCAAAATCGCGGGCGCTCCGCATCCGTGCTCCGCTTTGAAATTGCAAATACAGCGACTGATCGTGGGTGCGAGTATTACTTACTTACAAGAACCTTTGATTCATAATATTCAAAAATTCTTCAATTATACACCAGACATCATACGGCAACTCTGTTCTGTCGTGATGCTCGGTTATTTTGCTATTGAGTCTACAGCGGATTGTTCCGTTAGGTAGTTGCAGGAAGCCTGAGTTTTTACTGTTATTGAAATCTTCTTCTGTCGTGAAGAATGTTAGCTTGTGGAGATATGGTGCGCTTGTGTAGGGGCAGAATGCTTCACAGTTACCGCATTCATTACACATAAAGTCAATATGTACAATCTGGGGGCGACCGTCTACTGTTATGGAGATGTTCGCCCTATTTGGGCATACATCTACACAGTTTTCGCATATTTTGTCACATTCTAAGCAGCGTTCAGATTCACATATATTTGAGTTGCTGCAATAGAGATGCCCTTTTTTGTTTCGTACTGCTTCAAGATCATTACAAACATTGTTTACATCAGCCCATTTTCTATAATTCGTTCCTGTGATGCTTTCAGCACACGCTGCGGCGTCTGCAATCGCTTCGGCAATTGTTGCGGGTCCATTTTTTGCATCTCCAATGACATATATATCATCTGCTTTGCTTTGTGTGGAGCAAACAAGTGCTTTATTTCCGATTGCTGCGATTAATGTATTAGCTTGTATTTCTACAAGATTATTAGTTTGAACAGGACTTCGCCTGCCTGATGAGTCAGGTTCGCCCAGCTTCATTTGATGGCAAGTAAGTACACCGCCCGTTATACTCTTCGGTGACAGTAGTTCGTAAAACTCAACACCTTCAGATAGAGCAAGTTCAAGTTCTTCTATGTCTGCGGGCATATAGTCTTTTGTTCTGCGGTATACAATAGAAACATTTTTCACACCGCGTATACGTTTGGCGGCGCGTGCTGCGTCCATTGCAGTATTTCCTCCGCCAACGATTGCAATATTTTCTCCAAAGAGATTGCTTGAAACAATACTTTCGGTATTATTCTCAGCTGATGTTTTTGCATCATGTTTGAGATGTGCGAGAAATTCAAGTGCGTCAATAGCAAATCCCTCTTCGAGTTCAATATCTATGGGCAACCATGCTCCGGACGCAATGATAATTTTTTCGAACCCTTGATTACGTAGGCCGCTCATGCAACCAATCTCAGTATTGAGCTTTACTTCAATGCCCATTGCTTTAATCAACGCTATGTCATTATCAATGGCTGTTTCAGAAATACGGAACTCAGGTATAACATGACGGACAATACCGCCTAATGAGTTTCTTTTTTCAAAAATTGTTACAGTGTGTCCTGACTTTGCGAGGAAATATGCAGCAGACAGCCCTGCAGGACCACCGCCTACTACTGCAATGTTACTTTGTGTTTTCGGAATCTCATTTTTGCTTGCTAATTCCGACATCAGTTCGTCATATGCTCGTTCAGTAATGTCAAGTTTTGCTGAGCGTATATTAACGCTTCCTTCGTAGAAGTAGCGTGTGCACTTATGCATACAGTGGTGTGAGCATATGGTTCCGGTTATAAATGGTAGAGGATTTTGCTCTGTTATAACTTTTAATGCTTCAAGATACTTTTCTTCACCTGCAAACTTGAGATATGTAGGTACATCCTGCCCGAAAGGACAACCTTCAGTGCAAGGAGCGATGAAGCAGTCAGTTAGAGGTACGCTTTCGTTTATTTTGCGCTGCGGTTCTAAACCAGATCCTTTTTGGTATATGGGATCAGTGAATGATTTATCGACAAGTGTTTGAAGTTTTGACAGATCTACTTGCGCTAGAGCTAGAGCGTCACCAGAATTGCCAACATCACTAAGTTGCTTAGCGATTTGATAAAGTCGCATGTAACCGCCGGGCTTTAGTAATGTGGTTGCAAGGGTTACAGGCCAGATACCTGCTTCAATAATATCGATAATGTTTCTGGCATCCGCTCCTCCTGAAAAACTGATACGTAGTTTTCCGTCGAAAGTTTTTGACAACCTGTTTGCAAGTTCAATCGAGAGAGGGAAGAGGGAACGTCCCGACATGTACATCTCTTCACCGGGAAGTTCATTTTTTGTGATTTGTACAGGAAATGTGTTAGTCAGTTTTACACCAAAATCAAGTGAAAGACCATCTGCAAGTGCTTGTAAACGCTTTAACATTGGCACTGCATCATCATATTGTAAGTCAGCTTTGAAATGTCTGTCATTAAATGTAACATAGTCAAATCCGAGCTTATTAAGAGTTTTACGAGCATAATCATAACCAAGCAGAGTAGGATTGCACTTAATATATGTGTGCAGTCCTTTTTCTTTTAGAAGATAGGTTGCAATGCGCTCAATCTCCTCAGGAGGACAACCATGTAATGTTGATAGGGTAATTGAATCACTTATCTTTGATGAAAGACTATCAATGAGGTGTTTGTCGACATGTTTGAATTGGGATAAATTTTCGATTGTCCATTGAATGCACTGCTTCCAACTTTCGGTGTTTTCAGCGTTCTTAAGTCCTTCAATGAAATTGTCGATTTTATTTGTTTTTATGCCTTCCAAGTCATAACCGACACTCATATTAAAAACAAAGCCTTTGTCGCCACCAAGACCGAGCTCACGACTCAGGAGTGTTATTGCAAACCAACCCTTGATATATTCATCAAGTGCTTGGGGAACGTAGAGTTCTGTGGACCATTCAACATTGTATCCCTCGTCTTGGGCGAGTATGCAAGGTTTGGATACGGGCAAGTCCTCACCGTCGAGGGTTTGTACTGTTTTGAGCTCGAAGAAACGTGCTCCTGCCACATAGCTTGCAATGAGATTTTGTGCAAGTTGCGTATGGGGGCCGGCAGCAGGACCAAATGGCAGTTCTAGCTTCTCACCGAATATTTCATAGTTGTTTGCAGAGTCAGCATTGAAAAGCTTACGAACTCCAAACACAGAGCCTTCAGTTTTATATTCATTTAATGCCCATTGCATTAATTGCCCAAAAGGTATTTGCCTCATTAAATCACCCATAATAAATTTCTCCTAATCCAACCCTGCCCTCTTTAGTAAAGAGGGTGGCTCCGCAGAGCCGGGTGTTTTGTCCTTGCGGATGTTGTATACTTCTATGTGTATGTGGCTTTCGTAATTGTCAAAGTGCCTACCTCGAATTAATCCTACTCCATAGCAACCCCGCACGCTCTCGGCATTTTGCTAATATTGCTTCTTCGTCAATGCCAATCAGTTCACGGTCTTTCATTTTAACAACACCGTTAATTACAGTAGTAATAACACTACGTCCGCTCATGCCAAAGAGAATATGGCCGTCGCAATTGTTAGCGGACATTGGAGTTAGCGGGGTATAGTCACTCACGATAATATCAGCAACCGCTCCTGATTTGAGAACTCCGATTTTTGAATTAAATAATCTGCTAAGAATCTTTGAATTATTTTCAAACAGCATTTTTGGAACTTCACTCCATGCAACAGTTGGATCTGCAAGTTCATGCTTGTGAATAATATTTGCAACCTTTTCAGATTCAAACATATCATTTGTATATCCATCAGTACCTAGTCCCAATAAAATATCGCGCTTTATCATGTCCATGCAAGGGGGGATACCTACGGCATTACCCATGTTTGACTCGGGATTGTGAACTACCATTGTGTCTGTTTGCTTAATTATATCCAACTCTTCTTCATTAACATGAATACAATGTCCGGCGATTGTATGTTTACCAAGTATTCCAATGTCATGTAAGCGATTTATAACACGTTTACCATATTTTGTCAGACTATCTTCCACATCAGCAGTACCCTCAGCAACATGTATATGGAATCCTATGCCATCAGGTGTATTTTCTTTACATAGTTCGATTGTGCTATCAGAAAGTGTAAAGGAAGCGTGCATTCCCATCATGCCCTTAATCATATCAGACTCATCTGTCATTGCGTATTTTATAAACTCTGCATTCTCTGCAATAGCTTCACGCATTTTATCTTCGCCATCTCTGTCAGATACCTCATAGCAAAGGGATGTGCGTACTCCTAACTCAATTGCAGCTTCAGATATTGCAAATAAGCTGCCACGAATACCACCGTAACTGGCATGATGGTCTAGTACAGTGGTGCAACCGTTTTTAATGCAATCAAGATATGTTGCCATTGCACTCCATCGAGTATCTTCGATCAATAAATGGCGGTCTAGAGTCCACCAAAGCCCATCAAGGATATCAAGGAAGTTTTTTGATGCATGGCCATTAATTGAAAGGCCACGTGCAAATGCACTATATATATGGTTGTGAGCATTAATCATGCCGGGCATTATAATGCCACCATGTGCATCAATAAATTCTGCATTTGGGTATTTTTCTTGTAATTCCGAAGTTAATCCGACTTCTTTAATCAGGCGCCCGTCCGTAACAACAGCACCATTTTCAATAAGTTGATTATTTGCACCTCGAGTTATTAATCGTCCATTACCTATAAGCAGCATAGTATAGTCCTTTCATATTGCTTGTATTTCTGTTAGCGTTGCAACTCACGATTACGATTAATCATGGTATTTGCAAAATATGCTCAAATTCCATTCTTATTCAGAAAATCATTCAACAGATTCATACATACGGATTTTCTGTATTCTACGCTGACTCGTCCCGGTCTTGGTATTATTGCATTGTTATATGCAGATAGATAGTCAGCTTTTAATGCTTTTGCTTCATTTATTGTTTTCCCAATCAACATCTCGTCGATTTCAGGATGACGAATGATTGTGTCTTTAACAGCGCCGAATGCTACAGATATGTTTTTGATAATCTTGTTTTCTTCATCAACGTCAAGTATTCCGGCAAATGATGTCCTTGCTATTGCCAGAGCATTTCTTGCGCCCACTTTTGTGTAATAATAGTTTTCAAGACCATATTTTGGCATTAGTATTTCAACGATAAGTTCGTCACCGGCAAGTGCGGTTTTACTCCTGCCGAGATAAAACTCATGAATAGGTAATATTCGCTCATTATCAGCAGATACTAATCTGAGTTTCGAATCAGTGACCATAAATATGAGGGCCGAATCTGCTTTTGCGGAACCGTTTGCAATGTTTCCACCAAAAGTGCCTGCGTTGCGAATAGCAGGTGCAGCAATTTGCGAACAGGCTTCTTTCAAAATAGCAGGGGTATGTGGAGAAGCAATTGCATCTGTAAAGGTACAGGTTGCGCCAAAACGAATATAGTCGGTGTCAGCTGTGATCTGATGCATTTCTGGTATCTTGTTTATATATAAATATTCAGATTGCTCACATGTGCCTGATACCATTAGGTCGGTGCCTCCACAGTAGGGGATAAGGTCAGTGTTTTTGCGTAAGTCAAGTGCTTCAGCAAGTGTAGTGGGTGCGGATGATTTTCCCTTGTTCGTTGTTTTGATCGTTTTGTTTACCATAATCCACTACCTTCCTTTGCTGCAATATCAATAGCCTTTACTATTGCATTATATCCTGTGCACCGACAAAGATTTCCTGATATTCCAATACGTATCTCTTCATCTGTTGGTTGTGGATTTTCTGAGAGCAGACTTTCTGATGCCATCATCATGCCGGGAATACAAAACCCGCATTGCACCGCAGACATGGAAGCATATGCTTTATCGAGAACAGCGAATCTCTCAGTTTTGCTATATCCCTCAATGGTTAGAACCGTTGCACCTGTCAAGCTACCCATTGCAACCAAGCATGAGTTGACCAGCTTTCCGTTAACAATAACAGCACATGCGCCACATTCTCCCTCTTTGCAACCGCATTTAGTACCTGTTAATTCCATTTCACCACGAAGCACATCAAGGAGTCTGGCTGATGGATTACCGGTATATATTGTATTTTCATTATTTAGAACAAAGGTTATTTCATTTGACATTGTTGTAATTACTCCTTACTACAAAGTTCAGACTACATGCTCATTATTTTCAATACATCTTCTGCCATGAAGGGTAACTTATGTATGTTTATACCCAGTGCATTTTGGATTGCTTCAATTACTGCGGGAGCGCTTCCCACATTCGGCATTTCACCTGCGCCCTTTGCGCCAAATGGACCTTCAGGATACTCTTCAACATGAAGCATTATCTTTAGTTTAGGGATATCAAGAGAGGTAGGAATTATATAGTCACAAAGGAGTTTATTGCCGATTTTGCCATTTCTTGGTGCACAATCTTCCATGATCGCCCAGCCTATACTTTGGATAAAACCACCCTCCATTTGACCTATTACTATATTTTCGTCTATTGGAGTACCAACATCAAAGGATCCCCATGCATCTAAGATAGTTATATTACCTGTCAATGTATCAACCTCAACTTCAACGGCATTAACTGCCCAGGAATATGTTGGATAAGCATCTCCTTTAAAGGTATCTAAATCAAATGGAATCATGAACTCAGGGTGTTCATAGTGTTGTTCAAAAATCTGTTCCTCTCCATCTATCCACTCAGCTTTCATTCTGGCAGCAGCACGACGCAAGAGTTCGCCAACAACCATAATAGAGCGTGATGCAACAGTTGGACCTGAATCAGGAACTCTTGAGGTGTCAGGTAATTCAATTACAATTTGTTCTAGCGGCAATTCAAGTTCACGGGCGACTATTTTCACAAAAGTTGTACTTAAACCTTGTCCCATATCGGTATTTCCGGTTAATATTTCAACTTTCCCATTAGGATATTTCTTCAGTTGAGCCACTGCTTTGATAATATCTCGCTCACCATTGCCTGTGAATCCACAACCATGAAATATAGCAGAAATACCAATGCCACGTCTGTGTCGTCCTGATTGTTTTTTATAATCATTCATCTTGTTGAAATAATCGCTCTCACAAAGCACAGAATCCATCATTTCATTCAATGGAACAGGGAAGTGATATTTACCACTTGTAGAAGTAAGGTCGCCTTGCTTAGCAAAATGAGCACGCTTAAACTCTACAGGGTCAACTCCCAGCTCTTTTGCAATATGTGTCATAAACATTTCGATTGCGAAAAATACCTGTGGAGCTCCAAAGCCTCGAAATGCTCCGTTGGGTATGGTATTTGTTTTCGGCGCACGTCCATGAACATGTAAATTAGAGATATCATAAACACCACATGCACCTATAGTCGCACGTTGTAATACAACCATAGACATTGTTGTGTATGCACCAGAATCAATCATAACATCAATATTCATTCCAATGATTTTTCCGTCTTTCAAAGCAGCCTTGTACTTGCAATAAGATGGATGGCGCTTGCTTGTCGCGAGAATATCTTCTTCACGTTCGAACACGACTCGGATACGTTTTTCAGGAACTTTGTATGCAGCAACAGCGACTTGACATGCTAGTGTTGACGGAAAATCTTCCTTACCGCCAAATCCACCACCTGTTACATCTTGACGGACTATTACGTTTTCTGATGAAAGTCCCATTGCTCTTTCAACAGCTCTGCTTACGTAATACGGGCATTGCAATGAACCATTAATAAACATTTTGCTATCACGATATTCAGCAATCATGCCGTTAGTTTCTAAATAGACATGTTCCTGTAATCCTGTGCTGTAGGTATGTTCTATGATTTTGTCAGCATTTTTAAATGCATCATCAGAGTCGCCTTTGTCAATTTTAAACTCATAGAATAGTTCGTCAGATAAGTGTGGGTCAAAAATAGGAGTTAACTCATCATATTCAACATTGATTTCGCCTAAAAGTTTATTTACTTCATGTTCGTCAGAACCAACCAACATTCCGATTGGGTCGCCAATGAACTCAACATTGTTGGTGAAAACAGGTGTATCATCTGCAATCATGTGTACTTCATTGAAACCTGGAACGTCGTTTTTATCAACATAGTAATAGTCTGGGGGTAAGTCGGGGAGGGTGACTTTCTTGACAAAGCCTTTGGCAATGGTAGATCGCAAAATACGACCGAAAAGCATTTCATCAGTGGGGTAGTCGCAAACATAGATTGCGCTACCGTTTGTTTTAGATGAATGGTCAACTTTTTGTATTGATTTACTCAAAGGATTCATAAGAGCCCTCCTTTATAATAACGTCATTGCGGGGCTTTGACCCGCAATCCTCTGAACACAGTGTCGATTTATGGGATCCCGGATCAGGTCGAGGCTGCTGAAAAAGCCCCTTTGAAATCCACCCCGGCACGACATTTCCCTCGCGGAAATGAAAACGGTGTAGTAAAACTCTAATTTCCGTAAAATACTCAGATATTA
>Ga0123355_10000142_pt1 | contig 85673 bp, 77 predicted proteins | sample TergutEmb28metaG_3_FD_89872 | JGI IMG/M metagenome (GOLD analysis project Ga0123355, IMG submission 89872) | Embiratermes neotenicus P1 segment gut microbial communities from Petit-Saut dam, French Guiana - Emb289 P1 | ecosystem: Host-associated > Arthropoda: Insects > Digestive system > Gut ... | reverse complement strand
TGCTCCGAATTTTACCAAGCTAGACCAAGCGATTATGTACGGTGTGACGGGGGCGATTCCGAAGTATCTGTCGTTGTTTGATGATTCGCTATCCTTGGATGATAATGTAAAGGGGCAGTATTTCGACCGGAACGCTTATCTTTTTGAAGAAACGGATAATTTGTTAAAACAGGAATTCAAAGAACCCGCACTCTATCAATCCATAATCACGGCGATAGCAAGTGGCGCATCGCAGATGAAGGACATCAAAAGCAAAGTTGGCGAGGAAAGCAGTACAGTTGCAACATACATGAAATCACTACTGGATACTGGTATTGTCAAAAAAGAAATCCCTGCAATGGATAAGCCGGGTAGCCGTAAGACAATTTATCGGCTGGACGATGGTATGTTTCGCTTCTGGTATCGCTTTGTATACCCGAATGTGTCTCTTGTTACGCTTGATAAAGGTGAGATAGTGTACAGCCGCATTCTACCGCAGATTACTGGTTTTATGGGCGAGGTTTTCGAGAAGCTGTGCATCGAATATATGTGGAGTATTTACACAAAGCTGCCCTTTGCATTCCAAAATATCAACCGCTGGTGGGGCAACAATCCTGAATTGAAGTCGCAAGCAGAAATTGATTTTATCGCATATAGTAATGATGAAGAACAAGCCATATTTGGCGAATGCAAGTGGCGAAATGAAGAACTTGACAGGGGCGTTATCGAAGAATTGATTGAAAAATGCAAGATGTTCCGTCAGTTTGCGCAGAAGCATTATTATTTCTTTTCCAAAAGCGGGTTCACCCACGGCGCGCATGAATTGGCAAAGGAGCGAGACGATATTCGTCTTGTGGAGTTTAAGGATATGTTTGAATAAGAATGGGACGGGCTTTTTTGGTGCAAGCCACAACGGGATTACATATGCATTACGTTTGATTTATCCTATTGAAAACCCTATAGGGCTATGCTAATTTATCTACGATATGTCGAAATACACCGATGCGCCTAATACAGCTGGCGCGTATTTCGATGCATACATACATATAGTCGTTTCGATTTGAAATGAACTGAGGTCGAGCCGATTCTGCGAACGCTTCTACGCAGAATTGGCAACAGGCGAAGTTCAGTTTCAAACAAAACGACAATAGAACTGGAGAGTTATCAATGAAGCAGGTCAGACATGCAATTGCTGTGCTGGCTGTAATTATTGGCGTGTCTTTCGTCCTTTACAGCCCATTAGAAGTTATGGCGGCATCCCAAATTAGGCTAACAATCAACGGCCAAGCCATTTCCAACATGCCCACCCCCCCTATTATCCAGCAAGGCAGCACCTTAGTACCGGCAAGGGCCGTGTTCCAGGCAGGCCTTGGCGCAGTGGTTGAATGGGACGAAGTTACGCGCACAGTCTCCATACAGCATGGGGACAGGCAAATTTTTCTGGTAATAGGCAGCAGGGCCATTATCATAAACGGGCAGCTTATGGAAATGCCAATTCCCGCGCAAATTATTAACGGTAATACCATGATTCCCCTTCGGGCTGTGGCGGAAAATTTAGGCTTTGAAGTAGACTTTAGGGACCGTACTGTTTTTATAGATAATCCTGATTCTACAGCAGCTAATCCAACTCCGGCCCCTACTCCGCCACCCCCTCCCAATTCCACTAATCCGCCGCGGAATGTATCTACTGCTGCAATCCCGTCTATGCCATTTCCCGTAACCAATATTATGAGTGTAACTGCGTCTCCAAAGTATGGCCCCCAGGCATTTGCTATAAGCGCGTCGTCGGCAATTCCTGCAGTGGAGTCCTTCCTACTATATGGCAACCGTCTGGTGATTGACTTCCCTAATTCGCGAACCGAACTTAACGGGCCTGTCGGCATACCATATTACTCCCCTGCACTGGATGTACGGGCTTCTCAGTTTTGTGCGGATTCATCCCGTGTGGTTTTAGTGTTGCCTGATGGTATGGAGTTTAGCATTCGTATCTCGGATGACCGGCTGCATGTTTTTGTTATGCTTTACACAAGTGGAAACAGTGATACCGGCACAAACGGCGATAGTAATGTTAATAATGGTACAAACACTAACAACAACACAAATACAAACAACGATACCAACACCAATAGCAATACCCCGCCGCCTGTAACGGCGGGTATTAACCCAAGAATCCGCTACGAATCCGGAACTATCCGCATCCCAAAAGGAGCCGGGTTTTCCATGAACCAGGCAGCACATAACAACAGGTACCGCCAAAACCAGTACATACTTACTCTTCCCGTGGATGCCTCCGGGCACTTGGGCATTGGCAATTTATCCGTTTCCGGCAACTTGCTTCAGTCACTTACTATTGGACGTAACCAGCAAGGTCACTCATACATAACCCTGACAGGCCGGCAGATATTTTCCGTAGCAATAACCGAGACTGATGCCTATTATCATATCCGCGTTATGCGCCCGCAGGAAAGGTACCAGCGCATTGTAATAATAGACCCGGGGCATGGCGGCCAGCCAGGCGCGGTTTATAATGATGTTAGGGCGGCTAATCTTAACCTTGCAATAGCAAGAAAGGTAACTCAGCTAATTAACGAATGCGGATACATGGCAGTATTCACCACCCGCAGCGAGGATATTTTCGTCAGCCTGTCCGACCGTGCACAGTTTGCCAACAGCATTGGGGACATAATGGTCACGATTCACCATAACGCATGGTACGACACTTCTACCAGGGGTGTTGAGTCATACTACTTGCTTAATGATTTCGACACCCGGCGCAGCCTTACCAGCCAAAACTTTGCAGCCATTATGCAGCGGCAGCTGGTAGCACACACCGGCCGCATAGACAGGGAACATAAATCCGCCAATTACATGATACTAAGACAGTCCGAAATCCCTTCTGTTCTAATAGAAGTAGGCTTTATGAGTAACCCCCAGGAATTTGCAACCTTAATTTCAGCGGATTACCAATGGCGGGTTGCCCGGGCTATTTATGATAGTTTGCGAGAGGCGTTTTTAATATATACACCTAGCCGGTAATTTCAAAAGAGCCTTCTTTGCATAGCTTTGCATATTGCTGCTGCCCTTGACATATGGCTATATGGATGTTAAGTTCAGATTGCAAGTATGTAGGAAGCTATGCTTCTTTATAAGGAGGATATTTTTATGAAGCGTTTAGGTGTAATGAGTTTCATGCTGTTGGTATTGCTGGTTGTTTTCGCGGCTTGCGGCACAGGACAGACAGAGTATGCGCAGGAATATGTGTGTGATGTGCAAGCGTTAACCGCCGCGGTAAACGACATGCGCGATGCGCGTGCGGCAGCTACAACACTTGGGGCATTTGCGGACACCGCAGTTATACAACCCCTTAGCGCAACCCCAGTTATGCATAACCCGCTGGATTTAGGCAATGGACCAACCCGTTCACAGTTTACACTTTTGCTTGACGGCGTTACCAGTAATGGGCAGGCTGTGCAGGAGATTAGCAATCTTAGGCCCGGTTTAGACGTAACAGTTTATAGTGACCCAGCCAATATCTTCTATTACATAGAAGGGGGCCTTCGCTTTCTTGGGATGCCTTTTCCTATAGTAAATATTGGTGTTAACGGTGCAGAGGTATCTGCCAGAGTGCCGCTATTGTATGACCGTTATTTTGCAGTGGATACTAAGGCACTTATTGATGAATTCTTGCCTGCGGAAATGAAAGAATACATGGGCGATTTCATGGGACAGTACTCCGAGTTTTGGGCGTCTATTAACGATATGGCTGAGTTAATTGAAGATGCCATTGATTTCGAAACTCTGATAATAGATGTGTTTGCAGGCTTGCTGGAAGTTGCTGAAGTAGAAGTAGACGGCAACACATACAGCCTTATCATCCCTGCAGATGATGCAACAGAAGCCCTTGGCGTAATTTGGGATGCTATTTTCGAAATGTATGCGCTTATTGATGTTAGCGCCTTTAACGGGGATTTTGAAGACGAGTGGGATTATTTCCTAACCGAAGGCCGGGAAAACTTTGATCGTATTCTTTTTTCCCGTGATGTTATGCTGTCTTATGTGCTTGAAGACGGTGTGGTTATGGGCGTGGTATTTGAAGGCTTTCTAGGTGATTATTATTTTGATGACGAACTAAGAATTCACGTAAGCTATTCCAATAACAGCGGCGACCATGTTGGCGATATTAATTGGGTATTCGAAATTGAAGACCTGCACCCAAACTGGCCCATGGAAATGAGATTTGAGTACGCAGTCTCTCTTAATACCGAAGACGGCTACTATAACCGTGGCAGAATTAGCATGTTTTTCGAAGATAGATGGGATGCATTCGATATTAGCGCAGACTGGTACTTGAACCGCACAAAGGATAACGAGTTTAACGCCGGGCTGGCATTTACCTTTGAAGATGAGTTTGAAGACGCTGGCATTAGCCTTTCTGCCCAGGGCAGCATGTCCCATGGTGTAGATTATTTTGTCTTTGACATGGATAGCTTGGTAATTGACGTACACGATGATGCCGTTGATGTTAAAGTGGAATTAAGTGCACACTTTATGCGCGAAGTTATTTTGCCTGAAGCGCTTCCGGTTATTAACCCGGCAGACCAGTTCTTTGTAATGGATGCAAGCGAGGACGAAATTGAATATGTAATGCAGCAAGTTATGGCCAACTTTGGTGGCTTAAGCAGCATATTTGAGATGTTCGGATTCTAAGAAGTTAAACTCTTACACTTGCATTTTTGCAACATTTATGTTTTACTATCAATACAAATAAAACTGCTGCGAATTATGATTCGCAAGCCAAGGAGGTCGGACAATATGAAAACGCTGTTAAACATGAATGGTAGATTCAGTATGTCCGTGCCGGCCTTGATGGAGGAACCCTTGGTTTAAGTGTTCCGTTTATACACTTTTGTGTATAGTTATTAGGTCTTTTTAGGGCGCCGCTGAGTTTATCAGCGGCGTTTTTATATGCCCGCCCCCAACAAAAACGGAGGGAAACATTTGCTAAAAAGACTACACTGGTACCTAAGTCGCACAGATAGGGCCACAACAAACTACCGCTACCACACCACCATCGACAACCGCCCGGTGCAAAAAGACCTGTATGACGCCGAGTGCCATACGGTACTAATCGGCCGCTTAGACTCAGACCGTATGCGCGGCGTACCTACTTTCTGGCTAAACGGCATAGCCTACACCATCGCCCGCACCCACAAGCTGGCCCCTGACAGGCCAACATTTATCATCTCCATTCCCGTGGAGAAATTAGGGCTTGACTGTCTCACCACTGCCGCCGCAGACTACTGCCTGCGTACCATTCGGCCTTACTTTGAAAAAATTAACGCCGAATACGCCAACCGCTCCCGCCCTGACCGGGATAATGGCAAGTTTTATATCTATGACCCGGGCCCGGTTGTGTTACAAAGAAACGCAGCTTATTTTGCGGAAATCCCTGCCAAGGACTATGAAGAAACCAAGGGTAACTCAATCATAGTTAACCCAGACATAGACCATGGTATCCACATGTGCCTTAATATCCGCATAGAGGTGCAGCTGCCCTATCTTAAATTAGACCGGGCAAAAACAATGCTATGCAAGCAAATGCCCGATGCAGCAGAGCGCTTTATTCGCGGCTTTGACTACAAGGCATTGGCCAATGTGTACAAACTTGAAAAGACCCAGCAAGCTATACGTGACAAGCTTAACGAAGGAGAATACTGCGCATTTATAGCCAACGGAAGCATCCTTGCCAGACAGCGCACTATAAGCGAAGCCGGATACACGGGTGAGATTGCCGGTTCTAAGTTCTCAAATTTAGAAGCAACCGGCCCAATGAAAGATGCCCTACCCTTCCAAAGCCCACCCTACGATGAAATTGAAATAGCCGGTGTGCGGGGAATGGGCATAAGGCGCGGCGTTACGGTGATAACCGGCGGCGGATATTCCGGTAAATCCACGGTGCTTAACGCTATTTCTGCCGGGATTTACAACCATGTCTCCGGCGACGGGCGCGAACTATGTATCACCCACGACAGCGCAGCAACCATCACCGCAGAAGATGGCCGGGCAGTATCATGCCTTAATATTTCGCCCTTTATTAAGTGGATACCCGGAGGGGACCCTAGTTTGTTTTCTACGACCCATGCCAGCGGCTCTACGTCCCAGGCGGCTAATATCATGGAGGCCGTAGACGCCGGCGCAAAGCTGCTGCTGATAGACGAAGACCGCAGCGCTACCAACTTCATGATTCGCGACGCTACTATGAAGACGCTAATCCAAAAGGAGCCTATTACGCCCTTCACGGACAGGGTACGCGAACTGGCGGAAATAGGAACTTCGACGATTTTAGTAATCGGCGGCAGCGGGGAATATCTGGGCGTTGCGGATAAGGTCTATATCATGGATGATTTTGTAATGAGCGATGTAACCGATACGGCCCGTGGGCTGGCATGTTCTACTGTGCCGCCTAGCGCCGATACACCAGCCGCCGCGACCTTAGATATGACTGATGGTGTATTTGTTGCAGCCGGTTCGCCCGGCGATGTATTACCTGCAATGGTCAACAGTTCACCCAGCGAAAACATTCCAAATCAGCCTTCGCAGCATACCCAAGTAAGCTGGAAGGCCCGGCGCCGCATGGTAAAAAACACACTGTCATCTTATCCCACAGGCAGCGGCCGGGAGAAACTGTCCATATCCGACACTGGCTTCATAATATTGGGTGACGAGCGGATAGACATCCGTAACCTACACGATATAATCACCCCGGCCCAGGTAAACGCACTGGCATTCATGCTAAGGCACCTGGCCAAAGCCAATGAAGGCATAAGCGGCCTGGAGCAGCTTGCAATGGCAATGCGTGGGCTTAAGCCAAGCCAGGCCCCGGGCGTATCTCCAAATAATAAAAAACCCACCAAAGATGCAACAGATGCCCTTTGCTGGGTTAAAAACCTGTACACTGAAATCGAAAAAGACGGCTTAAATCTGGTAAACACCAGCTTCTTTACCACAATGGAACGGTTTATGGACCTGCCTCGCCCTTACGAACTAATGGCGGCCATTTACCGTATGCGTAATGTTGAGTGGGTGGAGGCGGCTAACTATAGCGAACGCACTTGAGAACCGCGAAGCAAGCCAGAAAATCGCAATGCACCAATGCGTTTTTTGGCGCAGTCTGAGCGGGCTTCTCAAGCGCGTTCGCTATAAGAAGCTGTATTCAACTCCGACAACTGGCCCCATACCGGCTCTACTTCCCATACCGCACAGCGGCATACTCGTCAGCCAGGTTATGAGTATCCTCTGCCTTTATTTTACCGGCCATTTGCATGGGCGTGTCCGTTTTTTCTATGGGCACGCCTTTTTTCATATGCCGGGTCATGGTTTCCCTAAAAAGCCGCCGTAATTTATGCTCACCACGGCGGCCAAAGAGCCATGAGCGCTTGGACTTGGTTGGGCGGATAAATTCCTTAATATCTTCATAGCCGCTTGCATGTTCGTGTTTTTTATCGCTTTTCATGCCCAGCTGCCTATAAATTCCCCTAACCAGCCTGAAAATAAAATACCCAACTCCCAGTACAACTGCCGGGGGCACAAGCAGCACCAGCAGCCACTCTAAAATCCGCCATAACAGCCAGGGCCCACTGTACGGAATATATTCTAAGCCTGCGCCTGCAAGGTCGGGAATCATAGCATCATCGGGTTCCTGAATATAGTCCTGATATGGAGGCAATGGGTCTAGCTGAAAATTTATATTTATTTCAGATACGGCCTCAAGTATGGGCCTTACTAAAAATACATGCAAAAAAATAATCATCCCCACAATGACAACACTAAGCACAACCATGGCCTTATAGTCAAAAGCCAGGATTTTTTTAACCGGCTGTGTAGAAGTCTGGGTTATGACTTCAAGGGAATCGTTTACATGCACCATTCTGATATGCAGCTTACTGCATACACTGGTAAAAACTATTAAAACCGCATAAATTATCATGTAATCGTACCCCTGGGTACCTAAAAATATCGCAAAAGCAATAAGCATAACAGGCGCACCAAAACTAAAACCCGCTGTAAACGAAGCAGACCGGGTATGCCGCTGCTGAAGGGAGAAAATAGCAAGAACTGCGGCAACACCAATATACAGCACCTGGGTATAGATATCCGGTGCAAGAAAGAACGCCCCGATGGGAATAGTAAGATGCGCAAGAATCATAGGCACAATGGGCCGAATCAGACGCCGCATAAATAACAGCGCCCATGAAAGTATAAATGATACAAGCAGCAGCACATCTATTCGTGATTCAAGGAAAAGAACCGCCGGCACAATAAAAATGCCATAAAATAACGCCAGCCAGATTATATTTAATGAGGAATCCACGAAAAAAGCCCGTCTGGAGTTCATAGGCGCTCCTTATATACAAGATATAGCGAATTTTAACACGGCACGAAAAGTAAGTACAGTTTGACTAAATTTACCCGTTGTGCTAGTTAATGAGGTGGTGAAACCCTCGTATCACCCAATCTCACTTGGATGACAACCGATTATTTAACTTCAAAACCTGGGAGGTACAAATGAATTTATTTGAACTGTTTCTTCTGTCCATTGGCCTTTCTATGGACGCCTTTGCGGTAGCAGTCAGTATTGGGCTGACATGGGCTAAAGCCGACATAAAAAAAGCCCTGGTTGTAGGGCTGTACTTCGGCTTATTTCAAGGCATTATGCCCCTTATAGGCTATCTTGCGGCGGCGCGGTTTGCAGGGCGCATAACCGCCTTCAGCCACTGGATAGCATTTGGATTACTTATCATACTTGGCGGCAAAATGATACTAGGCAGTATCAAAAATAAAAAATGCAAAGACAGAACCTGCCCCGCCCAGCCCTGTACCGACCGGTTATGCCCCACCCATGCAAAGGAAGCCTCCTTAGCACCTAAGGAAATGCTGCCCCTGGCCCTGGCCACCAGTGTAGACGCCCTGGCTGTCGGGGTTTCCCTGGCATTTTTAAGCGTGAGTATCGTACCAGCCGTGTCATTTATTGGGGCTGTTACTTTTGTGTTATCGGCGATTGGGGTCTGTATAGGAAATATTGCCGGTGCTAAATTTCAGTCTAAAGCTACACTGGCCGGCGGCGTTATTCTTGTGTTAATGGGGGTTTGGATTGTGGCTGAGCAGTTACTGCTTATTTAGCCCGCGTGAGGGCAGCTTAAACCGCAGCTTGCCCTTTGGGGGCAGCTTACGGCTTTACCGCCTTTTACATATGCCGGCGGAGTCTTGAATATGGTTTCAAGTTCGAAGGAGCCGCAATCCGGGCAGGGTATGCGCTTCTCTGATTTTTCTGCCATTGATGCGCGGATATTGTAGTCCCGTCTGCAATTGGGGCAGTGAAGGTCGTAATTTGGCATGGTTTTCCTCCTATCGGCACTTGGTGCCTCTATAATCAACCGAGCATGAAAATCGCTTTTTTCGGTATCATCAAAACCGGAAAAAAGGTTGTCCATTAGTATCAAAACCGGAATTTGTACTATATATTCCTGCTTCCGGGCTTTACCATAGGCTGGCCTTCTTTGCAAAGTGGGCAGTCGTTCGGGTCATAGGAATCCATGGCATTGGAATAGGCCGACACAAATTTTACACCAAAGTCGATTTGGCCGCCGGTACGGTCTATCATGACGCAGGCACCTATTATTTCCGCGCCGTGCTCCTTTGCTACGGCTATTACCTCACGGGTGCTGCCGCCGGTTGTTATTACATCTTCCGCAATTACGACTCTCGCGCCTTTTGGGATTACAAACCCCCGCCGGAGGGTCATTTTCCCGTCTTCCCGTTCTGTAAACAGGCTTTTTGCGCCAAGGGCCCGAGCCAGTTCGTAGCCTATTACTATGCCGCCTATTGCCGGGGCAAGTACTATGTCCACTTCATCGTCTTTGAAGCCTTCCGCCATGACTTTTGCAATGTAGGCAGTATGCTCCGGGTATTGCAAAACTTTGGCACATTGCATGTACTGTGCACTGTGGCGGCCCGATGTGAGTTTGAAATGGCCGTTTAATAACGCGCCTGTTTCGGTTAAAATTTTTTCTACTTGGCTCATTAGATTATCCCCCTTAGTTGGTTTATGTCTGATATATTTTCTTCGTCCATATAGGACTCTATGCCTTCAATAATATCTAATGTGGCACGCGGGTTTACAAAGTTGGCCATGCCTACCGCTACCGCTGTGGCACCAGCCATTATAAACTCTATTGCGTCCTCTCCGGTCATTATGCCGCCCATGCCCAAGATTGGCAGTTTTACAGCCTTGGCCGCCTGATACACCATGCGCAGGGCTATGGGCTTTATTGCCGGGCCGGAAAGGCCGCCCATGGTGTTACCCAGCAGGGGCTTTTTTTTGCGTATGTCTATTTTCATGCCCAGTACGGAGTTGATTAGAGATATGCCCGCAGCGCCTCCCGCTTCACAGGCTTTGGCTATTGCGGCTATATCCGTTACGTTAGGGGTTAGCTTCACAATTACCGGGGCGTTAGCGCGGGCTACTACGGCCTTGGTTGCTTCTTCCGCCATTTTTGGGTCTGTTCCTATTATCGGGGCGCCTGTAACATTGGGGCAGGAGATGTTTAACTCGTATATGTCTATAGCTACACAGGCAAAATCTTCGGTTACGGCTACCAGGTCTTCGATAGTACGGCCGCACAGGTTTACTATTACCTTTGTGTCAAACTTTCTCAGGAAGGGCAGGTCATCGGCTATAAAGGCTTTGGCGCTTGGGTTTTGCAGGCCCACAGCGTTAAGCATCCCCCCATGGGTTTCGGCTACCCGGTGGGGAGGGTTGCCCTCCCAGGGCTCATGGGATACACCTTTTGCTGTTATTGCGCCCAGGCGGTTAAGGTCAACAAGCTGGCTGTATTCCATGCCACTTCCGAAGGTGCCGGAGGCTGTTACAACGGGGTTTTTAAGGTTTACCCCGGCTAGGTTTACGCTAAGGTTTCTCACAGTTTTACCTCCTTGCTGTCGAACACGGGGCCTTCAACGCAGCATAGCCTGTAGCCTACCATGGTTTTTACAACACAGCCCTTGCAAGCGCCTATGCCGCAGGCCATACGTTCTTCTACGGATATTTGGCAGGGGATACCCTTTTCATTGGCATATTGGGAAAGGGTTTTTAGCATTGGGGCCGGCCCGCAAGATAATATGGCCTTGTAAACCGGGCCTACCGGCAGCAAATCCGTTACATAGCCCTTATACCCACTGCTGCCGTCTTCTGTGGCTACAGTCAGCTTATCGGCCATAGTCTCGAAACATTTTGTGAGTGCCGGCATTTCTTTTCGGAAGCCTAAGTACACATCTACTTTAACCCCCATTTTTGTAAGTTCCCACATCAGATAATACAGCGGCGGCGCACCAAGCCCGCCCCCAACCAGAGCCACTCTGTCCCCGGCTTGGAAATCATCCAAATCAAAGCCATTGCCAAGGGGCCCAAGTACCCGCACTGTATGCCCCACAGGCCATTCACTGATAATTCTTGTCCCGGCGCCTACAACGGCGTAAACCAAAGTGATTATTCCTTTAGCCTTGTCTACATCGTGGAGGCTGATGGGCCTTGGCAGTAGATGTTCGCCCTTATCCAGGTACACCATTACAAACTGCCCGGGCCGGGCCCTTTTTGCTATATCAGGTGCGTGCAGGCTTATAATATGGATATTGTCATGGGCGTAGTAATGGTCTTCTATTCTTGCGTGTACATGTTGCTTCATATGTGGGCCTCCAAATCCGCTTTCATGTCCAGCACTGCTGTGCGGGCGGCTTTTGCAAAGTCTTTCTCATCAGTCTTGAATTTACCGGACTGGTACGCGCCGGTTATCCCACGGGAATTGTTTACAATAATCCCCAGGCCGTCTTTATTAAGCATCCCAGCAAGGTCTGAAGCCTTGCCCCCCTGTGTGCCATAGCCCGGCACCAAAAAGAAGGTATGTGGCATACTTTCCCGAAGGGCCGTGCCCTCGGCTGGATGGGTTGCGCCTACTACCGCACCTATATTGCTAAAGCCGGATTTGCCTATAAGTCCCCCACCCCACTGGCTTACAAGGTCGCCTACATGGGCGTAAACGGGCCGGCCGTCTGCGGCTTTCATGTCTTGGATTTGGCTGCTGGATGGGTTCGACGTTTTAACCAGCACGAATAGCCCTTTGTCGTAAGTTTTACAATCGGACAAATATGGCTCGATAGAGTCGTAGCCCATATATGGGTTTATTGTTACGAAGTCAGTTTGTGAGATTGTCCATTTTTTTTCGCCTTCAATATCTACTGTACCTATATGTGCATTGGAATAGGCTTCGGCGGTAGAGGCTATATCGCTGCGTTTTATATCGCCTATTACTATAAGCCCCTTGGACTTAGCGTATGCCACGGTATTAAAATAGCATGAAAGCCCAGCTGCACCGAACTGTTCGTACATGGCTATTTGGGGCTTTACCGCCGGTACTATGTCGCATACGCTGTCTATTATTGCTTGGTTAAACGTATAAATTATTTCTGCCGCCGCCTCAGGGGTTTTGCCCTTGGATTCGAAAACGGCCTCTTTAATATAGCCGGGTATCTGGCTTAGCCGCGGGTCCAACCCTACTACTATGGGAGCGTTTAGTTTCTTGATTTTTTCAACCAGCCTGTCAATTAACATTTGATTTCCCCTTTCTCATACACTATTTTCCCGTTTACAATGGTATACATAACCTTTCCCTGTACTTCCCTGCCGTGGAAAGGGGTATTGCGGCTTTTGGACTTAAAATTTTCCTTGTCTATGGTGTGTTTAGCTGTTGGGTCGATTATTGTTACATCTGCCATTTGGCCCAAGCTTAAAGTACCTTTATCAAGTTTTAGTACGCGCGCCGGGTTAATGGTTAGTTTTGCGATTAGTTCAAGGGGGGTAAGAATCTCCGTATGCACCAACTCGGTTATGCATAGCGGTACGGCGGTTTCAAGGCCGATTATGCCGTTTGCGGCCTGTTCGAATTCACCGTTTTTATCGTCATCGTGGTGGGGGGCATGGTCTGTGGCTATTACGCCTATGGTACCATCTTTTAATGCGGCCTTAAGGGCTTCAACGTCCTTGCGGCTTCTTAGGGGCGGGCTCATTTTATAATTGGCGTCGCATTCGGGTATATCCTCGTCTGCCAATGTAAAATGATGCGGGCATACTTCCGTTGTTACCGGTAGCCCCTGTTCCTTTGCTGCACGGATATGAATAAGCCCTTCCGCTGTGCTGACATGGCAAATATGAAGCTGCGCCCCTGTGTTGCGGGCCAGTATGATATCCCGGGCTATCAATATTTCTTCGGATTCGTTTGGGATGCCTGTCAGGCCCAGCTTCTTTGCATGGGAACCGGCGCCCATTTGGCCCTTGCCTGTTAGGGCTAAGTCTTCCGCATGGGTTAGAACCGGTAATTCCAGTTTAGCGGCGTATTTTAACGCGGATTTAAACAGGGCCGCGTTTTCAACGGCCTTTCCGTCATCGCTAATTGCGCATATTCCCGCTGCCTGCATCTCGCCAATTGCACTTAGTTCCTGGCCAAGTAAACCCTTGGTAATGCTGCCAATGGGCACCACATGCACAATACCCTCTTTGTCCGCAGTAGTAAGAATATACTCTACCGCAGCTTGGCTGTCGGTTACCGGATCTGTATTTGCCATTGGACATATGGTGGTAAACCCTCCGGCGGCGGCGGCCTGGGTACCTGTTGCAATAGTTTCCTTATGGTGCCCCCCTGGGTCACGCAGGTGTACGTGCATATCTATCAGGCCCGGGACAACCCACATATTAGCGGCGTCTATAACCTTAGCGGAATCAACCCCTTGCAGGTCCTCGCCGGCTTCGCGGATTTCACCGTCTACTATTAATATATCCATTACAGCGTCTGTTTCGCTTGCCGGGTCCAGCACACGGCCGTTTTTAATAAGAATGCTTGCATCATTTACCATTATGAGATGCCCCTTTCAAATTAATACCATATTATTTTTGACATTTCGCAACCTCATGATACAAAAAAAGGGCTGTCTTGTTAAGAAAACCTAATAAACCTTGGGACTCTGCCCCAAACCTCGCAAACATTTAAAAAAGCTTGCCAGGAGCGGGTCCGTGCCCCGCTGTTTTGGTTTCTTAACAAGACAGCCCCTTGAAATAGGGCTATGAATCATAAAAACAACACACACAAGGGAAAGTAGCACCATAATCCCATGTGCAAACAAGACTCTCATTAGAATCACCCTTTCCAGTTGCCGGAAGGGAGTCTATCACGTTAAATTATGGAATGTCAAATTCGCTTATTTTTGTTTTTCTTTTTAGATTTATTGTCCGATTTTCCTCTTAATATAAACAGCAGTAGGCTAAGGGCTGCTAAGCTTACACCAATAGCCGTAACCACAAGTGGCCCTGCGCCGCCTGTTAAGGGAAGTTCATACATAGGCATACTGCCCATAAATACATAACTGCCCAAGTGCTCTACAAAACGTGAAGCTATGGGTGCATTAGTCATTATAATCATCTCCGTGCTGATATAGTTTGCAATTTCACCTTTTTCTATCCCAGTATATAATTAATTGTCTTTTCTGTGAAGAGTATAATATTAAACTCTATTGACAAAACGAAGAAAAAAAAGGATATTTATATAGCGATTTCGTTTGAAATTGGGCTTCAGACTGCGCCGGAAAATGCATTGAAGCGTTGCATTTTCCGGCTTGCTTCAGCCCATTTCAAATCGAAACGCCTATATGAGTCACATATAAACATATGGCAATATATTTTGAAAGGGGTAACAATATGTATAGTTGGAACAAAACACAGTACATCGCACTCACCGGAATGTTTACCGCCATTATTTTCCTCATGACGTTTATGGGTATCGGCATTTTACCATTGCCTTTTTTGCGTCCTACTATTTTACATGTCCCGGTTATTATAGGCGCTTTGCTAATGGGGCCTAAACACGGGGCTATACTTGGGTTTATGTTTGGCCTGGCCAGTATGCTTTTTGCAACGTATAACCCAGGGGCCACTTCTTTTATTTTTTCACCGCTTATAAACCTGCCGGGTACGGAAAGGGGCAGCCTGTTGGCTTTAATAGTTGCCTTTGTGCCCAGGATACTTGTTGGTGTCATTCCATGGTATGTATTTGCGGGGTTAAGAAAATTGCTTCCGCCAAAACTGACAATTGCCAACTACGCCATTGCAGGTATAGTGGGGAGTCTTACCAATACTATTTTGGTGATGCATCTCATCTTCTTGTTATTTGGCAGCACTTGGAATGCCGCAAGGGCAACCCCAGCGCCTGCAGACGCAATTTACACGGCTATCTTAGGCATAGTTGTAACCAACGGCATACCCGAGGCCATAACGGCCGCAGTATTGGTAGCCGCCATTGTGGGTACGCTGGTAATTGTAATAGATAAATCACCATTGGGTGTGCAAAGAAGGTAGACTATGGTTTTAGGCATAGATGTAGGCGGCTCAACAACAAAAATTGTAGGGCTTAGTTCCAAAGAAAATTGCATAGGCATGATGCAGGTAGAAGCCAAGGACCAATTAACATCGGCCTTTGGGGCTTTTGGAAAGTTTACCGCAGAATACGGGCTTAAAATGAGCGATATCCGGCAAATAGTGCTAACCGGTGTTGGGGCAAGCTATTTGCAAAACATGTACGATATCCCAACCAGGCGGGCCAATGAATTTTTGGCTATAGGCCTGGGGGGGTTAAGGCTTGCGGGGCTTGATTCCGCAGTAATTGTAAGCGTAGGCACAGGCACGGCCTTGGTACGTGCGTCGGGCGGTGAAATTACCCATCTTGGCGGCAGCGGTGTAGGCGGCGGAACATTGCAAAAATTGGCAGCGCGTTTTGCCGGGGCCAGCAGTTTCGACAGTATTACAAAGCTGGCCGCCGGCGGAGACCTTAGCGCTGTGGATTTAAGGCTCGGGGATATCTCCCGGGAGAAAATAGGCAATATGCCGCCGGAAACCACCGTATCCAATTTCGGCAACCTGCGTGATACCGCCACCCCCTCAGATATAGTGCTTGGGCTTACCAACATGATATTCGAAAGTGTTGGGATGATGGCGGTATTCGCCACCCTCCGGGATGATATATCGGATGTGGTGCTTATTGGCTCCCTATCTGTGATAGACCAGGCCGGGGAGGTGCTGGATACTTTGTCTAAGCTTTATCCTATCCGCTTCCACATCCCCCCTGATGCTATATATGCCACAGCTGTTGGGGCGGCGCTTTCGGAGTTTTGAGGCTTTATTCAGTATCAGCCTGTTCATATATCTCTGTTGAAGTGTAGGCTTGGATGCCTTTAACCATATGAATCAAAAGAGACACTTCTGAATCGGAAAAAGAATTTATTATAGTGCGAAGTTTATTACGGTTTTTGAATCCAATTGCTTCAGGCATATCTTCATTCAGTGTTTGATACTTGAAGGGCTCACCGATTAACATCTCGGCTGGGATATCAAAAACTTTCGTAAATTTGGTGAAATTCACCATGGTTACTCCGCGCTCTCCACGCTCAATTAGTCCCAAATGTGAAGTTGTCATTCCCATAATTTCTGCCAATTCATCCCGTGACATATTACGGGATGTTCTTTCTTTTACAATATTTTTGCCGACAATCTTGTCTATGTTGTTCTTTTTATCACGCTTATTCATTGCACTGCCTCCTCTTATCTCGTCTATGGGAGTCTTTTCACTTCGATTCTCCACTGGACGGCCTCTTTTTATGTTTTGTGGTATGTCTTATAGTAATAGAGAATATCACAGATAGGTACAATCACACAATATTTCACAAATAAACATCAACCAAATGTTTAGGATGTTACATATCAACCAGTTATAAAGGCCGCATATAGGCAAAATAATTAATGAATGCGCAGCAGAAAGGGTATGTCTCAGGAGGCACTAGCACAGGCTGCTTTTATCAATAGAAGCACATACGCCAAATTGAACTTGGCAATATTGGTCAGTGCGGGAAGCCTCCGTCATTGCAAGGAGCATAGCGACAAAGCAATCCAGTGTCTACGCGGCTTGCTGGATTGCTTCGCTCATGCTCAACGCTTTTATGTTGACGGAGACATCCCGCAATAACGGGGCATCATCGCTTCACTAACTAGCACTACGGGTATAATTAACAAAAAAACACCTGCTTACAAGAATTCTGAATTTTTGTAAGCAGGTGTTTTTTGCGTACATTGGGAATAACAGACTTCATTGATGCAGTAGTCGGTCAACGATAGTTAGAATGTATAGGGGTTGCCGGACTCCATTCCGGCATCACTTAAAATATTGGGGTTTATTGGCTTTGAAGAAATTATACTTCATATAATCTGGTTTTTATCTTTCAATCAGAGCTATAACACATGCACTGCAAGGCCACATGTATAGCCCTTGATAATTAGACATGCGCTAAATAGCACTTAAATTATCGAACTATCAGACATTTTTGTGCTGCAAATATTTCATACGGCTAACAAGTTAGGATATTTTTAGTGTTGTTTATTTTTTCTTACACTTGTTACAATGACATAGTTTCTTGATTATATATGCCAGTGATGCGTAATCGTTACATATTATTCTTGTATCATTTAAGGGGAGATGATGCAGCATTATGAAAAAAGTCAAAGAGGTTATTGGATTCGACAATGGGATTAGCGTGCGCAAACGATATTTAGCAGCTTTTATAGCTATTATCCTTATAGCCGGTGTTTCGGTTTATGCACTAAACAATACATACATAGGCGAGGAATATGAATACTTGTATGTGGAAATGACCGTACCCATAGGACATGCCTTAGACGGCATAGTGCCAGAGGTGCCGGAGTTTGAAGGCTACAAGTTCTCTCATTGGTCCCTTTCGCCAAACGGTGCGCCTTTTGATTTTGCGCAGGATATATATGACGATGCAACGTTTTACGCTATCTGGATTGTGTATGAGCCAGGTACTCAGCACGATATGTACGAACATGCTTACATAGGGGTGACCCCCAATTATTACTTTGACGGGTATGATTATCTACATAACTATGCAGCAGATGAGCCAATCTATGGTTATGTAACATGGGATAATTATACCGGTACTGCCCTATTTGGAGAGGCAAATTTCTATAACGGCGTGTTCTTGGTAGATACGGTTAATGTCAGATTCATGTTTAACCCAGGCAATATCTGGGAAGCCGTAAGGGTATATGTAGACAACTACGGCTATGTTTCTATATATACAGAGATGCCGTTTAGTGCCGAGTTTGACGAAAATTATGGAAACTATGCTCGCATACGTGTCCCGATGGAACTTGAATTTGGCACCGTAATAGTTAGCTTACCCGATGATGATGGCTGGATGTATGAAATCCGTCATGAAGAAGAACCAGATGAAGCTGACGAGCCCAGTGATTATTACGGTCAAGACGATGTAGATACATACGATAATTATTACGCCTATAGCGGCTATTATGGACATGCCCCATATTATACTCATGGCGGTTATTACGCCCATATCGGCTATTATGCTCATGACGGTTATTACACACATAACGATTATTACGCCCATAGCGGCTATTACACACATGACGATTACTACGCACATGGCAGCTATCACGGACGTGCAACATATTACGCTTATGGCGGCTATAATGGATATGCCGCACATTACACTTATGGCGGCTATTACAGTTATGCCGCACATTACACCTATGACGGCTATTACAGTTATGCCGCACATTACACCTATGACGGCTATTACAGTCATAACGATTACGACAGCCATCATGGATATTATGGGCACAATGGATATTACCCCCACATTGAATACGAAGCGCTCAACGAATACGAAACGCTTAATGATTACAACGCACACAACGAATACGAAACACTTAATAATTACAACGCACACAGCGAATACGAAGCCCACAATAACCACTACACCCACGACATAAACGACACCCCATACGAATTCACAGAAAACGAAGAATTGCCATTATCCCAAGATGAGGAAGAGGAAGAAACCGAGCCCCAAATCTACACAGTAATAACAATCTACAGCTTTGGCTACCTTGGCATTGTGCCTTTATCGCCATATACCGTAACCTTTAACCCCAACGGCGGGCAGCCTATGGGCGCGGGGCACGAAACCCGTACAGTAGCGTCCGGAGGCACTATTGGCTTGCCGGTAAACATGCCAATGGAGCCCATTTGGGCCGTTGGCGCAGCCCGCATATTTGTAGGCTGGAACACCGCGCAGGACTACTCCGGCACAATGTTTACCAACACAACCCCAGTAAAATAGAGTACTACATGCCTACCATAACATACCAGGGCCAACCCTTGTCGAAAACCCAACCAACAACTTAGCTGCTGCGCGGATAACCAACAGGAACGACATTAACCTGTTTCACGCAAATATCCACTATAGCAACAGGTATGACATGCGGCTTGTTCGGCATTATGTAGCAGGCCGTATGCTGCAGCAAATGGAAGACGACCGTCGTCGTATGCCATCCAACCCCTTACGGGATGGATACGTGTTTATGGGCTGGTACTGCAACCCAAACGGCCCCGCAGGGCGGTATGGCGACAATGACGGTGTACGGTTACTCCCCAGTGTTTTCCTTGAGCCCGGCCTTGCAAAGGTTGTTTATGCCAGGTGGATGCCGTCTTTTGACTTGCGGCTTTACTCAAACAACGGCAGCAACATGTGGGACGTACGCAACGTGGCAATAAATTACAGCATTGGGTTTAATGGAATGCGTGACCATGGAAGATGGTACTCGTCGCCGGCACAAATGCTCGGCCACGGGATGGTGCATATGAACCCGCAATTCCACAGCTTGGGATGGAGATTTACGCCGCGTACAGGTTTCGAGCCTACAAACACCAACCCAGGAATATACAATTTTTATCAATCACCAATACCCGGCTCCAGTATAATAATGACCGACGACTTTGTATTTACGCCAGAGTTTCTGGAGCAATACGGCACTGTGGGGCCTAACGGGCGCATTACAGTAACGGCGTACATGCAATGGCAATCTACTGTGACATTTAACGCTAACCTCTACAACGTAGCGGCAGGTGCGGGTACTCATATCCGTACAGCTACAATTGCAGAGGGGCACTCTGTTAATTCGGCATTAAGCCCGACACTGCATCATACACATCAACCAAACAGGTCACATGTATGGGGTACCATCACCGCACAAGCAAACCCAGCGTTTTGGTTTGGCACCACTGGGCTGGTTGCAAATAGTGCGGGTACCCGTGGCGGCTGGCCAATATACCGGTCATGGGACCTCCCCCTGCGTGGGGGCCACTGGCCTGCGCTTGCCCTATCCGGCCCCCAGTATAATCTTATTGGCTGGAGTACAGACCCTACAGGCCAAAACCCCAATGCCTGGGTGTAAGATGGCACGCACACCATGACAGTAATGTAACCGGCGCATATGTAGGCGGCTTGCCGGCGGGCCAATACTACGGCCCCAACTTGGTGCATATAGGCGACCCGTTTAACGTACTTGGCCCCGGCGAAGACATAGTCCGTACCGACGCAACAGGAGAATGGACATATAGGACGATTACAACAACGGAAACGGTGTTGACATATTTCCCCGGATTCGGGTGGTTCCCATTACCAACTCATACCGATTCCAATTTAAATCCTATCTGCCTATCGCGGCTAAGCGCGGGAAAGCGCTTGCTCCGCGTTTCCCGCAGCCGCTCTGTCAGATAGGTTTAAATTTGGAATCGGTATCAGGTTGAAAGGACACAGTGGTGGAGCCCTGACCCAAGTGCGCCAAACGGCCGCCGATATTATACCGCTGCCGCCCCAGGCATCATGCGGGCCACAGACCTGTTTCCAACCTGGATTGGCCTATGGTATTTACGCCAAACGGCGGGCTTATCGGAGCCAGCCACCTGCCCGTAACCAGGCAAACAGCAGAGTACTCGACCCTGGAAAGCAATGCCGCAGCCCAACGCACGCCCACAAATGTAACCAAAGAAGGATATACATTCTTAGGGTGGCAGCAAGTAGATACAGACGGCAATCCGCTAAACCCGGGCGCCGCGCTTCTAAGTGCAGATGATATTGACACAATGCCGCAAACAACAGCGTATAAGTGGTTTAAAGCAGTGTGGGATACCGTCCCGGATTTTGTTTTCACAAAAACCTGCGAAGACGGTCATCCGCTGCCGAATGCGATAGTCCGCCTATACCGCGAAGTGTGGAGCAATGAATACAATGCGTTTATCTGGGTACATGTTACCGGCCAGTCTCCGCAAACCAGTTCAGAACCTGAAGGCGATATTGTTTTTACATTAACCCCGGATACGAGATACATGTTATACGAATATCAAGCCCCACCTGGCTTTATACGCTCACCTGGTCACTGGTATGTCATTATGGATAGAGATGCCGAAGGCGACTTTGTAGTATTTAGGTCAGACCCGGGCAACCCGGAAATCCCGCCAATTGTCTGGCGTCAAAGAGGCGCAGCCTCGGGTGTTGTGGGGCAGTTGGACACTACTACGTTTATTGAATCCCTGTTTGAAGGACGTGACCAATGGGTTATGCCTGCATCCGCTAGTGCCGGCAGCGAAGACGGCTACATTGGCATAACGCCGTTACTAAACCCGTATTTCCCCGGTTTCCCCGGAGCCGCAACCCCACCAGGGCAGCACCATATCCAGTTTTGGACATCCGTTACACCTGACAATATTACAACAGACACAACACCAATTATGCCCACACCGTTTGCTGATTTTTATGATGTTGATTTTGTACCCGGCAGTATGGTTGGCACTGCCACACCAAACCTGTTTTATGTAGCTACCCCAGGCCCTATCCGCGTATGGCAGAAAGACGGTTATTCTTTGGTTGCCTGGAGGGATTACGTATCAAATGCAGATGGCTCCACAGGCAACCCCTTCTTTGGCCATGGCGGTCAGCTTACATCACACAGATTACTGCCTGCTGGTAATGCAGCCAGGGTAACACAGCCATATTACACCATTAATACTTCCCGAAGCGGTGATTACGGCAGGGTAATTATGTCTGTGTTTAGGGCTATAGATGTTTGGGCGCCAAATCATACATTTGGCAGCTTACAAGAAGGATACAACACCCACGCACGTGTTCCATATAATGTTGGCTTTGTTAATCTAACGCCTTGGAATACACAAATCTCGTCCCTGTCTATACGGCTTGTACCACTGTGCGGAGGCGGCGCTCTTTGCCCTGACCCTGCCCAATGTGCCACAGACTGCCATAGCTTCGAACTACTTAACCCAAGTTTTGCAGACCCATTACGCAGCACCCAGTCTAACCCAATACCGGCAGCCCCCCCAAGCGTGACGCCAACCTTTGTCCCCCCTGCCATACCGGCAAGTAAAGACGCATGGCACGGCCTAATCCCGTTCAACGACACCCGGATAAACCAGGTTAGGCCTGTGATGGGCCTGTCCCAGGGCACCCATACCCAAACCATAGAAATCCTGCACGGTGACAGGGTAATGGACACTATTACAGTAACCATAACCATTTCAGACGCCGCCGAGCATTACGGATGGTTTGTAGCAAACCGCCGCATACCTCCAACGACACCCATATTCGATTTTTACAAAGTCCACTTCCAAGCAACAGATGTATACCCGTTCCAAGTAACCAACTACCTTGACGGCGCGGTATTCGTAATAGAACGCTGGTACGCACCCGGCAGCGAGTGGGTTAATATCGCAACCTCTGCCCCAAGCGGCGACTGCGGTACCCCAGGGCGGGTGGAGTTTCAAATTGAGTTTACCGATACAGGCCAGTACCGCCTGCGGGAGATTGTTGCACCTTTAGCATTTAATCTTCCGCCGGGGCATTGGAATATATCTGTATCAGGGGGCAAAGCTACGGGCTTCACGTTCTTTGAAACATGCACATATTCTATGTTCGGCAATACATTTTATGTAGTAATAGGGCCGGAAGGCGAGTTCCTTTTCCCTAATATTATGACCCGCGACTGGCCTTTCTACAAAACCGACTGGGTTATTTACGACCCGGATACATTTGACGATAAACAGTTTGTACCCGGCGCGGTTTTCCGGCTTTACGCATACAACGGCAGAGATATACAAAACCCCAACCACGGCGACCCTAAATGGGATGCTCGAATCACCACCGGCATGGTAGGCCCCGCAAATGACGGCTATTTATGGACTTTTGTTGCGGAGCGTACCAGCGGCCCGGAAGGCTTGCCTATGATGTTCCCCATGATGACGGGTGTGCGTTACTACAGGCTGGTGGAGGCCGTCGCGCCGGTAGGGTTTATGCCCGTAGCCGCACAGTGGCGTATCCGCCCGGAAACACATATAGGCTCTGACCCTGCGGGCCGTACATTGCATATCTGGCAAATGACAGCCGATACCCCCGGTGTTGTTGTTGTTAACCGCGCCCAGTGGCCCGAGCATGATAACTGGCACTATATCGGTAACTGGCAGCTGCCTGAGTTGCCCCTTACCGGCGGTACGGGCATGTCGATGATGCTTGTTGCCTCCGGCACTATGTTAATTGCAGCGGCGGGGGCTGTGATTGCCTTTAAGAAGGCAGGCAGAACAGTTTGGCGTTATTACATTTTCAACCCATACCGCCCATAAGAAACCCGCGCATCAAAAGGCATTTTTTCCCGCCGCGAGCCTTCACCGTCCGGCTTACCTACAGGCAGCACAGCCCATAAGCGGAAGCCTTCAGGCACACCCAGCACATCCAAAACGGCCTTTTCGTTGGCAGGGTCAAAGAACGGACTGTCCAGCCACAAAGAAACATAACCCAGAGCCGTAGCTGCCAATAGCATACTTGCTACTGCAGCGGAGTAATCCTCTTTCTCGAAATTCATGCGGCCGGGCTGGGAATGGCTGCTGTCGGTAATAACAGCTATGGCCGCAGGTGCAGTGGTAAGCCCTACCCGTGGGGTTACGGCGTTTACAGGGTCCAGTGCGGCCCGGTCGGGTAATATTATTAGCTGTACAATCTGGCGGTTGACGCCGGTAGGGGCAGAAAGGCCGGCCTTTGCTATCTTCTCCAAATCGGCCAATGGCACCGGGTCAGGCAAAAAACCTTCCTTGTGTGAATAACGTCTTTCCATTGCATCAAATAAGTTCATATATAACTCCTCCTTTATCAAAACTGCCAAGCTGCAGGCATAAATATCGCCTCAAACCGCTTCATGGCAAAGCGGTCTGTCATTCCGGCAATATAATCAGCAACGGTACGTGACCTATTTGCGTCCGGCACGGCCTGGGCTCTTTCACGCATATCTTCGGGCAATTCGTCCGGGTTGGATATGTAATGCTCGTACAGCAGCTTTAACATACCCTGGATTTTGTTGCGCTCACCTTGATGAAGCTGGTTTACATATACGTTTTCAAATAAATAGCTGCGCAACTCCCTTAGCACCCCGGCTAAGCCGGTGGGCAGAAGTATATCGTTTTTTCCCATGCTGGCTTCAATCAGACTGCGCACAAGTAAATCTATGCGTATTACGCTGGTTGCGCCAAGTTCGTTTGTTATATGGCGCGGGATATCATTTTGGGTGATTACCTTTGCACGCAGGGCATCGTCTATATCGTGGTTCATATATGCGACTTTATCGCAAATTTGTACAACCTTGCCTTCCAATGTCCTTGGGGTGCATTCGGTACGGTGGTTTAATATGCCATCCAGCACTTCTTGGGTTAGGTTAAGCCCGGCGCCGCCGTTTTCAATGCTTTCAACTACACGTACACTTTGGATATTGTGCCTAAACCCGCCGGGTACCAGTACATCCAGGGCATCTTCCCCTGTGTGGCCAAAGGGGGTATGCCCTAAGTCATGGCCAAGGGCTATGGCTTCTGTTAAATCTTCGTTAAGATTTAACGCCCGGGATACAGTACGGGCTATTTGCGCAACCTCTAATGTGTGGGTTAGCCTTGTACGATAATGGTCCCCTTCCGGGGAAATAAACACCTGTGTCTTATGCATCAGCCGGCGAAAAGCCTTCGAATGGGTTATTTTATCCCTGTCTTTTTGAAAGGCCGTGCGGATATCACATGGCTCCATTGGGTGCCTTCGGCCTTTTGACTCTGCGCTTTTTGCGGCGTATGGGCTTAGGTTCTGCTGCTCGTGTATCTCTGCTTGTTCCCGGATACTCATTGGGGAACCTCTAGCTTATACCCTATCCCCCATACGGTTTTAATGGCCCATGGGTCGCCTTTACTAAGTTTTTCGCGCACCCGCATAACATGGACATCCACCGTACGGGTATCCCCGGCAAAGTCGTAGCCCCAACAGGCCGAAAGCAACTCTTCCCGGCTAAATGGCCGCCCTGGGTGGCTGGCCAGGTAGTATAGAAGTTCGAACTCTTTAGGCGGAAGGTCCAGCTCTTGCCCATGGTAAACCGCTACATGGTTAATTGGGCTGATATGCAGGTTTGGCAGGTTTATGGGGCGGTCTTTGCTGTCTGGGTTTTTTTCGTAACGGCGCAGTACTGCTTTTACCCTTGCTACCAGTTCCTTTGGCTCGAAAGGCTTTACGATATAGTCGTCGGCACCTAACTCCAGCCCGCGTACTTTGTCAAATGTCTCGCCTTTTGCCGTTAGCATTATTATAGGAACGGAACTTTGGCGGCGGATTTCTTCGCATACTTTGTAACCGTCCATCCCCGGAAGCATTAGGTCCAAAAGCACCAAAAAGGGCGCATAGACGGGGAAAAATTCCACCGCCATGCGCCCGTTGTATACTTCCTTGGTTTCATAACCTTCTTTGCGAAGGTAAAGGGAGATTAGTTCTGCAATATGCATGTCATCGTCTACAACCATAATTTTAATCATTTGCATCACCTGGGTTATTATTCGCCCTTCGCACATAGTAGTGCGGAAATCCAGCGCCGCATGGCCGGTACCATCGAAAGCTACGCTATAGGGCTATTTTTCCATCATAAAATATCATATAATGCTGTAAATTTGCAACAGTTATATTATCTTTTTCGGAACCACAGCATGTCCACGTTGCCATCCATGAATTTCCACTGAATTTATATGCAAATACATTGCATGATTATGCAGTACCTGATACAATCCTCACAATCACAATGCAAAATTACCGCGAATTAATTCGAAATCGGTCTCGCCCGTCGCAGAAAATGCGTAAAGGTGTTCGCATTTTCTGCGACAGGCGAGGACCGTTTCTCATTTAATTCGCCATACTCAGCAGACAAAGCCCAATTCTAAACAAAATAACCAAAACGGAGTGAATCATGATAAAAATATTCATAGACGGCCAGGCTGGCACAACCGGCCTAAAGCTGGAAGAACGCCTAAAAACACGCACAGACATAAATATCCTAACAATTGACCCAGACCTAAGAAAGGACCCAACAGCCCGTCAAAGCCTTATGCAAAAGTCAGATGTTATTTTCCTGTGCCTGCCCGACGATGAAGCACGAAAGGCAGCGGAAATGGCACCGCAAAACGCCATAGTAATAGACGCATCTACAGCCCACAGGGTGTCCCCAGGCTGGACATACGGTTTACCGGAACTTTCGGCTGCCCACCGCAGCCAACTTGCGGGGGCTAAGCGTATCGCGGTGCCCGGGTGCCACGCGGCAGGGTTTATAGCCATGATATACCCCCTTATATCCGCAGGGCTTATTTCCCGTAATGCGCGGCTCCACTGTCATTCCCTAACGGGCTATTCCGGCGGCGGGCGCAGCCTTATGGAAGCATACGAAAACGGCCGTACACCAGGGGACAGCTTAGGCGCCCCCAGGCCCTACGCATTAGGGCTTACACATAAGCACTTACCCGAAATGAAGGGCATATGCGGCTTAACTCACGCCCCGCATTTTATGCCGGTTGTAGGGGATATTGCCCAAGGAATGCTGGTTACAATACCGCTATGGACAGCGGATTTGCAAAAACCTTCAGACATGGCCGGCATACGTCAGGTCTGGTGCGAACATTACAACGAAAGCCACTTCATACATGTAATGCCCCAAGATATGGCCCAAAACACCCAGGGCGGGTTTATGGATATAACTGCCTGCAACGGCAACAATAAGCTGGAGTTGTTTATCTTCGGGCACGAGCACCAAGTTCTCCTGGGTGCGCGGCTGGATAACCTTGGCAAAGGCGCTTCCGGCGCGGCTGTGCAGTGTATGAATATTGCCTGCGGGCTGGATGAAAAACTAGGATTATAGCGATTTCGTTTGAAATTGGGCTTCAGACTGCGCTGGAAAATGCATTGAGGCGTTGCATTTTCCAGCTTGCTTCAGCCCATTTCAAATCGAAACGCCTATATAGCAGTTTCCGAGAACGATGAAGAATAGAAAGAGGACGATAACATGCAAGACATTCAATTTATAACAGGGGGCGTTACTGCCCCGGGCGGCTTTACTGCCGCAGGTATCCACAGCGGCATACGCCGCAATAAAACCAAACGAGATTTGGCCCTGATAGTAGCCGACCGCCTTTGTGCCGCCGCCGCTGTTGTAACAACAAACCGTGTCAAGGCCGCGCCAATCCACCTAACCATAAAGCATCTGGAAAACGGATACGCCAGGGCCATACTAGCCAACTCAGGCAATGCAAATGCCTGTGCCCCCGGGGGCTTGGAAGCGGCAGAAAAATGTGTAAACGCCGCCGCCGCCGCCCTTGGGATACAACCTGAAGATATAATAGTTAATTCCACCGGTGTTATCGGCCAACCCCTTCCGGTAGACGCAATTACCGGCGCTATCCCGGAGTTAGTCAAATCCCTTGGGGCAGACTCCGGCCCAGCCGAAGAAGCTATCATGACAACAGACACCTTCCCTAAAAGTGCCGCCGTAAAATGCATGATAAACGGAATGCCGGTTGTAATAGGCGGCATAGCCAAAGGCTCGGGCATGATTCATCCCAATATGGCTACAATGCTGGCGTTTTTAACAACAGACTGTGACATCTCCCCTACCCTGCTAAAAGCGGCCTTGCAGGAATCCGCCAATTTAACATATAACATGATAAGCGTAGACGGGGACACCTCCACCAACGACATGACGGCCATATTGGCCTCCGGCACGGCAGGTAACGCCCAAATTACAGAAAAATGCGTAAACTATTACGCTTTCCTGGCCGCCCTAAACGCAGTAAATCTAGACCTTGCAAAAAAAATCGCCAGAGACGGCGAAGGCGCAACAAAGCTAATCACATGCCGCCTATGCGGCGCGTCAAGCGAAGAAACTGCCGCTATACTAGCCAAGTCCGTAATATCGTCATCCTTGGTAAAAGCGGCAATGTTCGGCTCAGACGCAAACTGGGGGCGGGTACTTTGCGCCATGGGTTATTCAGGGGCGGATTTCAATACCGCCGCCAACGTAGCCTTTTCGTCAAGTGCTGGGCGCGTAGCAGTATGCGAACAAGGAATGGGCCTCCCCTTCGATGAAAGCCTGGCTAAGGCCATCCTATCCCAAAACGAGGTAACAATAGAAATCAACTTAAACGAAGGAACCGCAACCGCAGAAGCCTATGGCTGCGACTTAACCTATGATTATGTAAAAATTAACGGTGATTACAGAACGTAACACACAAGTCATCTGACAACTTCTCCACATTATCATGAAGCCAGTTTGCCAAATTTGCTGTATGCTTGGCTATCCTTAAATGGTCAGCAGATAAATCATCGTATGGCGGCGAAAAACTCCCAAAAACACAGAAAGCATACAGTAAGTAAGGCATCATTTTTATATCATATTGGCTTAACGTCACGTATTTTAAATACTCGCGTAAAACCGGCTTAAATCTTTCAACGTCAATAACGCCGCCCTTACACTCCGGGGCGGCGTATGTATATGACATCAAAACCTCATAACATGCGGGCAGATAGTACGGGTCTGACCAGTCGATAACCACAAACTCGCCGTCCCGCACTATAATTTGATTAATATAAAAATCCCCATGTGAGTTTACATATGTAAGCCTACCACAATCAAACTCAAATGCTGATATACGCCTTATATGTTTTAATCGCTCATTCAAAGCCTGAACTAAGGCTTTGTCTTCATTTTCTTCCGCCAGCCTTAATTTTTCAAGTGCAGAATGTTCCGATTTGGTATATTCCTCTTGTGAAAAAAAGCTTGGCTCAAAGTCCATTGGCAGTTGCTTATAGTCTCTTAACGCGGACTGAATCTGCCCAAGGGTTTGAACCTGTTTCATAAGAAACCATTCCGGGGCAGTATTTAACTCGTATCGCGTACCCTCAATAAAGTCATACAAAATATATGTTAGTCCATTGTTATGAACAATATGCCGCCCCGACTTTGCGTCATATATCTTAGGCAAGTTAACCCCTTTGCCTGCAACCATGTCGCATACATCTCTTTCGTGTTTAAGTTCGAAAATATCATCAAATTCTTTTAATGCATACTTGCCCGTTGGCGATTCAAGCATATAAACCTTGGCCTCACCTTGGTCAGACACCAGTTTAATCCCCGTTACGTCTATGCCATAGTTATGGCTTATTAACTGGGTTAATCCGTTACTCATCCTCTAAATCCCCAAAAACGGCCCCGGATTAACCGGCCTGCCGCCAACGCGCACCTCGAAATGCAAGTGGGGCCCGGTGGAAACACCGGTAGAGCCTATAAGCGCAATAACCTGCCCTCTGGATACCCTATCACCCACAGCCACTAAATTACGGGAATTGTGGGCATAAAGGGTATGAACCCCATCCCCATGGTCTATTATAACCGTGATGCCAAACCCGCCACTCCAGCCAGAAAATGTAACAACACCATAATCGGCAGCAACAATATTAGCACCGTGGCTTGCGCGTATGTCTATACCGTGATGATAATCTTGCCTGCGTGAAATGGGGTGAATCCTGGGCCCATACGGGCTGGAAATGCTTGCGGACGACGGTACCGGCCACAAATGCACACCGGTAAGGTTGGCAATTGCAATTCTCTGCTGCTCTTGAAAACGGCGTTCACGGGCAAGGCGCTCTTCTTCTAGGCGGCGCTGCTCGGCCTCGTAAGCATCGCGCCATATTGCCTCGGCATAAGCGGCCTGCTCCCGATAAAATGCCAACATCGCCTCCATGCGATATTCATCTTCAAGTAAGGCATGAAAATAAGCTTCCCGCTCTGCCTCCAAGTACTCCAAATACTCTACATATTCCTGTTGCCTAAACTGCAAAAATTCAATTGAATCAAACTGCCGTACATACGCCTCCTGCATCTGCGTCAGCCGGGCTTCAGAAGCCTCAAGCCTGTCCACCATCTCCCGGTCATGCCGGGCAATATTGCTTACATACTCCAACCGCAAAAGAAAATCGCGCATACTTGTAGCCTGAAACAATACAGACAACAGCCCCATTGTACCCTGCTCCTGCATATCCCTAAGCCGGCCTATTATAACTTCGTATTGCCTGTCCAACTCTTCCTGTGCCGCGGCTATGTCCGTTATGGTCTGCTCCAGGGCGTCTTTTGTCGTATAAAGGGCCTGGTTTATATTAAGCCAATCGTCAACGGCGGAAATCAGCCGCTCGTCCAGTATCCGCAATTCTTCGGAAATCCGGTCTATTTCTGCGCGGGTTGCGGCCAGTTCTTCTTGCTGCTCTTGCACATCTTGAAGGGCATCCTCGTATTGGTCACGTAAATCTTGCAAGTCGTTAGCAAGTATTGGTATGCCGGATAAAACAAATACAATCACCATCAGCACTGCCAAAAATTTTTTTCTCATATGTAACTCTCCCTTATACTTTCAAATACTGCCGCACAGACACAACAGACCCTATAAACCCAATAAGCGTCCCCAAAACCAAAGCAAAGGGCACAACATAAAACAGCACCATACTTCCCGGCAAAAGATACATAAAATCAAGCATAGGAACATTGGCAATAGCCCTAATAACAGAGTCATAACCAAGTATGCAAATCACAACGGGTATTACCGCACCTGCCAGCCCAATTAACATTCCTTCAATAACAAATGGCCAGCGGATAAACCAATCCGTTGCGCCAACATATTTCATAATACCAATTTCCGCCTGCCGCGTGCCCACGGTTATGCGTATTGTATTAATAATTATCACAAGTGAAATAAGACCTAGCACAAATATTACAATAAGGGAAATAGTCTGCACAACACGGGCCATATTCCAAAGGGTTTCGGCCAATACCTGTTCGCTTCTTATACTTGATATGCCGTAAGGCTCCAGGCCTCCAAGTGCCTGCAATACATCATCATGGAAACCTATATCAATTATTTCTACGCTAAAAGCCCGCAAAAAGGGGTTGCGCCGCATTAAATCGTCCACCATTTCCGGGCCAAATAAATCTATTATTATGTGTTGATTTTCTTCGGGGTTTATGGGTATGGCAATCTCTACATTGGGGATTGCCATAATCCTGTCGAAAAGATAGGTCATCTGCCCTGCGGGTATATCTTCATCCACAAAAGCAACTAACCCAATCTGATCCTGAAGATAGCCAAATACGCTGTTAACATTGGCCACCATTAAATAAAAAACCATAACAATAAAAACACATGACGCAACCGTCAAAACCGACGCAATAGACATTAAGCGGTTTAAAAATAGGTTCCTAAACGCCGCGCCAAAATAGTGCTTGATTGTCCTTGCCTTCATTCCTCATCCGCCTTTTCGGCATCACCGCTATCTTCCGTATCCGGTGTATGTTCGCTGTCTTGGGTATCGCTGGGCACTTCCGTTTCGTTAATGGGGGCGTCGCCGCTTTCTTCGCTCTCATTTATAGGTGCTGTATATTCACTGTCATCTGTGGGCATGTACCCGCTATTTTCGGTATCCCTTAACACCACGCCGTCGCCAAGGGCTACTACCCGTTTTTGCATACCGTCTACAATGTCCCGGGCATGTGTGGCTACAACCACGGTTGTACCCAGGTCGTTGATATCCTCGAGTAGTGTCATGATTTCCCAGGCTGTGTCTGGGTCTAGGTTGCCGGTTGGCTCATCGGCAATAAGTATCGGCGGCTTGTTTATTATTGCCCGGGCAAGGGAAACCCGCTGCTGCTCCCCGCCGGAGAGTTGGTGCGGGTAGGCCTTTGCCTTCTTAGCAAGGCCTACCAAGGACAGCACCTGGGGAACGGTACGCCTGATTTCTTTATTTGTGGCCTCTACTATGCGCATTGCAAAGGCTACGTTTTCATATACGGTTTTATTTTTAAGCAAGCGAAAATCCTGAAACACTACCCCTAGCTTGCGCCTTAAAAAAGGTAGTTCACGGCGGCTTAATCGGCTGATATCTTTGCCGTCTATGATGATTTTGCCCTTTGTCGGCTCAATTTCCTTAAGCAATAACCGCACAAAACTGGACTTACCCGAGCCGCTGGAACCCACTATAAACACAAACTCGCCTTCTTTGATAGAGATGCTTACATCGTGCAGGCCCTTTGCGCCGTTATCATATATTTTTGTGGTGCTTATCATTTGTATCATGTGGACCCCGCCCTATTAAAACTGCTGCTTACCCCTGTATTGCAAGTATTTATTTACCATTAGCGTGATTTTGAATGTAATGGCATCGCCAAACTTGCGTAGGTCTAGCTGGGTCATTTTTTGGAGTTTATCCAGCCGGTATACCAATGTATTACGGTGAATATACAACTCACGTGATGTTTCGGATACGTTAAGGTCGTTTTCGAAAAATTTCATTACCGTTGTAAACATTTCTTCGTCTATATCATCAATGCTAAAGCCTTGCAGCATTTCTTTAATAAAAATACGACACAGTGGCAGCGGTAATTGATATATTAACCGCCCAATACCTAGGCGTTCGTAGTTTACTATCTGTTTATCCGCTTCAAATATCTTGCCTACTTCCTTGGCAAGACGCGCTTCTTTAAAGGAACTAGAGACATTTTTAAGGTCCCTTACAACCGAGCCTATGGATACATACACTTTGCTCATGGCTTCCGTTGATAGGGTGTCTACTATTGTGTTTGCAATTTGCTCTATTTCTTCGGAGGAATCACGTTCGGTCAACTCTTTTACTAAAATTATGCAATGCTCGTCTACCGCTGTTACAAAATCACGCAGCTTGTCCGGGAAAATGCTGCGTACTATTTCCATTACGCTTACATCCGGGTCTAGGGTTGTTTCAATTAGATATACTACACGCTTGATTTCATTGTCGATACGCAGTTTTTTTGCACGGCTGTAGATATCTACAAGCAAAAGATTATCCAGCAATAAATTCTTAATAAAATTATCTCGGTCAAAGCGCTCTTTGTATGCCATCATTAAGCCCTGCAGGTGGAATGCGGCAATTTTACCCACGCGATAGGTTTCTTCATCCTCGCCTGGGATGATTACGATGTATTCAGCCAGGCTGTTATCGAACACTTTAAAGTATTGGTGGCCTTGCATTAACTGATTTTCTGCCGGGGAATTGACAAAGGAGTCAATAACAGGCTGCATACTGGGGCTGTAATCCGACTCGGTACTTGCTACTATTTTACCTTCCCGGTCTACTACAGTAATTTCTCTGCGGGTAATGTTTTTTAGGCCGTCTACGGCGCTTTGTAGTACTTGATTGGTTATCATATTGACATTGCCTCCTCGTTAGTAAAAATACAGCTTACGTAAATATTAACATGTTGACTAGATTATTGCCACAATTACTTCATATTTTAATCTGCATAATTTTAAGTTTACTTTGTTCCAAAAATCCTATCGCCGGCGTCCCCAAGGCCCGGTACTATATATCCGTTTTCGTCAAGTTCTGGGTCATTACATGCTGTGTATATGCCTACATCCGGGTGCTCCTTTAAAATCTTATCTACCCCTGTGGGGCAGGATACCAGCACCAGAAGCTTGATATTTTTTACATTTCGGGCCTTCAAATAGTCTATTGCCATCGCGGCGGTGCCGCCTGTTGCCAGCATCGGGTCAAGCAGCAGTACTTCACGCTCACATATATCTGGGGGCAACTTGCAAAAATATTCAACGGGCTCTAATGTTTTAGGGTCCCTATACAGGCCAATATGCCCCACTTTGGCTGTGGGTATCAGGCGAAGCAGGCCGTCAACCATACCAAGCCCCGCCCGCAATATGGGCACAAACGCAAATTTCTTGTCTATTGTAAAGCACTTGGTAGTGCAAAGAGGCGTTTCTACCTCTATTTCAACCAGCGGCAAATCTTTTGTTACTTCGTAACAAATTAAACTGGCCATCTCGCTGCATACTTCCCTAAATTCCTTTGTACCCGTATCCACACTTCTTAACATTGCCATTTTTGTTTGGATAAGCGGATGATTGATTACATGAAACCCTGCCATAGCTAATGCCTCCTATCGGCCCATTACGGGCAATTCCGTCACCAACCCAGCATGAAAATCGCTTTTATCGGTATCATCAAAACCGGGTGGGTTAGGTATTTCGTATTATTTGCCCTCGCAAAATAGCGGTTGCATGCGTGTTTTCGCAAATGCAACCGCTTGTTTTAATCGTATGCTATGTTTACCAAGTCCTGAATCAGGGACATTCTATCGTCAAGTTCTGCTATTTTTACGGCGCATTCGTTTAAATCGTGGGCTAAATGCTCCGGCATATCGTCTTGGTATTTATAGCGGGCCTTATGTTCTAATGTTGCCCAAAAGTCCATTGCTTGGGTGCGGATTTGCACCTCTACCGGAAGGCGCTTTTCTGTGTTAGAGAGGTATATCGGCACTTCAAAAATCAGATGATAACTACGGTAGCCGCTGGGCTTTGGCTGGGAGACATAGTCCTTTTCGCTTAGTACTTTTAAATCAGCCTGGCTTTTTAATACCTTTGCAATGTAGGCTATATCTTTTGTATACGGGCATATGCAGCGTATGCCTGCTATGTCGGTCAAGTGCTTTACTGCGCTATCGACCGTTAACTCCAAGTTCTGGCGATGTAATTTTGCGGCAATGCTTTCAGGGGATTTTAGGCGGTATTTTACATGCTCGATAGGGTTGCTGTCCTGTAGGTTGCCGAAGTCTTCTAAAAGTATATCCATACGGGTTGTCATATTTATTAGTGCACAGCGGTACAATACCAGGTGCTCTTTCAGTTTTGTGAATTCGTCCTGTGAAAATAATACTGCCAAGTTTGTCACCTACTCATAAGTTTATTATCCGTAATGCATTACACTACACGGGGCAACGTGATGGTCATGATAGCGCCCTTTTCGCCGTTTTCGGCTGTGGCAGTGCCTTTATGCTGCTCTACTACGGATTTTACGATAGATAGGCCTATGCCTGTTAGGCCGTTTTTGCCCTTGAAAAAGCGCTCGAAAATATGCGGCAGCGCTTCCGGCTCGAAGCCCGGGCCGTCATCTAACACGCGCATGGTTGCTTTCGCGCCAATGGTGTAGCATTCTAATGTAATTGTGCCGGTGGCGTGGCGTATGGCGTTAGATATTAGATTATCTACTGCGCGTTCAATATAGCTGATTACGCAGGAGATAATAATGGGTTCCCCATCCGATTTAAATTCAAGAACCAAGCCCTTGCGCTCGGCCAGGGATTTTTGGCCGGACACACGCTCCTCAATTAGGCTTGCCAGATTTACCTCCTCCATCATTGGAGGGGTGATATTGTCTATGCGGGATACATATAGTATATCGCCCACCATTTCCGTCAGGCGGTCTGTACATTCTAATATGGTTTCGGCAGCCATTGCATTGTCCATTACACCGTATTTTATGCCTTCGGCGTAGCTTTTGATAGACATTAAGGGCGTACGTAACTCGTGGGATACATTTTGGAAGAAGGTTTTTTGGTCGTTATCATAGCGGGCCAGCTGCTTGGCTGTGTGGTTTAAGCTTTGGTTAAGTTCTTCGAACTCTTCGTTAGCGAAAGTTACCGGGTTTGGCTCGAAATTACCCTGGCCAATTTGACCGGCGAACTGGCTTAGGTTTTTAAGAGGCTTTGCCAGCGCCCCGGCCAAGATTGTAGACATTAGCATTGTTGCAAACCAGATAACAGCCACAAGAGAAACAAGCCGTAAATTTATACTTGCTGTAAAGCGCTGCAGGTCAGTAACATCCACATAATATACGGCATATACATTGGGAGGCGTAACCATTCGTCTAATGGTTGTTATATAGTATACATTGCCGCCTGTGCGTATGCGGCGCGGTTCAGAATCGGCTAAATCTACGCTTTCTTCTACTAACACACCGGTGATATCGCGCACAACCGTATAGGGTATTGGTACTGCCGGCACCCCTGCCAACTGATAGTCCTCATCTACATAGAAGTATCTTAGATTTCTATGGAAAAAATTAACGTTATTTCCCCGGGCAATTACGTGAGACAGAAAACTCTCTGCCGTTGCATCTACGCGAAGGCCAACCCAATGGGCGTCCCGGGCGTCAAGCAAGGCGTTCATTGCGCTGCTTTGGATGTACTGGTTGGCCGCAAAGTTAAACGCTATCCCCACCAACGCAAATGAAAAAAACAATAGTAGGGAAAATGATGTGAGTATGCTGGACCTTAGATTGCGCCGGATACTATTCAGCAGTTTCATGGTTTTGTAATGCGTCCTCCCTTTCATAGGCTATGCGCCTAAACATGGCTTTAACTTTCATGGTTACAGTCATGGGGCTTACGGGTTTTGTGAAGAAATCATCTGCGCCTACGTCCAGGCCCGTTTGATAATCTAGGTCACTGTCCCGGGCTGTAAGCATAAAAATAGGCACACGACTTTTACGCCTGAGTTCTTTACAGACGGCAAAGCCATTGGTGCCGGGCATCATTACATCTAATATTACCAAATCGCAGGGTTTTACGTTAAAAGCCGATATAAGAAGTTCACCGCTTTCGAAGGCTTGAACTTTGTATCCTGCGTTTTCAAGGAAGGTTTTAAGCGCTTCGCGGATGTAGTTATCATCGTCAGCGATATAGATTAGCTTTTGGTTCATGGTTTTGGCTCATTTCTTTTGTAAAATTTGTGTGGAATTTTGTGTGGGGCCAGTATACCACGAATTAGGCTTCTTGCGAACACAGCCTTCTAAAATCTGTTCACTGTTAAAATTTTATATCTTATATCTACACTGCCTTCTATTATTATTGGGTATTCGCAACCGGTTTCTATGGTTATATGCACATGGTGCCCGCCTATTGGCTGTATACGCACCAATGCTATATTTGAAGCCAGTTCATTTCTTCCAAACTCCAAACGACGAAACCTTACCGCTGTATCCGGCAAGTTTATATCGAAGTTAAATACATAGGGAAGGGGGACCCCGCTTGGGTTAAAGCCCGGTAGGGTTAGTTCCCTAAGGACATAGTTCTGGCATACATCCAGGGTGATGGATTTTGCCATTTGCAGGTTGGTAATAAGTACATCCATCGCCCCCCTTGCATTTTCGAAGGCGTTTTGCCTTGCTAAAATTGAAGCCGTACGGTTGGATGTATGATTCCATATGAAGAGTATACTTACCGATAATATCATCCATATTGCCAAGGCTATTACCGCTTCCAATAAAGTGAAGCCGGCGGAGGATTTTATTTTCATTCCTCCCCCTCTAATATGCGCAATACTTCCGCGGCAGTGGTGTGGCCTAATTGTACGTTTCTTGCGGCGCTAGTCATCAGCCCCTTTGCACTGCGCAAATGCTGGGCCAGTTGGGCTGGGTTATTGCTCATTCGGCGGCGGAGCTGAGGGGTCATAATTATATACTCGTATACTGCCAGCCTGCCTTTGTAGCCGGTATTGTTGCAATATGCGCAGCCTGCGCCGGTAAATACCGGTGTATCTGCGGGTAGGCCCATGTGCCACGCTTCATGCGCGGTTAACTTTGCGTGGACTTTGCAGGCCTGACAAATCCGCTTTACCAGCCTTTGGGAGATTATGCCGTTTAGAGCTGCGGCTGCAAGATACGGCTCTATACCCATATCTAGCAGACGTTCTATTACACCGGCGGCATCGTTGGTATGTAATGTACTTAGTACAACATGCCCGGTTATTGCAGCTTGGATTGCTATTCGTGCTGTTTCTTCGTCGCGTACCTCGCCAATCATGATTATATCTGGGTCTTGGCGTAGTATATGCTTTAAGGCGCTTGCAAAATCCAGGCCGGCCGTACGCTCTACCTTTATGTGATTTACGCCTGTGATTGGGTTTTCTATCGGGTCTTCAACTGTGATTATATTTCGCTTCTCATGGTTCAACTCTTCCAGGAAGCTGGTTAGGGTGGTAGATTTTCCGCTGCCTGTTGGGCCGGTCATGAAAATTGCCCCATGCGGCATATGGAAAAGCTGAGTTAGTTTCACAAGGTCTTCGTCAAAGAAGCCCAATTCACTCTTTTTTAAACGGGTGGCTTGGCCGTATAAAAGCCGGATTGCGGCTTTTTCGCCTAAGTATGTTGGCATTGTGCTGAGGCGAAACTCTATATTCTCGCCCAGTGCACCCATGGAAAAATGCCCGTCTTGAGGCAGGCGCTTTTCCGCAATATCCATATCACCCATGATTTTTAAACGCGAGATTACGTTGGGAAGCAGGCTTAAATCTACTGTTGCAAAGGTGACCAGTTCCCCGTCTACCCGGTAGCGTGCCCTTAATAATGAACCATATGGCTCTATGTGTATGTCGCTTGCGCGGCTTGCCACACCGGACTCTATAATACTGTCTATAAATTTTACTGCAGGCGCATTTGAAAGTTCTGCCAATAAAGCCGCATCCGGTGCCTCGGGGCGCTGGCGCAGTTTTTCTTCCACCAAAAATTGTGAGGCTATGGTGTTTATGGTTTCCTCGCTGTATGCCTGGTCCAACCGGAGGCGGAGGTCTGCCGTGTTTGCGTGAACGGGTACTATGAATAGGCCTGTAATATCTGCAAGGTCGGCCAGGGTTTTGGCGCATGTAGGGTCCTCCAGGGCTATCCATAGGTGATTACCTTTTAGCCGAAGGGGAAGGGCAGAATACTTAGCTGCATATTCATGGTGCAGTAAATGTGTAGGCAGGTCTTTAAAACTTGTTAGGTCCACGGAAGATACCATTTTAGTTTCCTCCCCGCCCGTTGATTATGAAAACCCGCTCCGCCGCAGGCAGGCCGCTATAGATACTGTGTATGCTTGCGGGGCTTGAGTTAATGTCAACCACAATTCCTAAGTCGACATTGTTTGCCCATACGGCGCCTTCGGTTTGGATATCTGTGTAACGTGCCCTTAAGAAACCTGCCGATGTTAGGCTTGTAAGAACGGCGCCAATTTCACCGGTTGGGCTTGAGCCTCTTTCCGCACGGTATAACTCAATTGCGTTTTGGATGACTCTTGCGGATTGTATGTCGCTACGCAGCCGTGCCCTGTCTGTTGTTGCGAAGAAATTGGGGATTAATATTGCGGCTATTATCGCCAGTATTGCCAGGGCGATTAGCAATTCTAATAAGGTGAACCCCATGTTGTTTTTCTTTTGCATATATCCTCCTCTTAGCCCATTATGGGCGTACTTACATTACTGTCGCCAACTCAAATGTTGGTAAAATAACCGCCAGCATAATAATCCCTAATCCGACCCCAAGCACAAGGGTAATTATCGGCTCTATCAATTTACTAAGCCGCTTAAGTGCCCGCTTGTATGCTTGAGAGTAGTAGATTTGGCATTTTTCCATGGTTTGGGTCATTCGTCCTGCTTCTTCCCCTACCCTTGCAAGGCCAATCATTAGTGGGTCAATATAGGGCACATCCCTTAAATTTTCCCAAAAAGGCTTGCCTGCCCCCATTTGTGCTGATATCTTGCTAAGGTCCCGTCGTACGCATATATTCTCCATAACATCCTCCGCAAGAGGCAATGCTTGCGACACGGGCAGCCCCGCTGTTAGCAGCAGATAAAGCGCCTGGCTAAGCCTGAAATTAATGCCCAGACGCGCCAGTGGGAAGCGTAGTTCTGCCGCCGCCAGAACCTGGCGCCCACTTGCACTGCGGGACGATAAAAACAAAACAATAATTAATACAAAAAAACCGCCTGTAACAATGAGTGCGTTACTCGCCATAAACTCAGATATCTGTATTAAACTGCGGGTTAAAGGGGGAAGAGGTGTATCGGTAGCGGCAAAAATCCTGCTATATCCGGGTAATACGAATGTCACGGCCAGCACAATAACCCCAAGCATCATAACGCTTACTACTATAGGATATAATAGCGCGGCGGCTAATTCGTCCCGGGTTTGGGCCCGGTCATCATAAAAATCCGCCAGTTGCTCCATTACCTGGGGCAGGGTTGCCGTGGCTTCACCAATGGCAACGAAGCCGCAAAAGAAGGCCGGGAACGCACCGGTTCCTTTTATGGCTTTTGAAAAACTCTCCCCTTGCTCTACCCTTGTGGCAAGGCCTGGCAATAGTTTTCGAAGGCCCCGCCCAGGCAGCTGCTCTGATACAATAGATAGGCTAGTTTTAATTGGGACACCCGCCCCTAATAAAAAAGACATCTTACGAGAAAAGGCCGACAACTCCCGAAAAGGCGCTTTAGGGGTGTATCCGATTTTTACTAAGCTGCCAATATCCCTATGCCATATAGAAACAGGCTGTGTATTTTGTGTATCTAAGTTTATTGGCTGCTTGGAGTATTGAGGTGAAATAGGCATGGGATAACCCTACAATCTGTGAAATTTATAACAACATTAAACATGCATAAAACACATATGGTTTTCGCGGCTTTTTGCCGCAACTTTTGACAAGATTCTACATTTTGGAAGAAAGTTTGGCCAGCGACTTTCTGCATCTTATTGGTAAATCTAAAGGTGCAATGTATTCCAACGAGGTGACTATATGATTTTCAAAGACATTTTCATGGCCTTTTTTAGAAGCGGCCTTCTGTGTTTCGGAGGCGGACCGGCGTCTATCCCGTTTGTACACCGGGAAGCTGTAGAGCGATACAAGTGGATGGATAACGAAGAGTTTGTAGAAATCGTAGCAAGCGGAAATGCGCTGCCCGGCCCTATTAATACAAAGATGGCCGGGTATATTGGCTATCGTGTAGGCGGGATTACGGGCCTGATTATTGCGCTTATAGGCGCCACATTGCCTACGGGAGTTTTGATGGTTGTTTTGCTTACTACTTTGGGCCACTTTTCAGATGAACCTTGGGTTATGGGCATGATGCGGGCCATGGTTCCCGTGGTTGGGGTTATGCTTGCGGTGGTTGGATGGCAGTTTACGGCTATAGCCGCTAAGGGGCTTGGGTGGCCTGTTACACTGGCCCATATTGTGGTTGTTGCGGTTTTGATTACTTTTGTTGTGCCCCATCCGGCTATTGTTTTAGCCGGGCTATTTCTATGGGCTCTGGTTGGACAGGGATTGTATGAGAAGTTTATTCGCCCAAAAATCAAGCCCCCCAAGACTGATGAAAAAACCGATACCGGCGAGGGAGGCGTAAAGTAGTTATGATTTACTTACAGATATTTTGGGTGTTTTTTATTTCAAATATTTTGGGCTATGGCGGCGGGCCGTCTATTGTGCCTCTTATCCAGCATGAGGTTGTGGCCGTATACGGCTGGTTTACCCCTGCCGAGTTTACGGAGATTTTTGCCATGGGTAACGCACTGCCCGGGCCTATTGCGCCTAAGCTTGCGGCTTATATTGGGTTTAACCAGGCCGGTGTACTTGGGGCCGTGATTGGGGTTATTGCTACAGTTGCGCCTTCGGCAATACTTATGGTGATTTTAATGGGGTTACTAAAGCGGCACAAAGATTCCCCAAGGGTTCAGCGTCTTACGCGGTATATCCGGCCTACCATTGCGGTACTTATATTGGATGTTGGGCTGCGTAGTTTGGTGCTGGGATGGGAAGGTGTTGGAGTATTGCACGTGTTGGTTCTGGCGGGGACAAGCTTGCTGCTGCTAACAAAAGTAAAAACGCACCCCGGGTTTATTGTGCTGGGCGCGCTTGTTTATGGTGCTGTTTTTTTACGATAATTTTTCCGCTCTAGATATAGCGAACGCGCTTGGGAAGCCCGCTCAGACTGCGCCAAAAAACGCATTGGTGCATTGCGATTTTCTGGCTTGCTTCGCGGTTCTCAAGTGCGTTCGCTATAGAACGCAATAAAGGGCCGGTTAATTGGCAAAACCGGCCCTTTACATTGCTTCAGGTGTGGCGCAGGCTAAACATTAACTTGCGCTTTTGTTTTTTATGTACGCCCAGTACTCCAACGCGCATTTCGCGCCGTCCTTTGTTAGGGGAGATGGTTCGGGCTTATGCGTTTTGATGCTTCCCACATCAGTCTTACTGTGTAAACTTAAGCGCAGCTTCGCCGGTTGTGCCATGGGCCTTACGACGAAGCCAGCGCAAATTTACATTTAAAGCATCCTGCCACCACCGGAAAACATTATTAATAGAAGAATCATCAGCATCATATTGTCGCCGCCCATCATGCCGGGATTCATCATCATCAGTAGTAGCAGAATCATTAGCATATCGTTGTTTTGATCCGCTACGTAGCCTACGCCGGTATTGTTCATACAGTGCCTCCTTCAATTTGCGTACTGATAATACCATTGTATGAAGGAGGTTTCGTTTGTTGCACGTCCTGGTGCTGTGTTTGGAAAAATGTAAGGCTGTAAGACCTTGTGGCTCCGCCCCAAACCCCGCAAGCTTTTTGTAAAAAGCTTGACCAAAAACTTTGTCATGGGGTTAGAATTTTATTTGGCTACCGTGCACGTTGGGGATATAGTGCCGGATTGAGATTTTTTATATGGTTAGTTGTTTCAATTGCGTCACTTGTGTGTCTGATAGGGGGAGCGCTTCTATTACGTAGTGTATGTCTGTGCCTTTTTTTACTAGACTTATTGCGGCTTCTAATAGGCCTTCTGCTTTGCCTTCTGCTTTGCCTTCCTCTTTAAGTTGCGTGTCATAGTCCAAAATATCTTTATAGAACATGATGAAGTCCTCCCTATCTATAAATCCTTGTAGATACCCCTGCTTAATGCATTCCTCACGGGCTGTTTCAAAGGCTTCCTTACTTGGTATGTCCTTTTTTATACATTCGTCATAGATTTTGTAGAAGTATGAATAGCCGGCTAGGGTGTTGGTAGTTTCTTTGTCTTCCAGATTATCGTAACGGATGTCTATAATTTTTACATTTACGTCTATTTTTATCCCAGTATGCTCTAACTTGAAAGTTGAGTAGATGTCGTTTAGCCTTTTTGTACCATTGTACGCTACGTAAAGTTCCGGCAGGGGTAGGTTTGCAATTTTTTGTTGACCATACAGGCTTACATCGTTGGTTTTAACCCATAGCTGCAACAACTCTATATAGTACATGAATAGCCTTAATGCCATATTGGGGCAGAGGGTGGATTGGTGCTCTATTAGGATTATTAGCCTGTTGTCGTTTGTGATAAACGATACATCGTTACGGCGGATGCGGTAGGCTACCGGTGATTCTAAGCCGAAGGGTTTTATGCTGTCTTCGGTTAGGGTGGATTTTCCGTCGCTGCAACGGCTTAGTAGGTATAGGAAGTTTTTTGGGGTTATGAAGATGTCCCTAAATAGGGTGTCCCTATGCTGGCGGTTTAGTTGTGCTTCCACTGTATCCACTCCTGTCGCTTTTATTATACTTGTGACGGAGGGCGCTTTCAAGTTTGTTGCTGGTGTTTATGTTTTGGGGTTTGGTACAGGTTTGGTATTAGGCCGAAACTGTGGAAACGCTTCGGGTACTGTTGATTTTACTGTGGGGGTAATTTACAATGTTAGCTAGTGAAGGGTTTAGAGATTGCCCGCTAGGGTTGTGTATTTTGGGCTGGGATTTTGAGAGGATGGTTTTTATGAATTGGCTTGGGATTAGGGGTAAGAGGTTTGTTTGTGGGTTTATGGTGCTGGTGATGGCTTTTGGGGTTGCGGCGGCATTGAGGGTTTTTGGGGATTATGGTTATGGGGTTTATAGTACATATTATGTGAGTGTAGGGTATGAAGACGAGTATGGCCCTGCCCCTTTTGTGGAGGGGTATTATCCCTATTGGGATGATTACTTAGGGAATTATTGGTATGGCCCGGCAGAGGGGTATTATGGCTTTGATGCTTATGGGAGCTATTATGGGGCGGCGCGTAGCTATCGGATGCCGGGGGATGTTATTCGTATACGTACGGCAGGGGAACTTATGGCTATTAGCCGCGGGCCTATGAGCGCGGACAGATACTATGTGCTGGAGAATGATATACATCTTACCCATGAATGGCCAGGTATAGTGGATTTCCAGGGTGTGTTTGATGGACAGGGCCATACAATCCATAACATACGAGGCAGAGGTCTATTCAGCTCTACTACAGGGGCAACAGTTAAAAATGTGACTGTCATTATTGAAGATGAACAGCACGTTGGGTCACAAGGGAATCAGACATTTGCCGGTGGGTTAATACACTATGCAGAAAATACGAATGTCATAAATGCACATGTTATCGGTGATGTCGCTGCTCAACACGGTTCGGGTCTTTTTATCCATGGGAATCACAGTGCAGGCGGATTAATTGGAAACTTTTCAAGTACGAGTGAAAATAATTATAGAATTGAAAGAAGTTCTGCCGTGGGATATGTCTCCGCTACGTCAGGTGGTGGTTCTATTGTCGTATCAGGCGGCTTAGTAGGCAGAGTATCTGTTATAAGTGGCGCAATAACGATTGTGGATTCATTTTCAGCAGGTAATGTTCATGGGGCGTCTGGTGTTGGTTCTGGTGGAATTGGTATGGGGCCTGCACCAGGAAATGTATCTGTAGGCGGTCTTGTTGGGAATATTTCAGTGTCGCAAGAGGGTAATCCTGTAACCATAGCTAATTCATATTCATCAAGTGACGTAATCATTTCATCCAATGCTTTTAACAGTATAGGAAAACTTATTGGCGGTGCAAGTGATAGTGAAATACTTCATCTTTTACGTTCATTTCGCTTAGAAACTCAATATCTTTCTGTTCCGTCTGGCGGTGATTTTTGGACACATCCTGAACCTGTAATAAATGAAAGTGGTCTACTTGTAACTGCTGGGTATATGCGTTCACCCATGGCGGGTTGGGATTTTGATGCAGTTTGGGAGTTTCGCGCCGGTGAGAACAACGACTTCCCTGTTTTGCAAGGGCAACGTGCGGGCGGCATTACCCCACACCCGCCATCAATGAGGCCAATAATTGCAAGAGTGGATAATTTTTCATTCACTAACTCATCCCGGTATTTTCATGGATATCGGTATCCACAAAGGTCATGGACAGATGGTAATGATATTGTGGTGGTGTTAAACCCGCAACTTCAAAGAGGCACAATTATGCGGCGGAATTATCTTGAAATATTACTTGATGCTCCCGGAATGACTAACTCCCACAAAGAAGACATTAGGTGGGCCAATAGCCTTGGTCCTTGGGGAGGATCCTGCTCCGGTATGGCAAAGATACCTATTTTAGTAATGGCGGGGTACCTTACGCCTGATTTTATGCAGTCAACAGCGAACAATCTTTATCAAGTTAGGCCTCCAAATGAGTTCATAGGAAGGACTATGGATGTAATCCAATATTATCAATTGTTCCAGTCTACGGCGATTTTCAGAAACAGAACAAATAGATACAGAAGAATGTCATATTCAGATAGATTAGCAGCAATTGTACGAGATGTTAGGACAAGTGCTTACCCTGTATATATTGGATTTTGTCTATTCCGTGACCGTGAGCGCACGAATAGATTCGGTGGTCATGCTGTTGTCGGTTATGCTGTTTACGTAGGTGAATTTTATTATGAAATAGATATCTGGGATCCGAACAGCCTTCTTGTGCCTCGTACAACATTATTCATCTGTAGGAATTATTCATATTCACGTTTTGCGGCAGGGTATAATTTCCCATACTTTAGATTACAGGCCTCGGCTACTATTGAAAGTGGTAGTTTTACTAACCACAATATTCAAAGAAATATGACCGGAAATAGTAGAGTAGAAAATTTGATAACATCATTCAATGATTCATTAAATGAGTATATGACGGAGTTAACAATTAATTCTAACGATTTCACAATAACGTCATCAACAGGTTTAAGCGCCACTATTTCGAACGGAAATAAAATCGGTGGTTCATTAGCTATTGGCTACCCAATAGCAATTAATACGCCGGATAGTGAACTGTATTTACGATTCATCGTCCCTAACTTATCTAGAGGTGAAACATACACTGTTACAATTGATGAGTCCTCATCATTACTCAACGTGTCGCTTATGTATGATAATCCTAATTTTGGATTTCTAACACGGGCCGAAATGCATCATTCCGGCAACATTATTTTTAGTGCTTGCGGTAGTATTCAGATCGATATGACAAGCGCAGCATCCGCCATGATAGGTTCCACACTAAATACAGATTACAACGTGCTTTTTACAACATCAGTATATGGCACGGGAAGGTCTTTAAGTATCAACATAGAGAACTATGGGCGTAAAACTGTAATGTCGGATTCTAACTATGTTGATGTAAGAGTTTCGAATGCGTTTGACAGCGCCGCCTTTTCCGATGTTGAACCAAGCGATATAACTGTAATGCAAAATAGTAATATGGTTTGGATAGTTAATCGCTACGGAGATACACTCGCCAGTCGTTATATTCCTGGAAGCACATCTCAGGTTGATATAACAATTTACAAATCAGAGGGAGGTTACGTTTTAGGAAGCGGCTTACATTGTATCAATGGTGATGTCATTCTCACAGCAAGACCAGACAGTGGTTATGTGTTTGCAGGGTGGTTTGAGGGTAGTGAAAGGGTAAGTGTTAATACCCGCTATGTGTTTGTTGCAACCTCAAATAGAACATTATATGCAATATTTATTCCAACCGAAAACTCCACCCTAACCGCCACCTTCACCCTACCAAACCCAACTCACCCCATAACCGCACAACTACGCCAAAACTCCCCATCCGGCCAAATAATATCAACCACCACAATCCCAGTAACCCAAGCCAACACCACAACCCCAACCACCCTAACCCCAACCACCCTAACCCTGCCCAACATCACTCCAGGCACATACAGCCTAATCCTAACCCAGCCGGGCCATACAAGCTTCATACTAAACAACATAGTAGTCCCGCCAAACAGCGGCAACATAGACTTAACCCAAGATCCACGCTTCCCCCAGCATATACCCCTGCTCCCGGGGGATGTAAACGGTGACGGTCAAGTAAACATTTCAGACCTTACTATCCTAATGCGATACTGGATGGGCAACTATATAAACGCCAATTTCACAGCCAGCGGCCAGATTAATATCGTAGATTTAAATTTGTTAATGCAGAATTGGATGGTCACATCTACCGTTATTGATTAAACAATCTAACAACCGGAAACGGTCAATTGAGGCTGCCCGTATGTGGACTCACTACGAATAACATAAAGTGATATCGTATTCCAAATAAAAACCTACGCAAGCTTTGCGGTCTTTCCGCAATCTTGCGTAGGTTTTTATTTGGAATACGGTATGAGTTGTTATGCGTTTCAATGCATCATTGCACAAAACCGAGAAAAGGTTCTCCATTATTGACAAAAGCAGATACCGCTTAAAATGCCCCTTTCATTAGAGCGGAGTGCCGCCGAGGGGGCTGCGGGTTGCGGCAATTTATAAACAACCCCCGGCCTCTGTTACAGGATAACCCTGGGGATCATGTATTACAGTTCAAAATACTCATGAGCGTTTTTATAGCCAATACCTTCTATAATTTGACGAAGTTTGGCAATGTCGTTCGGAAACTCGCCGTTATCTACCCATGTGGCAACGGTTTGGGCCACTATACGGCGGAAATACTCATGACGGGGGTAGGACATAAAACTCCTGGAATCCGTCAGCATTCCTATAAACCGAGCCAACACGCCGGCGCTTGCCAGGTAAATCAGATGGTTTTCTATGCCGGGCTTTGTATCGTTAAACCACCATGGGCAGCCCCATTGTATCTTGCCCTTTATGCCGCCGCCTTGGAAATTGCCTATCATTGTTGCCAGCATCATATCGGATACGGGGTTTAGGCCGTATAGGATGGTTTTAGGCAGGGAATCATCCATGTCTAAGCTGTCCAATATCCTGGCAAGGGGGCGGGAGAAAGCTTCGTCAGACATAGAATCATAGCCGGTATCCGGGCCAAGATTGCGGGTCATGCGGGTATTATTGCTGCGCTGTGCGGCCATGTGAAGCTGCATTACCCAGCCCCTTGTGTGGTACTGCTTGCCCAGCCATAGCATTATATTGGTTTTGTAACGGTCAATTTCTAACTGGGAAAGACGCTGGCCCGCAAGTGCCTTTTGGAAAATCTCCCCGGCGTCGCTTTCGGTGCATTCGGCAAATACCGGCGGGTCAAGGGCATGGTCGGATGCGCGGCATCCTGCCTGGTGGAAGAAGTCTATCCGCTTGGCCAATATGGTTAAAAAATCGTCCCAACTTTGAAGGGGCAGGCAGCTTACTTTGCTTAAGCTTTGTACATATTCGGCAAACCCCGGCGCTTCGATATTCATTGCCTTGGATGGGCGGAAGGTAGGCGATACCAGGGGCAGGCTTGGGTCGTTTTTTCGGTGGGCGGCCATTTGCTTATGGTATTCCAGGGTATCGGCAGGGTCGTCGGTAGTTCCTATCTGCTCTACCTTGAACTTTTTGAAAATTCCCCATGCGGAGAAATCATCTTGCTGGATAATTTTATTGCAGTGGGCATAGATATCATCCGCAACATCGCCGTTTATAGGCCCGTCATAACCGAAATACCGGCGCATTTCCAAGTGTGTCCAGTGATATATAGGGTTGCCAATACAGTCCTCTATTGTGGCGCACCAATGGCGGAATTTGTCCTCATCCGATGCACTACCGGTAATATACTCCTCCGGTACACCGCTTGCGCGCATTAGTCGCCATTTGTAATGGTCGCCGCCCAGTGCTAAGTCCGTAATATTGCGGAAGCGCTTGTTTTCGGCTATTTCCTTTGGCTCCAGATGGCAATGATAGTCGATTATTGGCAAATCCTTGCCATGGTTATATAAATCAATTGCGGTTTGGCTGTGCAATAAAAAATTTTCATCCATAAATGGTTTTGGCATAGTCGTACTCCTTATATAGAATTGATTCCCAGCACATAATCGGCCTACTGGGGCCGGCCAAAATACGACAACATACCGCCGTCTACATATAAAATATGCCCGTTTACGAAATTAGAAGCATCGGAGGCAAGAAACACCGCCGCACCCTTCAAATCGTCAGGCGTTCCCCAGCGGTTAGCGGGGGTTTTGGACATTATCAGCGTATTCATAGGGTTAGGGCTGCCGTCGGCCTGGGGTTCGCGCAGGGGCGCGGTTTGGGGGGTTGCTATATACCCGGGCCCAATGCCGTTACATTGGATATTAGCACCGCCAAACTCCGCACAAATATTTTTGGTAAGCATCTTGAGCCCGCCCTTAGAAGCGGCATAGCCGGCAATGGTTTCCCGACCAAGTTCGCTCATCATAGAACAGATATTGATTATTTTGCCGTGGCCTTTTTCAATCATTCCAGGCAAAACCGCCTTAGACATAATAAACGGGCCGTTCAGGTTAATATCCACCACTTGCCTATAGTCCTCTGGCGTCATTTCCAGCATTGGCATACGCTTTATCATCCCGGCATTATTAACCAGGATATCAATTATGCCCACCTCTTCACGGATACGCTTTACAAACTGTATAACAGAGGCTTCGTCGGTAACATCACATACATAGCCAACGGCCTTAATGCCCTCGGCGGCATATGCCTGCATACCCTTATCCACCATTTCCTGCCGGATATCATTAAACACAATAGTAGCACCGGCATGGGCCAGCCCCGATGCCATGGCCTGGCCGATACCATGGGCGGCACCGGTTACAAGGGCTATTTTCCCATCCAGCCGAAAGTTCTTCATATCAAAACTCATGTTTTCCTCCTTTGTTTATATCTTGGTAGAACTCCTTAAAATCAGCTTAGCGTTTAGTTCTACATATTGCGGGCCGTTATCTATTTCGTTTCTTATTCGATTAATCAGCATCTTAGCGCTTTCTATGCCTACTTCGTAGAAGGGCTGCTCTATTACAGATATCCCGCCGCTTATTAGTCTTGTCCAGTGCAGGTTATCGTAGCCGCATACCCCCAGGTCTTCTGGGATTCTTAGGCCCAACTCATGGGCAGCGCCAAGCAGGTTAAGCATTGCCATAGGTGTTGTTGCGAAGGCTGCGGCTTTTTTTCCGGCGCATTTGGTCATAAAATCCGCCAGGGATTTCTTATATCCTTCTTCCTGGTCGCCCGGTATGATATAAGCAAGTTCATCCGGGTTATGGATATGCTCCCTGGATTGGTTAAGGAATGCGTTGTAGCGCGCAAGCCGAACATTACTGCGCAGCAAATCCGAGGAAAAAAGCCCCACGGTTTCAAAACCTAAATTGTACAGGGTTTTAATTGTATGTTTTGTCATGGCGTAATTATCTGTTGTTACTACGTCGAAAATAGGCTTGTTTATAGTCCTATCCGCAAGCACTATATGCGCCCCGCCGGCTCTAAGGCTTTCAAGCAGGTCAAACTCGTTGTAATCCGCCACAACTACTATCAGCCCTTCTACCTGCCTGTCTACCATCGAGAGGATATACTCCCGTTCCTTTGCGGGCTTCTCGCTGCTGGAGGCGGTTACTACCTGGTAGCCTTCGTGGGTAGAGTAATCTATTATGCCCTTGATTAGCTGTACCGTTACGGGGTTGGTTACGTCGGACACTATTACGCCTATCAGGCCGGTTTTTTGGGATTTTAGGCTGCGGGCAATGGTATTGGGGCGGTAATCCAGTTCTTCTATTACCGCCCGTATCCGGTTTTTTGTTTCTTCGGACATATGCTCGTACTTGCCGTTTAAATAGCGGGAAACCGTGGTTTTAGATACGCCGGCAACTTCGGATACCGTGCCTATTGTAACGGCTGCAGGTTTCACTACTTTAGGTCTTCCATTGCCACAACGTCCATATCTGTGAAGGTGATATTTTCGCCGCACATGCCCCATATGAAGGTATAGCTGCCGGTGCCGGCACCCGAATGGATAGACCAGCTTGGGGAAAGGATAGCTTCCTCGTTAGCGACGATGATATGGCGGGTTTCGCCGGGCTCGCCCATTAGGTGTACGACGCGGGCGTCGTCGGCCATACCGAAATAGAAATACGCTTCCATACGGCGCTCGTGGGTATGGCTTGGCATTGTGTTCCATACGCTGCCGGGTGCTAATATGGTCATGCCCATTACCAGTTGGCAAGTTTCAAGTACGTCTGGGTGGAGGTACTGGTTGATTGTGCGCTTATTGGAAGTTTCGCTTGCACCCAGATGCACTTTTTTGGCCATCTCAAGGGTGATTAGTTTAGAAGGATACGGGTGATGGGCCGGTGCAGAGTTAAAATAGAACTTTGGCGGTGCGTTTGGGTCGGCGGCTTCAAAAGAAATATCTTTTACGCCTTTGCCTATATACAGCCCGTCTTGAAAATCCAGGTCATAGGCCTTGCCGTCCAGTTTGATTTTGCCTTTTCCGCCGATGTTAATAATACCGCCTTCCCGGCGCTCAAAAAACGAATCTACGCCCATTTCCTTGCCGCCTACCAGCGTAAGTGGTATATCTGTAGGCATGATGCCACCCACGATAATCCTGTCGATATGGGAATAGGTCAGGTTAGCCTCGCCGGGGACAAACACCGGGTCTATAAGGAAATGCTCGCGCAGTTCCTCTGTGGTGTAGAGTTTCACATCCTCCGGGTGACTTGAGTAACGGATTTGCAGTTTCATTTTTTTTCCTCCTTTTATTAAAAACCGGTAAACCGTGGGGCTCCGCCCCACACCCCGCAAACTTTTTGAAAAAAGTTTGACAAAAACTTTAAGGGAATGCGCTTTGCGCATTCCCGGGGTGGGATGGTTTTTATTTTGATAGGGATTTCATTGCTGTGATGTCTTCATTGTAGCTGTCCATTTTTGCGTCTTCGCGTAGTAGGCGCATGGTTGGTTTGTTTTGCTTTAGCCAGTCGAAGATTAGCGGGTAGTTTATTAGGCCTTTGCCTATGTTTTGCCAGGCTTTTTTGTTGTTTTCTATTATGGTGTCTTTTATGTGCATTACTGATATTTTGTTGCCTAGCAGGTTTAACATGTCTGTAAATATCTGGTCTTGATTATGGATTGTGTGGGGTAAAACCAGGTTTACCGGGTCGAATATTACCCGGAGTTTGTCGCTGTCTATCTCGTCCAGAAGCCGGCGGGTTAGGGCTGGGGTGTTTAGGGTATGCTCGGCTACGGGCTCTATGCCTATTAGTACGTTTTCGGCTTCGGCTTTTTCGGTCATGCGCAATACGCTGTCTTTCAGGCGGGTGTAGGCGGCTTCTCTTTCAGATTCCGTTGCGTGGATGTTTAGGTTGGTGGTTTCAGTGCCTACTATGGGCACGCCCAGGAACTTGGCGTGGGATAGGTTGTCTTTGAAGATTCTTACGTTGTTTAGTCTTTCTGGTTCGTTTGGCAGCGACGGTTCTATATAGCAGCCAAGCACTGTAATTTCAACATCATGCTGGGTAAAGGCCTCTTTAATCTCTTGCAAAATTTCCGGTGTTATCGCGTCAAAATGCTCTATCCCCTTAATAGCCTTGGCGGGGGCATACTGCACACAGTCAAAGCCTGCCTTCATGATTGTTGATGCTTGCTCCGCCAAGGAACTAAACCGCCCAAAGTCATGAGCGCGCACTCCAATTTTCATGTAATCACCTCAAATTTTCTCTTTCCAACAAACCTCCGCATACGCAAATAAAAACGGTGCAACGCCCTTTGCGTCGTTTACAACCCGCGGTTCGGAAATATAGTATTCATATGTGCCGTCCCGGGTCTTGTAACCGCCCTTGCCTGCCATTCCCCCTAGGCCTGCTACCAGGCATATATCTTTTAGTGCGAAGTTATCATCTGATATTACAAGCTTGTGGGCTGCCACCGCATCGAAAATTTCTTTGCCACGACTATAATATTCCGGCGGCAGAGAGCCCAGCCTTGCGCCTTTCATTAGGGTGTAAGCTATTGCGCAGGTACCGCTGGTTTCTAAGTAATTGCCTGCGCGTGGGCCGGCGTTGGTTACTTGGTAGAACATTTTGGTTTTCGGGTCGGCTACTTTTAGCAGGGCGTCCAGCACATGTTTTAGATGCAGCTGCAAGGGCTTGCTTTCGGCAGCGTCCAATTTTTCTATTGAATCAATTAAGGCCATGGCGTACCAGCCTATGGAACGTGTCCAAAAGTTTTGGCTAAGCCCCGTGGTTTTATCGGCCCAAAACATTTCCCGGGATTCGTCATAGCCATGGTACATAAGGCCCGTTACAGGGTCGCGCATGATTTCGTATACATTTACAAACTGGTTTAACGCATCTTGGATTTGATTGCGGTTGTTAAAAAGTATCTCATATTCGATATAGAAAGGTTGTACCATGTACAGCCCGTCCAGCCATACCTGGTTCGGGTATATTTGCTTATGCCAGAAATTGCCGGTGCTTATTCGCGGGTGGGTTGAAAGTTGTGAATATAGCAGTTCTGCGGCTTTTTTGTATTTGTTGTCTTGGGTGGCCCGGTACAGGTCGTACAGCACCTTGCCCATGTTTATATTGTCACAGTTATAGTCTTCAACTTTGTAGCCTAATATGCTGCCGTCGGTATCTACGTAGTAGTCTATAAAGTCCTTTGCAAATGCGAAGTATTTCTTTTCGTTTGTGGCGTAGTATATGTCCAAGATGGCCTTAATCATGCAGCCGTCAACGTAATTCCATTTTGGGGGCCTGCCGGCGGCCATTGTATGCTCTACATTCCACGCCGGGGCCTGGGGTGTGGAGGCTGCAAGTAAGCTGTCCACAAAGTTTAATATTTTATTCATTTTATCCCCATTTCTGTCGTATATAGCGAACGCACTTGAGAACCGCGAAGCAAGCCAGAAAATCGCAATGCACCAATGCGTTTTTTGGCGCAGTCTGAGTGGGCTTCTCAAGCGCGTTCGCTATAGATTATGGTATTTTTAAAGTGTTACCCCATCTTTGAAAATGGAAATTTCCCGGTAGTCGTTTTCTTCGTTTTTTGCTAAGATTTCGCCGCTTGCCAGGCCCAGTATATAGTCGAAAAAATTGGCAGTCAGGGTTTCCATATCCGGTGCGCCTTCGTTTAGCAGCACCCCTGCGTCAAAGTCTATCCAGTGAGGCTTGTTTAAGGCCAAGGCGGTGTTGCTGGATATTTTTACTGTGGGAACCGGGCCGCCTAGGGGCGTACCTCGGCCTGTTGTAAACAGTACGATATGGGCACCGGCGGCGGTTAGGTTTGTAACCGCTACAATGTCGTTGCCGGGGCCTTGCAGCAGTACAAGCCCGGGCCTTGTAACTGTTTCGCCGTAGTTAAGCACGTCTACCACGGGGCTTAGGCCGCCTTTTTGGGTGCAGCCGAGGGATTTATCTTCTAATGTGGTTATCCCGCCTTCTTTATTGCCCGGGGAAGGGTTTTCGTAGATTTCTTGGTTATGGCGCATGAAATACTCTTTGAAATCGTTGATTAGGTTCACCGATTTTGCGAATACCGTTTCGTTTATGGAACGGTTCATCAGCAAAGTTTCCGCGCCGAACATTTCCGGTACTTCCGTTAGCAGACATGCGCCCCCATGCTCTATTACTTTATCCGAAAGCCTGCCCACCAGCGGGTTAGCTGTTATGCCGGAAAACCCGTCGGACCCGCCGCATTTTAGCCCTATAACCAGCTTGCTTACGGGTACAGGCTCGCGTTTGAAGGTTTCGGCATATGTTACAAGTTCATCTATTATGGAAAGCCCTGCGGTAATATCGTCAGAAACGTCTTGGGTGTTTAGGAACTTCATACGTGAATCGTCCCATGTGCCCAGTACCTGCTTGAATTCTTCGATATGGTTATTTTCGCAGCCCAGGCCCAGCACAAGTACACCTGCGGCATTGGGGTGGTTTGCCAGGTTTTTTAGTATGGCCTGGGTGTAGGCATGGTCTGCCCCTAATTGGGAGCAGCCGTAGGGGTGGACGAAGGTATATATGCCGTCTACCCGGCCTTTGTGGCGAGATTCGGCTTTCTTGACAATTTGCTCTGCGATTTTATTTACGCAGCCTACTGTGTTTATTATCCAAATTTCGTTGCGGATGCCTACCTGACCGTTTTTACGCAGGTAGCCTTGGAAGGTTGCTTGGGGTTTTGGGGTGCTGCTTTGTTGCGGCGTCGTGGGGTTATATGAGTATTCGAGGATGCCGCTTAGGTTTGTTTTTACGTTATGGGTGTGTACATGCTCCCCGGGATTAATTACTGCTGTGGCTCGGCCTATAGGGTTGTCGTATTTTATTATGTTTTCCCCTTTGGCTATGGGCTTTATGGCTATTTTATGGCCAGCGGGGATTGGGGCTTTGACAGTTACGTTTATTACAGTTTCGCCTGCTTTTATAGCTTCCAGGGCTACGGCCACATTGTCATTTACTCCTATTATTACTGCGTTGGATGTTTTTGTCATGGTTTACCTCGCTGTACTGCAAATGTAATCGCTTTTATCGGTATCATCAAAACTCATTATGGCCGTAAAACCAAGGTTTCAAGTGACATCTGTACGCCTATTGTTAAAATACTTTGCACGTACTCTGCAACTTTTTGCTGAAAACCTGGCAATTGGTTTAAATCCACATCCCAGAAAGGAGTATGCGCACATATCGCTTTAACCAAGCTGGCAATATCATCCGGCTGAGGAGTATCCCCTGCCTGCTGCCATACGGCCTTGAAAAATTCTAAAATATCCGGGCTGTCTTGGGCTTCCTCGCCTTTATAAAAAACCAAAAGCGCCGCAAAGCCAAATGTCAACACCTCCGGCAATCGGCCTGTCTTCTTATGATAATCGAAAATGGTAGGCAGTACCCTAGCCTTAAACTTAGATACCGAGTTAAGGGCGATACTTAGTAAATAGTGCTTGATATGCGGGTTAGCAAACCGGTCAAAAACCGACGCTGCAAAGGATTTTAAATCTTCCTCGCTTAAGTCCAAAGTCGGTATGATTTCATCGTAGATACCTTTACGCAGATACTCAATAAACAGCGAGTCATTCATCATCTCGCCCACGGTTTCCTTGCCGGCCAAACGCGCCGCAAGTACGGACATGGTGTGGCTGCCGTTTAAAATGCGTACCTTTCGCAATTTATAGTCTGTGGCATCGTTGGTTAAAACCACGTTAAGCCCGGCTTTTTGGAAGGGCATGTCCTTTTCAATTTCCTGCAATGCCGCAGCAGGGGCCTCTATGGCAAAAAAATGGAAAATCTCCCCTGTTACCAGCATATCATCTTTATAGCCAAGTTCCGCCTCCAGCGCTTCTATTTCATCTTTGGGGTAGCCGGTAACAATGCGGTCAACCAAGGTGTTGGCGAAGTAATTCGACTCTTTCACCCATGTAATAAAATCATCGGATAACTGCCAGTTAGCGGCATGACGCAGTACAATCTCTTTTAGATTATCGCCGCTGTTGTCTATAAGTTCGCAAGGAATAAAAATAAACCCTTTGGTGGGGTCACCGCCGAAGAGTTTATATCGTTCGTATAATAAAGCCGTTACCTTTCCGGGGAAACTAGCCGGTGGGCAGTCCTGCTGGTTATCGGTTTCCAAGTATGCAATGCCCGCCTCTGTTGTGTTAGAAACGATATAGCGTAACTGGGGTTTTTTCATGGTTTCCATATATGTGTCAAAGTTTGTATACGGGTTAATTGCGCGGCTTATTGCGGTTACTACTCGCTTTTCGGCAACCGGAATACCGTCTTCAAGCCCCCTAAGCACAACAGTATAACAACAATCTTGTGCGTTAAGGGCATCAGCCATACCTTGGGATATGGGCTGTACAACGGCTATGCTGCCGTTAAACCGGCCTGTTTCGTTAAGCCGGTCTATAAACATGTCCACAAAGGCCCGTAAAAAATTGCCCTCGCCAAACTGCAGAACCTTTTCTGTCAAACCGGAAACGGTTTGTTCATCCAGAACTTCACGGTTATGGAAACCGATTCCCATACTGTTTAAAAAATTAGACTTCCTATGAAGAAAGTCGCGATTAAGCTTGCACAGCCCAGAATCCATTTTGTGGCCCCCTGTGAACTTGATATATTTAGCAAAACATAAGCTTAGTCTAAGACACCGTTTTAGAGTTGTCAAGTATAGCAAATTAAATGAGAAACAGTCCTCACCCGAGCAGAAAATGCGAACGCTTCTACACATTTTCTGCGACTGGCGAGACCGATTTCGAATTAATTCGCAATAGACATTTCGGCAAAAAAAACGTTATATGTAATGAAATGGTTCGCAAAAACGCACAGGGGGAGGCACCCAATACATAGGGCCGGTTGCCCGTGTAGAAAACAGCAGGGTGCGTTTATGCAACAACATTCTGCACAGCATCGCAGAAGGCAAGTTACAAACAGAAGGAGGAGTTTAATGGAAAACAAAGTCTCGTTATATAATTCCAACGATACAAAAATAGGAGAAACCTTTACCCGCCGGGCAAGGCAGCTTGTTAGGCAGCAACGTGCCATGTGGATAGACGATACACAAACTTCTATACGCATGGCCCCGAATATGGAAAATATGGGCAATGCCTGCAACGACCCAATCGAAGAAATATTTACGCCTAACCAGCTATGTTTCGCCTCATGGCATGACCATTACTATTACCCGGCGGTTATTAGCGACGTTTTGCCAAATCTAGTAAAAGTGGTTTTCCTTGACGGCTTTTCAGGGCAAGCACCGCCACATCATGTCATTGGAATACAAGAGGGCTTTGAAACATTGGATTTTGAATGCAAATATGGCTGGCTTAGTTATTATAGAGGGGTTTTAGTTAGCCAACAGCCCATTGTTTTCCAATATTACGATGATGGTATCGTGGAATATACGGAATTACGGAAGCTGCGCGGTATGAGGTGATTTGCGTAGTTATATGATAGGGTGTTTATGCTGTTAGTGCACCAAAATATATAATACGCAATAAAACGGCGGTGAATCATTTTTGATAAACCGCCGTTTTTTTATATTTTCGCATACGATTACGTTACAAATCTCGCCGGTGTATCATATCGAACACAAATAATCGCGTCATATGAGGCCGCCGGAGTTATTGAAGCTTGACTGGCTCTTATAGGTGCGTCGGGGTGGAACATAGCCCCAATCGCGCCCATTAGTTGTACGGTGTTTAATATTTCACTCATGCGCCCATTTGCTTCAATATGTTTATGAAGCAAATGATTGACAAGTGAAATAATATGCATTAATCTACCATAGTTGAATAATTGCTCAACTGTACTAAAGGAGGACGCCAAAATGATACAAACACAAGATACATGTGATTGCCATGCAATTCACGAAGATGTAATTGCCCGTGCAAAAGAAGGGATGCCCGAAAGCGGCCAATTTCGCACAGTGTCAAATCTATATAAAATGCTTGCAGACCCTACGCGGTTAAAAATCATATGGGCCTTGTCAAAGGAACGCATGTGCGTTTGCGACATTGCAGTGCTGCTGGGCATAACGAAGTCTGCGGTTTCTCATCAACTAAAATCCCTGCGCCTTACAAATCTTGTTCGCAATGAAAAAGAGGGAAAGAATGTTTACTATTCACTCACAGATAACCATGTGCGTGAAATGCTGGAAAACGGATTTGCGCATAGTGAAGAGTAAAAAAATTTGCCTATACGATTGAACAGTTGTTCAACCGTATGAACCCGTGAAAGCGGCATCAGCAACGCTCAGTGTTTATATAGGCCTTTCGATTTTAAATGGGCTGATGCAAGCCGAAAATGCAACGTGTCAATACATTTTCCGGCGCCGTCTGAAGCCCGTGTTCAAACGAAATCGCTATATTAGCGCCATTACAGCAATCTACCGGAGGTATGGTAATGAAAGAGAATTTCAAAAACAGCATAAGTCTTACATACTTTATTCTGCGAAAAGAACTTATGTTTATCACAGCTTGGATAGGCATCCTACTGCTAATTGCCGGCGTGATGCTTGTAGTATTTGAAAACCAATTTACCGCCGAAGAATTGCAGGGCCTGCTTATTATGAAAGACAACCCCGCCCACATAGCATTACAAGGCCCTTTTTTTGCGGTAGATAACTTTCTTGTAGGGCATTTTTATGCAGTTGAAATGCATCTTTTTACACTTATTGCAGTATCCGTCCTTAACATTTTCCTTGTCATGAAAAATACGCGAGGTGATGAAGAAAAAGGACGGTATGAGGTATTGCGCTCATTACCAATTGGAAGATTATCTGCTTTCCACGCCACCATGATTACAACGGTAACCGTAAATATTTTACTGGCCGTTTCACATGGGATATTGCTTTCTGTTTTAGGCATTAGCGGAATAACAACGGCCGGAGCCTTTACCTATGGGGCGAGTTTAGCGGTAACAGGTATTTTCTTCGGGGCACTTTCGGCCCTTCTTTCTCAATTCTCCCACTCAACCCGAGGGGTAACAGGGTATGCTTTTCTTGTTCTTATAGTGTCTTATATGTTGCGCGCCGTTGGCGATGTAACATCTGAAACACTTTCACGCATATCTCCCCTTGGCCTGCCTTTACGGGTGGAGGCTTTTGTGTCTAATCATGTGTGGCCACTTATTATTATGCCGGTTTTGGCTTTTGCCCTGTTTGGCATTGCGTATTTTTTAAACGCAAGGCGTGATATCGGGCAAGGGTTATTGCCGGAAAGGCAAGGTAAGAGTCACGCATCTCTTTTTCTTAGCACACCCTTGGGGCTTGTATGGCGGTTAAACCGCAATACATTGTTTTCATGGGCCATAGGGCTGTTTGGTTTTGGTGCAGCATTAGGCGGAATTTTACGGGATGCGGAACATTTTGCAGGCGAAAACGGGGCATTTCAAATGCTGGTTCCTGCTACTGCGGATTTTTCTGCTGTTGAGTTGTTTACTATGTTTCTTAATGTGGGGTTTGCCATTGTTTGCATTGCGCCAGTGCTTGTTTTGATTTTTAAGGCCTTGCGCGAAGAAAAAGAAGGACGTGCAGAGCCCGTACTTAGCCGGGCTATTTCACGTCCTTACTATTTTGCGAGTTTTATTATACTTGCCTTTTTGGCAAGTATGCTTATGCCTTTTGTAACAGCCGTTGGCATGTGGGCTGTTAGTTCGCTGATGCTGGAAACGCCTCTTGGGTTTGGTTCGCTAGTTTTTTCTATAATGGTATATGTGCCGGCTTTATGGGTTATATTGGCGCTTGGGATTTTTGCTGTTGGCGCTTTTCCTAAAGCTGCTACACTTTGTTGGGTGTATTTTACTTATATTTTTATTGCCGGGTTTTTTGGGGATTTGCTTAACATGCCACAGTGGGCAATGAATTTGTCGCCGTTTTCACATATCCCGCAGCTACCGCTGGAGGATATGCGTGTTCTTCCTTTGTTGGTTTTAACCGGGATGGCACTGGTTTTAGCCGCAAGTGGGATTGTGCTTTACAGGCGGCGGGATATGCTTGCGTGAAGAATTTGCGTCTACCCCATTACGGGCATCTCCGTCACCAACGAGCATGAAAATCGCTTTTATCGGCATCATCAAAACCGGAAAAAGGTTTACCATTAGTATCAAAACCGGGTTTTCATACTATCCTTTGCAGGCCTTAAACGCCGCGATGGCTATATCCAGCTGCTCTATGGTATGCCCGGCAGAAACCTGACAGCGCACCCGGGCCTTGCTCTTTGGCACCACTGGGTAGAAGAAACCAATGGCATAAACACCGTATTCCAGCAGCTGTTCAGCCATTTTTTGGGCAAGAAGTTCGTCATACAGCATTACCGGTACAATGGGGTGCCGGCCGTCTGGTATGTCTAGGCCAATGTCTTTCAGGCCCTGGCGGAAGTAGGCTGTGTTTTTGTCCAGGCGGGTTTTTAGGGTTTTGTCCCGCTGGATTAGTTCCAGCACTTTTAGGGAGCCGGACGCGATTATCGGGGAAAGGGTATTAGAAAACAGATATGTCCGCGAACGCTGGCGCAGTATGTCTATGATAGCTTTTTTGCCGCTGGTATACCCGCCGGATGAGCCGCCAAGGGCCTTGCCCAATGTGCCGGTTAAAAGGTCTATGCGGTGCATTACTTTGTGATATTCGTGGGCGCCGCGGAGGTTGTCGCCGATTACCCCTACGCCGTGGCTGTCGTCTACAATTACAATTGCGTCGTATTTATCGGCCAGGTCGCAGATGGCGGGCAGGTTGGCTATTGTGCCGTCCATAGAGAAAACACCGTCTGTTACTATGGCTTTAATTCGGGCAGTGCTTGCGGCTTTAAGCTGGGCTTCCAGGTCGGCCATGTTGTTATTTTTGTAGCGGTAACGGGCGGCTTTGCATAGGCGTACACCGTCAATTATGCTGGCGTGGTTTAGTTCGTCGCTTATTATTGCGTCTTCGGCGGTTAGGATTGTCTCGAACAAGCCGCCGTTGGCGTCATAGCAGGATGAATATAGAATTGTGTCTTCTGTACATAGAAATTCGCTTAGTTTGGCCTCCAGGTTTTTGTGAAGTTCCTGGGTGCCGCAGATAAAGCGCACCGATGATAGGCCATAGCCCCATTTATCTATACCTTGTTTTGCGGCTTCTTTTACTTCCGGGTTATTGGCAAGGCCTAGATAATTATTGGCGCACATGTTTATTAGATTTGGCTTTTGAACGGTATTGATTTGAGAAGATTGAGGGGTAGTTATTACGCGCTCTGTCTTCCATAAGCCAGAGGCCTGGATGTCTGCGGCTAGGTTATTCCAGTGGTTGTATGCTGATTTCATGGCTCCCTCCATTTACATCATTTTATTCCAAAAAACGCCTTTGCATTTGCGGTTGTTACCTCTGCCACTTCTTGGGGCGAAACATTTTTTAGTTTGGCAATTTCCTCCACGGTTAACCTAAGAAACCCTGAATCATTTCTTCTGTCACGGAATGGCTCCGGTGTAAGATAGGGGCAGTCTGTTTCGATTATCATGCTGGAAAGGGGTATGCGCTTCACCACTTCTACCAGGTTTCGCCCTCTGGGGGACCTATGCGTTACTAAGCCGGTAACACTTATGAAATAGCCCATGTCGATATAATCCATGGCCATTTGCGGGGGGCCAAGATAGCAATGCAGCATACCTTTGCCAAAATCACGGTGTGGCATGTTGGTATTCTTAATAACGTCAAATGCCTCCTGGTCGGCATTGCCGGAGTGTATTACCGGGGGAAGGCCTAATTTCCGGGCAACCTCCAGGTCTTTGCTAAACCAAAATGATGCCTTTTTTATTTCCTCCTGCGTTTTTTCGACCCTGCGAAAATCCATCCAGCATTCGCCGTATGCTACTATTTTTTTATTTTCGGCACAGAGTTTTTTTAGCTTTATTACGGCTTCGTCAACTAAATTATCTATTAGGGCTATGTTTGACTCACTGCTGATATCTAGGTCATCTTTTCCATAATAGTTCCAGCCATTAATGCACATATAGTAAAAATCGTACTTTCTTGCCAGGGACAGGCCAAACTTCATCTCATCTGTCCCGAAACAATCTACTACATATTCAACGCCTTGTTGCTGCATTTCGGCAAAAAGTTCGTGCCTGTCTTTGCTAAATTTCCTGTCTGTGTAATGGGAATGTGAATCGAAATATTTCATTTTATCAACCCTTCTTACGTATGTGTTCGTTCATATACCTACCAATATATTCTTGGACGGCATCAAGAAATATCTTTGCATTTGCATATTGCAGGCATTCTTGCGCCTGTTCTATCCTAAATTGGGCTAAGTCATTTATACTATATCTATCCATCAATTACCACACCTTCCAGTAGTACGTTCTTATAGAATGGTAATATGTCGATGTGGTTATAAAACATGTTGCTATTAACGACACGTAACGAAACCAGCATATCATGCTCTAAGTCAATACCCGGCATACGCCTATTGATATCTCTTCTCCATTTCGTTTCTTCTTCACATGGCACATTGGCAAGGATACATATATCTATATCTGATTCGGCATTAAAATCGCCACGCGCATACGAGCCAAACAGGATTACTTTGTCCAGCTTGTCACCCAGGGTATCTTTTGTTGCCTTAACAACACTATCAATTACTGTAATTATACGTGCATTGGATAAGTGCGCATGTAGCATGTTATGCCTCCTTTCGCACATGCTAGTCACTATAAGCATAATCCCCAACTTCCGCATTAGTAGCAGGAATAAGGCGTTTGGACGCAAAATATATGTGAGTTGTCCAAACGCCTTATCATTAGCCTGGCTTACAGATATCCAGCTTCCTTCAAACAATCTTGCGCGGCGGCTAAGTCCTCCGGCGCAACCAAGACTATCGGCCCGGTGCAGCCCATTCCGCTGGTGGCGTAGATGCCCTTTTTCCATAGGGCTTCCACAGCTTCTTCCAGTTCCAGGATTTCTATGCCCGCGATTTCCTCGGTTACTATTTTTTCTGGAGGCGCGGTTACTTTTTCGGCAGACTGGGAAGCTTGGGCCGGTACGGATGGCTCTGTTATTAATAGCGCGTCAAGGCCGGCCTTTCTTGCGGCGGCAAACTCGGCATTTACCTTTTGCACAAGCCCACCTTTGGCACAGGCGGCGGCATATGCAATTGCCCCGGCCGCAACCGGTGCGCCGGATGCGCGGGAAAGAATGTTTACTATACGGTCAAACCCCTGCCCTACTCCCGGGCCGTAGCCGTCGCCTATGGATTCGTAGTTTCCGCCGGTAGTGAAGGCGCTTAGGGTTTTCATTATTACATTGCCGGTTAGGCTGTCCATTACCATTACATCGGGGGTGCCTTGCAGCAGGTCATTGCCGCGCATTGTGGCGCCTTCCCGGACGCTTTGGGTTAGGTTAATGTCATACCCTGCCCCTTGCAGGGTTTGGAGTGCACGCTCCAGCGCCCTTGCGCCGTCGATGTTAAGCACGCCCACTGTGGGGCTTGGGCTGCCGCAGGCTTTGGCTACCGCTATCCCCTGGATGGTGTTTTTGATTAAAGCGGCAGTGCGCTGAGTGTCTGATGTGCCGGTGGTGTTGGCTACATACATACTCTTACCGCGGCCCGGGGTAATTGCCCGGCCTACTGTGGATACACCAATTGGGAAGTTATAGTGCATGGTTACTGCCGCATCCAATGCGCCGGATTTTAGCATTGCATCCATTTGAGCGTGGGCGGCTTTTTCGTCGGCGGCTTCTATATGGGTTAGGCTGGTTTTGATTGGGGGGCCTATTACTATTACTTCAATATCGGCGTTGGCAGAATGGGCCATTTCGGCGCCTTTTAGGATTTCCCCTTCCCCGTGCTCGCTGCCAAGTAAGGTTATTCCTACGCGGGTTTTCTTTACGGTTTCGCCTGCGGGTTCCGCCGTTTCGCCTTTGTTTTTCTCCAATATGAAGGAAACACCGTCGAAGAGGTTGGTCAACCTGCCTAAAAATAGACTGCCCTTGCCGATTATCATCACCCTGTTAAGCTTGCCGCTGGCCATCTGGTCCGCTGCGTGGGCCAGGAAGGGCACCCCTGACGGGATATGGCCTTGGGTTGGCGCGAAGCCGGGCATTGCTATGCGGTCCACCACGGCGTTAAGTTCGGTTCTTTCAAACTCCTTGCGCATTACGCCCAAAGCCGCCAGCATTTTGTAGTTGGCTTTTGGGACGTCCCCTGCACCTGCCGGCTCGGTAATTTCGGGGTTTTGCATTTCTACGGAGAAGGTGTCTATATCGGCTATGCCAAGGCCGGCCCTGTCCAGGGGGTCGCCTACAATGGCTTGGGTTACGTTTTGAGGGCTTGCGCCGCTGCCTATTGCGTGGCGGCCCACTATATCTGTGCGGATTACGGGGGATTGGCCGTCGTTTTCGCCTATATGGGCCGCGAATGCGCCTATCATGTCTTCCAGTACGGGCAGACCTTTTTTTACATGGTCTTTGGCGTTCATTCCCAGTTTTGCGGAGGAGCCGCCTGCTACCACTATTACGTTTTTGTATACGCCGCTTTGCACCAAGGCCGCACCTTGTACCATGGCATGGGCCGGGGCGGCGCAGAAACTACGGGTATCGCTGCCGGTGGCGTTTACACAGCCGCACACTTCGCCGATAGCTTTGGCTATGTTGCCGCCGCCCCGCTGGTTCATGTCGCCGCAGGCTTCTTCGGAACATTCGATTATATAATCAACCTGGGCTGGATCCATGCCGGTTTTGGCGAAAAGTAGCCCCATTGCCAGTGCGGCAGAGGCTTTGCTTGCCAGGTTTTCGAACATTACATGGGCCGAAAGGGCTTCGTCAAATGCGTGGGCCTTTTTTACGCAGCCTACTAAAACGCCATCGTGGTATAAGGGCTCGGCACCGGCTTCCACCTCTTGGGCCAGGCTTTCCGCTGTGGCCGGAAGGCGGGATAGTTTACTTAAAAACGGCCATGAACTTACAACCGGGTGGGCTTGCAGCTTGACGGATACGCCTTGAGCAAAGCCTTCTTCCAGAAGCACCAAGTCGAATACGTCTACTGCTTTCATCAGGCCGATAAACTCGTCTTGGGGCATGATTTCGCCGTGCTTACCATCGCGGGTGGCTTTGCTATCGGCGTTTTCGTACCATGGGCGCGGAATTGTGTCTAGGTGTTTTGGCTCTAGGTTGCCTATAAATACCTGGTTTGGCGGGTATGTTACCGCCGATTCAAAACTGCGGAAATGCTTTGGCAGTTCGGTAAAATACTCGCTTTCCGGGTTTAGCCTTCGCTCGTTGGTTTGGGTACTGCCTTGGTGCAGCAGTATGTCGTTGGCTTGGATTAGGGCGTAGGTTGTGCCCTTTAGTACTGGGAATTTCATGGGTTTCCACCTTTCTTTATATTTAAATAGTTTTCTATCGCACAGGCCGCTCTATTTCAACTAGATTTTCATCAACGACAATTACCTCGGCGGTTGATTCCAAATAAAGTTCAAAAGGCGTTAAACCAGGATACCGGACAGAATAGAACCGTGAATTAAGAAGCACCCTCTCCGTGTCATTCCCATTGAAAAAGAATTGATGGGCTACAATGTCCCCGCTAAAAAATAGAATTGTAGAATGAAGGCTTACATCATGCCCGATTTCATCGCCGACAACAGCGCCGTTGAAAGCGTCGACAAGACTTGCTATTTCGCTGCGCTCTGTAATGATTCTTGAGTCGGCTCCATAGGTTGGGTTTCCCATTGCCTGAACAAATTGAATTTTATCTATACTGTTTGGGTCGATGTTGTTATCTAAAAGATAGTTGGAAGAACTGCATCCGGCTGCGAGCATAAGCACACAAAACAATAGAATGATAACAATGTTTTTACGCATAATAATTCCTCCTATCCGCCCATTACGGGCTTCGTCACCAACCAAGCATGAAAGCCTTTATCGGTATCATCAAAACCGGAAAAAAGGTTTACCATTTGTATCAAAACCGGATTTTCGTATTATCCACCCATTACGGGCAATGTCCGTCACCAATTGAGCATGAAAATCGCTTTTATCGGTATCATCAAAACTGGGTGGACTAGGTATTTTCATATTAATAATCTGGGATTTTATGATTTACTATCCTTCATATCCCGGAGTTTTTTTCGCAACGAATCAATTTCCTTCTTCATTTCATCTATTTTTTTATCTGCTTCAATTGCTTTCACACGTAAAAATATGGTTTCTTCCTGGCTTGCCGTCCCAAGTTTTGAGGCTCCTATTGTTACAATAAGTGACAACGCAAAAACAACCAGTACAACAAAAAAATTTAATACATATGGGAATCTCCAGCCAAAACCGCCCGGCACGTCAAATATACGAACAAATGCAAAAAAAACCAAAACAGCCGTTACAACACTAACACATACACCAATGCCTGTAATAATCCTACATATCGATTTGACCACTCACAACCTCCAGCATAAAACCAACAATGAATATCTGAATAAAGAAAAGCGGTGAGATTCAAAACTTACGAAAATCTCACCGCCTACACTTATCTTACATATTAAAAGACGGTTTGCTCTTCCACCTCTGTACAAAGTGCATCCAGCGCCTTTACTACCAGCTTCCGGCGCAGTTCTTTCTCTTCTGCCGGGGTAAGGCTTGGGTCGCCCAGTGGGTAAGGTATTGCAACCGTTGGCACGATCCTGTTTGCGCCTACGGTCACAGAAATTGGTACAACCGTACACATATGAACCACGGGAATGCCGTGACGCTCGATTTCTTTCACCATCGTTGCACCGCAACGAGTACAGGTGCCTCACGTGGAGGTGAGGATAACACATGAAACATTATCCCCAAGCAGCTCCTGAGCGATTGCCGTAGCGAATTTTTTGGAATTGGCAACGCTTGTGCCGTTACCAACGGTAGAGTACCAGTACTCGTGTAAGGAGCCGATTTCACCGGCGGCTACCATTTCTTTAAGAACGTCTACCGGAAGAACCCTATCCAAATCTTGGTTGGCATATACCGGGTCATACCCGCCGTGGGCTGTTTCGCCGTTTTCGGGGGTAAACTTATTAATGTCTACAAGAGAATATTTGCCGTACTTAGACGCGCTTGATGACTCGATACGGTCCGGGTTGCCCTTAGGCACCGGCCCGCCGGAACTTACAAGCGCAATACGCGCCGTTTTCATATCCTTAATTGCCGCGCCCGGTGCTACCCGGTCAAATACGGGCATTGGATACTCTGTCACAAACTCTTCGCCGGCGATTTTTTTAAGCAGCATATCAACCGCACGCCTGCTGCCGCGCTCTTTTGCAAAGTAATTCTTGCGCAGCCCTTTTTCGAAGAAGCCCTCTGTTACGGCTTCCCCGGCTATTAATTTTTTAACTATTGCGGCCATATCGGGAACGGCCTTGCGCATGGTTGCCGCGCTGTTACCGGTGGGAACAAAGTATCCGTAGCGCTTGTAAATATCCACGCCCGGGTTTTCTTCGTACAACCCGCCTACAACCGGGATGCCAAGTGCTTCGTCTACCGCTTTTGCAACCGCGCCGCAGGCCATACCATAACGTCCGGCATTAAACGCCGGGCCTACCACTACCATGTCCGGCTGGAAGCTTTTAATCATTTCCAGCACTTGGGGGGCTACCTCGTCGATATTTTCGTTAAAATAGCTGTCGCCGCATATTACCGTGCCAACTATCTCACCGGCACCGCCCAAGGCGGCCGACAAGCCGGTACCCGGCCCTACCGCACCATCACGCTTTTCCGGCTTAAGGTCGGCTTTTTCCTCACCGCCATAACCGGCGTAAAACTGATTTATATAATGAACAATTTTCACAGGTGCTTACACCTCGCTTTCTAATTGTCTATATATCCCGAATCGCGCTTGCGCGATTCTTTAAAGTTTTGGTCAAGCTTTTTCAAAAGCTTGCGGGGTTTGGAGCAGAGCCCCAAGGTTTTAATCCTTACCCACTAACCACGATAAGTCGCAACTTCTTGAATAATTGCGTCTACATCCAGCACCATTTCCATCATGGCGATTTGGTCTTCGTACACGCTTGCGTCAATTTCTTCCTTTACTTCAACAATGTGATACGCTAAAAGTCCCAACGAGACTCCGGCCAAAGGACCTGCATAGGTAGGATCACCGGAAGATACGGTTTCGGCAGCTAAGCCTGAAGCTTCCGCTTCTGCACCGCCCAGCAATACTATAAGTTCTGTATTGCCGTACTTCTCGCATAATTCCTTAATCCTTGCCTGATTTTCCAGGTCCATGGCACCGGCGCTTGTTCAGACGAAGCATTCGGTAGTTGAAAATACTACTTCCGCGCCGTCCACTGTGGCCACACAGGCTTCTATAGCCGGGCCGGGGATGCCGTCACGGTCGCCTAGGATGACGATTTTCTTTCCGTTTAAAATTCCCATGAAAAATCTCCTTTCGAATGATTTTTTTGTGCAAAGCTAAGTTCGCGGGGCTCTGCCCCGCACCCCGTAAACTTTTTGAAAAAAGTTTAATCAAAAACTTTATGGAATGCGCATTCGCGCATTCTGGGGTGATTATATTTATTGGTCGTGCCATTTCTTACAACCGGTTTTAGTGCTATACGGCTTTAGAGGTTAGATATCCGTAGCCAAGTTCATTGGTTGCGCTAATTATCACTTGGATTTCGGCCTCTATGCTGCCGTCCGGTTTTAGGCTGCCTTCCCAGCCGCCGGCTATTACGTGGGCTACCTCTGGGTGGCCTATTACTGTGGCCATTGGCGGCAGGGTTATTACCTCGTTGGCATTACCGGCGGTTACTACGGCGTTACCCAGGGGTGTGGAATCGGCAAGGGACTGGCTTCCGCCATCTTGGCCTGCGTATTCGTCTGTGATTAGTACTGTCTTGATGCCTTGGGCCTCGATTTTGTTGCAGTTCATTACCAAGTCCGCGTCGGGGTTGCCGAAGCCTTCTTCGGAGATGATTACCGCGTCTGCCCCCAAAAAGCCTACAAGTTTAGCGGTCATGTTGCTGCTGCGCTCCTTGTCTGCCAGGGTTACGTTTTCGTTGGTGATTACACAGCCCATGAAATTGATTGTCCTTCCATGTTCGGCATACAAATCCATGATAACCGGGTTGTTGGCATGGATATAGGTGGGGTTTTTGTCGCAGGCGGATACGCAGTTGCCGCTTACTATGGCCCCGTCCATGATTTCCGTCGGGTACATGAAAGTCGGCACGATTTCCGCAACGTCTACACCGTAGTAGTAGGTGTTGTGCAGCAGACCCTGGGTTTGCAGCATGTACACGTATGCTACTTTGGGGAGGCCCGGGTATTCGGCGGCCTGCTCCAGTATCGGCTTGGTTTCGTAGGCGGTTACTTTGTCCGGCTTTGCTTCGCGGCCGGCTTCGCCTAAGTAGGCCGCGGCGCGGAAACCGGCCATGCGTACCACGTATTCATGGTCGTGCTGGTTGATGCCGTCTACGGGCTCTACTTTTACAACTACGTTTTGGGTTAGAGAGAATGGGGTGTACTCTGCGCCCGGGCCGGTCATGTCGATAATGCCTTCTTGGAAGCCTACGATTTTACCGGTGGTTACTACTGCCGCGCCTTTTAGCACATGAGTGCGGCCGCTGCCTACGGTTTCAACATCGGCAATAAAGCCCGGGAAGATGTTGCCGGGGCCTTCTACTTTTACACGGGGCTCGATTACGTCCTTGACTGGTAGAATGCGTACCGACTCCCCTGGACGGGCCAGGAATACTTCCACTGACTTGATACGGTCGTCTTCGCCGGCTACGGCGGCTAGTTCGGCTTGGTTTACGTACAGGGTGCTGCCCTTGAGAGCCGTGGTCTCGCCGAATTGCACATCTTTGATTAGGATTTCGCCTATTTCTAAGCGCATGACATACCTCCTTTTTGTTGGTTAGTAAAATTGATTCTGCAAATGCTTTTACGCAGAATCAATTTTACGGTTTTTGCCGAAGGCAAAAAAACTTCCTTATTCCTTCATTAGGATATAGTTCACAACACGAAAATGCTGTTGTAACTGACTTGAATAATACGTCCCCTCCCCTACCAGCCGGAAACCGCATTTTTCTACCACCCGTTGGGATTGGATATTTTTCTTGAAATATCCACAGGTTATGGCTTCCAGAGCCAGCTGGGTGAAGCAGTGGTTGATTACGGCCTTGACCGCTTCCGGCATTAGGCCCCGGCCCCAATAATCTTTGGACAATACATAGCCAAGATCCTTCATTTTTAGGTGCTTGAAGCGTTCGTCTTCATTAGCCCAGTCGGAAATTTTTATACCCAAAGAGCCGATTACCTTATTATCTTGACGGTGAAAGAGCGCGAACTCGTTTTTTCCGTCAATAAATATTTTAAGAATCTTACGGGATTCGTCCAGGGATTTATGACGAGGCCAACCGGCTGCTTCACCTACGCCCGGAATGGACGCATATGCATTGAAGTCGTATAGGTCGGACTCTTGCCACGGGCGGAGGGTAAGGCGTTCGGTTTCTATTACTGTGCCTGAGATATCTATTGAGATATCCATTGTACTAGCTTGCTAACTCGTCAAGTTTTGCCTGCACTGCGGCGATACCGCCTTCATCGATTGCTTCCTTGTCGAAGGAGAATACCTTCTCGCCGCTTTTATAAAATACTAACGTAGGCAGGCCCATAACTTTTTGGGCAATGGCTAAACGCCTGTTGCCTGCTGTGTCCAACTTGCAGAATTTTGCCCGGCCTGCGTTCTTATTGGCAAACGCTACTACCTCCGGCATTAGGGCCATGCAGGGCTCGCATTTTTCGCTCCAGAAATCTACAAATATTAGGCCATCTGCTTGCAGTACTTCGGCTTCGAAGTTGTCTTTGTTTAACTCAATCATTTTCATCGTCTCCTGTCTTTGTGTTTATACATTCACGCTGTTATCAAAGTCATTGGCTGATATAGCAAACGCGCTTGAGAAGCCCGCTCAGACTACGCCAAAAAACGCATTGGTGCATTGCGATTTTCTGGCATGCTTCGCGGTTCTCAAGTGCGTTAGCTATATTTAGCTGTTAAGCTTGCTTAAATCCTCCGGTGTTACCCGGCCTTCCACATGCCCTTCCAGGAACCTCTCCGCCGCAACCGCAGCAATTGCGCCGTCTGCCGCCGCAGTTACTACCTGACGCAGATACTTTTCCCTGGCATCGCCTACGGCATACACGCCGGGGATATTGGTTTCCATTTTTTCGTTAGTGAGGATATAGCCCCACTGGTTAAGCGCTACTTTACCTCGCAAAAACTCCGTATTGGGAACCGAGCCTATAAACACGAATACACCGTTTACATCCATGTGGGAAATTTCATTTGTTTTAATGTTTTTGATACGTACGCCTTCTACCAACTCTTCGCCTACTATTTCATCCAGCACGGAGTTCCATACCCATTTGATTTTAGGGTTTTTCATGGCTTTTTCGGCACTCATTTTATTGCAGTCAAGGACCCCTTCGTTGTGGATTACTATCACTGTTACGGTTTCGGCAAATTTTGTCAGGTACATGGCTTCTTCTATTGCCGCGTCCCCGTTACCTACTACCACTACGTCCAGTTCCTCGAAGAAATCCGCATCGCAGGTGGCGCAGTATGACACACCTTTGCCCCGTAGTTGGCCCTCGCCTTTTACGCCCAGGGTGCGTGGCTGTGCCCCTGGGGATAGGATTACAGTACGGGCTTCATAGGTTTCGCCGGTTTTGGTTGTGACTTTTTTAACATCGCCGTTTAGGTCAAGGTCTGTTACCAGGCCCTTGATAATTTCTGTGCTAAAATGGGTGGCATGGGCCGTGAATTGATCCATTACCCCCGGGCCTGTGGTTTTTTCATAAAAACCAGGGTAGTTTTCCATTTCCATGGTTGTGGCGGCTTGGCCGCCCGGGCGGCCTTTTTCGATAATTGCGGTTTTAAGACGTGCGCGGCTGCCGTAGATGCCGGCAGTTAGGCCTCCTGGGCCTGCTCCTACAACTAGGATGTCGTATGGGTTAGACATGGGCATTCTCCTATCTTACATTTTTATATGGCTTACTAGGTCTAGGTCTATTATGCGGAAATCATCCAGTACAGATTCATCATAGCTGCGCCCTCTGTCCGGCAGGCTGGCCAGCATGGATATGGCGTCTTCAATTATTTTAAGGGATTTTATATCAAGGGGGCCGGAGGCTACGGATATTGCTACGCTTTTATATGGGGACTCGTTAGGCTTGATACTGCCGCTAAGGGGGTGGCTTATAACCCGCGAGCCTTTGTGAACCCAGTCTCGCACAGCTGTAAATACATTGTGTACGCTGCCCTCAACATAGCGCGAACCTACAGGATATTTAGCCATTACCGCCGGGTTATTGGTAATTATCACTGTTTCCCTGTGTGATTTCTCCTTGGCAATTCCCGGGTGGCCGGGCCATGTGTCTAATATAGCCAATACGCGCCTCCTAAACCAATAGCGTTCTTAACAAAAATTTAACACAAAAAAGGGAAACAGCATAAATGCCATTTCCCTGTAATATCCAGAGCCGGGTCCTTTCAGCGGTTTTTTTGCCTGAGAGTTTCGTAGGTGACTCGGCAGTCCACCCCTTGCCCCTTCGGCGCCGTGTAAGCTTATGATTGTACAGCCTAACGACTCTCCCGCTGAACATCATCCCCTTGTGTATTGCGATTTTATAGGACAGTCTTGCCCCAGAGGGCTGGGCTGTCTCTTATTAAATTCGCTTTTATTTTGCCAAATGTAACACGACGCCCATTAAATGTAAAGCATTAATTTCAATATGTTCAGGCCCTTAACTTTCTGTACAAACATATGCCCCAGAACTAGCTGTTTTCCAGATAGTCTTTACATGGGAATTTGGGGAACGGGGCTGTTGGCAGAATCTGATACCAATATGCAACAGAGGCTATGTCATCTTGCAGCGGACGGTAGCGCCCGTCTTCGCGCCATCCAAGGGCCTGCATTGTAACACGCAAATCATTTTCGAAGCGGACAGGGTCCACAATATGCCAGCGGTACATACCAAAGCGCTGCTGGCTTCTATATACCCCGTCCGGCCTTATAATCTGGTGCAGGCCTGCGTAGGGGGTTGTATACTCCTGATACTGGCGGGTAACTTGGTTTTCAAAATTATATGAGCCGCAGAAATAATCCTCTGTACCGGTACCGCAAATTGTGGGGAATTCACTGTCACCATCCATGTAAAATTTAATCTCGCCTTCACCCCACCAGCCGCTTGCGTTACTTTGCCAAGCCATGTAGGTACCCACATATTGGCCATGGCCTTTTATGCCGTCAATAATAGTATATGGCTCTGCGTAAGGTAACGGGTTAACGCGGCGGAATTGGGCATGGAAATATGCGGCGTCTTCCGATATTTCTGTAAGACAGTAATCAATTTGATAGTACATGGTTACTTGATTGCTGTCTAAGTTTTGTAATGTCATGCGGCAATGCTTCTTAAAAGGCATTTGCCAATAGCAGTTAAAGGCGCTGCCTGGGTTAACGCACACTGCAAGGGAACTAAGCTGGGCAAAGGAATTCCAGCCGCTTGCAAAAAAGTCACCAATGGGGCACTCAACAGAAGGATGCTCTTGCCCATCCCAATAGATGCGCAAAACAGTGTTGCGCCATTTCCCCGTAGGCGTTAGCCATATATGCTGAATACAGCCCGGGCCATCAATATCAGCAATGGTAAATGTCTCCCCTGCAGGAATGTGGATATATGGGTTGACCTTCCAGCCTGTACCAAGGGTGCTGGCTGCATGGTGGGCCGTACCCTCTGCCTGGGGACACATACCGCCCTTGCCTTTTCCCCCTGTAAAGTTTTCCGGGGAGATGGAACGGGTTTTTGCAACTGATGTTAGAAAAAGATTGCCCATGTTCGTATTAAGCCCGTTAAAACTCATGATTGTTCCTCCCATGTATGCTTACTATCTTATTTTCTTCTCAATAAACACCAATACCGCATTGGTTATAATACCCATCCCCGCCGACAGTATAACCCCCCACAGTATTCTATTGTTATTGCCCGTTTCCAAACCTATGGTAACAAGCAACCCAATACCACCGGCACCAATAAAAGCGGCGATTATAGCAATAGCAATGGTTGAAATAAGTGCAAGGCGCATACCAACAAAAAGCGGCTTTAACGATAAGGGTACACGAACTTTGAAAATCAGCTGTGCACGGGTCATACCCATACCCGTAGCCGCTTCAACTATAGCGCCGTCTACCCCGTTAAGCCCGGTAATAAAGTTGCGCAGCAGTATGAACTGATTATAAAGCACCAACACGGTTATAGCTGTATTTCTTCCAAGGCCCATACCCGGCACAGGAATCATAAGCGCAAATAGGGCTATGCTTGGAATAGAGTACACAATGGAAAATAAGTATGTAAGAACCATACCTACCCGTGTAAAAAACATAGACACAATAGTAAGCAGCCCCGCAAGAAGAATTGACAGGACAAGGGCAATAAGTACAAGCTGCACATGCTCGCTAAGTGCCCTAAGCAGTAGGTTGTGGTTTCGCTGGGCGAATCGTATCAGTTCCAACTAAGCCAACCCTTTCCAAAACTTTTCTTGTGCGCGGCATGAGTTTATAAGGGATTCCACAAACCCATCAGCCGGGTTTTTAGCGATATTTTCTGGGGTGTCAAACTGGCATACTCGGCCCTCGTTCATTACAATTACTCTTGTCCCTAACAGCAAAGCTTCGTTGATATCGTGGGTAACAAACAGGAATGTTTTCTTCATTCCGCCTTCAAAACTTTCGTGGATACGCTTAAGTTCCTTTTGAAGGTTAAGGCGGTTAATAGCGTCAATAGCCCCAAAAGGCTCGTCAAGCAGCATAATCTTGGGGTCAACAGCCAAGGCCCTTGCAAGCCCTACCCGCTGCTGCTGCCCGCCAGATAGTTGCGCGGGGTACCGGGTTAGAAACTCGTCAGGCTCAAGGCCTACCAGGTTTATCAACTGGCGTACACGCCCATCAATGCGCTTCTTGTCCCATTTTAACAGATTTGGAACAATTGCAATATTCTGCGCCACTGTCATATGGGGCAGCAAGCCTACTTGTTGTATGGCGTAGCCAATGCGCCGCCGTACCAGTACGGCATTCACGTCACGTATATTTTCCCCAAATAGGATAATATTACCGTCATCCGGGTCGTATAAGCGGTTGGTCATCTTTAGAAGAGTGGTTTTGCCGGACCCAGACGAGCCAAGGATTGCTATAAACTCCCCAGCGTTGATGCTTAGGTTAACATCGTTTACGGCATTAAGGCTCGCACTGTTAAACCGTTTAAACACATGCTGGTATTCGATAGCCACTATAGCGCTTTGGCTCATGGCAATGCCTCAAAAAATTCCCGGGCTACTTCTTGTATGTCTCTGCCGTAGATAATCACTTGGGAGTTTAAATGAAGAAGTGCAGATGTATTAAAATGAGGGGCCAAACGGTTTAATGCATCGGCAATACCTGGGTGTTCTTCCAAAACAGCGTTACGCACAATGGGAACTAAATTATACGGGGGCCAAATTACAATATCCTCTACAAGCAGGGTATAGTAATGGGTATTGTAAAGATGGCCATCAGTAGTAAACGCAACACTTACATCCGCTGCATTTGTACGCAGGGCTTCACATCTGGCGCCGCCGCCCATTATGTCCACACTGTAAAAATCAAAGGGGCCGAAAGCCTGGGCCATTGCAGACAGTCCGTCTTCCCTGTCAAGGAATTCCGCTGTAGAAACAAACCTAAGCTGGCTGGCATGGGGCTGCAAGTCTGATAGGGTTGCAATACCCAATTCCTGGGCAAGCTGAGTGCGGATTACAATACCCTGGCCATTGTGGGCCTGTGTAAAATCCAGCCATGTAATCTGGTAGCGCTGGTAATATTCTTGTTTTACAAGTTCGTAAACCTCAAGCGGGTTGGTCATTAGAGGAAGGCCAAGTACTGTTAATAAACCTGTACCGGTATATTCGGGATACAGGTCTATCTCACCGTTTACAATAGCGGTATGTACAAGGCCGCTGGAAAGGTTGTGGCCGGTGCGGTCTACAGTAAACCCGGCGGCTTCAAGGGCAAGGGAATATATTTCTGCAACTATAAGGCTCTCTGTAAAATCCTTGCTGCCAATGCGTATTACATCATCGTTGTTCCCGGTACAGGCGGTGGCAACAGCCATAAGGAAAAGCATCGTAAGAGTAATACATAGAGTTTTTAGCCATTTCTTTTTCAAATCAAAACATCCTCTCGTTTGTGGCGGTTTCATTTATTGTTCCAACGCAGCAATGGGGAAATCTGGGCAAAGGCGCGAAGCTGCTTATTCAAGGATAGGTCTTATTGCGTGTACTTATATCTTTGAATAAAACGGTCAAGCAAATCCAACAGGAATACAGCTGTCAGAGATAAAACCGCCACAGAAATCCCGCCAATAAGCAGCAGTTCTGTCCGCCTTACACTAAGGCCCTGAAAAATAATTTGTCCCAAGCCCCCGGCACCAATTAAAGCGGCGATTGTGGCGCTGGCAACTATTTCAATCGCAGCTGTTTTTATGCCCGCCAGTATTAGCGGCAGCGCTAGAGGCAAACGAACCCTACGCCATACTTGAAGGGGCGTCATACCCATTCCCTTGGCCGTTTCCAGCATAAAAAAAGGAACTTCTTCAAGCCCGGCCATTGTGTTCATAAGAATTGGCGGAATAGCCAGAAATGTAAGCGCGGTGATGGCTGGCCCCATCCCGATACCAAAAAAACGGATAGACAAAACCAGAACCGCCAGGCTTGGTATGATTCTAAGTACTTGAAACAGCCCAATTACCCATTTCTGATGTTTTTTGAATACTGCGCATACGATACCCATAGGGCAGCCAATAAGAATTGATATGGCCAAAACACGAAGGCTTATACCAATATGCCGCCTAAGCATAATAAGGTATGCGTCTATGTTAGATTCAAAATATAAAAGAATATCGGCCCATATTTCCCACATTAATCTGCCTCACTTCCTTAATGTTTCCAAACTGCTAGACTGATGTGCGCACTCCGACTACCATAACACTGTAAATATGACAGCGTGTTGTCATGTTTGTTTTATGGCTTCGACTTTCTTCCCAACGTGGAAGTATCTTAATACGGAGTGATAGACCAGCGGGTCCATTTTATGGATATCAATTGATTTAAACCACTTAAATAAAGCCTCGTGAGACTCCATATTTGGAGTGAGGCTTTCGTCAATATGTAAATTGACCACTTCGCCAAAAAATGTATAAAAGTCGCCTATTACATGAGTATGAGATAACTTGCATTCAAATACGCAGTGGCTTGCATCCAGCACCGGCACGTGGGCTTTCTCGCCCCATTCAAAGCCATAAGGCATGGCATCTTTTGGGCCGTTTTCACCGGATATTGAGCCTACATAGTCAGCAAAAGGCGCCATTTCCACATTGGCAAGATTAACCGAAAATACCCTCGTACGCTGTATGTTAGCAACAGTACGCTTGGCAGCCATGCTTACGATTATATTTTCCGGGGGCCCCGGGGTGTTACTGACACACGTAATAGTGCTTAAATTTGGCGAACCGTCTTCGTTACCGGTACCAATAATCCATACCGGCCGGGGTGTAATTGTCCATACTACGTTGTGATAAATTCCGCATAGCTGCGGGATTGATTGCTTTTGGATTTTTCTCATTTACGGCCAACCCTTTCCATGGATGATTTTATCCATGGTACACCCCAGGCCGGCTATAATCCATGACATGATTGGCATAAATCAGCGCATATAATATGCACGTCTTGTCATGGCACAATAACGCCGTATTGCTCCATTGCGTCTTTTTTTATGGTTGCTGCGGCATCGTTCCTTCCTATACCGTAGGCCACATGATATGCCCTTACCAATTGGGTTTTATATATATGCTCTTCTTCACCCAGTTTATGATAGCAGTCTGCCATAAAAAACAGCATTTCAGGTATCCATTTAAGATTATTGTATTCGCGGCAGGTTTCGATTGCGCTGCTGCTGGCCTTTAACGCTTCCTTATATTTGCCTGCTTTTTTTAATGCCCGGGACAATGAAAAGAAAAGTGACGGAAAAAGGAGCGCCTTATCCTCTTCGGATGCCCTGGCGCTTTCCCGGCTGTTAATCATGGATTGTATTATGGATATAGCCCTGTCATGCTCCCCTAAAAAGGTTAAATATTCGGTCATACCAAGGGCAATGGTAATTTCGTTATATGTCATGCGGTATTCGGATATTTTATCCTCTTCAAAATGTGGTTTAGACATAGCCATTACCTTGTACAGGGCATCCACCTTTTCAACAGGGTGTATATTTTTCTTTATTACGGTTTTTAAATATTCTACAAACTGCTTAACAACGGGCTGCTTTATAAGCGCCCCTTTTTCCAGTTTGGCAACAATATCGTTAACCCCGGCAATGTCTCCGTCGTCAAGCAGCCGCTTTAGACGCTTATAGTCTCTGTAGCTGGCATACTCGCCCGAGTCTAAATAAAGCAGCCAAAAATCTTCGGTTGGGCTTCCTAATAGTTCCAGGGTTGTGACAAACTGCCACACATCCATTCCGGCCTCCCCGGCTTCGATACGGGCTAACTGGCGAACGCTTATAAATAATTGCTCTGCCATGTCTTCCTGGCTAAGGCCCATTTCTTTTCTCATTGACTTGATTATATCGGCGCTGTTTGTTTTCATAAAACCTCCGTGCCCAAGAGCAATGCAGCCTCTTTCATATTCTCTATAACCGAAACCCCAAAAGGACACCGCCCTTGGCAATGCCCGCATTCGATACATGCCTCGCCTAACCCGGCCATGCCCTGGTAATGTGAACGTATAGACGGCGGTATGTTTTCCTTATCTAGCCGTGCTATATCCAGGTACTTCATTACTGTGGCAACATCAATATTAACCGGGCAGGGCTGACAATGGCCGCAGTAAACACAGTTTCCTTTAAAATCGTTGCGTATGCCGCTTAGGATGCTCATATAGTCTTTCTCTTCAGGGCTTGCGTTAAAATATTCCATAACCCTTCCCATTTCCTCTATTGATTGGCAGCCCGGTAGTACGCTGCTTACTGCCGGCCTGTCCAGTGCGTACTGTATGCATTGGGGGATTGTCATGGCCTTTGCGTATGGCGAATGCTCTGCCGAAAGCAGCTTGCCGCCGCAAAAGGCCTTCATAACGGTTATACCTACCTGCTTCTGGGTGCATAGTTTATATAACTCTGCCCGTCTTGGGTCTAGCCCGCGAAAAAGTTCTATGTCAAATCCTTTCTCGTATGGCTCAAATACATATGTCTCAGAGGGCAGCATATCGAAGGCCGGGTTTACACTAAACATCACCATTTCCGGCAGGCCGGTTTGGATTGCTTTCATTGCCGTTTCCGGGTTGTGGGAACTAAAGCCTATATGATGTATGTCCCCGTTTTTCTTCAATTGCTGTACATATGAGGCGAAGGGTGTTTCGAATACGTCTTTATAGTCTTGTTCCGAGTCTATGAAAAACATCATACCGAAATCTATATAGCCAAAGACTCTTAACAGTTCCTCGAAATATCGCTTCACTGTTGGCAGGTCCCGGCTTATATCGTATTGCTTGTTTACATCTGTTGCGCCTATATGGCCTTGAATCATTATATCTTTACGCCTGTAGCCCAGGGCTTTGCCTATAAACTCGCGTACTTCTGTGCCCGGCATGAAAACGTCAAAGATATTTACTTTGCTCTCAAGTGCCTTGTCTATGGTTTCTTTTACTGATATATAGGGCTTGCGGTCTAAAAATTCGCATCCTAGACCTATTACGCTTACTTGTTTGCCTGTTTTTCCCAGCTGGCGATATTCCATGAAAATCAACATTCCTTTCGCTTCGCTTGTGCACAAATTGGCATGAAAGTGAGTTCTTTCACACTATTTCTCCTATATTTTTTATTACCATATCCTATTTCCTGTGTTTATACAAATTTAACAGCATATGTCACCACGCAGCAGGCGCTTGTAACTTGATGTTTGTTTGACTTTACCCTACCTGTAGGCTACACTTTGCTCATTATGTTTACAAAAAAGTTACTATAAAAAGGAGAGTGTAGCATGAGTTTTTTGGATAGCGTAAAACAACGCGCAAGGTCTCAGCTTAAAACCATAGTCCTACCGGAATCATTGGATCCGCGCAGCCTAAAAGCCGCGCAGCAAATATTGGCAGAGGGGGTAGCCAAGCTTATATTAATAGGCGATAAAGCCGAAATAGAGGCCCTGGCCAAAGCAGAGGCTGTGGATGTTTCCGGCGCGACTTTTATAACCCCTTCCCAGGAGTGCGGCTTAATTGATGAGTTATCTACCAAGTTAGCAGATTTACGCAAATCCAAGGGCATGACTAAAGCCCAGGCCCATGAACTTCTTCTTACTAACCCCTTGTACTTGGGCTGTATGCTGGTCAAAGAAGGCATTGCAGACGGTATGGTAGCCGGGGCGGTGTATTCTACGGCGGATGTATTGCGGCCCAGCTTGCAAATTCTTAAAACTGCGCCGGGGATTTCCCTTGTATCGTCTTTCTTTGTGATGGTGGTGCCGGAGTGCGAATACGGTGCAGACGGGGTGTTTGTCTTCTCCGATTGCGGGCTCGTGCAAAACCCAGACGCCGAACAACTTGCGGCAATTGCCAAAAGTTCGGCAGATTCTTTTTACGGGCTTACGGGAATCGAGCCTGTGGTGGCGCTTCTTTCCCATTCCACAAAGGGCAGCGCCAAACATGCCGATGTGGACAAGGTATCCAATGCCGCTAAGCTGTTAAAGGAAATGGCACCTGATTTAAAAGCCGACGGTGAGTTCCAATTAGACGCGGCCATTGTGCCGGCAATTGGGGCATCTAAAGCGCCGGGTAACGAGGTGGCGGGCAAGGCCAATGTATTAATATTCCCGGATTTAGACGCCGGTAATATCGCGTATAAATTAGTAGAAAGGCTGGCAAAAGCCGACGCATTTGGCCCAATAACCCAGGGTATAGCTAAGCCTGTTAATGACCTTTCCAGAGGCTGCAGCGCCGAAGATATCGCGGGTGTTGTGGCTATAACCGCCGTGCAGGCTCAGGCGCTTGTTTGATTTGCCTGACCGCAATACCGTTTTTGATGATACCGATAAAGGCTTAATTCGGTTTTGATACTAATGGTAAACCTTTTCCCGGTTTTGATGATACCGACAAAAGCGATTAAACTCGCAAATATAAAGGAGAAAACCCCCATGAAAATACTTGTAATCAACTGCGGCTCATCGTCGCTTAAATACCAACTGCTTAATATGGAAGACGAAAGCGTACTGGCCAAAGGCCTATGCGAAAGAATAGGCATAGACGGCCGCCTTGTACACGAGCGCCCCGAGGGCAAGTACGAGGCCTCCCCCAACATGCCGGACCATGCGGCCGCAATGGCAGTACTCCTTGACGCGCTACTGGATGAAAACCACGGCGTAATCAAGTGCAAATCAGAAATAAACGCAATCGGCCATAGGGTAGTACACGGGGGCGAAACCTTTACGGCCTCTGTGCTAATAGACGATACGGTAGAAGCGGCAATAGAAGCTGTAAGCGACCTGGCCCCCTTGCATAACCCGCCAAACCTGACAGGCATCCGCGCTTGCAAACAGCATATGCCTACAGTACCACAGGTTGGTGTTTTTGATACGGCATTCCACCAAACCATGCCGGCAAAGGCGTACCTTTACGCGCTGGATTATGCCATGTACGACAAGCATAAAATCCGCCGCTACGGCTTCCATGGCACAAGCCATAAATACGTATCCCAACAAGCTGCGGAACTACTTGGCCGCCCATTAAACGAACTAAAGCTGGTATCCTGCCATCTTGGTAACGGCGCAAGTGTATGCGCAATAAAGGGCGGGGAATCTGTGGATACATCTATGGGGCTAACCCCTCTTGAGGGCCTTGCAATGGGCACCCGCAGCGGGGATATCGACCCGGCGATTATCCCATTTATAATGGAAAAAGAGGGCCTTACCGCTGCACAAGTAGTAGACGCCCTTAATAAAAAATCAGGTATGTTGGGCCTAAGCGGCGTTGGAAGCGACTTTAGGGACCTATCAGCCGCATTAGACGCCGGAAACGAACAAGCCAAAAATGCCCTGGATGTATTTGCGTACCGGGTAGCCGGGTATATAGGCCGGTATGCTGCTTGCATGAATGGCCTGGACGCAGTAATTTTCACAGCCGGAATAGGTGAAAATGATTCTTTCATAAGGGCAAAGGTATGCGAGTATCTAACATGGATGGGCGCGGATATTAACCCTGAAGCAAACAGCAAGCGCGGCAAGGCTATGTGTATTTCAAACCCCGGCGCGAAGCTGCAAGTGCTGGTAATCCCCACAAATGAGGAACTTATGATAGCCCGGGATACTAAGAAAATCCTTGGGGCTTAAAACAACCCCCGGCCCTGCGGGCCACCCCCTTCTAAAGAAGGGGGCTAAGTTCAGGCAAGCCAAGGAGGCACACATGATTGTAAATGCCAAAGAAATGTTGCAAAAAGCCGTAGCAGGCAGGTACGCAGTACCTCATATAAATATCAATAACCTGGAATGGACCAAAGCCGCACTAATCACCGCTCAAGAGTTAAAGAGCCCAATAATACTGGGCGTAACCGGCGGCGCGGCCAAATACATGGTAAGTTTTTCAACCGTGGCGGCAATGGCACGTGAGATGAACAAATCCCTTGGTATAACAGTACCGGTGGCCATCCACCTGGACCATGGCAGTTACGAACAATGCATAGCCTGCGTAGAAGGCGGCTTTTCCAGCATAATGTTCGACGGCAGCCACTACCCCTTTGACGAAAACGTAGCAAAGACCAAGGAAATGATTGCCTTGGCCCATAGTAAAGGCATGTCTATAGAAGCGGAGGTAGGCTCTATAGGCGGTGAAGAAGACGGTGTAATAGGCGCCGGCGAAATTGCCGACCCGGAAGAATGCCGCATTATAGCGGAACTTGGTGTGGATTTCCTGGCCGCAGGTATTGGAAATATCCACGGCAAATACCCGGATAACTGGCAAGGCCTGGACTTCGACGCCCTAAAGCGGATTCACGAAGCCACTGCCGGCATACCGCTGGTACTCCACGGCGGGACAGGCATACCCGAAAAGATGATAAAAAAAGCCATCTCCCTAGGGGTGGCTAAAATCAATGTTAATACGGATTGTCAACTCTCCTTTGCCGCCGCCACACGGGAATATATTGAGGCCGGTAAGGACAAAGCAGGTACAGGCTTTGACCCGCGTAAACTACTGGCCCCCGGATACGAAGCCATTAAGGCTACCATCAAAGACAAAATGGAGTTGTTTGGGTCAATAGATAAGGCATAGCAAACAAATAAAACACCCGCTTACTATAATGAAATCGCTATTGTAAACGGGTGTTTTTTATATACTTGTTTAGCACATACATAGTATTGTCATATGCAGCATTCGTCATGCCTTTGGGTGGTGATTGGGATGATGGGCATTCACTTATATACCTACAGTAACAGCGGCTCCGGTCTTGTCGGATTCGAATACTGCGTCTATTACCTTCATTACCCTAAGTGCCTGTTCGCCGGTTACTCTTAGTTCGGCATTGCCCTTTAGGTGGTCTACTATGTTTCTATAGTAATCTGTCCAGTGGGTGCCTGTGATTTTTGGCAGCGGGGTTTCTATTGTGGTTTCTTTTGGCCTTGGCAGCATTATGCGAGTTGGGCCTGCCGCTGTGTATACCAGGTTTGCAGTCCAATCTTTTTCATCGGGATCGGCTTGTTTTACTATCTTGCCGTGTACTTCCCAATCGTTTATGACGGCGGTGCCGTCTTCGCATGATACATGCCATCTTGGCAGCGGGATAAAGCAATTGGTAGAAATGCTTACAGTACCGCTTACTCCGTTTTCGAAGCGCAGAAGTACCGTAAAGGCGTCATCTACCTCACTGCCATATACATTATGCAGATGGGCCTGTACAGACGTTACCTTGCCCGGCACTAAATCCATCATCTGGTCCAGCAGATGAATGCCCCAGTCTAAAAGAAGGCCGCCGCCATTTTGCTTAAATACCCGCCAACCGTATAACGGACGGGAACCTTGCACTCGGCTTTCGATGCTATAGGGCTTGCTTAACAGGCCATCTGCCAGTATTTTGCGTACGGTCAAGTAGTCTATGTCCCAGCGCCGGTTTTGGTGGACAGAGAACAGTTTGCCGGTTTTCCTTGCTACGGTCAGTATCTCTTCAAGTTCCGGCGCGTCCATGGTTACGGGCTTTTCGCAAATTACATGCTTGCCCGCTTCCATGCATTTAATCGAATAATCCTTATGCACATCGTTGGGGGTGGCAATTAGCACCATATCTATATTGCCATCGGCGTATATTTCTTCTGATGTGTTGTATACCTTTATGCCAAACTCGCCTTTTGCCTTTTCATTGGCCTCTTCACGAACATCGTATGCGCCCAGGATATTAATTTCCGGGATATGTTCGCGGATATTTCTTACGTGCCATCCGGCCATGCCGCCCATTCCTATAATTGCCATGTTGTAGGACATTTTTATATTCCCCTTTGCTGTATTTTCTTACGCAAACACTATATACCGCTTGTGTGATTTTTGCAACGATAATATACGGCATTCACAGGTGCACAAAAAGCCCCTCCGTGGGAAAGAGGGGCTAATAGAGTTTGTTTAACATACGTGGCAATGAACGCCTTACTTGCCTTGCGCCGCCCAATGTGGGTTATTGTATTACCACCGGATTTAAGTTTTATACTGCTATTTGTTTAAGTAGTTCGTCAAGACGCTCCTGCGGCACATTGGCTTCTTTTGCCATGGCCTCAATTAACGCAATGGGGGCTTTGTTGCGTATGGCTACGCCTATTGTTTGTTCTGCGCCTTCGATTTTACCTTCGATTTTGCCCTCGATTTTGCCTTCGATTTTGCCTTCGATTTTACCTTCGATTTTGCCCGCAGTCTTCCCCTCTTCCTTAAGCTGCGTATCATAATCCAATATATCCTTGTAAAACATAACAAATGCCTCCTTATCAATAAAGCCTTTGAGATAGCCATTTGCGATACATTCGCTTCGGGCCTTGTTAAATGATTCTTCCCGGGGCAGGCCCGATTGTATGCACTCATCATATATTTTATAGAAGAACGCATATCCGGCAAGTGCGTTGTCCGGCTGGGTGTCTTT
>Ga0123355_10000141_pt1 | contig 86040 bp, 65 predicted proteins | sample TergutEmb28metaG_3_FD_89872 | JGI IMG/M metagenome (GOLD analysis project Ga0123355, IMG submission 89872) | Embiratermes neotenicus P1 segment gut microbial communities from Petit-Saut dam, French Guiana - Emb289 P1 | ecosystem: Host-associated > Arthropoda: Insects > Digestive system > Gut ... | reverse complement strand
GCCTCTAGCACTTGCTATAATGCGCGGACAAAATGGAGATATTGAAGTAGATGGTGGAGGTAATGGCAGTGGAGCAGCGTTTACTTTGAAATTTTTTGCGTAAATTTACTGTAAATTTTTGGTCAAAATTTTGTGCTTGCAATCCTATTGTATATGTGATATTATACCTTCTGTTGACGCGGAGTGGAGCAGCCTGGTAGCTCGTCGGGCTCATAACCCGAAGGTCGTAGGTTCAAATCCTGCCTCCGCAATCACAAAACCCCCTGTAAACATCACGTTTACAGGGGTTTTGCTTTTCCTTGGATTATTGTGCGCAAAGCGATTTAACGCACATTTAACGCACAGCACAGAAAAAACAATGCGTCATTAACCGTTTTCATTTGCTTTCTGTTTGACTATTTGCATTACATAGGATTGTATCAGCGAGTATCTCCGCAGCCATTTCGTCTGCTTTATGGATTTTTTGGGCGTAGTTATTCTCTGTGGTACTTACATGTGCGTGACCTAATCGCTTTGATGTTGCCATACCATCTACACCATAGAAGTAGAGCAGACTTGCCATTGTGTGACGAAATTTGTGTGGATATGTATGTGGCAATCCATGCCGTTTAGCAAATTTGCTCATCCATCCCGTTGGGCTGTCTGGGTGCATCACCGCACCATTGTCACTGACAAACATCTTGCCACTATTTTGCCATTTATCACCATTTGTTATTTCTAGTTCATTGTACCATTGTTGATATTCACGTAAAAGTTCCATTGTCTCAAGGGGTAATGTTACAGTCTAACCGCTGTTGGAGCTGTTGCCAGAAAAATGTGCAACATTATTTTTTGTTATCCTTAAAGAAAGCTGGGCATACGAACCTCAACCTCCAAAAAAACTGTAAACTTTTATTCTGATTTCCTGAGGCTATTTTAGCCGTTATTTTCTGTGTCTTTTAGAGAGAACGGAAGTCAAACGGGACCGCGACTAGATATTTGTTCGACTCCTAGGCTGACATTTAGTAGCTGGTCTGTTTATATATTGTGTCATTATTATTACATATAAATGGAATAAAAGAAATAGACAGAATATCGACAGTATCAACCCTGGGTTGATTGATTGTCGGTACTTGACTATGGGATTAGTATGGTTTGGAAAAATTTACGAAATTGTCAAAATAATAACAAGGAATATATTGACAATAGACAACGTTTTTCATATTATATATGTGTAACACATAGTAATTTGTACAATTGGTCTACAGACAGCAAGAATTGCAGGTCAAAATGCCAGTGCAGAGTGCGCTGCTGGAGATTGCCGCAATGTTGTTGTACAGCAATTTGATTTCACATCGACACTGCCTGTCGCAAAAACGCCGTTGAAGCGTTCGGCGTTTCCGCTCCGCCAGTATCGTGTGAAATTGGAATTGCTGTAGTAGACAAGTCCATGGAAGGAGTTGATTACCATGCGCAAATGTTTGCGTAGCACAGTTTTTTGGAAAAAAGGCCTGGCACTGCTTGTGAGTTTTACCATGTTATGGAACTCGCAATTTAGTGTGGCAGCCGCAGCTTATGTGGTCAGTGAAGAGCCTTGTACAATTGTAGAGGAGTTCTATCCCGATGCGGAGGAACCCTATCCGGCCGAAGAGTACTACCCCGAAGAGGAGGAGTACGAGCGTACTGAAGAAGAATCCTGTTCCGACACGGAAGAGTATTATCCTGTAGAAGAGGACTGCTACCCGGAAGTAGAGAAACATGAGTCGGAAGAGGATGATGAATATTATCCGGAGGAAGACGACGACTATGAAGACTACGACAACTACGACGCAGACGAGATAGAGGAAGACTCCCATGCTGTTGCAGTGGTAGGGACTCCTTTTTTCCATCCTGACCCGACTCCGTACTTAAATATACAGTCTTTTTCCACTAACTTGCTTACTAACGGCGATTTTGCAGCGGGAATCGCGGGCTGGACCGGTTATTGGGGTGGCACAGTACTGCCTAACGACGGACTTAGTGCGGAAAATACATCCGCTTATATGTTGTTACGTGAAAGTGGCTGGAATGGCGTTGTAAGTGACATTATAACTATTACCGAGCCAGGCACGTTCCGACTTAGTGCATGGGGTAGAGCCGTACCGGCAAATGCGTACGCTCAAGCTGCCGTATTGCTTACACATGCAGAAGGGCAAGGCAGAAATGATGCATATCGTTGCCGATATAATTTTACCAACGGCCAACTAAATCCCGGACTAGGTGCCGGAGATGCTGTCGTAAATGATTTTGGCGTGCAGCCTTCCCGTGTGTTTTTCACAAATGATACCACATGGGCCTATAGATATGTAGAGTTTCAAATTACCCCTCGTATCCTTGAGGTATTCCAGAACCAATTTAGAGTTGCTATCCATGCTTGGGGTGCAGAAATTGCTGTAACCGGCATTACCTTGGAAAGAGTAATAGGCAACCCGTGTCTGGTTTGCGATGAATATCCATGTGTATGCCCAACATTTTGCACAGACTGCAGTGCAGACCCGTGCGAGTGTACAGCAGAACTGGCCACTGTAATTGCCGCAGCGCAAGCATTAACCCAAGCAAACTTCACACCGGATAGCTGGGCAACACTTGTAGGCGCACTAGGCGCGGCATTGTCTGTGTTTAATAACAGCACAGCAACTGGCCAGCAAATAGAAGACGCTACAACCGTATTGCAAGCGGCAATAGATGCATTACAACCAGCCATGGCAGGCCAGCATCCGAACGCCTTAGCGGGCACACCGTTTGGCAACAGACCTAACCCGCAATACGCCTTTGACGGCGAGGCCAGCACGGTCTTCGTATCCACACGCATATATCCACCGCCGCCACAAGATAGCGAATATGACCCTCATTACTACTATGGCTATATCGGCCTTGATTTTGGGTCGGGCAATTATTACCGCATATCAAATATAAGGGTGTTGCCACATTACGTTACAGGCCAATCATGGATTTTGGATCGCGCATCCGGTAATGCATTTGGTTCTGTGGATGGTATCGAGTGGGTGCATATAGGTGTCATATCCGGCACAAATGTTCCCAGTTGGCGTTACTGGGAGGGTAATGCGACACAATTAGCTAACCGCAACGAACTATTCCGGTATGTAAGAATAGTGGGCCTAGCTTGGTGGGATTCAACATTTGCAGAAATTGAGATCTTCGGCTACGTACCGGCTCCATGCGTAGACTGTGATGAATATCCATGTGTATGCCCGGATTCACCAACACCATGTGTCGATTGTGGCGCATACCCATGTCTTTGCACAAGCGTGCTGGACACACCACCCGGTGTATTTGGTGTCCGAGTTTATCACAACGATTTCTCTGCACCGCCTGCCGGTGGTTTTACTTTTGGCCATGGTGGCCATGCCGCCGAAAGATTGCCATACAATAGCTACTTCTTGCGCTTAGGCGCAGCCGGTGGGGCAGGTGTAACCGGTATCCACTACTCCAGAGACACCGTTCTTGTTGAAGGTAATCTGTATGTGTTAAGCATCACCTACAGAACAGACGCCCAAGCATCCGGCAGAAGAGTTGGCCTTGGTGCACCTGGCAACGCATATGAACATTGGCTTGAGGCAACACCTGAAGCCTGGCAATGGTCCGAGATACAGGTGCCTGTTTCTCAAACTTGGGCAACTGCCTATATGGTATTTACAGCAAGCACCCCATCTGCCCATTCGCCTGCAATTTTCTTAGGCAGACAGTATGGCGGGCTGGGACATGGTACATGGGATATCTATTCTATATCAATCTACGAACTAGATTTCTCGGCAGCAGACAAAGCAGCACTTGCCGCAGTAATTGCACAAGCCGAAACTATAACAGACCAAGGACTATACACCCCTGGAAGCTGGGTGTCTTTCCAAACTGCACTAAACAACGCAATAGCGGTATATAATAACCCACTTGCAGAACAAACCCAAGTTGACTCAGTAGAACTGGCACTGCAAGCTGCAATGGATGGGTTGGCACTGCGTACAACAGACGCATTCCGTACAATGCTGCTAAACCTGATTAACCAAGCGTCGGCAGTAAACAGTGCGGCCTACACACCTGCAACATTTGCAGCACTTGGGAGTGCAATTGCCGTTGCACAAGGCGTACATGACGATGCCGGCGCAGATATTCCTGCAATACGCACACAGCTTGGTTTATTGCAAGCCGCTATGGACGCACTTGCTCCACAGCAACAGTCAGTATTGCTGCCAAACGGCGACTTTAGCCTTGGTACAGCAACCTGGTATCCTGGTTGGGCAATGAGTCGCCAAGCTAACACAGGACAAAATGCTTTAAACACTTCAAGCTATATGGCAAGAGTAACCTCCGGTTGGAACCGTATCCGCAGTGATGTAATTGTTATCAACGAACCTGGTTGGTACAGGCTAAGTGGGTGGGGTATGACAACAAGCCCAGGGCCACTCTTGCAATTGTTCCTAACCTACGAGCATCACAGTGGCGCGTCTGAGCATGACGGTGACTTCCGCTGGCTAGACGGCACTCCGCACTACTGGGCGTATGGTTACTTGGGCAGAACAGACGGTTCAAGGGTTGCAACCTCTGTTGTAGATTTCTCCGGCGAAAGCAGCTGGATACAGCTAGGCACAGCGTTTGAGCTTACACAGGAACTTATCGACGCCTACAATGGCAGGTTTAGAGTTGTGTTCCGCACAGAGGGCAACAGCGGAGACCTGTATATTACAGGCATGACCTTGGAGCGTGTATGTGACGATTGCCACATGGAGCCATGTATCTGTAACGAGACATTTGACAGAACTGCACTTGCCACCGCTATTGCAACAGCAGAAGTTCACACAATAGAACTTTTGTACACACCGGCAACATGGGCAGCACTGCAATCAGCTCTATCTGTAGCACAAACAGTTTACTTAAACCAATTTGTACTACAAGCTGTTATAAATCTTGCAGCCAGCGACCTTGTAACTGCTACTATAAACCTAACTCCAAGGACTACGGTTGAGTTAAGGGTCCTGCTTGACGCGCTAATTACACAAGCAGAGCTCCTAAACGAAGCTGAGTATAGACCCGGAACATGGACACCATTCTACACAGCACTGGCAACCGCCCGTGCCGCATATGCAAATAATTACGCCTCTGAAATGATGCTTGTTAATGCGTATTTGGCACTGCAAGCCGCTATGGCAGAACTGGTAGAAATGCCACCGAGTATAAGCGTTGGCGACCAGTTGTTTGACGACCGTTTCTCCAGACATACAACACCTAATATGAGCGACTGGATTGACAGCTTTAGGGTAAGTGCTATCAATCCTATACCAAACCAAGAAATGGCTCCCGCAATCCACTATATGGTAATGACCACAGACTGGTCAGTAATGCGCTTGCCTGTCCAACTACAGGGCAACGTACGCTACAGGATGAGTGCCTGGGTATATGGCCATGATGGCAACATAAATGGCGTTTTCTTGGGGCCACCACTTGGCACACCAGGGCTTGGCGGCAATTGCGGACCTAACCTATGTCATAACACATGGTGTGGCTGTGAGTCGCATCGTATTGGTATACATCCAGTTAGTGGTGCTGGTTGGACATTCAGATATGTGGAATTTGTTCTGGATGCAGACCTGGACGGCGAAGTTATGCTTCGTTCATGGCCGGGTGCCGCACTTCACGTTTCTGATATTAGAATCGAAGTTTTGGAAGTATTTGATTCCTACGGCGTTACTTTTGGCGCAGGGCCTGGCGGTGCGCTAACTGCCGCAGTTGGCCAAACGGCTATCCAGCACGGCTCGGCAGTAAGGCCAAACACTGTTGTTACATTTACAGCCACACCAAACCTAGGCTTTACCGTTGACAGATGGGTAGTTGACGGCGCAGAAATAAGCGGCGAACAGCGTATTTTCACCGCAACAGTTACCGCAGATATGGATGTGCGTGTATTCTTCCGCCCGGCGGAAGGAGTTATCCTAACCCATGGTGTGCAGGGCGGCCAGGGCGAAGTGATTGCCCGTGCAAATGGTAGAACCGGTATTACCTCCGGCACCGTTGTACCAAACGGCGGTGCAGTTTCTGAAGGTTTCTCCATCGCGTTTACGGCAACACCGGCGGCAGACTACGAAGTAAAGCACTGGATTGTAAACGGCGAAGTTGTGCATTTCATCGGCAGGCTTTTCACCGTTGTAGATTTGCAAGGGGTTGGCTCTGCAAACGCACTGACATTTGACGCACAAGTTGTATTCCAACCGATTGACCCAACTGGCGGCCGTTTCGACCCTTATTCATCCCGCAATGTAACCAACCGTGGCAGAATGGGTATAAACATTAACCGCGGAAGCGGCATATTATCAACCTCGGCAGGTCTAAACTCTGTGGTTTCTGAAACGTTTTTGGCATCTATGGCGCCGTTTGGTGTTATACGATTTATGAACTATACCAATACAAACGGTCATTTCGTAATTTCAGACTGGAATGCCACGGAAGAAGCAATGTGGGGCGAAGTTATTGCCATTTCCAACGCCACAAATGCAGATATTTGGGTATGTATCCCTGTAAATGCAAGCGACGCATATATCCAAACCTTGGCAAATATGTTGCACACACATCTAAACCCAAATATTAGGGTTTATGTAGAGTGGGGCAACGAAGTTTGGGGATTCGAAAACCAGCAAAATGTAAATCGCCGTATGGCAACCGAAGCTGGAATAATAGATAACCGTCCAGCAGCGTTGCGCAACCCATACAGGGTTTATAATGTATGGTGGTATTTTACGGATTACTTCCACTTTGCACAGCGCACAGCAGAAATTGCATTTATTTTCCGTGATGTATTTAATGAAGATAGCAGGCCAATTGATGAAGACAGCAGAGTAAGGCCTGTTGTAACATGGCAAGTAATACCAAATGCATTTGAACCAATGTGGGATTGGCTAAATGGTGTTATTCCGCTGGAAGGCTATCCGGATTGGCATCCAAACGGTACACCTGGCCAAGGTGTTCGTTCAGACACGCGTTTCCGCAACCCCCACGAATATATTTGGGCAGTAGGCATTGCTCCATATTTTTCCGAGCCTCATGTAACATTAGCAAATGACGTTGACACAATTCATCGCCATATGCTTAACAGTATCGAAGGCCAGCGCAACAGATTGCAAGCCATTATAGACAACGCTGCTGCCGCTGGTTTAGTTGGCGGGGCAATAACTTATGAAGGTGGGCCTCACTATGTAACAAGTCCCGGCATATCTGGGGACATTAATCTTATAACACGTACAGCGGCGCAAGACCACCCAACCATGGTTTCCCTCATGAATTACTATATCATGAACTTCTGGTTTGACCTTGGTGGCGGAATTTATACGCACTACAGGCATTTGGGTGCACCATCACCCTTTGGGCACTGGGGTGTAAAAAACGATATGTCACTAGAGCAGTTTAAATTTGCCACAAAGTATGAATCACTAAGCTGGATCTCTCAACAAACTCGCGAAACAATAATGTCTCGCCCGGAGTTGCCACCACCGCCACCATTTGCAAACCCAATTACCAACCCATCTTTTGAAGGTGCGAATCCTGCCAATGGCTGGAATTTAGGCCCAGGCTGGTCAATTGACACAACAGAATCCATTGATGGCTTTAACTCTATGCATGTCGTTTCCCGCTACAGAGAATGGCAACAGACATCTTGGGGGCAAACCCTTGAAGTACCGGCGAATACCGACCTTGTACTTTCGTTCTGGCATAAAGGGATGGCTGGCTACAAAGTAATCATTCGCCCGGGTGATGGCCGCGAATATTATGTAATAACCGGCCAAAACAATGACTGTTTCATGGAACCTAATGAAGAATGGACCGAATATTTGATATCTTTCAACACAGGTAACTCTATTGCGTTTGAGCTCATTATAGGTCACGAATGGAACGGTAACGAGTGGAGAGATCCCCAATACAGGCCAAACCCAATCCCAGGCCATTTCTGGGACGGCGAGGCATGGTTTGACTTCTTCCACCTGGACGAAAATTTGATTTACAACCCATCATTTGAAAGAGGAATGGACGGCTGGGGGCATGGCCTTGGTTGGATTGGTGCGCAGGCTTTCGAGCGCGTAAATACCCAAGCCCAACACCTAAACCATTCACTACGCATTTATGGCGAAATTATACATGATGGTCTAAACACTAACCAGTTCACTTTCGCCAACAACACCAGATATCGTTTCTTGTTCTACCATATGGGAGACGGGGGCTTTAGGACACAAATTCCTATAACAAGTGGTCTTGTAGATATTGTAACCGAGCCAAAAGTGAGCTGGGCAAGGTACGAGACATGGTTTACTACAGCGGGCATGAGTGCTCTAACCGGTAATGTAATGACATCTTCCCAGGTAATAAACGACGCATTTGTAGATAACTTTATGTTGTTCCAAAGCCGCGAGCCTGTACCTGGTCTACGCCATACAGTAACGTTTAACCTAAACTACACAGGTGCAGATGATCATCCACCGATGCAAACCATAAACAACAATGGTCGCGCTACAGCACCAACTGACCCAACCCGTACCGGCCACGACTTTGTGGGATGGTTCATTTGCCCAGATGGCACAGGCACTGCATGGGACTTTGCGGCAGATGCGATAACAGAATCCATTACTCTGTACGCCGACTGGCTATGGACAGGTGCACCATGTGTTGAATGTAACCTTTACCCATGCGAATGCAATGCTGGCGGCATTCTGCTTGGCGACGTAAACAATGACGGATATGTAAATACAGCAGACATCCTATACCTGCGCCAATATGTAACCAGACGTATCACATCGCTTACAAACTGGTATGCCGGTGATATGAATCAAGACGGCTTTGTAAATGCGATAGACTTAGACATTTTGACAAGGTACGTAAACTCGTCGCAAAGGTCGGCTATGCCGGCTATGATACAGGCGTTTGACTCTGTTATTACACCTGTTCCAGCTGGCAACCAATTGCGTGTTGCGTTGAATGTTATACCAAGTGCGACAGCCGGGTATATATATGTAGAAATAGAGCTTCTTCAAAACCCAGGGTTTTTATTTGGCTCTCTAGTTTTGACAGCGGTTGGATGCCCTAATGCGTTAGCTGTTGCTTGGTACCCAAATCCTGCTGCCAATGCCGCAATGGATATAGATTATGATTTAGGGTTCTTTGCCGATGAAGAAGCGGAGTTCTTCCTCTATTATCCGAATGCAGGAACTGGTAATGTAATGTTCGAAGGTATTCTTGGAACAGTGCGTTTTAGTGTTGATACTGTCGTGGGTGTTAGCTTTACGCTTGAACCATTCCCTGGTTTTTACTTTACGATATACGACCCGATGTTAGCACCGGGTTCGCCTGGCACTGAGATTGACTTTGATGTCCCTGCACACGACGACAACGAAACTCCACAAATTGCCTTACCAACCATCGCTGCACCGGCCAATGATGAACTGGAGTTGCTTTACGACACAGCGGGTTCGTCGGACGTGTTTGTAATTACGGGTTTCCCTGAGCCTGATGTAACACTTACAGTTGATACTGATAGTGCGTATCTAGCCTTTATTGCGTGGAACGAAGATGACTACACAATCGACGTTTTGCCAGGCTTACCGATTGGCGTGCATACAGTTACGGTAAGGGTGGAAGTCGAACATTTAGGGTTCGCGGAGGCTACCTTCACGATAACTGTGATTTGTGACGAATGCGAATACGACCCATGTATTTGCTGCCCAGATTGCGAAACCTATCCATGTGAATGCCCATGTGACTGCGACTTGCCAACATGCATCGAGTGCAACCCACCATGTGACTGCGATTTGCCAGCATGTAACGAGTGCAACCCACCATGTGATTGCGACTTGCCAACATGCATCGAGTGCAACCCACCATGTGATTGCGACTTGCCAGCATGTAACGAGTGTAACCCACCGGTAACAGTAACTGTTACAATAACAAGCCCAAATACTCTTACCTTAGAAGCAGGATTCAACGGGCAACTACAGCTTACGGCAACAGTGGTACCTGCCGCAAATGCTACCTTTGCACTAACAGGCAATGTACCTGAAGGAGTTACAATAAATGCTGATAACCGGCTGGTAGTTCCTGGCACATTGGCTACCGGAACGTATACATTCACAATAACTGCAACCAGCGGCGACCAAGTAGCTACCCAAGCATTTACGCTAGTTATTATGCCATGGACACCGACTCCACCATGGCTACCAGTTCCACCGCAGCCACCAGTTCTACCACAACCACCAACGACGGAGACACAGCAAGTAGCACAGCCACACTCACCGCAACATTTTATCCGCTCCGTTGCAACGGCTGCGGTAGGCGCAGATGATCCTGCCCCTGCCGAAAGAGTTTTCATTACAGCAGAAGAGTCTCGTTACCTGTTAAATGGTGCAGAGGACGAAACAGTTACTATTATAATCCCTGACGGCATATCTGGTGTGATATTTGACGGCGAAAGCCTGCAAATATTTGTGTATTACAACAATACACTTATCGTAAACAGAGGTCGCTACAGCGTAACATTTACAAACAGCCAGCTGCAAGGATGGAACTTTGCAGACCACTCGGTAATCACGTTACTGCTTGAGTCAATTTCTCTTCCGGACGGCACAACACTGGCTGCAAACCCGCAAAATCAAATTTTCCTACATGAATTCGCCAATGTCGACCTTACAATAGACGATGAAAAGATGAGCGAGAAACCAGCAGTTGTTGGGGTATTAATCTATGACCTAGGTCTTTCTGCGGAACAGCTGGAAAACTTGGTTGGCGTACGGCTTGACGAGCGCACCGGCAATTATGAACTGATAGAAGGTGAAATATCCGCCGACGGTCGATCGTTCATGTTCCCAATTACAGAAGGCGGCATGGTTGGTATAGTTCTTGTTGGCACAGCAGAAACGCATTCCTATGCACAGGTTCTAAATTCGCTAGTGTTTACCGCAGACGCTGCATACTTCCTACACAATCAGATTACTCGTCTTGCAGTTGGTGCGGCATTTATAGACCCGGCTACAGACCGCATGATGATACCGCTTCGCACCTTTGCGGAAGCTACAGGTTTAATTGCCGAATGGTGCAGTGATACACGCTCCGCAAGGATTTATCTGCCTGACGGCGTGTTGATTATACCAATGGATGAAGAATTGCCGGATGGTATGGGTTCTGTACTAATTGTAGATGACCGCGCATTTGTACCGCTACGCTTTGTTATGTACGCATTTGACGCTGATGTACAATGGGATAGCGAGAACAGAAGTGCAGTAATTACTTGGTATATAGCATGATAAAAAGGGCGTAATACGTTAAAGTGAACACAATAACTCGCTTTATACGGTAAAGGCGGCGAGTCAATTAAAATGTGGCTTGCCGTTTTTATTTACCGGTAATGCCCAAAGCGGATAAACTCCGGGGGTCTGTGGCAGAGTTTCCAGTGTCATTGTCCGCTTTAGCATAATATGGGGCTGTCTCGCAATTCTTAGCAAGACAGCCCTTTTGCTTTGCCTTGGATTATTATGTGCAGAGCGATTTAACGCACATTTAATGCATAGCACTATTACCGATTCATTGAAGTAACTATAATAAATTACGGGTTGTTTCTACGAAGGCCTTTTTTCATCATGCGCGGGTGCACTCCTCTTACCAATGCAGTGGCGGCAAAATGTCTTTTTGCAACTCGCACAAATCATTTATCATACATACAGCATTGTGATAATTGGAAACAGTTGGGTCTAGCAAAACGGCTTGCAGCAATTTATTGCGAGATTGTTCGGTGTAGGCTTCAATTACTAATTTATGAATTGTACCTTGCAGGGTAATCATCTGTGCCACTGCGCGAGGCAATGGGTCGCAGGGCAATAAATGCAAGCCCTTGCCATCGGCACGTGCGCCTGCTTCTATAACCATGCCAATGGGCAAATCTTTTGCACTGCCATCGTTTGGCAAGTTAAGCGCAGCAAAGTCCGTTGGTTTGTCGAAAAATATCGCTTCTGCAATTGGAATGCCATATTCGCCCGAGCCATTGATTTCACCCTCGGCGGAAAAAGCGGCCTCATATTCACCCTGCGCAAGTACGGCTTCATGGGGTTCATCGCCCTGGCTATCCTCTTCTTCTGGGAAGGGGCTGCGATCGGTTGGGTTCTCATCTATGGAATACACAAATTCGGGAGTCTTTCTTGTCTCCCATGGATTTTCAGATGCTGGGTCGAAATAAAACTGGGTTGGTGCACTGGCAAAAAGCCCGTCGCTCCATGCGAAATATTCGCCTATGTGGTTTGTGCCCGGGTATGGCCACAGGCCATAGGTGCGGAACAAAATACGCATTAGTGCGTATTCATCCCAATGGGCCAGAGGGTCGGCTTTGCGCTCATTTTCTCGTAAACGAGGATATAGGTCTTCGCCTGTTTCCTTATCCCAAATTTTTGTATACCAGCCGAAGTGGTTTAGCCCCACGCATTTGTATCCAATACGCCCCACCGGCATTCGTAAAAATTGCGCCAAAGGCCATGCGCCCATAGCTTCGCCATGACAAATGCCTACGGCCTTTACTTTTGTTAAATCGTAAAAGGCTTCCACCAGTTTTGCTTCAGGGTTGGTGTAGTTTAGCATCCACGCGTCTGGGCATTCTTTTTCCATAGTATGGGCGATTTCCATCATAGGCGGAAGGTTGCGCAAGGTATGGAACATACTGCCCGGGCCGCCGTTTTCGCCATATATTTGACGGAAACCGTATCGCCGCGGGATATGAAAATCCTGCGACCAGTAATGATAGCGGTCTTTTTCGATTGCGGTCACCACAAAATCTGCGCCGTATAGCGCGCTTTGCAGGCTAGTGGACGCATTTATTGTTACGTTACGCCCCAAGCGTTGCGCCAGTTTTATGCAAAAATTATGTGATAGCGATAATGCGTCTTGGGCTATATCCATTAGGTAAATTTCCAACTCTACGCACTTGAATGCCTCGCTTTGTAAAATATCCGTAACTGTCCCCGGCGCAAAACTGATACTGCCTGCGCCAATAATTGCGAATTTAGCTTTTTTCACAATAATAACCCCCTATGACGTTACGCTTACTAAAACTTGGGCAGTGGGCAAGCCTTCTGCGGAAACAGTTACAATCAAATCGCCTGGTTCATCGCTGCTTTTTACAACTGCCATTGCCCTGCCGTAATATGCACTGCGTACCGAGCCTACATACATTTCTTCCGAAACAGGATTTCCGCTGCCGACTGCTTGCAATTGTCCCGTGCCGCTTGTGGTAATGTACAGTTTGTTGTCGGCATGGTGTGCGGTGTTTCCGTCTTTGTCCAAAATTTCTATGGTAACAAAGGACAAATCGCCATCGGTAGCAATTTTGCTACGGTCGGGCGTGAGTCGGATGGATGCTGGTGCACTGGCGGTGGTTAGTTCGCTACGGTAAATCTCTGTGCCGCTTTGGTACGTTACGGCCAGTAGCTTGCCAGGTTCGTATGTTGTTTCAAAACGCGCAAGATATCGGTTTGCTTTCCCAGCAGGTTTACGGCCTAGGGATTTTTCATTCAAGAACAGTTCAACTTCATCGCCGTCGCTATACACTTCAATTTCAACCGATTTGCCTTCAAATCCTGGCCAGCTCCAACTGTTGGCTACATCGGCCCAGCTCCAGTTCCAGTTGCGTTCATATTCTTTTTTGCCGTAAACCTCTGGCTTGTACACGGCAATGTATGGGGCAGTGCCTATTCCCCATACAAAATCCCTGTAGTATGATTGTGGCCGCTTAAAGCCGCAAATATCAATATCGCCGCAAAATGCCTGATGCCACGGATATGCACCCGCAAAATCCGTATCGCCTTTGTAGCGCACACGTCCAAGGCCTGCTTCGCCAAGGTAGTCCCATGCAGTCCACACAAAATCGCCTATTACATATGGCAGTTTTTCTGTCGCCATCCACATATCGTAGCATTCCCAGGCATATGTTTCCGAGCCCATGAGAATGCGGTTCGGATATTTTTCGCCGTCTTTTTCGTATCTGCCAAGCAGATAATTGTAGCCCACAACATCCAGCGGCGCGGCAAATTCTTCAGTGAATTTTGCCCAGTCATCACCAAGGTGGTCTACCCATCCTTCGTATTCGCCAGGGGGTAGGGGAAGCGGGTCCCAAATTGCGCATAGGGCGTTGGTTACGGGGCGGGTATTGTCTAGCGCACGTATAAAATCCGCAAGTTCACGAGCCAGGGCGTAGCCGTCGGAACGGCCGCTGCGCTCCACAATTTCATTGCCTGTAGACCAAAAAATTATGCTTGGGTGGTTGCGGTCGCGCTTTATCATGGATGTCATGTCCTGTTGCCAGTAGTTTTCAAAATATATGTGATAGTCTTGGGAAGTTTTTTCTTCGCGCCAAGAGTCAAATGCTTCGTCTATAACCAGCATACCCAGCCTGTCGCAAGCGTCTAAAAATGCGGGGGAAGGGGGATTGTGTGCGCAACGCACGGCGTTGTAGCCACTTTGCTTCAGCAGTTCTACTTTGCGTTCTTCCGCCCGTGGGAAGGATGCCGCACCCAGCAGGCCGCAGTCGTGGTGCACGCAGCCGCCCTTCATTTTTATGGGCACACCGTTTATTTTTAGGCCTTCCTTCACGTTAACTTCAATGGTGCGAAGGCCAAATGTTGTTTCGTATTCATCCATGACTTGCCCGTCCGCAATTAGCTCTACTTTTAGGGTGTACAAATTTGGCGCATCTACAGACCATGGTTTTGCGTTTGGAATTGCTATTTTGTAAGTAGTTTCTGTTGTTTCGTATGTTGTCACAACCTCTGCGTCGTCGTAAACGGTGTTGCGGATGGTTACATTTGCCTGGCTATCGCTGCAAATAGTGGTTTCCACGGCAATAGAATGCAGGTCAGGCGAGGATACAAACACGCCATATGCTGGAATATGAATGGGGTTTGCCACCATAAGCCACACTGGGCGATAAATGCCAGAACCGCTGTACCAGCGGGTGTTTGGCTGTGCATTGTTGTTTACGTTTGCGGTAATTGAATTGTCGCGCCCATAGTGTAGATACGGGGTTATATCGCACACAAATGAAGTGTAGCCGTATGGGTGCACGGTTACAATATTGTTGTTTACCCTTACGGTTGTGTTCATGTACGCACCTTCAAATTCCAGGTAAATGCGCTTGCCCTGCCAGTTTTCTGGTGCGAAAATGTTTTTGCTGTAAGTGGCTGCGCCGCCTGGGAAGAAGCCGTTTAGTGCGCCGCCGCGGGCGTTCGGGTCGCGTTTTTGTGTGATGCTAAAGTCGTGGGGTAGGTTGACAACGGTGCTGTCACCTTGGAATGAAAAAGTCCAGTTTTTGTTGAAATTTTCTTTTTTCATGCTTGCCGCTCCTTTTTTGATGTTGATTATACCACATAAAATCTATTAGGTAGTATATGGTTCGTATTCAATTTTTTGCACTTCAAAGTTACCCATGTTTTTGGTAATAGATTGAAATATAAGCATGAATGACTGTGACACCCTGGCTGGTAGTTTGCCATAGAGTTTTACATATGCACCACTGTCTTCAATAGAAGAAATGCTGCCGCTGTGGTTTGTAATTTCGCTTGAAATTTTACCGCAAAGCTCTGTGTGAGCTACAATTTCGTAGTAGTAAATTGGCTCAAGTATTTGTGTGCCTGCATTGCAGATGGCTTGTTTTACAGCATGGGGTGTTATATAGCTAAATTCGCCTGGTGGTGGCATTGGGCCAATTGGTTTAACGCAGTTAGTAAATATTATGCGAATATCCGTTACTTCCAGGCCGTGCGTACCTGGCCTAAATGGTACAACTACGCCGTTTTCTACAACCATTAGCACCCCTGGTATTAGGCTGTTTAGGGCTGCTTCCTCTACTGCATCTAGCCTTGACTTTGTTAGTCCACCTGATAGCCCAACGTTTCTGTCAAACTCGTAGTATGCACCCGACCCTTTTGGCAGTGGCTCGATTTTGAATGAAACCAACCCAAAATCTGCTTCCCCTGTGGCGATTGGTGTTTCTTTGAAAATTGTTTTCGTTTCCGAAAATTCAGTGTCTATGTGATATTTGTCCATGAGTTGGGTTTTTATAAATTCCTTTTGAAGCTCGCCCAGTAATTTTATTTCGATTTCGTTGCCGTTAATACCGAAATCTAGTTGGTCGTCCTCTAATGTCATTTCGGATAGGGTGTCTAACAACCGTTGTCGGTCGGCGGTTTTGATTGGGCGGACGTTGACGGAAAAAATAGGCTTTACTTCAGCTACAGTTCGTATGCTGTCGCTGTGTTCACCAATAATATCTCCAACTTTCAAACCGTCGATATTGGTTAGCACGCCAATTTCACCCGCAGACACATGGTCGGTGGTTTCCAGCTTTGCGCCGGTTATTGTTTCCAATACCTTTATTCGTATTTCGTTGTCCGAGTTTTGCGCCAGTTTGTATTTTTCGCGCACTCTGATAGTTCCCGCGTACATACGAAAATATATTTTCCGCTCACGTCGTTCGTTAAAACTGATTTTGTAAATAATGGCGGAAGGTGGTGCGTCCACCGTTGAAATCGGGCGGTGCTGATGAATGCGACATAGCTCGTTTAACAAATCTCTAACGCCGATGCCTTGCAAGGCTACTCCCATGAAAACGGGAATGACCTTTCCTAGCGCGGTGAGTTTGTAAATTATGTCGTCAATGGTGTTGCCGTTTTCAAATTGTGTGATTATATCGTTGTCAAACTCGGCAAGAGTTAGCAGGTTATCTTCCACATATTCTTCATTGTTGCTCCAATGACTAATTTGCTGGGCTTCATCTTGGGTGCGCATCATTATATGCGTTGTACCAAGGTCGGCTATATCGGTGCGGACTTGCTCTACATCTGCGCCCACGCGGTCTAGTTTATTTATGAAAATTACTATCGGCAGTCCCATGTTTGCGAGCAGATTGTAAATGGCAACTGTCTGGGGTTGGACACTTTCCTTGGCAGATATCACCAAAATGGCGATGTCCAATACGTGGAATGCTCTAACCACTTCTCCCAAAAAGTCCGCATGGCCAGGAGTGTCTAAAAGGTTTATTTTTATGCCATTCCAGTTAAATGACACGGTTTTTTCCTTTATAGTTATCCCGCGCTTGCGCTCCACCGCAAGGTCGTCGGTTATGGTGCTGGCGTGGTCTACACGGCCTTTGGCGCGGGTCACGCCGCTTTCGAACAAAATATGCTCTGTTAGGGTTGTTTTGCCTGCATCTATATGGGCGACTATTCCTATATTTAATGTGTTTTTCATGTGGTTTCCTCCAATGGAAAATAAATAAAAAAGCTGCGAACAAGACATTCGCAGCCTATACTTAATCTATTTTGTTACATTGGCAAATGGCGAACTTTAATAAGCATAGGAAAACTACGCTTCAAACACCATATGCCAACGAACCTCAGAAGGAATACCCTCCCTGATTAAGCTCCGCACAACGTCTCGTTGTTATCCAATTGAACGGAGCAAAAATGAAAGGTGTCTTGCATTAAGAACGGAATGAACATGAAATTCCTCCCAGTGGTACTGGAAGGAATATATCACACAAGCAAAATAATTGCAAGAAATTTTCAGTTGGTAAGAGTTTCTTACCAACTGAAAAATCTGACAATATATGTTACAATAAAAATAAAAAGGAGCAATTGTACTATGCGTAAATGTGCCCTGTACTTATTGGTATGCTTTCTATTGTTAGGTATCATTCCAATGCAAGCATCCGCTGCCGCAACAGTCCACCGACGCACTTTAACCCTAGACCCCAGCACCACATTTCAAACAATGGAGGGCTTCGGCTTTTTTGGTGCACGCGCCGTTTGGTGGAGTCCAATGCCGTTTTTCCCAAACCGCGAGCTGCCATTGTATGCTGGCGGAGAACCTATTACCGACCTGGAGTGGATAGACTTTATACTGCTGGATTTGGGCATTACCATGTGGCGGAACGAAATTTATCCCTTTGTGCCTGTATACTCCACCACCGCCACAAACAGCCAAGATAGCAACTGGGCAGTGCAAAAGCATTTTGTAAAAGCCCTAAACGACCGCGCTGTGGAACTGGGTATAGACCTGCGCATTATTCTAACTGTGTGGTCGCCGCCTGGTGAATGGAAATACAACCAGCACACTCGCGCATATGTTGGCCCCATGTCACCGCCGCCACCGCCAGATGGTATGGCTATGCGTGAATGGAATCGCCTAATGCCCGACCACTATGTAGATTTCGCCCACTGGCTGGTTTCTGCCTTAGAAATGTACCGAGAAATTGGCGTAGAGGTGTACGCCATCAGCCCCCAAAACGAGCCGTACTTCAACCAGAGTTTTAACAGCTCCTTTTACACCGCGGCAGAATTTACGCAAATGCTAAACGTGGTTGCGCCAATAATTTACGAGTACTTCCCAAATGTGTACGTGTTTGGCGCAGAGGCCATGCTAGGGCATGAACATAGCAATGCAATTTACGGCTGGAACAACCTGAATATGCATTTTCACCGCCGCATATTAGAAGGCGCGACTCCAGAGGCTATGCGCAATTTCGTGTTTGCTCATCATGGCTATTATGATGGCGTGTATGCCCAGGCACTTGAACACCATGCAATTTTGTGGGCGGCGGAACGAGAAATGCTAAACACTCACGGCCAAAACAGCCGTGACGGCCACCGCCTATGGATGACCGAAACCAGCGGCTATTCCAACGAATGGCTGGAAGATAACCCAAACCGCCCAGGCTCGCTTGCGCTGGCTATGGCAATACAATCGGCACTAATTTATGGCGATGTTTCCGCCTGGGTGTGGTGGCAAGGCTCAGACATAGCCACAGGCCCGCATGGTGCTTACTACGAACTTATGCGTCCTGGTGTAAACCTTAACAAAGTCGCGGCAAGCCAGCATTTTTACCGTTACATTAGGCCAGGTGCAGTGCGAATTGATGCACAGTTAAACGAGCCGTCTCGTAATCTAATGGCTTCCGCCTTTGTGCATGAAGAGCTGGACAACACCGTTATTGTGCTGGTAAACAATGGCGAAGATATCTATGAGCTTGAAATACAGGGCGCGGACGGTGCGACATTCAGCTCGGTTATTACACTTGGCTCGCCATTTTATCTTTTGCAAGGGCATTATGTAAGCGATGGCGGGTCAATTCACATCCCGCCCCATTCGGTTGTTACTCTAGTGCATGGCAGTTATGTAGAACATGGTACGCCAGATAACCCAGCTTTTTCTCAGGCCGAAATGGACGCACGAGACGTTGGACTTGCACTATACGCACTAGAACTTGCCTACGCACGCGGAAATAATTTTGTTATGACCAGCAGCATGGCGCGGGATGTGGAACGATCCATAACCGTGGTCAATAGAATGATTACTCCTTACGCATTCTACCTCGATAGGGAGGTAATACCTGTAGAATATATTCCAGCAGTTGACGCGACACATTTTTCCGATGGGCAGGAGGGTGAGTTTCAATTTATGGTGCGGGTGCAGCAGGGAGATGCATATGCTGTTACAGAGTTGATGACCCTGCGCCTAACCTATGGCATGGATTACATGGCACAGCCACCGATTGAAGAGCTTATGCATGATGAACATGATGAAAAACAGGATGAACAGCAGGAGGATGAACAGAAAGAACCACATGACAGTGGCCGTCCCAGCGTACCTCAAATAATATTTGGCATACTAGGCCTAGTAATTTTAGTCGGCCTTGTTATAATCGTAAAGCGCAAATAAAAAACTCCGTCATTCCTGGTCAAGCCAGGAATGACGGAGTTTTTTTAGTTGCTATTCGCAAAAATGACTAGTTTTATCTTTCTCGTGTTTTTACCAATGTTGCCAGGTGCCACTAACTACAGGCAACGATGTTCCGTCGTTGAGTGTACCGCGTATTGTTGCCGCACCCCACCATCCGGCAGTGTTCCAGTTGGTGTTGCCCCACCACGCTGCAGAAATGTCTGCTACCCATACATTAGGGTCTGTGCTTCGCATTAGTGGAATTGCTACGCCAGTCCATGGCACTGTAATTGATACACTTAAAATATTGTGGCCACTAAAGGTGTTGACGCTAACAACACCCATGTTTGCACCCATCCAGTGAGGGGTAATATGCGCGCTGTGTACCCAAGTGTTGCTTGGTATGCTAGCCCACGCATTGCCAGTCCAACCATGGCTAGGTGTATTTACTAAGCCGGTAACTGTTACAGTACGGCTTGCATCACTTGAAAGACTTGTGGTGCGGCTGGCGTGTACAGTGACAGTGCTGCCTTGCCAATACCAGTTCCAGTTGTAGGAAATATCTGCTACCCATGTTCTGGTGGATGTGCCTGTAGATTGTAGTGATAGGTCCTGACGGCGGCCGTCAGGCAGGTCTACCCATACACGTTCGGCAGAAAGGTTGGTTGTAGCGGTAACGCGAATATTGCCATGTCCGCCCCAGCCGGTCCATTGATTCCAATGTTGGTCGGCGGTTGCGGACGCGCTTTCAATTAACGCGTGCTGTTCCTGCACTGTAATATGCACAGAGCGGGATACCGCGCCAGCATTTGCATCTACGGTATTTGCGTAAACGCGAACATTGCCAGACCGTGGTGGTGTAACAGTAACCGTCCATCTTGCAGTTGATGCCGATAAATGGGTGCGTGTAGCTTCCCGACGTACGCCACCAACATCTGTTGCCCAAACATAGTTAACGCCTGGGTTGGTGGTAACAGTAATTGTTGTGCTTGCACCTGGTGAAAGGGTACGGTTGCCAGCAGAAACTTGTGAAATGCGCGGTAGAACTGCAGGTGCTGCAGGCGGAGTTAGTTCCAGTGTAAAGTTGCGGGTTGTTGCGCCTTGCCAAATGTATTCGCGATTTGCGCTTACACGCACGGTTTGTACTGCCCAATTGCTTGGGCGGAATATTATGTCAAAGGTACGTGTTGTGTCTGTTCTTTCAGCAACAACTTCTGTGCCGCGGCGGTAACGGTTGCCGTCGAACTGTACCCAAACTTCATTTGCGGCGGTTGCTACTACCACTTGCAAATGCACATCGCCTGTTCTTGGTGAAGGCATTTCTGTAATGCTGTGGATGGCAAATGTACCATGAGGTAAAAGCGTAATGGGCGGTGCAGGTTGCTGTGGTACTGTCGGTTGTCGTGGGGCTGTAATAGGCGGTAAGGTAATAGGCGGTGCACTGCCGGGTGTAACGGTTGTGGTTGGTGGTGTTACAATGGTTGCGGGGGCGGTAACAGCAATGGGAATATTAACCATGGCTGCGTTGTTTACTGTGTTGGTTGAGTTGGCGATAATTGTAATGTTTTGTGTGGTGGCAGGAGAAACAACCAACTGCCAAGAGTCCGACGCCTGGCGTGTACCTTGTACCCTAACACCATCCACATCTGCAAAAACGTAATTTACATCATCGGTAGTGCGCAGGGTAAATGTCACAGACTCGCCTTGGGTAATGGACGTCCTGTCCATGGAAAATGATGTGATTGCTGCTTCTGCGCTTGCTACGGTTGGAAATGCCAATAATAGCAAAATTACACTGGCAATTGTAGCAAGTAAATTACGCTTGTAGTTTTTTAACAAGGGTAATCATCTCCTTTACTTGGTAAAATTATAGGGTTTGTATTGATTCTCCCCCTATTTGGGTATATGATACCATAGATGACTTGCAATACACAAGAGAGGTATGGTAATAATGCACAAACCGCCACTTTTCATAGGGCTGTACGATACAGGGCTTTTAGGTATCAGATATTTATCCGCATCGTTAGTAAAGCATGGATACGACCCACATCTTATTTTTCTCAAAACATTCAATTCTTATTCCGTAGATGACCCTACAGAAACGGAATATGAATTGCTACTGGGCAAGGTAAACGAAATTTCGCCAAGTTACATTGGAATTAGCGTAATGAGTTCCTTCTATTTAACTGTGGCAAAGCGAATTTATTCCGATTTGAAAAAAATCCTGCCTGACACAAAGATAATTTGCGGCGGCGCAATTGCCACCCTTTTCCCGGAAAAATGTTTGGAGTTTTCCGACATTGTATGCCGTGGGGAAGGGGAGGAGGCCATTGTAGAGCTAACCCGTGCACTAGAAAGCGGTAACGAGTACGCCCATATCGACAACCTGGCAACCAAAACTGCCGACGGTGTACAGATAAATGAAATGCGCCAACTGGTAACAAAATTAGACCAGTTGCCCCTGCCAGTATTTGCAGCAGAAAATATGTACTATATAAATGGCGATAAATTGCACACAGGCGACCCACAGGCAAAAAGCATAAGTTACGAACTAACCACCAGCCGTGGTTGCCCCAACAAGTGCTCCTACTGCTCTACGGGCTCGATACGCAAATTGTACGAGGGCAAAGGGCCTTTTATCCGCCAGCGTTCGGTAGAAGATGTTATGGCGGAACTGGTCGCGGTAAAGCAGAAAAACCCCGGCTTGCAAAAGCTCCGTTTTTGGGACGAAATTTTTCCGTGGAACAAAGAGTGGGTGCAGGAATTTGCCCGTGAGTACAAGGCGAAAATTAACCTGCCTTTTGAAGCATGGGGACACCCGCGCATTACCGCCGACCCTGTGTGTGTAAAGGCCATGGTGGACGCAGGACTGTCGAAAATTGTAATTGGCGTACAAAGTGGCTGCCCCAACGTGCGCAAGGATATTTATATGCGGGATGAAACCCAGGAGCATATTTTTAATTGCGCTCGCGTATTATCGGAAGCTAAAGTGCCGATAGTAATTTACGATTTTATACTGGGTCATCCATTTGAAACACCTGACGACTTGCGGGAAACATTGGAATTATGCCGCAAGCTGGCAAAGCCGTTCCGCTTACAATTGCATGGATTATCATTTTTACCAGGTACGCCAATAGAAGACATTGCAGTAGAGCGCGGCGTAAAAACCTGGGAAGAAATTCATGCCGAGCAAGCGCGGCCGTTGCGGGAGCAGTACCACTCCATGGCATGGTGGCGGCAAGGGCATGGCGCACAAGATAATGAAAAAGTGTATTGGTACTCGCTAATTTACATGACACAATTCAAAACAGGCGAGCGGGTAATACGCTGGGCATTAAAAAAAGAGGGTTTGAAGAAAAACCCTCGGAAGTTGTTGTGGTTGCATAAGATTTATAATCGCCGTTTGCAGTTTGAAATGGGAATGCGCAAACTTGGCTTCATTATTCGTAGGAAATTAGGAAAGTAGGTCGCTAGTGAGCGACAGTTCACTGGTAAGTGACAAATCTGGCCTTTTAGTGGCGGTGCGTTCAATAGATTGGGCGCGCCGCCATTTTTCTATATTTCCATGATGGCCAGAGGTTAATACTTCCGGTACTTCGCGCCCTAAAAAAACTGGCGGGCGGGTGTAGTGGGGGTATTCTAACAGCTGGCTATCGTCAGCAAAACTTTCGTCTTGGAATGACTCTGCTTTGCCTAGCACACCAGGCACTAAACGGGCTACGGCGTCCATTAGCACCAGGGCCGCGGGTTCGCCGCCTGTTAGTACATAATCGCCGATGGAAATTTCTTCGGTTACAATTTCTTCTATAATGCGTTCGTCCACGCCTTCGTAGTGGCCGCATAGCAGGATAATTTCCGGAAAAGCGGAGAGTTCCTGTGCTTTTGCCTGGGTCAGAACTTTCCCTTGTGGAGATAGATAAATTACTGGGCAGGATGGACGGTTCATGGATTTGTACGCATCGTAAATGGGCGGCGCCATCATTACCATGCCTGCGCCGCCGCCGTAGGGTGCGTCATCTACCTGGCCGTGTTTGTTTATTGCAAAATCTCGTATATTTACGGGGTTTATGGCTATTTTTTCGGCCTTAATTGCGCGGCCAAGTATACTGTGGCGGGTCATTTCATGTATCATTTCTGGGAACAGAGTTAGGATGTGGAATGTCATGCTTTTAGCTCCCGCAGGCCGTCTAGTAGGTGGACGGTCATTTTTTTTGTTTCCATGCACACGTTCAAAACTACTGATTTTATGGCGGGTATCATAAATGAATCGCCCTCGATTGGCTCGATTACATATACATCGTTGGCGTTGGTGTGCAATACTTTTTGCAATGTGCCGATGGGGTTGCCTGCTTTGTCTTCCACCGTAAGGCCAATTAGGTCGCGCACAAAATATTCCCCCTCATCTAGGGGAAGTGCCATGTTGTCTGGTATAAGAATAACGCTGCGTACCAGTGTTTCTGCTGTGTTGCGGTCGGTTACGCCCTCCAGTTTAACTAAAACTATATTTTTATGCTCGCGGGCTTGTTGCAGCTTGTACGGTTTTTCTGTGCCGTTTAGGCGAAGGATAATCTCTTCGCCTACAAGCTGCGCGAAGCGGGATGGGTCATCGGTTGTGGGGTATACCCGCATTTCGCCCCGCACGCCCTGGGGTTTTGTTATTGTACCTATTTCAAACATTTTTGATTCCATTGCCTCCTTCATCGGCCACAAAAGGTTGGGTGAAAATTTGCTCCGCAAATGTTTCACACTTCTCCATCTGATGTAGAAAAAAATCCAACTGGTTGGATTTGGTTACCAGTTGGATTTTACTTATCAATAATATAACAGGTTTTGCCAGTAGTTACAAGCGTGCCTTCTCCAGCATTTTGCAAAATACAACTGCTACAACCGTTGTGGCCATGGTAACAATCAGCCCCGGCCCAATAATTTCCGACGGGTTAACCGAGCCAAACTGCGCACGATATGCTACAACGCTAATCGTAACCAGTTGCAGGCTAGACATATTTATTACCATAAACATACGCATACTACGGGTGGCGGTGTCTTTTGAGGGGTTTTCTTTTTGCATTTCTTGCATGGCTTTAAGGCCACTTGGGGTTGCCGCCCAACCAAGGCCAAGGATATTTGCGATAAAATTTGTGGCAATAGGCTCGTGGGCTGGGTGGTTTCGACCCAGGTCTGGGAATAGATAACGCAGCAGCGGGCGGGCACGGCGGGCCAACGCGCCAACCAAGCCTGCGTTTTCGGCAATTTTCATAAGGCCTGCCCACATACTCATTATACCAAGCATGGTAATTAGTAGCGTGACAGCTTCCCGCGCGGATTCAATTACGGCATTAGTTAGGGCAGCTACGTTGCCGGTTACAATAGCAATTACAATGGCCAGTAGTATCATGCCGCCCCAAAGTTTGTTTAGCATATATGTACACCCCTTTATCGCAGTTTATTCCGCAAAGAAGGGGGATATTCCTAAATCTTTGTCAATTGAATTAACGTACACGAGTACCCAGGCATATAAACTGGAAATTTGAAATCGGATCCTAGGCAAACTATTCTACTTTCTATTGGCTTTAGGTTTAAATTATCATCCCAGCGTTTTTCATCGTCAACACGAAAAACTTCTAGGCGATACAAGCCTTCGGGGTTGTTTTTTAGTTGAATATTGGTTTTAATGTCAGTTTGTTCTTCCATATTAAAGTTGGTGACGAATATATTTATGCCTTTGTCTGTTGTTTTTATGGCAGAATGGTAGAAGTTGCCGCTATCGTCGGTTGTGGTTTTTATGCGCTCGCCGGACATTTTGTACATTAGCTCATACATAAAATATTGCGGGCGGGCATTGCCATCCCAGTCGAAAAGCCCTAGGCGGTGGGGGTAGTCGTTCCAATGGTCGGACATATATCTACTGCGGGAGTAAAACTCTGCAAAGTCGTCTATTATGCATAGCTGATCTACTAGATGATATTGGAATGTGCCGTCCAATAGCCCTGCGTCGGTATGTGTCATAAGAATTGCGGCCAAGCAAGCAGCTCTTGCACCAAGGTAGGCGGTTTCTTCCACATCGTGCAGTAGGCCAACATTTATTTCCGTTATATACACGCCCAGGTCTTTGCGATATTTATCGGTTATGCCGCGTACATATTGTGCAAATCTTAGGTTTTCCACAGGGTCGTCGTGATATGTGTTGTAGGAAATAAAATCTAGGGGAAGTTTATGTTCTTCTACCAACTGGAAAAACTTTGTAAGAAATACATCGAAGTTGTCGCCAGTGCCTGCCCATGCTGGGCCACCAATTTGCACCTTTGCGCCTGTTTTAATAATAGCCTCGACAGTAATTTTGTAGTATTCGAAATATGGCTCGGCGGTATCAAATTTGTATGGGCAGCCGCCCAACTCACCAATGTTTATTTCGTTTGCTACAGCCCAATGGCTGATGTATTTATTTTCCACAGAATAGCGCATTACCATTGCGGCAATTAGATTTTGCCATTCTTCTATATTGTTTGGCTCCCAAATGTATTCGTCTATTACAGGGTATAGTGGTTTGGGTTTTATGGTAATGTGCGCCATAATATCTGCTCCGGTTTCGTGCACGGCTTTAATGTAGGCGTCCATTTTTGCCCAGTCAAACACATAGTGGTCTGGGTAGACAAAGAAAAACTCCTGCAAAAAGATGCGAACCAGCTTAGGCTTTAGGCGGCGCGTGCCGTTAACAACAGGGGCGGGCAAGGGTAGGTGATTGATGCCGCCCACGCCAATGGAATGATGGCGATAGCATAAAGCACCTTCTGTTTTTTTGTAATCCACTACAATTTCTCTTTTTTCCATCTCGGAAAATTTTGTTTTCATTACTACTCCGTACATTTTTTAGCCTCCTTTTATATGAAGAGTCCTCTCGGAAACTGCTCTAACACTGTTGTTTCGAACAATGCGAAGAATCTTTCCTCCGTGTGCTCTGTAGCTCTGTGAGGGATATTCTTTATCTCACAGAGCCACAGAGTTCACAGAGGGAATTAGTTTCCGAGAGCACTCATGAAACATCGTCTTATTGTACACATTCCTGCAAAAACATTCAACTCATGTGAAAAAGTTATGGCAATTTCCCCACTTTTGCTTGCATATGCTAAATCTTCTGCTACAATATGAATAAAAATTCCTATAGGGAGGCAAGAGACAATGAACAAAAAGCTATCAATCATGGGTTACTCCTTCAACGGCTTACTTAGCGAAGGGCGCAGCGACATCTTCCATTTTATTGAAATGGTAAAGAGCCGCTACAACGTAAACGCCTGCGACATTTGGAACGGGTTTATCCCCCAAGACCTGGTTGCAGACGAAGCGTATGCAAAAAAGATTAAGAAAACTCTGCACGAGTTGGACATGGTTGTGCCCAACCTGTGCATAGACGGCCCATATGTGCCATGGTCGCCAAACCCAGACGAGGCCTTGGCAAACCACAAGCGTATGTTGGAGTTTATTAAATTTGCGGACATAATTGGCGCAAAGACAATTCGCGTAGATTTTTGCTCCTGGGGTATGGAAGGCGACCCTTCCCAGGAAGCACTGGACACAATTATCAAGCGTTACCGCGAATATGCAGAAATTTGCCACGACCTTGGCATGAAAATTGGGCCGGAAAACCACTTCGGCTGGGATAACACTCCAAAGAACTTGCAAATTGTAAAAGACGGCGTAAACCACCCTGCATATGGCCATTTGTTCCATTTCACCAATTTCCAGGAAGAGCCTGAACTTGGCCGTGAAATTGCCATGAGCTATGTAATGCACACCCATGTGCCGCCGCCAACAATTATGACAGGCGTTGCGAAAGACCATATGCGCGAACTGTTAAAAGCCGGATACGATGGCTATTGGGGCGTTGAAATTGGCAGTACTATACATGGATACGAGCGCGTTGCCTGGCACTTGGCCTGTATCAATATTATTTTGGCAGAGTTGGAAGAAGAATTATACGGCAGTGGGGAAGTTGTAGACTTTTTGACAGATTTATTAAAACCACGTGAACGTAGAATGTAAGGAGAGACGATTTTGCCAAACTACAATTTACTCTGCACCAAATGCGATACGGAACATACAATCCGCGCTAGTATGACAGAAAAGGCGGAAAAGCGGATAGAATGCCCAGATTGCGGGTCGGTTGAGCTGGAAACGGTTTTCAAATCGCCGCCGGCGTATGTAAAAAGCGCGAGTGCCGCGCCTTGTCCGCAACGAAATAGTTGCGCTAGCTGCCCTCACGCTGGATAGTATGCGTTATCACATCGTCTTATCGTAAATATAAAGCGCACCAAGCTCGACGGTGGTAGTGCCGAGTAACACAACGGCCAATATTCCAAACACATCTCTAAGGTCGAGCTGAGCATTAAATTCGATTAGCCTGAGAATGAAATTTCCAATTACCACAAGTGCAAGCAGAATTAGGTTGTAGCGGTAGACAATTTTCATTGCGGAAGTGCAAATAGCCTTCCACCGCTCATCATTACCATATTCTGCTTGCTTTTTTCGTTTGAAGGCGAACGCGATGTAGTACACGACAACAACAAGCCCAGTTAGTACAAACAACAAGCCTTGAAAGATTTCCATTTTCATTCTGTCTCCTCCTCATAATTAAATACATCTGTTAAATTTAGGCCAAAGGCCTTAGCAACCTGAAATGCAAGCTCTAGCGACGGAGTGTATTTGTACTTTTCAATCGAAATAACTGCTTGCCTGGAAATTCCGACCCTTTCGGCTAAATCTGCCTGTGTCCAGTCACGTTCGGCTCTAAGAACTTTAATTTTGTTGCGAACCAAAGCAACACCTCCTTTACATAATGTAATCGACTGGTTACATTTGTTATTGTAATGCACTGGTTACATTATGTCAATAGGTGTGGACAATTTTTTCATAAAAAAAATCCAACTGCGGATTTTTACAGTTGGATTGTGTAATTTTCATACTAGTTGCTTTTTGCAGTAGTATCAGCCTTACTCAGCTTGATGATTGTGTATATCAAACATGGCTGGTACATTAGCAGAATTACAATGAGTGGCGTGTGAATTGTTAACTCTGAAAATGCTGTGCCGCGTAAAAATTGAATTGTTGGCGGAATTACAACAACAGCCGTGAGAAAAAGAGAAAAACATAGCAACACAATCAAGATTCCGGCAGCACCCTTTTTTTGGTCTTCGGTCAATTTTGCTTCTTTTTCGTTTTTTTTCATGCTTATCGCTCCTTGCAAGCTAGTTTAAGAAAATTTCCTTAGCCCTGCGCGCGTCGTGCAGGGTTTTTTCTATATCTATAGTCTTATATTCGCCTTTTTCATACAGCACTTTGCCGCGCACTATTGTCATTTCTACATCTCTGCCGCTGGTGGAGTATGCCAGGTTTAGCATGGGGTCGTAGCACACGGTCTGGCGTGGGTTATCGAAGTCGAGCAGCAGCACATCCGCGTCGTAGCCTTCTTTAATCATGCCACTTTCATGTGCGCGGCCTTGTGATTTTGCGCCGTTTACTGTTGCCATTTGCATTGTTTCGAAGGCGGGTAGGGCGGTCGGGTCTTCCAACGCATATTTTTGCAGGATAGACGCCATTTTTAGCTCTTCAAATAAATCGTGGGAATTGTTTGACGCAACGCCGTCTGTGCCAATGGCTACATTTATGCCTGCGGCTTTCATTTTTTGCACTGGGGCAAGGCCACTTGCTAGTTTTAAGTTGGAAATTGGGCAGTGGGAAACGGTTACGTTTTTTTCGGATAGGATTTTCATGTCATCGTCCGTAACCCACACTGCATGGGCTGCCGTGGTCGGTACGTCAAAAACGCCATGTTCGGCGAAAATGGCGGCTGGAGTTTTTCCGAATTTTGCGATACATCCTTCCTGCTCGGTTTTTGTTTCTGATAAGTGCACGTGCATTCCCAAGTTGTGCTTGCGGGCGAAGTCACGCACTTGATGCCATGCCGCTGGGTGAGAGGTGTAGCAACCGTGGATTGAGGCTTCGATTTTGATGCGGTCGCCAGCAAGCGCGTCAAGCGCACGGGCGGTTTGCTCGTGTTCCTTGGATTTGTAATAATCAAAATTTTCCGGGTCAAAAGTGATAATCCCGTTGCTGATATTGGCCAGCATCCCCGCTTCCTGGGCGGCCTGGGCGGTAATGTCCATTATCGAGTACATATCTGTGAATGAAATTGTGCCGGAAGAAATCATCTCCGCCATAGCTAGATTTGCACCTGTGCGTATTAGTTCTGGCGTCCATTTGCTTTCCGCTGGGAAGATGTAGTTGAACAGCCAGTCTTCCAAAGTACGGTCGTTGGCATAGCCGCGGAACATTGCCATTGCCCCGTGGGAATGGCAGTTGTACAGGCCGGGCATAAGTACTTTGTTTGCGCCGTTTATGGTACGCAGTGGCCTCTCCGTCGGTTCTTCCTGTGAAATAAAAGTGATTTTGCGGCCTGTAATGCCAACGTTTACATTGGTTAAAACAGGATTTTCCGCATCCATTGTTACCACTGTAATGTTTTTGAATAAAATGTCCATGTGTAACTTCTCCTTTATCTAAATAAGTATCCTATGCCCCGCAGTGTAGAGCCATTTTCCCTTGCATTGCGAAAGTGATGTGTGCGGATAATTCTGTCTAATACGGCGAGTCTTGGCCTAATATTATTCGCCGTGGCAAATTCGTAAATGCTGTCAATCAATTCGGTAAACCGTGCAAGGGCGGCGGCGCGTACATCTTCACATTCTACATCTACCCACGTGTTGTGGCTGTGTCGTTCCCCCATTGCAACGCGCCAGTTGTGTGTGAGCTGCCGTGTAGCCTGGTCGTACCTAAGCCCCATATGGGCGTAAAATGCTGCTTCCAGCCTGTGGTTATGCCGCGGCAAAATGGGCGAGTCGATATCGCCAAACACTGCCCTGGCGGTTTGCAATTTTCTAAAGGACACATATTCCCCCATATCGGTCCCATAGTTGTGCGTATTCTGCGTTGGAATGGAATGCCGCATACCAAAAATCGGCGGCTCTGTTTTCTGCCTCCAGCCTTCCCAACAAGCTCCTATCGAAGGTGCTGTTGTAGTATATTCCTCCGCTCCACCGGCCGGTTTGGTATGTCTCCAATAGTGAGCGTTGCCATATTGGTTCTTGTACAGAATAAGCAATGCCCATAAACTCTTCCGCAAATAAGCCCGTCAGACTCTCTCCCAGGCCAAGTGCGTGCCCGACTTCGTGCAGGCTCATATTAACAAATGTATTTGGCCATGTCGAAACCGATACAAACAGGTTCGTTCGGTTTAGCCCTACACGTGCCTTACCACCATACCGCTGACCCTGGTAGGGGAGCGCGAAATACGTATCTGTCTCTTGCAAAATATACTGCATAAACTGGAAGTTGAAGGGCAGAATATGGCGCATATTGTCGTTATAAAAACCCTGCAAAAAGTACTGCCTAAACCTGTTGCTATGATGGGGGTCGAATGGATAAACAAACCCGCCCAATGTAAATCGAGCACCTTGGTATACTTCCGTTATATCAAGCACATGGGGGTGAACCTGCCATATTGTGTGCGCCAAAGTACCGCAGGTTTCGCCTGTTGTAGGCGATAAATTGCGAAACTCCTGCCCCGTAACCCACAGTGGTTGCAGCGGCGCAAGTCCTGTTGTTCTACCGTGCTGGTACACAGTAGCGGAACAGGCGATTGCGATAATTACATATACGACAAGCCACTTTTTTTGAAATCCAGGCCGTTCAAGCACGGCTGGATTATCGCGGGCTTTTTTATTAAGTTTGTACCCATTGTAAAGCCATTCTATAAACTGACCAATGACGGCAAAAGTAAATGATAGGGCTAAAATCAAATGAGCAAAGTTGAGCGCAGCCGGGGAAAACGCGGCTGTAAAATTTGTTGCAGCAATATAGCCCCATATTGCTATAATAAAACCGTAAAGCCCGCAGCAAATAAAAGCCAGCACGGCTTTTGCATCTATTTTGCTTTCATCTGGATTGACTACACCTTGCGGAAGACAAAAAACCAAACGGCAGTACTGCATAAAACCTGTGCAGTCTGGGATAAAACGTGGTTTGTACCACAGGTATGTATAGCACATTGCCAGCACGGAGATAACAAAAGAAAGAATGGCAACTATACTAATAGCCGACCAGCCAAAGCCGAAAAGTTGGAACGCTGAAGGAGTACCCAGACCTTGTTGATGCAAACGATAGCGAAAAATTATCGCGAAATAGATGACGAAAATTTGCAACATTGCTAAGGTAACAATCACGATTGCGGTTTTTAACAGTCGTTTCATATAAAGCACGCTCCTTTCAACAAGTATAGTTTATGGTGTGCCGATTGTAAATAAGTTAATCTTGCAAATTCAACTGGAAATTAAGCACGCAAAGCGTGCGCATTTCGTATAGAACAATTTTCAACTGGTAACCAAAACCAACCATTTGAAAAAATTTTCAATTTCTGTTATACTAATTCTGTGTATTCATACATACCCTAAACAAAGGCACATTTGCCATAAACATTAAGGAGCAATAATCCTCATGGATTCCGACTTATTATCCAATTTACTCGCAATTTCAGGCCTGATTGTTTTACTACTATTGGGCACGTACTTCAGCGCAACGGAAATGGCATTCGCCAGTATAAACCGAGCCCGCATGAAAAATATCGCCGAACACGGCGGCAAGCGGGGCAAACGCGCCGCAAAAGTTGCCGATATGTTCGAAAACCAGTTTGACGAAGTTATTTCCACCCTTTTAATATGTAACAACCTGGTGGCCATTGCCGCTGCAACAGTTTCCGTTGTACTTTTCGTACGGCTGTTGGGCGACTGGGGCTATTTCATCTCCACTGTAGTAATTTCCGCTATCGTGATTGTATTAACAGACATTTTTCCTAAAACATTTGCAAAGCAAAGCCCCGAGAATGTGATACTATCCTGCGCACCTTTCTTGCGATTTCTAATGACCTTACTCAAGCCCATAAACTGGGCCATCGTTAAAATGAAAAACGGCCTGGGCGCGAAATTTACCAGCGACGATGAGGAAAATGAAGAAAACGAGCAAAGTCTGCTAGAGCAAGAGTTAATTCTAATGGTAGAAGAAGCCGAAAAAGACGGCAATATGGATGAAGACGACTCGCTTCTTATCACAAACGCAATCGAATTTAACGAGCTTAACGCATGGGATATAATCACCCCACGCGTAGAAATTGTAAGCATTCCAATAACCGCAGATGTGGCGCATATTTCCCAACAATTTTTGGAAAGCGGCTACTCTCGCATACCTGTGTATGAAGACACCATGGACAATATCATGGGCGTTATTCACATACGGGACTTTTTGCGTTATATTTCCGAAACACCGGACGGCGAAATTAAGGACATAATCACCCCAGCCGTGTACACCGTAACCAGCGCGCCAATTAAAGAACTGCTAAAGTTGATGAAAAAAGAAAAAAGCCACATAGCCATTGTTACCGACGAATACGGCGGTACAGAGGGCATTGTTACCATGGACGATATCCTAGAGCGTCTTGTTGGTGATATTTGGGATGAACATGACGATGTAGTGCAAGAATTTACAGACGTAGGCAAAAATAAGCATAAAATCTTGTGTACAGCTTATGTAAGCGATATGTTTGATTATTTTGATGTGAAGGGCGAGAGCGAGTCTAACACCGTTGGCGGCTGGATAATGGATATGCTGCGGCGGATACCTGAAAAAGGCGATACTTTTGATTTCGAAAAACTACGCGTTCGTGTGACAAAGGCCGACCAGCGGCGTGCGTTAGAGTGCGTGGTTGAGGTGTTGGAGGCCGAAGACGAAGAAAACGATGGGTAATCCCATACGCTTTGCCATCTGCGACGACGAAACGCAACAGACTGCCTACCTGCGCACAATCGTGCAAAACTGGGCTGCAAACCAGAACATAAACGCCACAATCGCTGAATTTACCAGCGCAGAGGCGTTTTTATTTGATTGGAAGCCAAACAGTTTTGACATTTTACTGCTGGACATACAAATGGCAGAAATGGACGGCATGGACTTGGCCAAAAAAGTGCGCGAGAAAGACAACCGTGCGGCCATAATATTTATAACAGGCTATGATAAGTTTATGCACATGGGCTATGATGTGTCGGCCCTGCACTACCTACTAAAACCCGTATCGGAAGAAAAATTGCATGACGTTTTAACAAAAGCCCGCCAAGGGCTTGCCGTCACAGCCCGCATGATAACGCTAAACACCGTAGACGGCACTGTGCGTGTAGCGACAGATGATATTATTTTTGCTGAAATGTTTTCTCATTACGCCGAAATACATACAACAACGCAGGTTTTGCGTGTTAAAATTAAAATGAGCGAGCTGGAAGAACTGTTGGGTGAAGGCTTTTTTCGCCCCCATCGTTCATACATTGCTGGGCTTGCCCATGTAGACGGCGTTTCCCGCGCTGGGATGAAAATGTCAGGGGGTAGGGTTCTTCCTATTTCTCGTAATTTATATGACGCGGCACACAAAGCGTTTATCAACTTCAATTTTACTGCGAGGGGTCAATAATAGTTATGGTTTGGTTAATAATTGCCGCAGTATTGGCTATTGCTTCATTTACCATCGCCAGATTTTACGCTGTGCGAATGGCAGAAAAACGCATAGCCGATTTTCAAAATGATTTGGTATTGCGTTATTATAATGAAGTAAAAAATATGTACAGCGAAATGCGCGGCTGGCGGCATGACTACCGCAACCATATACAAACTCTGAAAGTACTAAACGCAGACCAACACGTGGACGACTACTTAAACAAATTGGATGCCGACCTTACTGGCGTAGACAATTTAATTTCATCTGGCAACATTACATTGGACGCTATCTTAAATTCGAAATTATCCCTTGCCGCCGTAAAAGAAATTAAGGTAACAGCCAAGGCAAATTGCCCAGAGGTGCTTAGTGTTTCGGAAATTGACATATGTATAATTGTAGGAAACTTGCTGGACAACGCCGTAGAGGCCTGCGAAAAGGTAGACACCGCAGAGCGTTTTATCCGTGTGTATATAGATGTACAGCGCAACCATTTGTATATTTCCGTAACAAACGCTGCAAAAGGAAAACCCACCAAGGTTAGCGGAGCATATCGCACCGCCAAGGTGGGCTTTCATGGTTTCGGGCTTTTACGGGTAGATAGAACTGTGGCCAAGTATGGCGGATATTGCTACCGCTCTGGCGAAGAAGGGGTTTTTGTAACAGAGATTACTTTGCCCATTTAAGGCTTGAGCGACGCGTACAGTTCCCCAAGTGCTTCATTAAGGGCTTTTTCTTGACCATGGGGGTCGTGTATTTTGTGAATAAATTTATTCGTTTCGCCAATATCGCATGGTGTAAATTCATATATGCCTGTGTCCTGCACTGCAAATATACATGGCACGTTTTCGGTTTGGAAGACTTTATCCGTTGAAATAACTTCACATGCTGGGATAATTTTGAAACTGCCGTCTTGCCGCTCTACCAATTTTCTGCCCGTCATTTCTATCCAAATGGCGGTTTCCCATACATTGTGCTTGTGTTGGCAGAAATTGTCTAGCCCCGTGGGTTCTTCATCCATCGCCCGTAAAAAGTCATGTCGCAGGGTTTTGTTAAAGGCATAGGAAAGGTAGCACTGTAATCGTTTGTCCATTTTGCGCACAAATTCTAAGTTGTTGAGGGACCAAAATGTGCAAAATTCGTGGGGCGCAAATGCCCCAGTGCCAGTCTTGCACGGGTAAAGCGTAACGGGAAGAGCCGAGCGCATTATACATACAAAGGCGTGCGGGTCTAGCAGCACGTTCCATTCTAAATAGTCAGGTGTGGAGGAGCTGGCACTGATGTGAACCATCCGCACTTTTTCCAACAGCAACGCAGGATTTCGGTTATACGCAACCGCAAGGCAACGTAACGAGCCGAAAACAGAAATGTCCATGGGGCTGTCGCTTTTCTCCAAAGTTGAAAGTAGCCTATCAACCCCTTGACTTTGATAGGCGGAGATGTTTTCCATTTTGTCGCTGGGTGACTGCATTGACTCAAACGGGCCAACGCCATACGAGATATTGCGACCCCAAATATAGTTCAGTTGCGTGACTGGAATAACACCAGGCTCTCGCGGGCCGCTTGTGTCTGGCCATTCGCTGTGGTGGGCGTACGGCTCGCGAAATTTGGCGGTGCAATCCAGTATTATCAGTTGCATATCCACATCTGGCAGGCCATAGGGCATAATTAGGTCGAAGTTATCACCTACATCTTGGTGGGGGTGGTATAGGTCGGTTATGTTTATTAGTTTTAACATGGTATTCTCCTTTTTTGTGTAAATGTGAACTGTTTGCAATTTTGTATGGAATGTGTATAATGTGTGTATAGTAAAAGAGCAGGAGATGGTGCTCCTGCTCAGTTGCCATAGTGCAACGACTGACCCGAATTTTATTACGAGAAAAGCCGCCCACAAACTTTGTTAGAGTGTGTAGGGGCGGCTATTTCTTTTTACGGGTTATAACGTCAACGAGGTAGATTACAAGGGATATTAGCAAGACAACAAATGTCATCGAAGCGAACACTACCGCCAGCATCTCCATCATAGGGCATCACCACCTTTCAGTGGGTCAGCCGAGGGTATAAACCGCCCTGCGCTACAGCTATTGACATTATAACACTTCAACTGCAATAATCAACAATTTTCGCCTAGCGATACACTTCGCGCACAAAACCATACATTTCACGCTCAAACTGGCGCAAGTCGGTTTTTTTGTGTTTTAATAACATCATCAACTTAAATAATTTCAAGGAGGCGAAACAATGGCAAAGGTCTACAAAGAAAAACTGCATTACTCCGTGTTTTCAAACATTATTTACTCTGCAAAAATTCTATGGCAGGAGAAGAAATTTCTGCTGCCCATGGCGTTTTTGGGTGTGGTGGTGGCAATTCTCGTGCCATTCGCAGGTATTTTAACCCCGCGTATTGTAATTGACGAAATTACCAGCGGTGCAACACCCGCACGTTTTATGGCGGTAATCGGAATTTTGGGGTTGGTGCTTATTGTACTACATGCAACGCGTGGCTGGATTATGAACACATTGCACGAGCATATTTTCCTGGCTACGGAAACCCGCTATAACATAAAATCCATGGAAAAAATGCTGTCCATGGACTATGCAAATATGGAAAAGCCCCATTTCATACGTTGCATAGGCCGCAGCAATATGCACGGCGGCAATAATAACAGTTCTTCTCGATTTTTTAGCATATTTATAGATTGTGTGCGTGTATTTGGCGGGTTACTGGTTTTTGGCGGGGTAATTGTGCTGGTTCACCCACTGATTTTGGTGCTTCTTATAGCTGGTGCAGCAATAACAGCGGTCATGCTGGCCATAGAGCGCAGGTATGACAAAAACCGTTGGGATAAAGGCGAACTCTGGCGCACACAGCAAATGTTGGGATATGTAAGCCAAGTTTATGGCGATAAGCAAAACGCAAAAGACCTGCGCATTTACGATATGATACCTTGGTTTAACGTGCGGTTCGACCAGTACTTGAAGTTGATGCAAGAGTCGGATGCAAAGGTGTCTTTGCGGCGGCTGGCGGGCTTTTTAGTTGGTGCTGTTTTGGAGTTGGTGCGAGACGGCGCGGCGTATGCGTATCTTGTATATCTGCTTCTGGCGGATAGGATTGGTCTTGGTGAATTTGTTATGCTGTTTGCCGCAATTGCTAGTATTGCGGGTATAATAAGCAACGGTGTTCATTGTGTTAATAGTCTAATCCAAAGTTCGTTGGAATTAAGCTACAGGCGCGAGTTGCTAAACTTCCCAGATGGGCCTGTTATTGGCGAGGGCGCACCACTGCCGCCGCTAGACAAAGCACCAGAAATTGTGCTGGAAAATGTAAGTTACACCTATCCGCATTTCGAACTCAAAGCCGAAGGCGAGCTGGTTGTTTATGATGACCAAAAGCCGTCTATAGAAAATATTAACGTGACTATAAAACCTGGCGAGCGCATTGCCATTGTTGGCGCGAATGGTGCTGGCAAGACCACACTGATAAAAATAATCTGCGGATTGTACAAGCCCACGACAGGCCGCGTGATGGTTGGCGGCCGCAATATAACGGAGTACAACCGAGACGATTATTTTAAGATGATAACCGCCGTTTTCCAAGATATTTACCTTATTGCGGAAAGTATAGCGGAAAATGTTTCCCAAAAAATATCAAGCGAAACGGATGCCGCCCTTGCCGCCGCGTGCCTAGAAAAGGCTGGGCTTGGTGATAAGTTGCAGACATTAACAAATGGCGCGGACACACTGCTTGTGCGAGAAGTGCATGAAGATGCCACGGATTTGTCTGGTGGTGAGCGTCAAAAATTGGCTCTTGCCCGGGCGTTGTACAAAAATTCGCCGATACTTATTTTGGACGAGCCAACCGCCGCCCTTGACCCTATTGCAGAGGACGAAATTTACCAACAATACGCGGAAATGACGAGGGGGAAAACCTCGATATACATTTCCCACCGTTTAGCTAGTACGAGATTTTGCGACCGCATTTTATTTATGGACGATAAGACGATTACAGAAGTTGGCACACATGATGAGTTGATAAAACTTGGCGGAAATTACGCGGAAATGTACAGTGTGCAAGCCAGTTATTATGCGAAGTAGAAATTTCCCCACAGTGAAAGGACAACCAAAATGACAATAAAAAATTCCCTAAAACATACCTTCCGCGGAATACAACTAATCCGCAAAATAAAACCAGGCTGGCTAGAACTAAAAAGCGCAAGTAACACAATTTTTAGCATATGGCCTATGGTCGCCTTGTTTTTTTCAGCCCGCATACTCACAGAACTTGCTGGCGAACGCAACACCCGCACCATCGCAATTTACGTGACCCTAACCGTAGGCCTATCTTTCCTGTCTTCAATTTTATGGCCTATAATCGACCACATGATGTGGAAGAAAGGGCTGTTCACCTTCGGGCAGCAATACTCCCGCTACGAAGGCGTGAAATTTGCGGAAATGGACTACGAATACGTAGACAGTGCAGAGGTGCACCAACTGCGCGAAAACATTAGTATGCGCCGCACCAACAACATGGGACTAGACTGGATTTTTAACCTGCCAGACCTTTTTGGCGAAGTTGTTCGTCTTATAGCCGCCGCCGTTTTGCTATCTGGTATGTTTACCGCAAACCCAGACGGCTCGTTTATTAACTCACCTTGGGTTGTGGTGCTGTTGTTGGCCGTTAGCATCGCTGTGCCAGCTTTAACAGGCAGTTTTTTCAACGGGCGGCACAATAATATAATGGAAGAAATTTCGGCCGCACAAAGTAAATCCAACGCTGCGGTAGGGTACTACAACCGTTCATTTGTGGCTGGCTGGGGCGGCGGCAAGGATATTCGCATCTTTGGCTTGAAGGAAACAATTATGCAAAGCGTGGAGAAATGCTTCTCCTGGTACAGGGGCAGATGGATTGGCGAACGTAACTTTTTCCAGGCGGTTATGGCTGGGATGGGCATTGCTTTTTCTATACTGGCGTACCTGGTAATTGGCTTGCGCGCAATAAATGGTATGTACGATATTGGCCAAGTTACGATGTTTGTAGGCGCGGTAGCGGCGTTTAGCAACGGCGTTGTGCCTGTAGTGTTGAAGATAAGTGGAATGCTGCAAAACGCACCACACCTGGCTACTTTGTATGAATTTTTGGATTTGCCAAGCCAGAAATACGCGGGCACTCTTACCACAGAGAAGCGCACAGACCATGAATATGAGCTGGAATTTAAGAATGTGTCCTTCAAATACCCAGGCGCAGACAGCTACGCGCTGAAAAATGTGAACCTAAAACTAAATGTTGGCAAACGCATGGCCGTAGTAGGCCGCAACGGCAGTGGCAAGACAACGCTAATCAAACTTCTGTGCCGCCTGTATGACCCTACCGAGGGTGAAATTACACTAAACGGGATAGATATCCGCAAATACAAATTAGTGGACTACATCAAAATCTTCTCCGTTGTGTTCCAAGATTTTGCACTGCCCCATTTGCCGCTGGGTGAAAATGTGGCCGCCTCCGCGGAATACGATGCAGAGCGGGCTACGGACGCGCTGGAAAAAGCAGGTTTTGGCTCGCGGCTATCGGAGCTGGAAATGGGTTTAGATACGCCACTTTTCAAGGGTGCAGACCACAATGGTGTGCTGGTGTCTGGAGGCGAAGCGCAGAAAATCGCGCTTGCGCGGGCGTTGTATAAAAATTCACCATTTGTAATACTAGATGAACCGACTTCCGCGCTTGACCCATTGGCGGAGTATGAAATTTACAGTAAGTTCGACCAGATTGTAGAGGACAAAACAGCGATTTATATTTCTCATAGGCTGTCATCCTGCCGCTTTTGCGATTATATTGCCGTGTTTGAAGGCGGCCAGCTAACACAACTTGGCGGCCATGATGAACTGCTGGCCAACACAAACAGCAGTTATTACAAAATGTGGAACGCACAGGCGCAATATTATGAACAAGAAGTTTTGCATTCTCACTAAACTCGTGTATAATAAATGCACTAATACAGCGAATTATTTTGCTGTAACATAAGGAGCAGACCATGATTAAAGTGCAGAACCTTACAAAAACCTTCCGCGTCGCAAAACGCCAGGCGGGTTTTACAAGAGCCGTAAAGGCTCTTTTTTCGCGTGAATTTGAAACAGTTCACGCTCTAACCAACGTGTCGTTTACAATAAGCGATGGCGAAATGGTGGGCTACATAGGCCCAAACGGTGCGGGCAAAAGCACCACGATAAAAATAATGTGCGGTATCCTAACCCCAGACAGCGGCGTGTGCGACATTGGCGGCCGCACTCCATGGAAAAACCGCGTAGCCCATGTGCGAGAAATTGGCGTGGTGTTTGGCCAGCGGTCGCAATTATGGTGGGATGTGCCCATTATCGACAGCTTTGAACTAATCCGCGACATATACCGCACACCACAGGGCGTGTACAAGCGCAACCTAGACGAATTGGTGGAAGTGCTGGAGTTATCGGAAATTCTCAAAACCCCGGCGCGTAGCTTGTCCCTTGGTCAGCGTATGCGCTGCGAAATTGTGGCAAGCCTTCTCCACGACCCGAAAATCTTATTCCTGGACGAGCCGACCATAGGGCTAGACGCACTTAGCAAAATAGCGGTGCGGCAATTCATCAAACGACTGAACGAGGAGAAGGGTACAACAGTTCTTCTCACCACCCATGACATGCAGGATATCGAAGCACTTACCGAGCGGATAATTCTAATCGGCAAAGGGCAAATTCTGCTGGATGGTAGCCTAGACGAGCTTAAATCTCACGCACCAGAAGGTGCAAACGCAGAGGAAATGGTAGCGGCATTGTACAAGGAGTATCAGATATGAGGGCGGCTGCGAAGCCGTATGCCGCGCTATTTCGCATTCGGCTGGTAAACTCGATACAATATCGCGCGGCGGCTTTGGGCGGCATAGCTACGCAATTTGCCTGGGGGTTTATGCTTATCCTCAGTTTTATGGCGTTTTACGAAAGCAACCCCGCCGCTTTTCCCATGAGCTTACAGCAAACCGTATCATTTATATGGATACAACAGGCCTTTTTAGCATTGTTTATGACCTGGGCGTACGACTATACAATTTTTGAGTCCATCGAAGGCGGGCATATTTCTTATGACCTAGTTCGCCCTATGGACTTGTACTCACGCTGGTTTACCACATCCATTGCAAGCAGATTATCCATGGCTGCACTGCGCTGTTTACCTATTCTAGCGGCAGGGTTTCTTTTACCTGCGCCGTTTCGCATTGTCCTGCCTGGGAATATAACGCAACTTGGGCTGTTTTTTGTTAGCATGATTTTGGGGCTTGGCGTTGTAATTAGTGTTGCCATGCTGGTTTATGTATCGGCTTTTTACACGTTAAGTGCTGCGGGAACGCGTATGATGATGGCTGTTGGCGGGGACTTTTTAGCTGGGGGAATAATTCCTATCCCGTTTTTCCCAGATACATTCAGGCGTGTGGTGGAACTGTCGCCATTCGGGGCTATGCAAAATATGCCGCTTCGGATTTTTAACGGACATATTTACGGCGCGGAACTTTGGCAGGGTATGGCATTGCAGGTATTTTGGATTGTGGCGTTGGTGGCGGTAGGGCGGCTGTTAATGCGCCGTGCGTTAAAACGTGTTGTTGCGCAAGGGGGTTGAGCATGAAATTATATATGAAATATTTTGCCATGCATTTGCAAAGCCAAATGCAGTATAAGACCTCCTTTTTCTTCAGTTCCCTTGGGCAATTTTTGATGGCATTCAGTACTTTTATGGGAATCCACTTCCTCTTCGACCGCTTCGATTCCGTAGGCGGTTTTACGTATGAAGAAGTGTTGATTTGCTTCGCCATAATCCTGGTTGCGTACACCGTGGGCGAAGTTATTGGCCGCGGCTTCGACCGCTTTCCAACCCTTTTAGGTAATGGTGGTTTTGACCGAATTTTAGTGCGCCCACGTGGTGTCGTTTTTCAAGTACTAGCGTCCCAAGTCAATTTTGCGCGGGCGGCAATTCTTATACAGGCTGTGGGATTGCTAGTTTACGCCCTGCCCAGAAGTGGCATTATCTGGACTGCGGATAATGTGTTCGTAATGTTCCTAATGATAACTTGCGGCGCGGTTCTTTTTTTCAGCTTTTTTCTGTTGTATGGCGCAGTTGCGTTTTTCACAATAGAAGGGCTGGAGTTTATGAACATTCTAACCAGCGGCGCGCGGGAACACGGCCGCTTACCCTACGGCATTTATGGCGATGGTGTTTTGAGATTTCTCACATATGTAGTGCCGCTGGCGTTGGTGCAGTATTATCCGCTACTGTACCTAACTGGGCGGGTGGATAGTATTGTGTACGGCCTATTGCCGCTTGTGGCCACGCTGTTTATACTGCCGTGCTTGGCGGTTTTTCGGTTTGGGATGAGTCGGTACAAATCGACAGGGTCGTAAAATGCATCCTTTGACATTTCTTTGATTTCTCCGTGCACGAACTTAGATTTCCTTATGTAGACTTAACTCATCACAAAACATACTAATTCCATTGGAATTACTACAAGGAGATGACTCAAATGCACGAAAAGTCTACCAGTTTCATTATTGTTACATTGTTTGCCTTGGTCGTTGTTTGCGCGGTTGCAATGTATTTTTCCCTAACAATCTTACCACTGCCCCAACCGGCGCGGCCATTATCTGCACCCATGGCAGTGCCTTCGCCTGTGCAATCGACGATACAGCCGTTATTGCATGAAATTCAACCCCTGGCAGATATCCCAAGGCTCGCCCTTTATCCAGTGCAAATTAGTAACATTATTGACACTGGATACCTTGCGCTAATCAACCACCAGTACTCTATTTCTGCCGAACCTACAGGCTATTTAACCCCAGCGTGGCCGAATGTGCCCGTAAGTTTTATCGAAGGAATGTACCTGCACACCACCGCGCTGCAAGCGGTGGCCGATATGCTAAACTCTGCAAGAAATGCCGACATGGGTTCGTTCTTTGTAAGCAGTGGCTTCCGTGGTGTAGAGTTGCAGGCAGAACTATACGCAAACGATGCAAATCGCGGGTTTGCAATGCCTCCTGGCCATAGCGAGCATCACACAGGCTTGGCAGCAGATATATTTCCCGTTGGTGTGTCTGGTGCGCGAATGGCGGCCTCGGCACCTGGCCGCTGGCTGGCGGAAAACTCTTACCGCTACGGCCTTATACTGCGCTACCCAAAGGGCGCGACCCATATTACGGGTATTGAGTTTGAGCCATGGCATTTCCGCTACGTGGGTAGGCCACACGCGTACTATATGCAGCGGTACGGCTTGGTTTTGGAAGAATATATCGAGCTTATACGATACACAGGAGGGTTTTCCATTAGATTAGATGGCAGGACATATCATGTGTTTCATGCTATGCCAAATGATGGTGTGCTGTATTTGCCATCGTTGGCGTTTACAGTTTCCAGCGACAACACTGGCGGTTTTATTGTTACTGCCAAATGTTAGAATAAGGAGTAATACATGGACTACAATATTTTAATTTGCGACGACGATGGGGATATTCTAAATGCATTGGAAATTTATCTAAGGCAAGAAAGCTATGTAGTTACAAAGGCTACCAATGGCCGTGAAGCTGTGACAGCTATCGAAAACGGCAATATTCACCTTGTTTTGCTGGATGTGATGATGCCGGAAATGGACGGCATACAAGCAGCAGTAAAAATCCGTGAGTTTAGCAATGTTCCTATAATGTTTTTGTCTGCAAAGTCGGAAGATACCGACCGTATTTTGGGTCTTAACATGGGTGGCGACGATTACATTACAAAGCCGTTTAATCCGGTGGAATTGTTGGCCCGAGTAAAGGCAACACTGCGCCGCTATGCAAGGCTTGGTGGCATGGCTGCCCAGCCAAGCAAATTTGTACAAGACAATGTCCTGCAAACTGGCGGGCTTGTTATAGACGATGATAAAAAGCGCGTAACCGTAGACGACGAGGACGTAACTCTTACCCCAATAGAATACAATACCCTACACCTGCTAATGTCCAGCATGGATAGGGTGTTTTCTTCCAATCAAATATATGAAGCTGTATGGAACGAGCCAGCTTTTCATGTTTCAAAAATAGTTAGTGTTCACATTCGAAATATTCGTGAAAAAATTGAAATAAACCCCAAAGAGCCAAAATATCTGAAGGTGATGTACGGCCTGGGGTACAAGGTGGTGAAGGTCGAATGAAAAAATTTGTCATAGGACTTTTGGTACTTGTTGCAATTTTCTGTGGCTTTGTTGGTGTGCTGGCACTTGCGCGGGCGTTTAACAATACATTTGATTGGCATATGAACCTTGTGTTTCCGCAGGTGTTTGATGTTGGAAATATGGTGGGGCTTGCATTGTTTGTCGGCAGCATGGTGTTTTTGGCTATTGTCGCGTGGCAGTTGAAAAAGCCACTCGTGCCTTTGCTGCGCCGTATTGATATGGCGGTTCTTGCGGTGGCCTTTATTGCAGTTTTTCACATTTGCTATCAAATGGTACGTGACATAATGCTTACCCCATGGGAAGTTTTGCATGGGTTAGGCGGCCTTTTGGCGGAGACTTTTGTGATAATAAATATGTCCCATTTTTCCCAGGACTTAATTGTTGCGCCAATTGTTGCATATGCGGCGGGTATTATATTGTACATGGAGTTTGTCCAGCGGCTGCGTGACAGAAATATTGTGCTGCATTGGTATGATTATTTTACTAAACACCCCTTTTGGCCAGGCGGGCTTTCTGCCGCGGCAATGCTGGCCGCCTTGGTGTATGTGTCTTGGTTTGATACGGCGATATATGTCCGTACCAGTGCAGTTGCCGCGTTAATTCTATCCAGTTTTTTCGCCGAGTTTCTGCTGCATTTTTCAAGGCAGTTTGACGCGGCCAATGCGGAAAAAATTCAGGCCGAACGTTTTAAGGCAGAGCTTATCACCAATGTTTCCCACGATATTAAAACGCCGCTAACGTCGATTATTAACTATGTAGACTTGTTGAAAAGTGAAAGGCTGGACGGCAAGGCCGCCCAATATGTACAGGTACTTGACAATAAATCCGCACGGTTGAAAGTGCTGATAGACGACTTGATGGAGGCATCCAAGGCGGGAACAGGCAACATGAAAGTGGATATGCAAGAAATAAACTTGGGCGAGTTGGTGGGGCAAATTGCAGGGGAATTTGAAGATAGTTTTGCGGAAAGTAACCTTACCCTTGTCCTACGCCAGCCAGATGAAGCCATTTTCTTGGAAACGGACAGCAGGCATTTGTACCGCGTGTTGGAAAACCTGTTTTCCAATGTGGCAAAATACGCCCTTAGTGGCACGCGAGCTTTTTTAGAAATTGCTTTGCATGAAGGAATGCCGCGTATTGTTGTGCAAAATACATCCGCCAGCCCTATTAGCTTGTCGGATGGCGAGGTTACAGAGCAATTTATACGTGGTGATAAAGCGCGCAGTACAGAGGGTAGTGGCCTTGGCCTTTATATTGCCAAAAGCCTAGTAGAACTTTTAGGTGGGGAGTTTAGTATTGATATATCAGGGGATTTGTTTCGTGTTGTGATTGTCTTGTAGGCGTTTTGTTTCTGTATTTTCTTGACGATGTGGGATTATATTGCTATGCTGAACATAAATTAGCACTATTATAGGAGGAAGCACAATGCCAGAAAGCGGAATGAATTTTGCCCCAAAAGGCAAGCCAGCCCCAGTTGTAACCCCGGGCCAATTCACATTTGCGGCCATAGGCTTAGACCACGGCCATATTGGCGGCATGGCCAACGGCCTGATTGAAGCAGGCGCAACCTTAAAATGGATTTACGACCCAGACCCGCAAAAAGTTGAAAGCTACTTGAAAATGTACCCAGGTGCAAAAGCGGCGAGATCAGAGGATGAAATTTTACAAGACGCGAGTGTACAAATGGTAGCCAGCGCGGCAATACCATCCGACCGCTGTGGAATTGGCCTTCGCGCAATGGAGGCGGGCAAAGACTATTTTGTAGACAAAGCACCAATGACCACGCTGGAGCAACTTGCCGCCGCAAAAGAAATGGTAGCGAAAACAGGCAAGAAATACGCAGTATATTATTCCGAACGCTTGCACTCCGAAGCAGGTGTATTCGCAGGACAGTTAATCGAAGAAGGCGCAATCGGCAAAGTTGTGCAAACAATTGGCATGGGCCCACATCGTGCAAGATTAGATAATCGCCCGCCATGGTTTTTTAAGCGTGAGCAAAACGGCGGCATTTTATGCGACATTGGTAGCCACCAAATTGAGCAGTTCTTGTTTTACACAGGTGCAAAGGACGCGGAAATTATGGCCGCACAAATTGATAATGTTAAATTCACAGACCACCCAGGTATTGACGACTTTGGTGACTGCACTCTAAAGGGCGACAATGGCGCGACGGGTTACTTCCGTGTTGACTGGCTGACTCCCGATGGCCTTTCCACATGGGGAGATGGCCGCACATTCATATTAGGAACAGACGGCTATATCGAGTTGCGCAAGTACCTAAATGTGGGGCAAAATTCTGTGGGCGACAATGTATTTTTGGCAAATAATAAAGTGGAAGAACATTACACTGTAGGCGGAAAAGTCGGATGCCCGTACTTCGGCCAGTTGATTTTGGACTGCCTAAACCGCACAGAAAATGCCATGACACAGGAACATACATTTAAGGCGGCAGAGTTGTGCATAAAGGCACAAATGATTGCAGAAAAAGCAAAGGGGATTATAAGATGATGAAAGTAGTTAGGCCATTTGGCCCGCAGGATCTACGGATAGTTGAAGTACCCATACCAGAACCCGGCCCAGGCCACGTGCGTATAAAAGTACGCGCCAGCGGAATATGCGGCAGTGACAAATGGGTGTGGAACAGTGGACCAAGCGGTGGTGTTGCAGGCCATGAAGTTGCGGGCGAAGTAGACAAATTGGGCGACGATGTACACGCACTAAATGTCGGCGACCGTGTAATGATAAACAACGTTGGCGGCTGTGGCGATTGTCAGGCCTGTCGTGCAGGCGCATTTACACTATGCCGAAACTGGACAGGCGCGCTTGATGTAAATAATGGCTTTGGCGAGTATCTAATCGCGCCTATTCGCAACTGCATGAAACTGTTGCCAGAGCTGGATTTTGTAGACGGCGCGCTTATTATGGACAACTGGGGCACACCTTACGGCGGCATAAAACGTGCGGGAATTACCCGTGGCATGGATGTAATTGTAAACGGCTGTGGCCCAATTGGCCAAGCGGCTGTTGGTATTTGCAAAGCATTTGGTGCATATGTAATTGCCGTAGACCCAAACAAATGGCGTAGAGAATACGCGCTGAAAAATGGCGCAGATATTGCATTATCCCCAGAAGAACTACCGTTTACAGACTACGTAATTGATGTGGTGTTGGAATGCTCTGGTTATGGCCCATCGTATGACAACTGCTTAAAATCGCTCAAACATGAAGGCACGTTGGTTGCCATTGGCGAACACGCAGAAGTGTCTTTCAACTCAAGTGACTTGATTGTGCGCCGCTCGTTAAAAATAGTCGGCTCGTGGTATTCTACCATGCCCCAGGGTGCGGAATTGATGCAACTTGCGGCAAGTGGTCAGATAAATTTGAAATCATTCGTTACAAAAATTGTTAAATTGGAAGATGTGCCAAATGTGTTCGGGCAAATTATGGCCTGTGATGAAGGCTGGCTAAAATGCATGATCGTGTTTGACTAATGCAAATTAACCGCTTATTTGAAATTATCTACACCCTGTTGGACAAAGACACAAGCACCACCCGCGAGCTGGCCGAAAAGTTCGGCGTTTCTACACGCACAATTCGCCGTGATATTGACACTCTAAGCCTGGCGGGCATACCAATTTACACAATAAAAGGCAAGGGCGGCGGCGTAAAGCTGCTGCCCAACTTTATTCTTAACAAATCCATTTTAAGCGAAAACGAGCAAAACGAAATTTTGACCGCGTTGCACGGTCTGGCCAACATCAAGCCCGACGAAGCACAGGGCGCATTAACCCGACTGTCAACATTGTTTAATAAAACCGCCACAAACTGGCTGGAAGTTGATTTTTCTGATTGGGACAGTACAAACGGCTTCGATAAGTTCAAAAACGCGATACTCGAGCGACGCGTTACAGAGTTTGATTACTATAACAGTTACGGCGAAAAAACATTCCGCCGCGTCGAACCTGTTCAGCTTTTGTTCAAATATAGGTCATGGTATTTGAAGGGGTTTTGCTTAACCAAGCATGGCATGAGAATGTACAAGCTAACGCGGGTGCATAACTTGGTTGTCACAAGCGAATATTTCCCCGTGCGAGAATACGACGCCCCCACCCAAGATGCCCATGCAGACGATACAAGGCCGCAGATTACCTTCAAACTACGTATTTCGCCAGAACGAACTTTCCGTGTTTTTGACGATTTTGCCGAAGGCATGGTAGAAAAACAACCTGATGGCAGTTTTATCGTGACAAGAACTTACCCAGAAGATGATTGGGTTTATAGCTATATTCTGTCGTTTGGGAAATACGCGGAGGTGCTAGAGCCGCCACATTTACGGGAGATTATTAAAGCCGAAGCAAAAAATATTTTGCACCATTATTCGTAATAGGACGCGCAGTTGTCCCATTAACTGCTGTATGCTTTATGGGAAAGACAATCTAACCCCACAGGAGGTACTTATGAACGAAACAAAATGGTGTCAAAGCTGCTGTATGCCAATGAACGAGGCGAAAGATTTCGGCACAGAAAAAGGCGGCGGAGCTAGCGCAGACTACTGCGTACATTGCTATGCGGAGGGCGAATTTACATGGCACGCCGCATCACTTGATGAAGCAGTTGAGGGCAATCTAGAATTTTGGGACAAAAACGAGGGCGAAACCAATGAGCAATTATTTGCCCGTGTAAAAGACGAATTCTCAAAACTAAAACGCTGGCAACAAGCCGTGTAACAAGTTTCAGTTGGTAGCAAATTGCTACCAACTGAATTACATAAGCACCATTTTAGGAGGAAACCCATGACCGCCTACGACCTAATGCTAAAGACCAATCACTACCTTATTAAAGGCGGTGAACTTACCGATAGCCACAAAGCAAAAATTGCGCGTCTGTTGCGCGAAGGACGCAACGCAGGTGGCCGACCGAAAACATTTAACGACCCAAACTGGTACCCGAAATACTATATCCCGCCATATAACGGTGGCAAGCGACTGCAAACCGTAGTGCCAACATCGCCAAGGGCGTATATTGTTGCAGATAACGCATACGAGTTTGAAATACTGCGGCTGCTGCACCTTTTCGACCCGAACAGTGAAGTTGCAAACATGATTGAAGGCACAAAAGCCCGCTTGAAAAAAACCTGTTTCGGCTACGAAGGTTGCGCTTATGCGGATTGCTTTGAAGCAGGGCAAACTGTGTTGCGCTTTCTATCCTTCGCGGCTTTAGATGACAAGCGTTGGTTAAGCAAACAAATAAATGTATATAAAAATCACGTGGCCGACCGCCGCCGCCATAGTGGGGTGAAAATTTATTATTGGCTAACCTTAACCGATATGCCAGAGGAAATTGCAGTGCCAGAAATTCAGCACCAGCGGGAAATTATCTTGGAAAACATAAGCAAAACTTATTTAATTAAGACTGGTAGCGAAGAAATATTGCTGTATGTAATGCGCAACGCCCTTGCGCGGCTGCCGGAGTTTTCACATATTCAAAACCATCAGCCATATGTGAATGCTAAAGGTCGATTGCAAATTGATATATAGTGAATTAAAATAGCTATAACGTTATGCTTCAATTGAATGAACCTCTCGAACTTATTAAGTACAGTTTTGTTACGAGTTTGCAGCTTCAAGTACCAGATAGTTGGAAACTCTATGGCGCGGCATCCATAAATGAGCATTGGACACTACTTGATGAACAGGATGGATTCCCAAAGCCTGTGACGAGTTATACCGAAAGGGCATTTTCGATTGATGCGCCCCAAAAATATCAGTATTATCGTTTTGAGTTTAAGAAATGCAAATTTGATTTATCGCAGGTTCACTTATATATACCGTAATCTCTTTGTCGGTGTTTCGAATTGACAATTAGCAATTATTTTTTTATCATTTACACAAGAATGCAGCAAATAAATATCGCGGAGGAATGGATTATGAGACTTGGCGCACCAGTAATGGACGGGGTTAGTTCCCCAGAAGAGTGGATTTCTTACCATCAAAAGCATGGCTACAGGGCAGCGTATAGCCCAATTCACAATGTTGACGAACTAGAGTCAAAAAAGGATTACATTAAAGCGGCTGAAAAACATGACATAGTACTTGCGGAAATTGGCGCATGGTCGAACCCTATGTCGTTGGATGCGGAGATAAGAAAAAAAGCACTCGAACATTGCAAAACTCAGTTATTCATAGCCGATGAAATGGGCACAAAATGTTGTGTGAACATAGCAGGCAACCTAGGCGAACCATGGGACAGCCATTCGGCCAGAAACTTCACAAAAGAGGCTTTTGACCTTATAGTGGACACGACAAGGGACATAATCGACTCCGTAAAACCCAAACGGACATTTTACACCCTGGAAATGATGCCATGGATGTACCCGTATGATGAAGACAGCTATTTGGAGTTAATTAAAGCAATCGACAGAGATCATTTTGCCGTACACCTGGATATTGTGAATGTGATAAACAGCCCGCTGAAGTACTACAACACCACGCAAATAATCAAAGATACCTTCGCAAAATTGGGCAAGTATATCAAGAGCATTCATGTGAAAGATATTACCATGTCGCAAAACTTGACCGTGCATTTGGATGAAATAATACCTGGTAAAGGCAATTTCGACCATAAAACTTTGATTGAAGAAGTCCGTAAGCTGGATGAAAATATTCCGCTAATGCTAGAGCATTTGGGTACGAAAGAGGAATATATCGAAGCTGGTGAGTATATCAAGAGCTTTTTCTAAGGAGAGACACCCATGAAAATAAACATCCAAGACGTAGAAGTCAGTGTTATAGATGACGACCTTTACCTGCAAATATCCGACCCAAGCGAAGCAGACTTGTACAAAATATGGGCAGAAATTACAACAAGTTACCCAAATTATGAAAAATGGCTATGCTTCCGTAACGTAGAAATCCCTCATGCATTTTTACAAGAGCATAACGCAATTCTCAAAGACGACTGCATAAGATTACTTCTCTACCCCAATGCTTTTATATATGATGAAACACAAACAGCAGAGGCCATTACAGTCGAAACATTCCCGGAACTTGCCGCCCTTCACGACCAATCCTACTCCGATATGTACTGGACTGGCGAGCGACTTGGCCGCGATTTAACAAAATGGGGTATCTTCTGCACACGCTGTCCCAAGGGCAAAATTTCCGATTATATTATCATTTCCAATTGGCAAACAGGCATGGCGGAAATATTTTGCATACACACAACCAGCCACGATAATTGTAAAAAACTACTCAACACCGCCGCAAAATATGGCTTTGACATTGGCAAACCAAATGTGTTATATATGGCAGACAACATACCAAACGGCATCGACCACGACACGGCACTAGCCATAGGTTTCGTCAACGAGGGATTTTACCAGGGCTATCAATTATAATCAATCACAAACCTTGCATAATTGTTCAAATAATGCAAGGTTTTATTTTACCCACTACCCCATAATTAGTCTCGAAGGGAGATTTCACATGGACTTTTTGAAACGAATGACCGAGGCAATCAACTACATCGAAACCAACATAACCACCGAAATTCACTTGCCCGACCTGGCAAAAATCGTACACTGCGACGCCTACCAATTCGGCAGGATTTTTTCCTATGTTGTAGGGGTTTCGCTGGCCGAGTATGTGCGCAATCGCAGGCTGTCACTTGCCGCAATCGAGCTGCAAACAGGCCAAACGAAGGTAATCGACGCCGCATTAAAATTCGGCTACAACTCTCCAGAGTCATTCGCCCGCGCATTTCGCGAGATGCACGGCGTGCCGCCAAAGGAAGCCCAAACAAAAGGTGCGACCCTCAAAATGTACCCGAAAATTTCCTTTCAAATTTCTATCAAAGGAGCGGTGGATATGAATTATCGCATCGAGGAAAAGGAAGCAATTAAATGTGTCGGCGGCGTGTATCTCATCCCAACAGGTGACAAGAGCTTTTCGGAATTAAGTAATGGCTATGACTATTCTTGGGGAAAATTCTTGGACTCAAAGGATGAAAAGCTGGGGAAAACACCAAACGAAGTTGTTCGAGACGACTACAAGCTGTACCGCGCGCCACTGTATCAAGTAGGCCTTGCCCACGTTGCAGCAGATGGCAACACAATAATGTCCATTGGCGCAGAAGCCGACGGCCGAGAGTACCCAGGGCTTGATTTATTCGAAATCCCCGCGGCAACCTGGGCCATGTTTTCCGGCAAAGGTAAAGTGTACGAAGGCCTGGACGCAATGTTTACAAGAATTTTCTCCGAATGGCTGCCATCCAGCGGGTACGAGCACGCCATGAACTACACCGTGGAAATTTACCCACCGGGTAATTCACAAAGCGATGATTACGCTTTTGAAATTTGGATACCTGTCAAAAAGAAATAGCCGCCAAAAAACCAGCCCCACTTCCGAATATGGAACTGTGGCTGGTTTTTTGTTATAATATCTTAATCTCGTACATATATGGGGGTAAAATTGATGAAATTAACCTGCTTCATACTACGGAAAGAACGTATGTATATTTCATTATGGCTGACCGCGCTTCTGTTGATTGCAATGGTTATGCTGGTGGTATTCCAACGCCAATTTACCTATGAAGAGTTGCAAGGGCTACTCATTATGAAGGAAAATCCTGCCCATATCGCGTTACAAGGGCCATTTTTTGCGGTGGAGCATTTTCAGGCAGGGCATTTTTACGCAGTGGAAATGCATCTGTTTACCCTAATTGCTGTGGCCATTTTCAATATTTTTCTTGTAATGCAAAATACTCGCGGCGAAGAGGAAAAAGGACGCTACGAAGTTTTGCGGTCGCTGCCCATTGATAGGCTGTCAGCTTTCCATGCCACAATGGCGGTGGTTGTAATTGCGAATGTCATTCTAGCAATTTCCCACGGGGTTGCTCTGTCATTGCTTAGTATTGATGGCATTACAACTGCTGGGGCGTTTATGTACGGGGCAAGCCTGGGGGTTACGGGCATTTTTTTTGGTGCGCTATCGGCTCTTTTGGCGCAATTTTCTCATTCCACAAAGGCTGTTACGGGGTATGCATTTGCGGTGCTTATCGCGTCATATCTGCTGCGTGCCGTTGGTGATGTATCCAGCGAAGCATTGGCGCGGGTGTCGCCGCTTGGTCTTCCTATGCGGGTTGAAGCCTTTGTGGGCAATCGGGTTTGGCCGCTTTTAGTCATGTTGGGCGTTTCCGCCGTTTTGTACTTTGTCGCTTGTATATTTAATGCGCGGCGGGATATGGGGCAAGGTTTATTGCCGGAGCGGCAAGGCAACGCCCATGCGTCGGCGTTTCTTAAAACACCAGTCGGGTTCGCCTGGCGGCAGAACTCGGGCACATTTTTCTCATGGGCGGTTGGGTTATTTGGATTTGGCGCGGCAATGGGCGGTATCTTGCGGGACGCAGAACATTTTGCTGGAGAAGATGGTGCTTTTCAAATGTTCCTGCCAGTGGGCGATGGATTTTCTACCATAGAGCTTTTTACTATGTTTTTGAATGTTGGCTTTGCGATAATTTGCATTGCGCCTGTACTGGTTCTGGTATTTAAGGTGTTGCGGGAAGAAAAAGAAGGCCGCGCAGAGCCTATTCTTAGCGGAGCAATTTCGCGGAGCAGTTACTTGGCGGGTTTTGTTATTCTTGCGTTTTTGGCCAGTCTTGTTATGCCTATTTTAACAGCTATGGGTATGTGGGCTGTTAGTTCTATTATGCTGGAAACGCCGCTAGCACTTGGCGGAATGCTGTATCACATGATTATTTATGTACCTGCGCTGTGGATTTTGTTTGGGCTGGCTGTATTTGTTGTGGGTGTTTGGCCACGGGGCGCAGTTTTGTGCTGGGTCTATTTTTGCTACATTTTTATTGTAGGATTTTTTGGAGATTTGCTAAGTTTGCCGCAATGGGCTACCAATTTGACGCCCGTTAGCCATATTCCGCAGTTGCCGCTTGAAAGTATTCAGGTGTTACCACTATTGATTTTGGCGGGGATTGCGGTAGTGTTGACTGTATGTGGGTTTGTGTTTTATAGTCGGCGAGATGTTGGTTAAATTAGTATCACTTATTTTACATACACAGTTATTTCAATATCATTTTCCCAGCCTGTATATACTGCATCAAGTGCCTCGATACCATATTTTTTGTTAAACTCATCCATCACACGGTCAAACACAATATGATGTATGTCAAAGGGCACATCGGACTGGTCGGAATATCCTTTCCCCTTCATGCGGTATATGAACGAATCGTTAAAACTGTACTGCACCTTGCTGTTCATGGGAACTACAATTGTTTCGTGGGTGCTGAATAGATTGTTACATATCGACTCACGGTCAAATTTCCAGCTATAGCGAGTGCCCTGTATTTCGTATTCGTCTTTCAAAATTTCAAAATATCGGTGATGGACAAAGCCTGCCATTTCTTCATGCTTGCTGTTATCGTGTAATTCTTTTTCGCTTAAAGTTTGGTCATTAAACTGGTTGGTGGTGGGTTTATCTTCTAGTGTGATAAACTTGCCGCCTTTTTTTAGTACCCGATGGATTTCATTTACCACAAGTTCTGGCTTTGAAATTAAATGCAGCATACTATTGGCTATTGCGGCGTCTACCGAGTTGTTTGTAAGTGGTATATCCAGCGCGTTTGCGCGGCAAACAACCAGGTTTGCTGCGTTAACACCAACATTTTCTGCCCGTTTGTGCAGCAGCGACAGCATTTTATCCGAGATATCCATTGCGATAATTTTAATACCAAGTTGAAGAAGTGGAACCGTGAATAAACCGTCGCCGCAGGCGAGGTCCAGTAAAATTCCGTCATCTATTATTTTCGCGATTTGGGTAAACTTATCTTCCATTTTTTGCGCCTTGAAAATAGCACCGCCGGAATATGCTTCGCCGATATCTTCATATCCGATGTATTTTACGTTGGCGTTTTCGTCTTTTACCATGTACGGGTCGTTGGTTAGTTGGTAGATATTATTGTTGCATGGCGCAACAAACCCGCAGGTGCACGCCGCTTCACTGGTGGGAAGCGAAAATGATTTGCCACATTTTGGACATTTGAAAAAGTTGTACATAATTTCATCCCCTTTTGGTTTTGAGATTATGATAATGTATACGGCGGCAGGCGTAAAGCAACGAATAGTTTCCGTTTATCTAAAAAACCTCTCCAACGCTTCTTGTATCGTGTCGTAATATATTTCCGCAATTTCATGAGGGGTATGATTTTGCCAATTGGGGTGGTCTGGAAATGGGGGAGGGGATAGGCTATGTGCAATACCACCAAACCCAATATTAGGTATCATAAGTGCCAAGTCCTGCCGCACTGCACGGGTTGCGTCCCGCTGGCGTATGGCATTAACACCGTCCAGGTAAATTCCGTTAAACCATGGGGTAGGGATGTCGTTTATCCTCTCAATTTCATAGCCCGCCCAAGAGAAGTACTCTTCCATTATCATAAGCAGCTCCGCCCCTTCCCAGGGGGAGTTATGGGGTAGCACAAGCCCTCTGTTCCAGCCGCTCATCCCTGTATTGCCCGATGTGTTGGAAGGCCCTACTGGCAGCGGAAGTATAGCAAATTCAAATGGGAAAACAGCCTGCCTGTTAATTATAGCCGCGTCCCAGTGGGCGCCGGATACAAATGCGGCGTTGGCCTCTGCCATCGACCATACTTGTGGCCAATAGCCAAAACCAGTGTCATCTCTTGTCCAGCGATAATTGCGCCTAATAAGTTCCTCTTGCTGAATTGTTTCTAAAAATTCCAAGGCCTGGATTGTATTTTGGTGGCCAATCCCCGGGGTTAGGTCGTCTGTTGCAAACATACCATCGTTTGCGCCAACCAAATTCCAAAGCAATACCGTGGGAACACCAATAAGCCCCCATTGGTCTGTTACGCCGTCACCGGTGGTGTCGCGGGTTACTTGCCGCATAATGTCCAGCATGGCGTTCCATGTCCATTGTCCGCTATTGTACAGGTCTACGGGGTTTGGCGCACCTTCCGCCAGTATTAAGTCCAAGTTTACGCCCAAAGTAAAAGCAGGCTCGTTTGGTGTGGTGGAACAAAACGCCCAACCATGTCCAAGCCCTTCTGCTGTAAAGTGGCTGTAAATCTGTAAGCCCAAAAGGTCCGACTCGGGAAGGTCAATTAAATCCAAGGGCTGTATTAGATGGTTAACGGCAGCTTCCAATATTAAATCGGGCGAGGCAAGTACAATGTCTGCAAACGCGTCACCTGCCGCTACGCTTGTGCGCAGTTGGTGCGCAAGCCGAGCAGGCCCCGTAGGTATATCTTCTACCACCGAAAAATTAAACTCCCTCTCTACACGGCGGGCGTTGTCCCATATCATCCTGTCCCTTGTGTAGTTGGTAGAAGTGGCAGGATCTGGTTCGCCACGGGTAGAGGTTGAGAGTAGGAGAGAAAGGACATCTTCTTGCAACGTTCCTATGCGAAGGATTCTGCCGCCCATGTCTACAGGTGCATGAATGCCCCCGATGCTTGCAGTATGGACTGCTAGCTCGTCATCTTCTGTGTTGTGTAGGCGTGGTGGTGGCGGTGCGTTTTCGTCGTTATTATCTTGAGGCAGGTCGGTGTTTCTGCCGCAGGCTGAAATGAGAAATAACAAAATAGCGGTGATAACAAATAATTTCATATAGGCCTCCTATCCTTTGCCTATTATAGAATTTGCGGCAAATAATTTCAACTGGTTGGATTTGGTTACCAGTTGAAATTTGGTCTGTACGAAATTGTTTGCCACAAATTGCGTTGTGACTTACAATGTACATATAAACAATCATACTAATTCCATTCTCAATCATCGTCAGGCACATTTGTTTTCCGCCCTAAAGCCGGCGGAAAAAAATATCCCTGACGACGTTTCAAATTGGAATTAGTATCAGGAGGCTATTTATGCGAAAACCAATGACAATCGACCCGAAACTCACCAGCTACCACCAACACGCAATCAAACCCGTCCTGCAATCACGTGTATTGGACGATATGTCCGATGCGTCCACATTCGAGCTAACGGCGCACACCCAAGACGGCCAAGTGACACTAAAAGCGGGGGAAACTGGCGAATTTGCCAACTTTCAAAAAGCCCATCGAGATGAAAAAAGCGTCATGCGGCTAAACTGCGCTGTCATGGCTGGCCCCCACAACGAAGCGTTAGGACGCGGCTGGGGTGGCGCGATTTTGAAGCGTCCTTTCAACGGCGAAGACTGGAGCGACAACAACCGCATTTCATTTGAAGTTTTCCCCGACTTGCCCGGCTTCCGCACAGTATCTCTATGCGTGTACCTCTACAACGATGGAGAAGTGAAAAATCCCGACCACATGGCGCGCACGGGAATGCATTTTATCATTCTGCAAAACCACCAATGGAATTTCTGTACCTGGGAATTCCCAGATTTATGCCGTGATAAGGCGACGGGCATCGGCTTTGAGTACCGTATGCAAGGGGCAGAACCAGGCGCGAGCCAAACAGTGACATACGACTTTGCGAATTTGAAACTAGAAACCGTTGATGCCGACCATGTAAAAGGCTGGCAGCCAAAAGAAGGCGCCATCGTATTTTCCCACACAGGTTATACGCCAAATGCGCCTAAAACAGCCATTGCCAATGGGCTTGATGCAACGCAATTTCAAATTATGCGGGCAGACGACGGGAGTGTTGCCTTTGAAGGAAAAGTACGCCGGGAAGAAACCCATACCGGCACATATGACCTGCTAGATTTCAGCCCACTTTCAGAAGAAGGCCGCTACTACATTAAGGTGGGAAGCGCAACCACAAAAACATTTAACATATGCAAAAATGTGTGGCGTTCTGCCGTAGAAAAGGTTATCAACTCGTTCTTCTGCCTGCGGTGCGGGTATCCCGTACCGGGCATACATGATATTTGCCATGAAGATTTTCAGGTGCGCTACGGCGACATTGTAAAGGTAATGAACGGCGGCTGGCACGACGCTGGCGATTTGTCCCAGGGTATTATAAACTCCGCCGAAGCGGCATATACCATGATGGCTCTCTCGACCGCCCTAAAAAACAAAGACGCCAATTTGGCGGAACTGCTTTATGAAGAAGCCCGATGGGGTCAAATGTGGGTGCTAAAAACCCGCTTCCCCGACGGACACCGTGCATCGTGGCTCACATTAGATATTTGGACAGACGGCGTTATAGGCACGGCCGACGATATCGTACACAAAGCGGTGCGCAGGGCTTACGATAACTTTGTGTGTGCAGCAACCGAGGCGTTGGCGGCACAGTTTTTCAAGGAGGAAGACACACCATTTGCACGTTACAACTTGCAGGCAGCAGAAGAAGATTTTGCCTATGCCGTGGAAGACGCAACAGAAAATAAGCACCGATTAGATATCTGCTCCCAAGGTGCTTTGGCGGCAATTGAGTTGTATAAGGCAACAGGCAAAACATGCTACCTAGACAAAGCTGTCGAATACGCCAGCATCATCGTTGGCTGTCAGCAGACGGATTTGCCGGACTGGAAAATTCCCATGCGCGGCTTTTTCTACACAAGCACATCGAAAGAGGACATTTTGCATTACCCACATCGTGGGCATGAGCAAGCCCCGTTGGTGGTATTATGTAAGCTACACGCCCTTGTGCCCCACCACGAAAATGCGGCACAGTGGCTAAACGCCATAAAGCTGTATGCCGAATATATTAAAGGCATTGTAAAATACACTGCGCCATATCATATGCTGCCCGCCTCCATTTACAGCCTGGACGAAAGCCATCGCATAGAAAATGGAATGGCTGAGGAGCAAATTAAGCAAGGGATTCAATTGTCGGACAAGCACTATTTGCGCCTGTTCCCTGTATGGGCCGACTTTCGCGGCAATAGCGGAACGATACTATCCACGGCAAGGGGCGTGTTAGAGTGCGCCATGCTGCTGCAAGACAATGAGCTATTGAACATCTGCCGCCGCCAATTGGAATGGCATGTGGGGCGCAACCCCTTTAACCAGTCACTAATTTGGGGCGAAGGATACAATTTTACCCCTCAATATTCTGCTGTGTGCGGCGATATTGTGGGCACATTCCCGGTAGGCGTGCAAACCCAATACAATGAAGACGTGCCCTATTGGCCGGATTCCAACTGCTATAACTACAAAGAAGTGTGGGTACACCCGGCGTCTCGGTGGTTGTGGTTGATGGAGCATATGTATACAGACTTTGAGCTAACGTGCAACGAATTTTCAGTCAACGGCTCGTCAAATTTAGTGAAAACCCTTTCCAATAACAACACCATAGGCGCAAAAGTTACCAAAGTAAAATTCACTTCAAAAAATGAACATATCTTGCCGAATATCTATCCAAATGAGTTTGTGCCCAAGGGCTCATTTGTGAATGAAGGAACGGTTGATGTAATAATTGAGCAGGTACAGTGTTTTCACAATAACACTATTCTCACCTTTGATGTGAATCAAGTGGTATCCATCACCGTCCAAAACTTAGCTCCCCCAGTAAGCGTTCTGGATTATTTCTATCAGATTTCGGGAAAATCGGTGCTGACTGCCATGCACAATAACGACCATGATAAATTACGACCATCCGGCTCTACCGACCGGGTATACAACGACACGGGAGTCACGCCCGCAATATGGAGCAACGATTTTCTTTACAATGCGTCATATGTAAACGAAAAACAACGCACGGCCATGATTGACGAAATGATTAAGCAGTGGAACAACGGAGCGATTGTGCAATTATTGATGCATGTTGCGCCGCCTACGGTTACGCCCGAAGAAGAAGCAAAAGGTGTTTCATGGAACGGGGCGCACGATGCGGTGATTTCAGATTTGACAGATGCCGAGTGGGACGACCTTCTTGCAGAGGGCGGTGCACTTAACACAAATTGGAAACACAGACTTGATGTATATGCAAAGCATATGCAGCGGCTAAAAGACGCAGGCGTTGTATTTTTGTTTAGGCCGTTCCATGAAATGAATCAGCACGTATTCTGGTGGGGTGGCCGCCCCAAAGTAACACAAACAGGGGAAACTTTGCAAAGTACGACGGCTGGCCTATTTCGCATGACGCGAGATTATCTTGAAAAAGAAAAAGGGCTAGACAATATCATTTGGGTATGGGATATGCAGGATCTTGGCCAGGATTACGGAAAGAAATATCATACACCGTATAGTTCAACCGACTGGGCGCAGTTCAACCCCGGAGATGATTATTGGGACATATTCGCCCTTGATATTTATGACAACACAGACGGCACATACACTGCGGAAAAATACAAACAGGCTAAAGAAACCGCAAACAAAAAACCTTTTGCAATAGGTGAATGCTTCAAATTACCTGAGCAAATTGGAGTCCGCTCACTTACCGAGCAGCCTGAATGGACATTTTTCATGCCGTGGGGACAGGATATGTGGGAGCATAATTCATTGGAAAAGATTCGCGAATTGTATCAGAATAATTTATGCGCTGCTGACACACCGCGGTTCAAATGTAAATAAATATAAATAAAAAATAACCCCGGCAGGGTAACGATTTTCGCTACCTTTCCGGGGTATTTTCAACCTGTCCAACACCTAAGCGTTGCGGATATTTACCTTATCAAAGAAAAAGTCCGTGGCGCTTGCGTCGTCCTTACGGAAAAAAAACACCCGCGCCTTGGCGATTTTTACATCAGCCGGGATTTGGAAAGTAGTTTCTTTGTGCTCCCATTCTGATGCGTTAAATGTTAGTACGGCAGCTTGGTTTTCGTCATTCGTTCCTGTTGGGGTGTAGGCAAAAACCAATTCATTGTCACCAGACGCACCGAAGGAAACTTTCCCCCAAGCACTTAATACATATGAATAGCCCGGCTTAAAATTAGCGGGGTCTACCTCTTGGCCGGTGAAATTATTCCCGGCAAGCAATTGCGCACAATCACTGCCATCATGGGACGCACCCTTTGAAATTTGCAATTGCCCACCATGATTGTGCCACGGATTGGTGATACCTTTTGCAAAATCGCCATTCACCAAAAATGGCATGGTGAAGCGCGACAGGGGCAACGTTAATTGTCCGCGGGTATCATCCCACAAGAGCTTACCGTACCAGCTAAGATTTTTGGGTTTTGTGCCGTCTTTGCAGTCGATTTCCCAGCCCCAGCCGCCGATAATTCCGGGCAAGTCCTTGTCCACCACCGCCATAGGGTCATTAGACCAATCCCAATACATATGGCCGATGTTGTGGGTCTGCCCGATGGTTAACACATTAAAGGTAGATTGGTGGGTGGCATAATCCCCCCACATAGGGCCATACTCACCAAAAATCCACGCCAAATTTAATTCCTTCATCGTATCGGCATATTTTTTCATCTTATCAAAATCTGTCCAGCCATACGGGTGTATGGAATAAACAAGATTTTTATGTTTTGCGCTTAACTTAGGACCGCAGTAGATACATGCGCTGCCGTTGCCAAGGGGGTCTTCTACATCGAAGCTGGCTTGCCCGTAGTGATTTTCATCGCACACAATAAGATTATCTATGCCGGCATTTCGTAAAGCATTGATGATATAATCGTGCACATAGTAATACGTATCCACATCTAATTGCTTGTCGTAGTTTGTGCCCGGGTATTCCCTGCCGTCCATTTTCTTGAAAAATTCGCGCCAAACGTGCACCCATTCTTTGTCGTTATTATTGTGGGACGGCTCGTTCATAATGTTAATCCATACATAGGGATTGTCTTTGTATTTTGACGCCAGTTCAATCCATCCGTCGGTAAATTCATACAAAGACACTGGGCGCGCATCGCCGGTTGCATTCACCGTTCCGGGTTCTAGGAGTGGATAAACGCCCGTATAGTCATGTAATTCCAACATGGTAACAACACCCTTAGCGGTGAAATCCGCTACAATCGCATCAATGTCGTCATAATGCCAGATGCGATTCCATACATCTGGATGGTTAAATTGAAGGGTGCACACAACGCGAATGGTGTTAAACTTCCATACGTCGGCAATCAGTTCAATATCTTGCCGAACAGAGGATGACTCGCGCCCATTTTTTTGCCCCCACATTGCGTTGCCGTTAACGTTAGTGCCAATTACTCGGAAATCCCTGCCTGCGGGGTCCAAAATGCGCCCATTGGCAGTGGTGGTGAAGTGTTTAATTGCCATTGTTTTGCCTCCTTGTGTTAATTGTAAATATCCTTTGTGATTTAGTTATACCATATACTGCGGCTGCTCACAATACGAATATGAATAAGAAATGTGGCAAACAATTTGATGATTTGCCGTATTTTGTATAATTTTCGTATTGCTCTGTAGAAGTGTTCGGGTTACAATGTGGTATGATGTCAACACAGAAAGAGGTAGTCAAATGACAGACAAAACACTAAGTGCCGCAATCGAAAAAGCGTTGCATGAATTAACAACCGCACCACCATACACTTCTCCAGCAAGCGCATATGCCGCAAAAATGGAGGAAATGTTGTCCCCTCAAGACAATACACCTCCCACTCGCGAGCAGTGGGAAAAGCTGTATGAAGTCGCGGAAAAGATATTTCAGTTAAAACCATGGGAATATTTACATGAAAGCGACAACATAACCATTCTCTTGCCAGGGCGCGACGAGCCTATGTACATGGTAACAATGGGCATTGGTGAAGTAACATATGGCGTAGGTATTTATCCAGGCTATATTTCGCGCAACGCACTTCGAAAAATTGAAACCGACGCGTCCGATGGAGTGGTTTCCGCTGCATTTGAGCAACACTGCATCAACCTGTACTTCGGCAATAGGGAAGAGTTAGAGCCCGACGACAGGAAGATAATCAAAGACTTAGGTCTAAAGTTTCGCGGCAAAAATCGCTGGCCGCATTTTCGCTCGATGATACCGGGCTTTATTCCATGGGTGTTAAATTATTCCGAGGCCGAACTTGCAATTCAAGCATTGCAAAATTATGTAATGGCATTTGTTGCATATGCAAAAGGCACAAGTGTAGATTTTGAGAATGGCGAGACGTTGTTGCGTTTCTTCGCACCGGAGCTTGATATGTGGATTAACGTCCCGTGTGAAATGCCACCGGTACCAATTGTAACGCCAAGGCTACAGTTCCGCGATGATTTAACAGTTGCCGCACTCAAAAAGAAGAAAAAAACAGCAGCAAAACTCAGCGCAGTTGTTTCATACTTGCCCGCACCCATACAGGAGAATAAAAACGAGCGACCAAGATTGCCTCTGGTTGCCATGTTGATGGATATGTCTAGCGGAATGATAGAAGGCCACGCGATGGAAATGACCCGCGAAGACATAGGTGGCGCAGCAGTTGAAATGTTGGTAGATTATATATCACAGCATGGTAGACCCCAGTCTATTGACATCTCAGATGAGTTTACCCACTCGATTTTGGCCGACTTTGTAAGCAAGGTTGGCATTAAGCAAACCCAGGGCGATAAGTCGCTGGCCATGAACATGATTATGGAGATGATGATCGGCATGGGCGGTGGAGGACAATTTGGCGAGGATATGTTTTAAGTGATATGAGTAGTTAAAAGCGAAAAAACGGAGTCAGTTGGTAAGAGTTTCTTACCAACTGACTCCGTTTTTTGTGTGTTGGGGTTGCACTTTGCGTAAGACAGAGAACCGCCCCCATGGCTCATCGTAGAGGACTCATTATCGTACCCAGAGGAAATCTAGCTTGCCGTCTCTTTCAATTTCATCCATCTCGTGATGGTCTGCTGTAATCAATGTGGCACTTACGACAGTTGCTTGTGCGAGGGCTATAGCGTCTGCTAATGAAACTTTATACGATGCCTTAAAACTGCTTGCACAATCAAACAGTTCATTTGTTAGTATATCGAAAATATGAATATCACTATTTTCAACAACTTTCAAAATATTATCGGCAAATGCTACGCCTTTTTCACGCAAATAACCATAATGAACCTCAAGCAAATTGAATTTATTCATTGCAATTCGACATTCTCCAGTCAATGCCTGTACGAGTATCCGTTCAACTATTTCCGCACCTTCTTCGTCATTTATGAAGGCAATTAGAGCACATGCATCAAGAACATAACGTTTCATGTGGTAGCCTCATGTTCTTCTCTGCGTTCAGCTAACAATGCGTCTACAGTAAAAGTGCTACCCCTAGCAGTGCCACGAAGTGAAAGGATATCATTAATGGGCATTAGCAATACGCCACTTTCATGATTCCGAACAGAGACCTGTTGAGTATTGAATTTTTTCCTGATTAGTGGCGGTAACGTATTTGTGCTTAAGATAGCTTCACTCATTTAACTCATCTCCTTGGCAAAAATCACAATCTATCTTCTTGAATTATACCATAGCAGATTGTATTTCAAAAGGGTAGTTGTGAAATTTACGAATTTCCTGCGTGGCCTTTTCATCATATAAAAGCCCAGGAGATGAGAATTGAAATTACTCATTTGCTGGGCTTTTGTGTATAATTACAGCATATCAACAAACGCAGAACCGTACACTGTCGCGTCCAACACTTGCGCACCCATCCTAACCATTGTATAATCAAGCCAGAGAAGGTGGTAATAATGGTGAAATTTGAATGGGATCCAGAAAAAAACAAGAGCAACAACAAGAAGCATCGTATAGATTTTAGAGAAGCCGAAACTGTTTTTGAAGATGACAGAGCCATTGAAATATACGACGACGAACACTCTCAAGACGAAGAAAGATTTATTATTATAGGCGTGAGCACTAAAGAACGTGAATTGATGGTTTGCCATTGTTATCGTAACGATGGTGAAGTAATTAGAATATTTTCCGCCAGAAAAGCAACTGCGCGCGAAAAAGATATGTATGAAAGGAGCAAATGGTAATGATGAGAGAGCTTACAGAACAGGATTTTGCAAAAGGGGTCAGAAATCCTCATTTTAACAAGCTAATGACGAAAATTGAGGTTGCCATCAGAAAGGATGATTGGAGTACCTTTTCAGAACTTAGCAAAATAAATGGGATTCCACCAGAGATAATTATGCGCAATTGTTTGGCCGATTTTGCGGAAGAAATTAGGCAGGATAAATAGGAATTTGAAACCGTTACTGTAGCAAATGAAGTGTTGAAAAAAGCCGGGCTTGGAAAGCATTTTTAGTGTTTTCCAAGCCCGGCTTTTATGTTGTCAGTGAATGGCGGCAAGACGCAGAACCGTCCCCTGTCATATCTGACAGAGAACCGTCCCCATGGCTCATCAAGTGCGGCGGATATTATCGAAAAATGGGTTTGATGTAGCCCGAAAGGGTAAGGGCGACCACGTAATTTGGTTTAACAGTGTTACAAGAAAGACTGTATCTGTAGATGGTGAAATTAAAAGTCGCCATTCTGCAAACGAAGTATTGAAAAAAGCCGGGCTTGGAAAGCATTTTTAATGTATCCAAGCCCGGCTTTTGTGTTGTTGTCGAATTGCAGCAGGACGCAGAACCGTCCCATGTCACCCTGTGGTCTAGGGTATCTTTATATTGTCCATAATCCTGACAGGGCTGTGGCGATCTATAGTGGTGCCATCGCCAAGTTGACCGAAGTCATTGATACCCCATGTCCAAAGGCTACCATCGCTTTGAACTGCCATTGAGTGATGAGTCCCTGCTGAAATAATAACAACATTTGACATTATCTCAATTGGAACGTTACTTGATATTGTTGTTCCATCGCCAAGTTGCCCTAAGTTGTTCAAACCCCAAGTCCACAAACTGCCATCACTTTGTGTTGCCATAGAATGACCGCCAGCCGAGATTGCCACAACATCGCTCATAACTTTAATAGGGATAAGACTCGATACATATGTTCCATTGCCAAGTTGACCTGTACTATTATTACCCCATACCCAGAGACTGCCGTCATTTTGAATTGCCATAGTGTGCCATGAATGTGTAGAAACCAAAGCAACATCTTCCATTATTCTTGTTGGGTTATACCTATGTTCAGTTGTTCCGTCGCCAAGCTGTCCTTCTCTATTATTCCCCCAAGCCCACAGACTACCGTCACCCCGGATTGCCATTGTGTGATTGTGACCTACAGAAATTTCAGTCACATCTTCCATTATCTTAACAGGGTCGCGTAATATTTCCGTTTCTCCATTTCCAAGTTGTCCATAACTGTTGTTCCCCCAAGCCCAGAGACTGCCATCCCCTCGGATTGCCATGGTGTGCCCAAACAAACCTTCGCCACTGTGAGATATCGCAACTACATCTTCCATTATTTGCGAAGGAACAGGATTGCGTATTCCCCACACCCATAAGCTAGCATCACTTCGGATTGCCATAGAACATGAGCGTGAGTACGAAATAGCACTTACTTCGTCTAATATCCTAACAGGACTGTATCTATTCTCATTTGTGATATCTCCAAGTCGAAAATTCATGTTGGATCCCCAAGCCCATAGCGTTCCGTCTGCTTGTATTGCTGCGCTATTCCCTGGACCTATTGAAATCGTAGTTACTGACCTAGCTGATTGTAAGTCTCCTTCTCGGAAAAAAACAAATAATACTACACTGAACACCAGAAAACACAAAACTCCAATTCGTGCTATTGCTTTCACCTTGTTTGTCATATAGACCACTCCCTCATAAAACAAAATAATTCCGCACATCGCACCAGCAGCGTATGTACCAAAATCATACCTCATGCATTCGCTGTTGCGGAAGGTGTAGTGATTCAATTATACCGCACGTTATGTATTTCGTCAACAGCGAATACACATACATTCATCTCACCAATATAATTAGGGCTGGAGGTGGGTATATTGGAAAAAATACAACAAAAGCAAATGGCTGACCGTATAAAACATCGTCGCGAGTCTTTGGGTTTTACACAAGAAAGTTTTAGTGAAACAATCTGCCTATCTGTAAGCTCGTACACAAAAATAGAGAATGCGTTCCAAAAGCCATCTCTTGATACATTGATTGAAATTGCACTGCAACTTGATTTGACTTTAGACTATATTGTATTCGGAAACGAAACGCAGAAAATTACAACAAACTCAGATAAAATTGTTGCTTTGCTAAAGTCTACGGATACTGAAAAATTACTTCATGCCAGCAAATTTCTATCACAGGTTGTGAGGTCTTTGTCTACAGAAACACAAGAAACGAATTAAATTATGTATGCTTACGAATAAAAAAAAGGATGCTCACACTAGAGTCATCCTTTTTATTATACTTCTTTAACTACATCTTCTCACGCTTAGTATAGCTGGTGTGAAGCAAATCATGCGCCTTATGGCTACCAGGTTCGCCCAAAAACTCTTTATACAGTGCTTGGATTTCCTTGTTTTCGTGTGAGCAACGAAGTGCCTTATCTTTATCCTCACCGTTTAGGCCTGCGGCTCTTGCGGCAATAACACTACGGTCATCCCCATAATAAGGCTGGCCGCCACCACTAACGCAACCACCAGGGCAAGCCATAATCTCAATAGCATGATACTGGCTCTTACCATCACGGATATTTTCAAGCAGCGTACGCGCATTACCCAAACCATGGGCAATACCAATTTTCAAATCAATATCCCCAGCTTTAATAGTAGCCTCACGGATACCGGCCTCGCCGCGCAGTTCTTCAAACTCCAATTTAGCAGGGTTAGCACCTGTCAATTCATACACAGCGGTACGCACAGCGGCTTCAATTACACCACCGGTTCTGCCAAAAATAACACCTGCGCCTGTAGACTCGCCCATTATCGGGTCAAAATCTTCATCTGGCAAGCTGTTAAAATCTATGCAAGCCTCACGAATCATAGCCGCCATTTCACGGGTGGTAATTACATAATCCACATCCGCATGGCCGTCGTTTGCCAGCTCATCGCGAGCGGCCTCGTACTTTTTGGCCACACATGGCATTACAGAAACAACTACCATTTTTGCAGGGTCAACACCCAATTTTTGTGCAAGGTAAGTTTTCGCAATTACACCTTGCATCTGGTGTGGAGACTTACAGCTACTTGGCACACCCAACAATTCTGGGAATTGGTGCTCGATAAACTTAACCCAAGCAGGACAGCAGCTTGTTAGCATTGGCAGAGTTCCGCCATTTTTAATACGGCTCAAAAGCTCATGCGCTTCTTCCATAATTGTAAGGTCGGCGGCAAAATCTGTGTCATACACTTGGCTAAAACCCATACGGCGCAGTGCCGCAACCATTTTGCCAGTTACACGTGTGCCAACAGGCATACCAAACTCTTCGCCTAGGGCAACGCGCACAGCAGGGGCGGTTTGCACTACCACTACTTTTTCTGGGTCGTTTATTGCTGTCCATACTTCGCCAATATCGCTAACTTGGGTAAGCGCGCCTGTTGGGCAAACAGAAATACACTGCCCGCAGAAAGTACAGCATGTATCCAACATTGGATAGTCAAACGCTGTGCTAACAACCGCCTCTAGTGAACGGTGGCTGCCGCTGTATACGCCAACGGTTTGCACATCATTACACATGGTTTCACAACGGCGGCACATTACGCATTTTTCCGCATCGCGGATAATGCTATTGCTGGAAGTATCTTTTGCGTAGCTGGACATTTTGCCCGCAAATTTATCTTCACGGATATTAAGGTCTGCCGCAAGGTCTTGCAACTCGCATTTGCGGTTGCGTTCGCATGATAGGCAATCCTTGGGGTGGTTAGATAGGAATAACTCCACAACTGTGCGGCGCGCCAAAATTGCCCGCGGCGAGTTGGTAACAACGCTCATGCCTTCCCAAACCTGTGTAACACAGGCGGGCATTAGGTTTGCGCGGCCTTCAACTTCTACCATACATACACGACAGCTACCAACGCAGTTGGTCATTACGTCGCCCAATTTCATATAGCACAGTGTTGGGATTTTTATGCCATTGGCACTTGCAACATCCAAGATTGTTTGACCTGCTTCAACTTGGAGTTCTACACCATTTAATTTGATATTCATGTATACCCTCCTATTCTGTAATAATCGCTTTGATTTTTGGCGGGCATTTTGGCAAACAAGCACCACATTTAATGCACGCGTCTTGGTCAATTACATGGATTTTTTTGCCTGTTTTCAGCTCCGCGCCTGTGGCGTGGATACAGTTTACAGGGCAGGCTTTTGCGCAAATGCCGCAACCGATACATTTGTCGGTAATTTTGTATTGCACAAGGTCTTTACACGCGCCCGCTGGGCATTTTTTGTCAATTACATGGGCTTTGTACTCGTCCAAGAAACGGTCGATTGTGGACAGTACAGGGTTTGGCGCGCTCATGCCAAGGCCGCAAAGTGAAGAATTTTTGATTGTTTGGCCAAGGTCTTTTAGTTCTTGTATATCGCTTTCCTTGCCCAAGCCTTTACTCATACGGTCAAGAATTTCGTACAAGCGGGTGTTACCTATGCGGCATGGTGTACATTTGCCGCAGCTTTCTTCTACCGTAAAATCTAGGTAGAATTTAGCCAGGTCAACCATACAGTCGTCTTCGTCTACTACAATCATACCGCCAGAGCCCATCATAGAACCTGCTGCTTGCAGGTTTTCGAATGTGATTTCCAGGTCAAGGTCTTCATATGAAATACAACCGCCGGACGGGCCGCCTGTTTGCAACGCCTTAAACTGCTTGCCTTCGCGGATACCGCCGCCGATTTTGTAAACAATTTCGCGCATGGTTGTTCCCATTGGAACTTCTACCAGGCCAACGTTGTTTACTTTACCTGCAAGTGCGAATACCTTTGTGCCGCTGTTGCCAGGCGCACCAATTTTGCTAAACCACTCTGCACCCTGCAAAATAATTTGCGGGATATTTACCAGGGTTTCTACGTTGTTGATAATAGATGGCTTATCCCACAAGCCTTTTACCGCCGGGAACGGAGGTTTGATGCGTGGCTCGCCGCGTAGACCTTCAACAGAGTTTAGAAGAGCGGTTTCTTCACCGCACACAAACGCGCCTGCGCCTAGGTTGATGCTAATATCGAAGTTAAAACCAGAGCCGAAAATGTTTTTGCCAAGCAGGCCATACGCGCGTGCGTCTTCGATAGCTTTACGCAAACGGTTTACAGCCAGTGGGTACTCTGCACGAATGTACACAACACCCTCGTCGGAGCCGATTGCGTAGGCGCAAAGTGCCATTGCCTCGATTACGCCATGTGGGTCGCCCTCTAAAATAGAACGGTCCATAAATGCGCCTGGGTCGCCTTCGTCGGCGTTACATACTACATATTTTTTGTCAGAAACTTGGTTGGCGGCAAATTCCCATTTAACACCTGTTGGGAAACCTGCGCCACCGCGGCCACGTAGGCCAGATTCTTTAATTACAGCGGTAACTTCTGCTGGCTTCATGGTTAGAAGAGCGCGGGCAAGTGCCTCGTAACCTTCTACGCCAATGTAGTCGTCGATACGTTCTGGGTCTACCATACCGCAGTGCTTTAGTGCTACGCGCACTTGGCTTTTGTAGAAAGGCATATCGCGGTGGTGATGGTAACGCTCGCCTGTTTCAGGGTCTTTGAAAAGAAGACGCTCGATGTGCTTGCCTTTTAGCAAATGCTCGGTTACGAGTTCTTCCATATCTTCGCCAGTAACACGCACGTAGAATGTGTTATCTGGGTAGATTTTTACGATTGGGCCTTGTTCGCAGAAACCGAAACAACCTACTTTAGAGATTGTAACATCGTCTGCAATGCCGTGTTTTTCCAAAGATGCGATAAGGGCGGTTTCCACGTCTAGGCATCCGCTGGAGATACAACCTGTGCCGCCGCAAATAAGAATTTGCAGGCGTGTTGGGTTCATGCTCATCTCAGATGCTTGAAGTGAACAGCAGCCCGCTAGGTCTTTTGCTACGATTTCTTTTGCTTTTGCGCAATCTACGCCTTTGTAGTTGATTGATGCTTGGCCAGGTTTTTTGATTTCAACTGTTGTGCCAACTTCACAACCTTCGTTGCAGTCCACTGCCACTACAGAAACTTTGTCTAGGCTGGCGGCGTTTACTTCGTTAAAGAAAGTTTTCAACACGTCATGTGCGCCGGATTTTAGACCGCATTCGCCAATGCCTACATTAACTTCTGTACGGTCGTCAAAGGATTCGTCTGTTAGAAGGCGCATTAGTACATTGCCTCTGTATTTTGCTTGAAGGGCCTTTAGTTCGCCGTGATTATTTACTTTGCTCATGCCTCTGCCCCTTTCGCTTTGTATTCGTCGATAATACCTTGTACATCATCTTCCAAAATGCGGCCATATACTTTGCCGTTTACAAGAACAACGGGGGCTAGGCCACACGCGCCTACGCAACGTAAGCCGTCTAGCGACCACATGCCATCTTCGCTTGTTGTGCCGCTTGGTACGTTTAGGTCACGTGCAAACTTGTCCAAAACTTTGCCTGCGCCGCGTACGAAGCAAGCTGTTCCCATGCATACGGCAATTTTGTACTTGCCTTTTTTTGTCATGGTGAAGAAGGAGTAAAATGTAACTACGCCATATACCTTGCTGGCTGGGATATCCAGCTTTGCAGCGATATGGCTTTGCACCTCGATTGGCAAGTACTCAAAAAGGTCTTGCGCGTGGTGCAGAACGGAAATTAGTGCGCCTTGCTTTGTTGGCAAGCTGTCGATGTACTCGTCTAGCTTGGTGTACAAAGCGGGGTCGAAATTCGATTGCGCCATTTTTGTAACCATTCCTCTCTTATATAGAAAATTTATTTGATACCTATTTCGCACTACCATAACATTGTACCAAAATTTTGCGGGAAGTCAAAGAAAAGTTGGTTAATCATATTCATCGTACTCTTCATCTACTAGCCTGTCATGGAAGAAATCATCCATCCATTCCATGCGCTGCTCTAGGAAATCAATCAAAAATTCTACTTGTCCCATGAATGTATCAATTTCTGCCGTAGCATAGCTATGCACCCAGTTCCACTCAAATATATCGCCCATCACATATGGATGCCGTTCAAAATTCCGTTCAAACGCGTGTTCATATGTGGTGGCTAGGTACATAATCCGTTCCAGCATTTGGGGGATGTAGGTGTATTTTATCTCGTCCCAGCGTAGGGTTACGGCTTCTTTAAACGCGGGGATATTCATTAAATAATTAAACCAATAATTTTCCCGCACGGCAAACCGCCCGCGAGGGTTTTCTATAAACTCGTTATTCCCAGAGGACTGGTCGAAATCCCATACAGGCCCAAGGTATAGGCGGCGGTCTTCCCCTTGACCGCTAATTTGCATGAAAACGCCAAACGCGCCAATATCCGCGTTCTTAAAAAGTTCCTGTACAATGTAAAAATCCACAAAAGAGGCTAGGCCGATTAGGTTTGTAATATCGCGCCAATTGTGGGTGCGGATAGCGTCGGATACCCGCTGGACATGGTTGCGCGCATACAAAAAATGCGCATCGCTGGCCATAGCCCCAGAGGGGAAGCGCAACTCATACGCGCGGTCTGTTACAATAAAAAAATCTTCGCCATATACAAAATCGTGGCGTCGCCAGCCGATAGTGTGGCCGTTAAGTTCCAAAAAATATTCGCTATTTTGTGGGTCTTCGTGGGCTGTTAGATTAACGCGGCCAGGCTCTACGCTGCGTTCGTCGATAAGTTCGTACACGCCGTAATATTCGCCGTTAATGTACAAGTGTACAAAACGGCCAAAGGCGTTCCAATGCATACCTGTTAGCAAGCGTGATAGATATTTTGCGCCATGATTGCGTAGTAGCGAGCGGTCGAAGTGGTTGGCTAAAAGCACCCAGTCGCGGTGGGCGTAGGGCGAGTCCAATATCGTTTGTGCTTCTTCAAATCTTATACGAAGCGGGCGTTTGTCTGGCCCGTAATTCCATGTTGTGTTGCCACGTCCGCGTATGCGCACGGGTACATCGTAAAATGCCAGTTCAGGTGAAGTACCTTCCATTGCCAAAAGGCCGCCCCGCTGCCAGTCGCCCCGCTCTTGCTCGAAGGGGTGCAGGGGGATATTTATATGAAGGGACGGAAAATCGGCCTTTAAGTATACCATCTCGTCGTATACTGCGGGGCTTGGTGGGGTAGGGGGGCGAGTGCGCATTGCCAATGGCGGGATTTCATACAAAGACAGCGGTTCTTCATATTCATAAAATCTTTGCACCCGCACGTCACAAGCGGCTAGGATAAACAAAAACGGCAGTACAAGCCAGATTTTCCACATTGGAAATTATCCCTCCAATATTTTGCGGTACATATCAACGTATTCTCCTGCGGCTTTTTCCCATGAATAATCTCCAGCCATGGCGTTTTTCACAAGCATTTCCCACCAGCCATCTTCGGAGTGGTAGGCATACAACGCCTCGCGAATAGCCCACATTAGGCCACTGGCCACAAAGTCTTCAAACAAAAACCCATTGCCTGTGCCAAGGCTGGGCACAAAATGCTGTACGGTATCTGCCAAGCCGCCAGTTTTGCGCACTATGGGAATTGTGCCGTAGCGCATTGCAAAAAGCTGCCCCAAGCCGCAAGGTTCGTACACACTTGGCATAAGGAACATATCTGCCCCAGCATAAATACGCTGGGCAAGGCCAGAGTCGAAGGTGATATTCGCGCTTACTTTATGTGGGTTGTGCCATGCGTGGTGGCGCAACATATTTTCATATTTACTGTCGCCTGTGCCAAGCACTACAAGCTGCACGTCCAGCCCCAGCAACTCTTCCATTATAATAGAAAGAATATCCAGGCCTTTTTGCTCGGCCAGGCGGGTTATCATGGCAAGCATTGGTGCATCGGACACTGGTAGACCCAGTTCTTCTTGCAGACGATGTTTGTTTTCCCGCTTTTTATCCAATGTTTCGGCGGTGAAATTTATAATGCGCGGGTCGGTTTCTGGGTTGTATTCCGTTGTGTCTATGCCATTAGTGATGCCGTATAAATTGCCTTCGATTGCGCCGCGCTGGTGCAAAATGCCCTCCATGCGGTAGCCGTAGGCAGATGTTTGTATTTCTCGCGCATAGGTTTCACTAACGGTGCTAATGGCGTCGGCGTGTACGAGGCCAGCTTTTAAATAACTGATTTTTCCGTGAAATTCAAGCTGACCGCTGGTATAATAGCCGTCGTTTAGGCCAATCTCCCACAAAACTTCCCGCCCAAAAATGCCTTGATAGTTCAAGTTGTGTATGGTAAACAGGCTTTTCATTTTGGAATAGAAGGCAAACTGGCGGTACACGCCCTGTAAATACGTGGGGCCAAGGCCAGTGTGCCAGTCGTTAAAATGCAATATATCGGCCTGGAAATTAACCTGGCCGCACAGTTCCACCGAGGCTTTTGAGAAAAATGCAAAACGCTCAAAATCGTCGTCATAGCCGTAGTAGCCATCACGGTAAAAATATTGGTCGTTTTGGATAAAATATACATGACCCAGTTGCAGTACCCGAGCGTGGTGGGCGCGCCAAGATAGGTTTACTGTAAAGTCTGCAACAACTTTCGCGCCTTCCAGTAAATGTGCGGGGATGGATTTGTACAGGGGAAGAACCACCCGCACATCCATGTTTTTGGCGCGCAGGGCTTGAGGTAATGAGCCGATAACATCGCCCAGCCCGCCAGATTTGGAATATGGATTAACCTCTGTAGAGGCGATTAAAATTTTCAACTAACTCACTCCTGAATCTAATTCCATTGTCGAAAAATATTATAGACTTTTGTTTCGAAGTTGTAAAGAATTTGTAACAAACAAATTCTTATACAGATTCAACTGGTAACCAGATCCAACCAGTTGAAATTTTTTGCGGTAACCAAAGTCGCGTTTGCCAGGGTTTTGTGTTATATTGTTTTCATGTTTCTATTTTGTCCAACCTGGAGATTTGTATGAAAATTAAAATTTCGATTGCAATATTTGTTCTGGTTATAGCCTGTGGCTTTACAATTTTTTTGGTTGTACGACCAAGTGAGTCTTATTTGCCAGAGGTTGAAGATGATTATGTGGCGCAGCCGCCACCACAGCGTTCTCCTTCCCCAGTGTCAGAGCCTTTTGTTATGCCTGAAGCTGTGCCTGTGCCCGCACCACTTGAAATTCCACCCTTTGAGCCATATGAGGGTAATTTATTTCCGTCAATTTCTCTAACCGCCGCGTACGATCCGTTTACCATGCACCGCAACACATGGCATAGTGGGCATATGACTCTAGTCGGGCACGACCATGAATTTGAAAATGCGGATGTTCGCATTCGCGGGCGCGGAAATTCTTCATGGATTTTTGGGGCAGAAAAACGTCCTCTTCGCATACGATTTAACGAACCTACGTATTTTTTTGGCCCTGTGCCCGCCTACGACTGGGTGCTTATTGCCAACCATTTCGACCTAACGCTAATGCGCACGTATCTGGCATTTTATTTGGCTGGGTTATTAGATGGCATGGACTGGACAGCGTCGGCCAATTTTGCCCATTTGTATATAAACGGCGCGTATGTTGGCCTATTTCAAATTTCCGATGAGCGGGATATTATCCCTGGTCGAATACAGCTAGTATCCGACCCTGACCCACAGCTAAGCGAATTTTTGTTTGAGTTAGACAACTCCGCCGTAAACAGTGGCGAAGAAGGTGTGACTTACTTTGTTGTAAACGAAATGCCTTATGACATCCGCTATCCCCGTGGTGCTGCACTAAGTACTTACCACGTGGCATATCTGCAAAATTGGGTAGAGGAAATGACGGTTTTGCTACAGCGCGGAAATTTTGATGAAATCAGCCAGGCGGTAGATTTGGACTCATTTGTAGATTTTTACATTGTCCAGGAGTTTTTCAAAAATATTGATGTAGGCTTTAACAGCGTGTTTATGCAAGCGCGCGGGGTAGGGAACGCGCGGCGTTTGTATTTTGGGCCAGTGTGGGACTTCGACCGCAGTGTTGGGAATATGCTGTTTTGGGGATCGTATGAGCATTTGCACGCGGCGGTACGCAACCAATTTATGCGATATCTGCTGCAAGTGCCCGAGGTTTTTGACATGGTAGCAGAAAGATGGGCAGAAATTGTTGACGACCCAATTGTGCAAATGCTGGCGCGTATTGATGAATTGCTGGAGTATGAACAGGACTTTGAACGGAATTTTTACGCATTTCCTGTATGGGAAAACAGGCCAGATTGGATGGATAGATTTATTCCCATACATTTACAGGAGATTGATACCTGGCGTGGGCAGGTGGAGTATATGCAAGAGTGGTTTGCTGGCCGCGTATGGTGGATGAGCGAACTTTTTATAGGCCGTGGGGAATTGGCGGAGTGGTGGATACGACACTTAGGGGATGTGTAAAATGTACAATGAAATAAAATCATATTTAACACAAGATATCTACCCATTCCATATGCCTGGGCATAAGCGCAACCAGGCTTTTTTGCCGCCCAATTTATTGGAATTAGATATGACTGAAATCTCGGGCATGGATATTCTTTCTTCCCCGGAAGAGGGCGGCATAATTCACCGCTTACAAACGGATATTGCTACTTTTTACGGCGCAAGCCAAAGTTTTTTTATGGTAAACGGTTCATCAGGCGGGATTTTAGCGGCGGTGTGTGCCATGGCCACCAACAGCAACATTGTAGTACCGCGCAATGCCCATACCAGCGTGTACAACGCACTCGCCCTGTCTGGTGCCACGCCGATGTATATTTTGCCCCAAATTACCTGCGAAGGCTTGGCTGGCGGCATTGCGCCCCACGCCCTGGATAACATTCCACAAGGCGCAACAGTGCTGGTGGTAAGCCCTACATATGAAGGCTTTGTTTCCGATATTGGCGAAATTGCCAGTGTAGTGCACAAAAAAAATGGCATCCTTATCGTGGACGAAGCCCATGGGGCGCATTTTCCGTTCCATCCTGTGTTTCCCCAGTCGGCAATTACCCTTGGCGCAGATATTGTTGTGCAAAGTTTTCACAAAACCTTACCTGCTCTTGGACAAACTGCTGTGCTTCATGTTGGCAAAAACTCACAAATTGATATAAATAGGCTAAAATTTTATGTAAACGCTGTACAGACATCCAGTCCTTCGTATATACTAATGTCTGTATGCGATTTTATGTTGCTAAAATTGTGGAGTGAGCCGTTCTGGTTTAATGATTATGTAACAAGGCTGGAAGCGTTACGCGCGGCATTACCACTATCCAATGTGAAAAAGGGCCAGCACGCAATACATGATATAGATATTGGCAAAATTTTGCTGCCTGTTAATAACGGGCACGAAATCGCAAAAATCATGTCTCAAAAATACAAAGTGGAAGTGGAAATGGCTATGGACAATCATATCCTAGCCATGACCAGCGTTGCGGATACCGATGAAGGCTTCGCCAGGCTAGTATCCGCGGTGGAAGGAGTAAGCCCGCTTTTATGCATGGGACTGTCTACACCCCAGCCTGTACGCAGTTTAGCACTACCAGACATGGTGCTAACGCCAAAGCAAGCCATAAATTCCCCAACAAAAAAAATCCCCTGGCAAAAAGCCGCAGGTCACATTTCCGCCCAGCTAGTTGCTAAATACCCGCCGGGTATAGCTATAGTAGCACCAGGCGAGCGCGTTCCACTGGGCTTGCCGCCACTGCAAGATCACATACTTGTTGTGGCCACATAAACTAATTTCAGCCGCACAGCGGCGTCAAGGAGGCATTTCACTATGAAACTAATGGTAAGACTAGTAAAATCATCCCGCAAATACTGGGGCTACCTGGCCATCTCCCTTTTGGCTATAGCAGGCCTAACCGCCACCCAGCTATACGCGCCAGAGGTTGTTCGCCAGCTAACTCGTATGGCCACGGACCGCGACCCCCGCCTGGCGCAAGAAGCCCTGCGCATGGGCCTTTTACTTGCGGGCGTGTACCTAATACAGGTAATTTGCAGCTACATACGCTCATACATCACCCACTACGCAGCCTGGCATTTTGTGGCCGACCTGCAAGGCAAGGTCTATGATAAGCTCCAACAACTTTCCTTGAAATTTTACCACGATAAGCAAACAGGGGAAGTAATGTCCCGCGTTGTAAACGATACCAACCGTGTAGAGCTATTGATAGCCCATGCAGTGCCAGATGTTATTGCCAACTTGATAATAATCATAGGCGTAGCAACCATGCTGTTTCGCATCAATGTGCGATTGACACTGTTAAGTATGTCAACAGTGCCAATTCTGATTATCCTCTCCATAATTTTTGCAAAAATGGTACTACCAATTTTTCGCCGTGCCCAAAAAATCTTGGGCGAGCTTAATGCCAATCTGCAAGACAATATTTCTGGCATGAAAGAAATACAAGTTTTCAACCAACATAACCGCGAGTCGGACAAGGTGTTTTCCAGCGCGAAATCCCATGCAAACGCAATTTTGCACGCCCTTCGCCTTAGTGCGGGTTATGGTAGCGCGGTGCAGTATCTGTCCTTAATCGGCACGGTAATTGTAATCGCATACGGCGGCCATATGGCTTTACACGGTTATTTGGAAGTAGCCGATATTGTGGCATTTCTACTGTACCTGGGAATGTTCTTCGGTCCTGTAACAGCTCTAGCTCGCTTGAATGAAGACCTGCAAACCGCAATTGCAGGTGCGGAACGGGTTTTTGAAATTCTGGATGCAGAAGAAGATGTTAAAGAACGAGAAAACCCTCACCAATTAACAGATGTAAAAGGCCATATAAAGTTCAACAATGTAGGCTTCCACTATATCGAAGGCCAGCCAGTGCTCGAAAATATTTCCCTGGAAATTAAACCGGGCGAAGTAATAGCGTTAGTAGGCCCAACCGGTGTTGGCAAGACAACATTTATAAGCCTGTTGAACCGTTTCTACGACCCAATAGAGGGCGCAATAACCCTAGATGGCCATGACCTGCGAGACGTTTCATTGGCAAGCCTACGTGACTGTATGAGTAATGTAATGCAAGATGTTTTCCTATTTAATGATAGCCTGGCTGCAAATATTGCCTACGGAAAACCAGAAGCCAGCCGCGAAGATATTGTTAACGCCAGCCATTTGGCCCGCGCCGATGACTTTATCTCCGTTTTAGATGAAGGCTATGACACCATAGTTGGCGAACGGGGAATGCGCCTGTCGGGCGGGCAAAAGCAGCGTGTTTCCATAGCTCGTGCAGTTCTGCGGGACCGCCCAATCCTTATCCTGGATGAAGCCACCGCCGCTGTGGACGTGGAAACGGAAAAACAAATCCGCGAAGCGTTGGACGATGTAATGAAAAACCGCACCACGGTAATAATCGCCCACAGGCTTTCTACCGTTAAAAAAGCCAATAAAATTATTGTGCTAAGCGAAGGTAAAATTGAAGACATAGGCACCCATGACGAGCTTGTAGCCCGTGGTGGTATGTACGCCCATATGACCGAAATAAATATGTACGCATAATTAACAAAACAAAATACGCCAAGAAACCCATTTTTACTGGATTTTTTGGCGTATTTCATTCTGACGCGGGTAACGGGTTCTCGCTGTGTATGTGGTGTTTGAGTTTTTTTGGGTATTATGGTAGTATTATACCATCCACGGGAGGAATATATGCGTACGAAAGACACCCGGGGCTTCACCCTAATGGAACTGATTATTGTAATGGCTCTTTTGGCAATTGTAGCGGCAATTCTAGTGCCAATGTTTTTGAACACTACAGATAGGGCAAGGCTAAGAAGCGACATTCAGTCTGCCCGCGTAGTGCAAAGTGCAATGGATTTGTACAGGTTAGAACGTGGCCGCGCTGTGCAAGGGGCTACCTATGCCGCAATTTTGGAAAACCTAGATGCTGCCGGATATATAAACGCCCGCAACGCTAGACTTCAAACAGAAGGGGCGAATTGGGTGTTGCACAATGGCCGCATATATGTTGGCATTCCTGCAAATTTGCAAGATTTGTACGACAGCCTTACGGATATCGAACGAGAAATGGTACGACGTTGACAGGACTGATTTCTGATGAAACGTTTTTTAACTCCAAAATTTTTACTTTACGCGCTAATGGACATTTTTTTCCACTGGCTTAGTTGGTCTTTGGCGGTATTTGTTTTCGCATATCTTTTTGAAATGGAAGCGCAGCAAAGACAGATTGACCTGTATCATATAAACAACCATATTATCCACATTGCGGTTGCAAATGTGGTTTTTTTTGTGGCTTGCGGCGTGTATAAAAGCCTTTGGCAGCACTCTGGTATTGGTACTATGATACGTATCACTACAGCGGTGCTTTTTTCTACATTCACGGTGTATGTTGCCCTGCGGCTAGATCTGGGGTTTTGGATAAACCCAGGCAAGGGTGTTATGGCATTTTATTTTTTGCTTACAATGTCACTTGCGCCACGTATTTTTAAGCGGGTAGGGGAAATATTGGTATTATATTTGCGTAACTATATACGCATTAGGCCCAACAGTGGTAGTACTAACGCCATCCGCACTTTAATGATTGGCGGCGGCGAAAGCGCGAGCACCATGCTTACCCACCAAAGCCAACTTGGCGCAAGGCCACGCAAGTTCTATGGTATTTTGGACAACGACCGCAAGAAGCACGGCTATTCTTTACATGGTGTAACTGTAATTGGCGGAGACGATAAAATCCCACAATTGGTGAAGGATTTTGATATAGAGGAGATTATTATTGCCATCCCATCTATTGGCAATGAAGATTTGCGGCGTATTGTACGCTATGCCGCCGCCGGGCGTGCAAAAGTGCGATTGCTATCTGGCCTTTCTACCGACAAGGCTTCTGATATGTTGCGGGAAGTAAATATTGCCGACCTATTGGGGCGGACAGAAACCGTGTTGGATAACACCGCCTTAAAAAGCTGGATAAGCAAAAAAGTTGTGATGGTAACAGGAGGCGGTGGTTCTATAGGTAGTGAGTTGTGCCGACAGTTGTTACAGTTGGATGTGGAGAAAATTATCGTTTTCGATATAACCGAAAATAATGCATATAACTTAAAAGAAGAGTTAAAGGTGGCATTCGGCCAGGCGGGACGCTTTAAAGTGGCGGTACGCATAGGTTCTGTACAGGATGAAACCCGTTTACGTCAGGTGTTTGAAGAGTTTCGCCCGTCCGTTGTTTTTCACGCGGCGGCGTACAAGCATGTGCCGCTTATGGAGGAATGCCCGCGCCTTGCCATTGACAACAATGTGCTGGGCACATACACAACCGCGCGTATGGCAATGGAGTATGGTGCTGAGCGTTTTGTTATGATTTCCACCGACAAGGCTGTAAATCCTACCAATGTGATGGGGGCAAGCAAGCGTATTGCCGAGCTTGCAACCCTTGGGCTAAACAACAAAACCCAAACGGAATTTGTTTGTGTGCGTTTTGGCAATGTGCTGGATTCTAACGGTAGTGTTATTCCCCTGTTTAAGCGGCAAATTGAAGCTGGTGGGCCTGTTACCGTTATGCACCCGGAAATTATTAGGTATTTTATGACCATTTCGGAAGCTGTGCGACTAGTGCTGGAGGCGGGTGCAATGGCTGCCGGGGGCGAAATTTTTATATTGGATATGGGCAAGCAAATAAAAATTGTGGACTTGGCGGAAAATTTAATTCGCATGGCGGGCCTAACGCCAGATGTTGATATAAAAATAGAGTTTGTGGGCTTGAGGCCAGGTGAAAAATTGTACGAAGAGTTGTTGCTGGATGAAGAGGGGCTAATAAAAACAGTCCATGACAAGGTTTTTGTTATCAAACCTGTGTTGGATAACGAGGCCGCGGTGGCGTTGAGCCAGGCACTAGAGGCAAAAATGCCGGACAGTGGCGACCCGATTGGGCTTTTGAAACGATTCGTGCCAGAATATTTGCCAGAGAAAGTGGAGATTGATGTGTAATGTAAATTGCCGCCCAAGGAGGCAAGGGTCAATATGAAGCAGGTTTTGATTGTTGGTGCTGGTAGTTATATTGGCACCTCTTTTGCTAGATATGCTGCCGACCGTTTTTGTATCCATACAGTGGACGCTATGGGCGATTGGCAGGCTACGGATTTTTCGGCCTTTGATGCCATACTGCACGTTGCTGGCATTGCCCATATAAAGCAGAACTTGGCACAGCGCGAGTTGTATTTTGATGTAAATTGCAAACTGGCGGTGGAGGTTGCACGGCGCGCCGCTGATGCTGGGGCGCAGTTTGTTTTCCTTAGCAGTATGTCGGTTTATGGTGTAAATAGTGGTGTTATTACAGCGGATACTATACCTGGGGCTACGGATTTATATGGTGGTAGCAAGCTGGCGGCAGAGCAGGAAATTTTAGCTTTGGAAGGGCTGAACTCGTGTATTTTGCGGCCGCCCATGGTATACGGCCATGGCTGTAGAGGAAATTTTCCAAAGTTGGTTGGGCTTGCGAAAATTGCGCCTATATTCCCCAGGGTGAAAAACGAACGTAGTATGATTTATATTGATAATTTATGCGAATTTATTTGCCTAGCAGTTGAGCAAAATAAAAGTGGCGTTTACTTTCCGCAAAATGCAGAGTACGTAAACACCACTTGTATGGTTGAAAATATTGCCCGGGCAATAGGGCGAAAATTACACACAACGCGCCTGCTTGCACCATTAGCCGCTATAAAATTAGGGCCGATGCAAAAAATGTTTGGATCGCTGGTGTATGAAAAAACCGGAAATGAAGACGAGTATAATGTTGTGGGTTTTGAAGAAAGTGTGCGGTTGTCTGTTACCGCAGTAAAATAACCGCGCCGTTAAACAAATTTAAGATAATAACCGCTGTTAGCGCGCCAATAAACAACTTTTTCACAACATTTTCAGAGAAAATTTTACTTAAGTTCGCGCCTACAAAACCGCCCAGTGCTGCCGCAATAATAACAAATGGCAGCAAGCGCAAATCGAAATAAGAATACCCGCCATACGTCGTAAAGCCCATGGTAATAAGCCGCGATGCATGGGAGAAAAATATAATTATAATCGAATAAGAAGTTGCAGTTTTAATTGGCAGGCCAAAAAATATCATTAGAATGGGCACATTTATTGGCCCACCGCCTATGCCCAAGAAAGCCGCAACCATACCAAGGCCCACGCCAATTATTGGCAGTAGGGCTTTTTGTTTTATTTCATACCGCAAGTCGCGCTTAGTTGTTGCATAAATGCTGGCTGCCAGCACCAGCACTGTAACTATAATTTGTACAAGTTGTACGTTGGCTTCCACAGCAAAATTGTACACTAGCCGTTCTAAAATAATATTGCCTAAAAAGCCGCCAACAACTGCGCCACTGGAAATTAGTATAGCAATGCCAGGTTTTATTGCCAGGCCGTCTTTCATCTTTTTTGCGGTTGACACAACGGCCATGGTTAAAATTGCGGAGCTGGAAAAAAACGCAATGTTAAGCACGTTATGATAGCCGATAGCATCAAAAATTGGGCGGATAAATACGCCACCGCCAAGGCCAACAATTGCCCCCAGCACACAAGCCAGGAAAATTACCGCGAAATATATTGCTCCAATTATCATTTTAAATACCTCTCAAACCAATCTGTAATTTCTCCCAGGCGTTTCAGCCTGTTTTTGGGCTTGCCACTACGGGAAAGCTCGTGATTTTCCCCATGGAAGAGGCACAGCCTTGTATCCACTCCGAACATTTTAAGTGCAGTAAACATTTGAAACGCATCGGCCATGTAGCATCTGTAATCCTGATCCGAATGAAGGAACAGTACCGGCGTTTTCACCTTATCCGCATATTTAAGCGGCGACTTTTCCCAGAAAACATCGTGGTTTGTCCAAGGGTCTGTTCCCATTTGGTTTAGATTGTGGTAGTAGCCAATGTCGGTTGTCAGGCATTTGCTAATGAAATTTGTGATGGAACGCTGGCTTGCGGCAGCAGCAAATTTATCGGTGTGCCCTACAATCCAGTTGGCCATAAGTCCGCCGTAAGAGCCGCCTGTTACACCCAGGCGCGCCGCGTCAATTTGGCTGTGTCGCTCTAGCACTGCGTCGGTAAAGTCCATAAAATCATTATAGTCCCAGTTCATGTACCGCTCGCCCACGCAGTTGGCAAATTCTGTACCTCGTCCATCGGAACCCCGTGGGTTTGTGAAAAACACAAAATATCCGGCATTGGCCCATAACTGCATTTCGTGATAAATAATATCGCCATACACAACTTTTGGCCCGCCGTGAATGTCTAAAATGGCGGGATACTTTTGAGCGGGGTCAAAGTTTGTGGGCAAAATTACAAAACCGTCAAGCTCCACCCCGTCTCGGTTGATGAAGGTAAAATGCTGTGGATAGCTAACATTGTAGTCACTTATCCACTGGCTGTTGAAATTTGTAATTTGCGTTTCCGTTCCCGTTGTGGGGTCTAATTGGTACAACTCCTGCAAGCCTTTATTGCGGACGGCAATGTAGATGATTTTTTCCGCCGTGGTGTCAAAACAGTCGATACTGCCAGTAGTATCTGCCGAAAGCTGGGTTTCTACCCCGTTTTTGCTTACATAAAGATAGCTGGAATAATTTCTGGTGGAGATGTATTGCAAGCCGCCACCATAAATTTTTGTAGAGCTGCCGCCGCCAAATTTACAATCGCTACCAACACTACTGCCAATGGAAAAGTCGCCTTTTTGGTATATTTTCGGCGCACCGCCATTTTTTGAGACAGTGTATAACGTGGCGTTTGCGTAGGAGTTAATTGCTTCACCCGTTCGGCCATGAAAAATAAAATTTTCGCCCAAAATTTTTGCAAAATTTATAGAGTAAACCCCGTCTAGTTCTATTTTATCCAATTTTGCTGTGGCAAATTCATATGAAAATATTTGTGAATCCTGAACCATTACAGAGTCAAATTCAGCTCCGCAAAAAACTAGGTGGTTTTCGTCTGTATCAAAGCTGGAGACATTCATAAGCGGTGGGCTGATGGGGGTGAAATCATCTGTTGTAGGGTCGAAGATATATAAACGCCTGCGTTTTTTGTTTGTAACACCTGCACCATTTTGCCAAAATGGTATTTCATCAAAAATTTTGTAGGCGGCATCGGCCTCCGCTTGCTCTTTGAAATATTTTTCTGGGTCTTCCATTTCCGATACGTTTGGCTGGTTGTTATCAAAACTGGCTAGGGCAATATACTTGCCATCATGGGGCTTTAATTGCGAAACCTTTGCAGGAATTTTGAAAGCGCGAGTCGCTTCGCCGCCATTTATATTTATAGTGTAGAAGAATGTGACTGGTATGCCTTTTTTTATTTTCTCCCGCTCTTTTTCAGTTCGTGTGGCGGGGAAAATAATATGGTCGCTGTCCAGCCACTGGAAATTTTTTTCTTCTCCCGCGGCAGCTAGCTTTATGCAGTCCCCTGTGTGCAGGTTGTGCAGCCATATATGGCTTTCATATTTGTTTTCCGTCGCACTTCCCTTTGTGGCTACAAAGGCGGCATGTTTTCCGCCCGGGGCGGCTTTTATTTCCGACAAAAATGTAATGTCGAAAAGGGATTCTCTTGTTATTGGGTTCATATGTATCACTCCTTTAAAATAGTAAAACACAGTAGCAAATAAAATTCAACTGGGGCGTGTAGCCACTATTTAATAGCCACGTAAACCAAAGCAAGTTGAATGAACGCAATGTAAATAATATCCAACTTATCAAATCTACAAAAAACACGCCTAAAGCCCTGTATCAAG